>Ga0268360_1002386_pt1 | contig 14876 bp, 12 predicted proteins | sample BioMet11_FD_192465 | JGI IMG/M metagenome (GOLD analysis project Ga0268360, IMG submission 192465) | Sewage microbial communities from Oakland, California, United States - Biofuel 11 (Illumina Assembly) | ecosystem: Engineered > Wastewater > Sewage > Unclassified | place: USA: California... | reverse complement strand
GGCCAAGGCCCACGAGCAGGGCGCCAAGGTCGCGCTGCTCGAGAAGCTGGGGCTCCTCGGTGGCAGCTCGGTCAACACGAGCGGCGTCTGGCAGGGCAACCCCGACAACAACGACCGGGACAAGGAAGCCTGGGTGCAGTCCTGGCTCAAGTCCCAGGAGGAGGTCACGGCGGTCGGGTATCCCCAGGAGGCGATGATCCGCGCCACCGCGGACATCAGCTACGACTCGATCGAGTTCCTCCACCGGATAGGCCTCAAGACCACGACCCGGCACGAGGTCGGCCTCGACAAGACAGCGATGAGCACCGGCGGGAGCAAGGACTCCGGGAGCATCGCCTCCACGACCTACGTCACGCCGGACGTCCAGGACACGAAGCGCGGCTGGAAGATCTGCGAGGTGCTCGAAGGCTACCTGGAGAAGGAAGGCGTGGATATCTACCTGAACACCCCCGGCACGAAGCTCCTGACCAACAAGGACGGCTCCATCGCGGGGATCGTCTCGGAGACCGCGGGCGGGACCAAGACCTTCCGCGCCAAGGCCGTGGTCCTCGCCACCGGCGGCTACCACCGGAACAAGGCGATGATGGAGAAGTACATGCCGATCTCCGCCGACAACTACACGGCTAGCTCCATCGGGAACACCGGCGACGCCATCACCATGGGGACCGCCATCGGCGCGAAGGTGTACCCGAACCAGGTCGTCTTCGGCGGCTATTACGTGTTTAACCCGAAGGACGTCTACCGCGGCGGCTACGCCTACAGCGACACCATCCCCAACAGCCTGTACGTCTCCAAGTACGGCGACCGCCGCTTCAAGGAGGACGGCTACGGCTACTCCAGCACGGCCATGTTCAACGTCTACGGCGAGCCCACCTTCGTCTGGGACATCCTCGACAGCGACAACGTGAAGGACATAGCGATCCGGACCGACCTCTACACCATCGGCTCCGCCGAGATCCTCGCGAACAAGGACCGCCTCTACGAGGTCTACGAGGCCGACACCCTGCCGGAGCTCGCCGAGAAGATCGGCGTCATCCCGACCCTGTTCCTGAAGACCGTGGGCCACTACAACGACCTGTGCGCCCAGGGCAAGGACACCGACTGGGGGAAGGCTCCCAAGCTCCTCGAGAAGATAGACCGCGGTCCCTTCTACGCCATCAAGGGCTACTCGATCGACCGCAGCACCGTCGGGGGGATCGTCACCAACACCAAGAGCCAGGTAGTGGCGGAGGACGGCACCGCCATACCGGGGCTCTACGCGGCGGGCGACGCTTCCAACCGGGCCTTCTACGGCGGGGCGTACCTCGGCGCCAGCGGCCTCGCGGTCGCCAGCACCCGGGGCTACATGTCCGGCCGGGACGCGGCCCTGTACGCCAAGTCGAAGTGATCCTCGGCGAGGCGCCACGCCGACGGGGGCGGCCAGCGACGCAAGATCGCCGGCCGCCCCCGGTTCATTTCCGGGGCCCGCGGAGGCGCGCCGGGGGCCTTTCCCCGCGGCGCCCCTTGGACGCCTCCGCGGGGCGCTCCGCCCCCGGCCAGGCGAAGCGGGCCATGTCCACTCGGCCGTCCCTCGAGACCGCCACTCCTTCCCGCCGCAGGAGTTTCCCCTGGAGCTCGAAGCCGGCGCCCCGGGGCAGGGCGATGGTCCCGTCTTTCCTGAGGATTCGGTGCCAGGGGAGAGCTTTCTTCTCGGAGCAGGAGTGAAGCACCCGCACCACCTGGCGGGCGCCGTTCGGCAATCCCGCCATGGCCGCGATGCCCCCGTAGCTCGCGACCCGCCCCCGGGGCACTCCTTTGATGATGGAGACGATCGTCGCCGTGGTCTCTGAAGCCATGGGCCGAGTATAGCCTCCCGAAGGCCGGTCTCGGCGGGTTTCACCGTCCCGCGGTCAATGCCTTTACAAAAACCCGTTTTTTGTAAATATTGGAGACTCTCGAAGTATCCATCCAGGAGGTCGACGATGAAGACCTGTTTCCTCTTTCCCGGACAGGGAGCCCAGTACTCCGGCATGGCCAAGGACTTCTACGAGACGAGCAAGGCGGTCCGGGATCTCTTCGCCCTGGCCTCCGATTCCTCGGGCATCGACCTCAAGAGGCTCCTGTTCGAGGGCAGCGAGGAAGAGCTCAAGCAGACCAAGAACACCCAGGTGGCCGTCGCCCTCGCCGACGCCGCGGCCGCCACCAGCGCGAAGGAGCGGGGCATGACCCCCGACGGCTGCGCCGGCTTCTCGGTAGGCGAGTGGCCGGCCCTCGCCGAGGCCGGGGTAGTCTCCTACGGCGACATGTTCCGCCTCGTGGCGGCCCGCGGCCGGCTCATGGACGAGGCGGGCAAGAGCTCCGGCGGCTCGACCATGAGCGCCATCATCGGCCTGGCCCCGGCGGCCATCGAGAAGGTCATAGCCGACGCCGGCCTCAAGAGCGTCTGGATAGCCAACTACAACAGCCCGACCCAGTCGGTCCTCTCGGGGACCGAGTCCGACGTGGCTGCCGCCGAGGCGGCGATGAAGGTCGCCGGCGCCAAGCGGGTCGTGAGGCTCAAGGTCTCGGGGGCTTTCCACTCGCCCATCATGGAGCCCGCGCGCGGCCTCTTCGCCGCCGAAGTGGAGAAGGTCTCCTTCTCGGACCCGAAGCTCGCCCTCTTCTCCAACGTCACGGGGAAGCGGGTGGCCACCGGCGCCGAAGCCAAGGGCCTCGCGGTGAGGCAGATCGTCAGCCCGGTGCGCTGGATCGACGAGGAAGCTTCGATCCTCGACGAGAAGCCGGGTTTCGTGGCGGAGACCGGGCCGGGCACGGTCCTGGGCGGGCTCTGGAAGGCCGTGGGCGGCGAGATCCCCTGCTATCCCTTCGGGACCCTCGACAAGATCGCGGCAGTAACGCTGTAAGCGGAGGAAGGGACACATGGACAAGCTTCTCAAAGGCAAGAATTGCATAGTGACCGGCGGCTCCAAGGGCATCGGCCACGCCATCGTCGAGCTCTTCGCCCGGGAGGGCGCCCTGGTGTGGTACTTCTCCCGGAGCGAGGCTGAGGACGCCGCCGGCCTCGCCGCCGCGGCCGCCGAGGGGGGCGGGGCGGTGAAGTGGGTGTCGGTCGACGTCACCGACGAGGCCAAGGTGAACGAGGCCGTGGACGCGGTGGCCGCCGAGGCCGGGCAGATCCACGCCCTCGTGAACAACGCGGGCATCACCAAGGACGGCCTCGTGTTCCGCATGTCCCTGGCCGACTGGGACGCGGTCCTCAGGACCAACCTCACGAGCACCTTCCTCGTCTCCCGGGCCGTCGCTCGGCACATGATCAAGAGCCGGGCCGGGAGCATCGTCAACATGTCCAGCGTCGTCGGCATCATGGGCAACGGCGGGCAGACCAACTACTCCGCCTCCAAGGCCGGGGTCATCGGATTCACCAAGAGCCTCGCCAAGGAAGTCGCGTCCCGGGGCGTCAGGGTGAACGCCATCGCCCCGGGCTTCATCGAGACCTCGATGACCGAGAGGATCCCCGCCGAGGCCAAGGAAAAGATGAAAGCCGGCATTCCCCTGGGCAGGGCCGGCGACGGGGCGGACATCGCCCGGGCGGCCCTCTTCCTCTGCTCGGACCTCTCCTCCTACATAACCGGGGACGTCATCAAGGTCGATGGCGGCATGGCGATCTAGCGCCCCTACGCGGAGGGCGGCGGGTCTCCGTCCCCCGCGTGGCGCCTGGGAGGCGCCGGCGCTATACTCCTAGTCAGTGGGTCCCAGCATGTATACGGTCAAGCCCGGCAGCCCCCTGTCCTTGGGAGCTAGCCTCGACGGCGGCGGCGTGAATTTCGCCGTCTTCTCCCGCGACGCCGAGGCGATGACCCTCTGCCTCTTCGAGGCGAGCTCCGACGGACGGGCCTCCTTCGAGTACGTCCTGGACCCGAGGCTCAACCGCACTGGGGACGTGTGGCACGTCCTCGTGATCGGGGCCCGGCCGGGGAGCCTCTACCTCTGGCGGGCCGACGGACCCTTCCTCCCGACCAAGGGCCACCGATTCGACCGCCGCAAGGCCCTCCTCGACCCCTACGCCAAGGCCGTTACCGGCGACTTCACCTGGGATCTCTCCAAGGCCGCATCCCGCGACCCGGCCGCCCCCGACCTCGCCCCCTTGGCCGAGGACGACGCGGCCTTCGTGCCCAAGTGCATCGTGGTGGACGACGACTTCGACTGGCAGGGAGACCGGCCCCTCAACTATCCCCTGAGGCACTGCGTGATCTACGAGACCCACGTCCGGGGGCTCACCGCCCACCCGAGCTCCGGGGTCGAGCATCCGGGGACTTTTCTGGGGGTGGCCGAGTCGATTCCCTACCTCGTGGACCTGGGGGTCACGAGCCTCGAGCTCCTCCCTGTCCAGGAGTTCGACTCGCTGGAGAACCCCAGGACCGATCCCCTGACGGGAGAGCGGCTGCGGAACTACTGGGGCTACTCGACCATGGCCTTCTTCGCCCCCAAGGGGAGCTACGCCGCCTGGGGCTCCCGGGGGGAGCAGGTGATCGAGTTCAAGGAGATGGTGCGCCGCCTCCACGGGGCGGGCATAGAGGTCATCCTCGACATAGTCTTCAACCACACCGCCGAGGGCGGGGAGGCGGGGCCCACCCTCAGCTTCCGGGGCCTGGACAACCGGATCTACTACATCCTGGACGAGGACCGGCGGCGCTACAAGAACTTCTCGGGCTGCGGCAACACTATGAACTGCAACCACCCGGTGGTCCGCACCATGATCCGGGACTGCCTCCGCTACTGGGTGGTGGAGATGCACGTCGACGGCTTCCGCTTCGACCTCGGGTCGATCCTCGGGCGGGACCAGGAGGGCCACCTCCTCGAGAACCCGCCGGTCATCGAGGGCATCGCCGAGGACCCGATACTGAGGGGCACCAAGATCATCGCCGAAGCCTGGGACGCCGGCGGGGCCTACCAGGTCGGGAGCTTCCCAGGCGGGCGCTGGGCCGAGTGGAACGACCGTTACCGGGACGACGTCCGGCGCTTCTGGAGGGGCGACCCGGGAGGGGCCCGCAGCCTCGCCACCAGGATCACGGGCTCGAGCGACCTCTACCTGCGGGACGGCCGCAAGCCCTTCCACTCCATCAATTTCGTCACCGCCCACGACGGTTTCACCCTCGACGACCTCGTGAGCTACGACCGCAAGCGTAACCGGCGCAACGGCGAGGAGGACCGGGACGGCTCGGACTCCAACTACTCGAGCAACTGCGGCGAGGAGGGCCCGACCCGCATCGCCGCCATCGAGGCGACGAGGAACGTCCAGGTCAAGAACTTCCTGGCGACCCTCCTCCTCTCCATCGGAACCCCTATGATCCTCGGGGGCGACGAATTTCGCAGGACTCAGGGAGGCAACAACAACGCCTACTGCCAGGACAACGAGACGAGCTGGTACGACTGGCGCTTCTTGGCGGTCCACGCCGACGTCCGGAGGTTCGCGAAGGAGTGCATCGCCTTTCGCCTCCGGCACCCGGCCTTCCGCCGGCCCGAGTTCTTCACGGGCCAGGACGCCGACTTCAACTCGACCCCCGACATCACCTGGTTCGACGAGGCGGGCGCGAGCCCCGACTGGGCAGTGGTCGACTCGCGGATAGCCGCCAGGATCGACGGCTCCAAGGCCGACATCCTAGCCGACCGGGACGACAACGACTTCTACCTCATCTTCAACGCCCGCCCAGAGTCGGCGGTCTTCAAGCTCGGCCCCGCGCCCCTCGCCAGGCGTTGGCACCGGGCGATCGACACATCCCTCCCCAGCCCCGAGGACATCGCGCTCCCGGGGGAGGAACCCGTGCTCGTGCCCCAGGACGAGTACGCCGTGGCTCCGCGGTCCTTCGTCCTCTTCCTGTCCAAGGACAGCTAGGTTCGGGTGGACTTCGAGGCGAAATGAATTGCCGAGCGTAACCTAAAGTTGTATTTTGTGTTTATGCTGTCGCGGAACAAAGCACGCTGCGAGCAAGATTTCCGCCGCGGGCTGAGGTCCCTCGCGAGCCGCAGACCCGATGCGGCGATGAGGAGCTTCCGGGCCGCCGTCGATGCCTGCCCCGCGTCTCGGGCGGGGGAACTCTCCAAGTACCTGTATTGGCTCGCCGTGGCCCTACTCCGTTTGGATAGGCCGGAGCTGGCGCTCAAGAGCCTCGCCTCCGCCCAGAAGCTCCGTCCAAAGGGCTACGCCCACGAGGCCTACGTCCACAGGACCAACGAGTACGGCATGTTCAAGCGCTCGAGCCCCGAGCTGGACGACTTCTACGCATTCTTCTCGATACAGGCCGGTGCGTATCTCGCGAGGAGACCGGGGGGGCGCTTCGACTCGAATTCCGAGAAGGACGCGATCACCCGGCTCATCGGGGAGGCGTGGAGAGTCCTATCGAGATCAGGCGAGCTCGAGGGGCTCTCGGCGGCCCGAAAACTCTCGTTCTTCAGGGCCAGGAGGGTTCCCTTCCCCTTCGTCGCTCTACCCGAGGAGCCTCGAGGCAAGGTCCTCGCCGCAGACTTCCGCCGGGGTCAGCGCCTCAATGGCGACGACCGCTGTAGCTGCGGCTCGGGCTTGAGCTATATGCGTTGCTGTGGACGCATCGATACCCTTCGCCCTCACTGATTGGCTCATTCCGACACATTTCCCCGATTTCTCTGAGCTACTGTGTCAATTCAATACAGCAAATACTACCATTCCCGATTCCCCCGTATAGGAATGATGCAAGGAATACTGTCAAATAGAGAAACTCGCAGATTCTCTAATAGGTAAAAATATAATTAATGCTATCTATGAGATATTTTATGTATATCTAAGTCATTTTAGCATAAGTATATATATAATTTTAGCCTCTTTTGGGTTATATGCCGCACGATTTGGCATAGATCGTGCATTTAAATTGGTGTACCGGGAGGTTGTATGAATCATAAGAATGCTTGCCTTAACGAGTTCAGTTCCTGCGACGAGAACATCCTCTCCATGTACCTCAAGGAAATAAACCGCATACCCCTTCTCTCTAGGGAAGACGAGGATAAATACGCTCGGGCCGCTGCCCAGGGCGACAAGAGCGCCAAGGACATGCTCGTGAAGTCCAACCTCCGCTTCGTCGTCAACGTCGCGAAGAAGTACCAGAACCAGGGGCTGCCCCTCGCGGACCTGATCTCCGAGGGCAATATCGGCCTCATGAACGCCATCGACCGCTACGACGTGGAGAAGGGATACCACTTCATCTCCTACGCGGTGTGGTGGATTCGCCAGGCTATCCTCAAGGCTATCTGCGAGAAGTCGAGGATGATCCGCCTCCCCCTCAACCGGGCCAACGAGCTCGTGCAGATCGAGAAGGCCCGCAAGGTCCTCGAAGGCTCCATGACCGAGGACGAGGAGATAAAGGAGATCGCCAGGCTCCTCGAGATGGACTCCGACCACGTCGCCGACCTGATCGCCGTGAGCCGGGAGTTCGTCTCCCTGGATACGCCGGTGTTCGACGAGCGGGACTCCTCCACTGTCGGGGACTTCGTCGAGAACGACAACTACGTCGCCCCCGAGGATTACGTCATCGAGCAGAACCTGAAGGACGACATCAACGAGGTCCTGCGCACCCTCTCCGACAAGGAGCGGGAGGTCATCGAGTACCGCTTCGGGCTCAACGGCCGCCGGGCCATGAGCCTCAAGGAAATCGGCGATCGGTTCAAGCTGACCAAGGAGAGGATCCGGCAGATCGAGAAGAGCGCCCTGTCCCGGCTCTCCCAGCCCAACCGCACCGAGAGGCTCGAGAGCTACGTGGCCTGACGGGGCCGTCCGGGTGGACTCGGCGGTCGAGGGTTCCGGACCGTAGTCAGTGGAGTCGCGCCGCTCAGTTCGGCGTGTGATATATGAGCTCCGGCCTGGGCCTCGCGCCCGGTCCGGAGCTTTTCCCATTTCTAGGGTCGACAGGGGAACGCCGGTATCGTACCTTTGATCTCCGAGGAGCGTGCGCGCTAGTGAACGACGAGGAGATGAGGGGAAACGGAGCTTCGCCCGGACCCGCGGACAGGCCGCTGCCGGCCCCCGAGGCCGCGCCTGAGGGCGGGGAGGCGACGACCCGGGCCGCCGGGGGCGGCCGGGGCAAATCGTCGCGGTACGAGGTCGTGGCCGGGGCGGAGGGCGAGGTCGTCGCCTCGGTCGACGCGCCCAATATCCACGCGCTGCTGCGGCTCGGGGAGACCGCCGCGAAGCGGAGTCTCAAGCGCTACCCGCGGCAGACCATCTTCCTAGACGGCGCCTTCGGCGGGGCGCCTTTCCTGGACAACAAGCGTCGCCAGTACTCTCTCGACCACCACGCGGGGGTCGTCCGCATCCTCACCCTCGCCACCTGCGAGCAGGCCGCGGCCATGGTTTACCACGGCCTTCCCCTCGCGGAGGGCGAGTGGCTCCTCGTCCTCAACGGCCTCGACCTGGATTCCCTCCTGGCGGTGTGGATCCTCGTGAACCACGCGGAGCTGAGGCGCGACGGGAATCGACTCCTCGGGCGCATCATGCCCCTCGTGCGGACCGAAGGGGTCATCGACGCCCACGGCCTCGACGCCGGAGTCCTGACGGCCCTCGATCCCGAAACCCTCGCGGCCGCCCAGGCCCAGATCAAGGCCCTACTCCCCTTCTCCCGAGCGCCGGCGGGCGCCGGGGAGCGGGAGGCCCTGGAGGGCGCGGTAGCCTTCCTGGAGCGCCTGGACTCCCTCCTCCTCCCTGCCGCCGCCCTCGCCGAGCTGGCCCGCATCGTCGAGACGGGGCGCGTCCCCCTGACCCGCGGCCGCCTCGCCATCGCCTGCAGGTCCGGGCTCGGGGTATACGAGGTCGAGGAGCACTACAAGTCCCGGTACGGCTCGGCTTTCGGGATACTCCTCCTGGACCGAGGCGGCGGGCAGTACACTATCCGGCTCTCCTCGGGCTTCTTCGACGCGAACATCGACGAGCTCTACGCCAAGCTCAACAAGCTCGATCCCGCGGCCTCGTCCTCCCGGGATGGGGAAAATCGCTGGGGCGGCTCCACGGACATAGGGGGCTCCCCCAGGCTCTCGGGCTCCCAGCTCGAGAGCCGCCGCATCCTCGACGCCATCGGGGAGGTCTACGGCGAGCGCCCCGCCTTCCTCGCGAGGATCCTGGGCCTGGTCCGGCGGCGCCGCTCCTCGAGATCGACCGATCGATCTTGACCAGTCATAGCTGCGCCGGCTATAGTGATTCCGTTCGCCGCGCCCGGCCTGGGACCGGGCGCAGGGCGGAACGCGCGCGACTGTCGTATAACGGTATTACCCAAGCTTCCCAAGCTTGTGAAGCGGGTTCGACTCCCGTCAGTCGCTCTACCGAAGCCCCGGCTCGCGCCGGGGCTTTTTTTCGCCGGCGGACTCCTCGCCGACGCCCCAGTCCCGAATTGTTCATGGACTCGTAATTGATCCAGAAAGGCGAGCTCAGTAAGTTCCTAACGCGTTATGCGTGGCGGAGCAATTGTAGCAGCGGTCGTGGCATTTTCCGCTATCGCGTTCTCTCTGGCCGGGGAAGAATGCGGAGCGCCGATCGATTCGTCGGTCCCGACGAAGAACTACCCCCTGGCTATCGGCGAGACGCTCTTCAGCGATCTCTTCGTGTATTCGGTCGATAGATACATAGGGGACACTGACTTTTCCAAGGTCTCCCTCGCGTCTATCCGCACCAACCTGCACAGCCGCTGGGAATGGGATCAGAGCCTGTTCTCGACTAACCAGATCATGCACCCCCTCCACGGCTACTCCTATTTCGCGGCGGGGCGGTCCAACGGGCTCAGCTTCTACGAGTCCACCGCGCTGGCCGCCTACGGGAGCGCCAACTGGGAGCTCTTCGGAGAGCGATGCGCGCCCGCCATGAACGACCTCCTGGAGACCACCCTGGGCGGCGCCGTCTTCGGGGAGATGTTCCACCGCCTGTACCTCGAGGCCGAGGGCGAGAAGGCGACGCTGGCCGCCCTCGCGAGCCCCGTGGACGCGATAAACAACCTCATCACGGGTCGCCGGCCCGAGGGGACGAGGGGGAAGATCGAGGTCCTCACCACGACTGCCTGCGTCGGGTACGCCGCGGCGCGGCGCTACCAGGGAGGGGCGGAGGTCCCGGAGGACCGCCTCGGTTCGCCGGAGCTCGGCCTGAGGCTGGACTGCGTCTACGGCGATCCCTTTTCCCAGGACACCTGCGTGCCCTTCGACCAGTTCGAGATGAGCGTCTTCGCGGGAGGGGGCGACGATTGGTACGACGCGACTATCCTCGCGGACGGATACCTCTTCGCCTACCCCTTCTCCGACGACCCGGCCTACCGGGCGACCCTCGGGGCCTCGCTGCACTACGACGTCCTGATGACCAAGGATATCCAGTTCGCGGCCAACGCCCTGGACCTCAGCCTGAAGGGCCGCCGCGAGCTGGGGCCCGGCCTCAGCCTCGAGGAGAAGTACCACGCCGGGGCCATCCTCCTCGGCGTGGCCAACTTCTACGAGCCCGACGCCGAGGGTTCCACCGCCGGCGGCGTCGCGACCCACGACTACGGGACCGGGGCCAACGTCGCGGCTTCGCTCTCCCTCGCCGGGAAGGGCGGAGTCCTCGACCTCGGCGCGCGGCTCTACTGGATGATGATACTGCCGGAAACCGTGGAGGATTCGCAGGGCACGGTGCTCTGCCAGCGCTACTCCCTGGAGTACACGCACCCCCTGGGCGCGGACTTCTCGTTCCGGGTGGGGAACGTCCTCGCCTTCGAGCAGGGGCGGTACTGCCGAGTCCCCGACGTGTGGAAGGTGCAGAACGAGACGAGCATCGGCCTCAAGGTCGACCTCCGGAACTAGGCGATCCCGGGGCCAATCCGCCAGGCTCCGGGGCTAGATCGCCTCGGAAGCTATCGCCGCCTCGAGGGAGGCCAGGGCGGCCTCCTTGCCACGCGCGTCCATGAAGGTCGAGCGGACGCCGTTGCGGAGGATCGTCAGTAGCCCTTCGTCGGAGATCCCGACCTTCTTCCCTGCCCGCCGGTACTCTTCGTCGAGCTCGACGTCGAAGAGTATGGGGTCGTCGGTGTTGAGGGTGACCACGAGGCCGCGGGCGAGGAATTCCTTCATGGGGTGCTCTCCGTAGGCGTGGACGTACTTGCCGGTGACGACGTTGCTCGTGGGGCAGATCTCCAGGGGAATGGCGCGCTCCCGGAGCAGGTCCATGAGCTTCGGGTCCTGTATTGCCGAGGTGCCGTGGCCGATTCGCTCGGCCCCGAGCTGGAGGACCGCGTCGCGGATCGACTCGGGGCCCACCTCCTCGCCGGCGTGGGCGACGGTGTGCAGCCCGGCCTCGCGGGCCGCGGCGAAGACATCCTTGTAGACTATGCAGGGGTTGCCGATCTCCTGGCCGCCCAGCCCGATGCCGATGATCCGGTCGTTCGGGCTCTTGGCCTGGTACCGGAGCAGGTGGTTCAGGTTGCGCCCGGCGTTGTCGGGGCCGAAGCCCCGGGAGACGTCGACCAAGAGGCGCACCTCCGGCCCCCCCTTGGACGCGAGGGCCGCGAAGCCCTCGACGAGGGGATCCATGATTCCGGCGAAGTCCACGTCGCCCTGCTTGAGCACCATGGATGGCGCCACGAAGAGCTCGAGGTACGAGATGTTGTTGCGCTTGGCGTAAGCCGCGACGTCGGCGACCACGAACTCGAAGTCCTCGGAGCTGCGGAAGAGGGACTGAAGGTAGAAGAAATTCTTGAGCATCACGCCGAGGCTGTCCATCTTGAGCAGCTTGCGGAAGTCCACGGGGCTCTTTAGCGAGGGGTCTACTCGGTATTTCTCGTTGAGGCGGAAATAGCTGTCGAAGCTGACGGTCGCCTCGGCGTGTAGATGTATCTCGGTCTTCGGGAGCGAAGCGATGAAGTCCGAGACTCGGTGCGCTGCCATATAGATTGCCCCCGGCTCTTTATACTTTTCCGCTTATAGTATCGGCATATATCCTAGCGCGCCGCATTTAAAATGACAAAAAGCCCTCATATTTCGACCATGAAAGTCGCATAACGCCCGGTGGGTTCGCGCCTCTCGGCTTCCACCGACTCGATCCAGGCCCCCGGCGGGCCCTCCTCGAGCCACTCGCGGAAGGCCGCGAGGCCCTCGACCTCGCCCTCGGCCCACAGCTCAACGTCGCCCGAGTCCAGGTTCCTGATCCAGCCTGTCAGGCCGAGGCCCTGGGCCTCGCGGTTGGCGTAATAGCGGAAGCCCACGCCCTGGACTCTCCCGGACACTCGGGCGTGGAAGGCCGAGACCCGGCGCCCTCGACTCGCGGTCTCAGGCTCGGTCGCCAGGTCCGTCCTCCATGAGCTCGGCTATCCTGGCCTCGAGGTCGTGGTAGTCGAAGGGTTTGTAGACGACTTCGAAGGGGATCTCGAAATCGGGCCTGAGAAAGCCCGAGGTGATGATGATGCGGGTTGAGGAGCAGTACTTCTTCAGGAATTTTATCCAATAGTCGCCGCCCAGGACCTCCATGCGGTAGTCCGAGATGATGACGTCGACGCCGAAGTCCAGGAGCTGCTTGAGGGCCCCGACGCCGTCGGAGGCGACGAGGACCTCGTAGCCCTTCTTGGCCAGGTAATCGCGGAGGCTCAGGCGGATCGAGTCCTCGTCCTCGACGACGAGGATCAGGCCTTTGCTAGGCATTGTTCCCCCTCGCTTTTTGAGCGAAATCCGCCACGGTGGCGGTCACCGCGTCGAAGTCCAGCGGTTTGGCGAAGAATGCGTCCGCCCCCTCGGCGAGCATGGCCCGGCCTTCCTCGGGCCTATCGAGGCCCGTCATGGCGATTATGAAAGGCTTGCCGAAGCCCGGGTCCTCCTTGATCCTCCGGCACAGGGCGTGGCCGTCCACGCCGGGAAGGTCGATGTCGAGGACCACGAAGCCCGGCCGCTTCTCCGCGAGGAGCCGGCCGGCCTCGAAGCCGTCGAAAGCCTGGTGTATGGAGAACGCCTCGAGCTTCCGGGAGAACCAGCGCTTCAGGAGATCGTTGAGCTCGGCGTCGTCGTCCACCACGAGGACCGAGGTCCAGTCGACATCCTCCCGCATTCGCTCCTCGAGCTCGTCGGGGATGCGCATGCCCCGCGAGTCCAGGAAGGCGACGAGGTCCTCCGCGTAGATCCGATACTGCCCGCCGGGAGTCGTGAAAGCCTTGAGATAGCCGTTCCTAATCCAATTGATGGCCGTCTGGTTTACCACGCCACAGAGATTCGCCACTTCGAGGGCTGAAAAAATACGAATCTTCTTTATGCTTTTGGCCATAACCCACCCTGGACGAGGATTGGGTATATTATAGTCATTATATCCAGAATGTCAAAGCGAAGGATGCGTGGGAATTCTCCTGTATTGATTTTTTGGCCGTGAGTCCGTACCGTACGACCCCATGGAATTGACCGAAAGCGCCATCGCCGGCCTCAAGCTAAACGAGGTCGCCATCATGGATAGGATCGCCGCCGAGCTCAGGGTCAGGACGAGCCAGGTTTCGGCGGTCGTCTCCCTCGTGAACGAGGGTTGCACTATCCCCTTCATCAGCCGCTACCGCAAGGAGCGGACCGGCAGCCTCGACGAGGTGCAGGTGCGGGACTGCGCCCACAAGTTCGAGTCGGGAGTCGCCCTGGAGGAGCGCAGGCTCGAGGTCATCCGGGGCATTTTCGCCCTGGGCAAGCTCGACGAGCCGCTGTACGCCAACTTAGGCAAGGCGACTACCCTCGCGGAGATCGAGGACATCTGGACGCCCTTCAAGAAGAAGAAGAAGACCCGGGGCATGCTCGCCCTGGAGCGGGGACTCGGCCCCCTGGCCGACCTCGTCGCCTCCTCCGACGAGGCGGCGGTGGATGCAGCGGCGCCGGGCTTCGTCAGGGAGGTCCCCGAGAAGCCGGAGCTCTCGGTGCCCAGCGCCAGGGACGCGCTTCAGGGGGCCATGGACATCGTCGCGGAGCGGCTCTCCCAGGACCCGGACAACCGAGGCGCCGTGAAGCGCTTCTACGTCTCGGGCGGCAAGCTCGTTTCCAAGGGCGTGGGCGACGAGGCCAAGATGGCCGCCTCGACCTACCAGATGTACTGGGACTACTCGGAGCCCCTGTCCCAGCTGAAGCCCCACAGGGTCCTCGCCATGAACCGGGGCGAGCGGGAGGGCGAGCTCGAGGTCAGCCTCTCGGTCGACGAGGACGGGGCCGCGGACCTCCTCCAGGCGAGGATCAGGACCTTCAACCGCTACCACCGGGAAGCCGTCGACGACGGCCTCCGGCGCCTCCTGGGACCGGCGGTCCTCCGGGAGATCCGCTCCGAGGCCTCGGACTACGCCGAGGCCCACAGCATCGATGTCTTCTCCGAGAACCTCCGGAACCTCCTCATGCAGCCCCCCATCAAGGGCACCCGGGTGCTCGGCGTGGACCCGGGGATCCGCACCGGCACCAAGTGCGCGGCCCTCGACGAGACGGGCAAGTTCCTCGACTACTTCCTCATCAACCAGGAGCGGGACCCCGGCGGGGCCAAGGTGGCCATCGCCGCCGCAGTGCGCAAGCACGGTATCAAGCTCGTGGCGGTGGGCAACGGGACCGCGAGCCACGAGACCCAGACGGTGGTCGCCGAGGCCATCGCCGAGTCCTCCCTGGACTGCGAGTTCACCGTGGTGGACGAGGATGGCGCCTCGGTCTACTCGGCGAGCGACCAGGCCCGGGACGAGTTCCCCGAGCTCGACCTCACGGTCCGGGGCGCCATCTCCATAGGCCGCCGGCTCCAGGATCCCCTGGCGGAGCTCGTGAAGATAGACCCGAAGTCCATCGGCGTCGGCCTGTACCAGCACGACGTGAACCAGAAGCGCCTCTCGGACACCCTCGACGAGGTGGTGGGGTCGGTGGTGAACAACGTCGGCGTGAAC
>Ga0268360_1002381_pt1 | contig 14894 bp, 18 predicted proteins | sample BioMet11_FD_192465 | JGI IMG/M metagenome (GOLD analysis project Ga0268360, IMG submission 192465) | Sewage microbial communities from Oakland, California, United States - Biofuel 11 (Illumina Assembly) | ecosystem: Engineered > Wastewater > Sewage > Unclassified | place: USA: California... | reverse complement strand
CCTCGATCCTTTCAGGTTAAGGATCGTCCGTACAACAACGGCACTGAGACTGGATAAACTGCAAGGCCCCCATAACATTAATAGCTGTTTTGGAAACTTCTCTTGAGTTTAAATGAAGACTTGTCATTGCTACTTGAGCAACTTCAAAGTCCTTTTCATTATTGAGAAACAATATCTTTATGAGTCTTTTGAAAAATCGAAGAAAAATAAGGGGATAAAAAATTCTCAAATGGTAGATTAGATGGTAAACTCAAGGGGTTGTGGTTTTTAAAACTAAAGCTGGATTTAATTAAATATTATTTGAATAATTATTATATATTATGATTAAATTAAATGATTATACCTATAGATACTTGGTTTTGATACTCCAGACTCTTTAACAAGGTTCTTTATAGTTGGCTCTTCACCAGATTCAATCAGACGTTTCTTCGCTGCTAGGATTTTGTCAACAGTGTTATTTCTTCTGGTCTCATGGGTATAATAAGCTCCTAAAGATTTTCTGTTCGTCGCTTCAGCAAGTGGAATCTTGTTGTCGACACCTCGTTCCGGCTTGGCAAGTTTCATCGCTCCTTTGTTTTTGGTGAAGTTCTTAAAATTCTTGCCGAGTCTCCTTTTCCATATCCATGGAGCCATTGATTTAGCGATGCCTATAGCCTCAATAATGGGGAAGTCGTCGTTACCGTCTTTCATCATAATATTTTCTCTGTAATAATCTAGACAAACATTTTTTAGTATGTGTAAATATTCATCGAAGTCTGAATAGTCTTTGACAAGACGGTAGGCTATTTTCCTGCACGTGTGGAACATCTTCATGTGGCGTCCTTCAATAGAGTCATCGTTTTCAATGATCTCATAAATATTTGGTAGGTCAACAAACTCTGCAAGATAATCCAGGTCGTAGACCCGGTCTGCCCACCATGTTCGCCACTTTGAAGAAAATGGATTCTTTATAAGATATCCAGTGAATCCTTTATCTGCTTCGAATTTGTTTTGATAACCAGCCTGAACGGCTTTGAAGTAGTTGATAGCTTTCCAGCTTATTTTGATTGTTGAGTTGAGTAACGGCAGCATGACTGGATTGTCGATCTCGTAAAGATAATGGGCGTGTGAATTCTCCCTGTTGATGATGGTCACCGTCGGTTCTGGTAAAACATCATTCATCCAAGCAGCACCTGCGAGTTCGTAGTCGAGATCGAGGGCGACGTATTTCTTTTTCTGTGTTGGGAGTTGGATGTAATTTGCTTTAAATAAGATGTCATCTTTCTTGGCGATGTATCGGGCTTGTTTCTCGAAGCCCCATCTGGGCTTCTCGGGCAGGAAATCGTAAAGTCTCTGCTGTACTGGTGTTAAATTCTCTATCATAGATCATCTTCTGAAGCCTCCGCCTGTTAGAGTGGGGCGTAATTTGGATATGACCTATGTATATCTGTATAATTTTTACTTCATAAGCAAATAGCTGATTCGATGCCGTTCAGACTCACTTAGACAAAGTGATGTACTTCTCAGATGGATCAGTTCAATATAGATAATATCAATAAATAACCATGCCCATGTTTGAATGAATTTGATTTTCGGAGCCATGTTGGCTTCTAGAGAAGAAGAGAAGCTGATGGATCAGGTGCGGTAAAATAGGTGGTGCGTCGGTGACGCGTCAGGAGTGGAAAAAGCGCTTGTCCAGCAGCTAAAATCCGGTCTGGAACTGCAAATTGAGCTGGAAAGTTGCAAGAAACGAAATTATGCAGGAACCTGCATTTGTAATATGCTGATTTTACAGGAATTGATGATTTTGAGGTCAGAAGGGGAGGGGAGGCAGAACCTCCTGTGCTCTTTTTACCGGAGTCGGAAGGGCTTCGGCCTGCCGGGCGGTTCGATGCTGCGCCTTTGGACAATAAAAGAGCCCACGCCTATTCCCATTGCGAACCAGGAAGCGACGTGGGCCGGTTGTTACTTTACAATGTACCAGCTGTTGCCACGCTTCGTGAGGCCGAATTTTGTCTGGCCACGAACGAGAAGTTTGTTTGATTCGTTGTTCTTGACCTGGAGGTCGACTTCGTAAATGTGGACATCCTCGTTGTTGATGGTCTTGGTGTAATCATTGAGAATTTTGAAGATGTGGATAGAGCTTCCACCTTTTTGGATATCCTCTACGATTTGATCGCCGACCATGACATACAATGACTTGATGGCAGCAGATTGAATGATCCCTTCAGGAGGATTCGAGCTGCAACCGGCTATGGCCAGTAAAGCCAATACCAAGATCGTTCCAGCAATCTTCTTCGACATCGTCATCTCCATTGATGTGGTTTAAGTATGTTCTCCGACTATGTGGTTATGATCATTTATATCTCTATTTAAGGTGTGAAACAGCATCAGCCCTGGATCAATTGAAGGGCCATTTTGGGCATCGAGTTCGCTTGTGAAAGCATCGCCGTGGCAGCTTGGGTCAATATCTGTTCTTTGACAAAGCTGGTCATCTCCGATGCAACATCAGTGTCGGATATTTGAGACTCGGCAGCTTGGAGGTTTTCGGCTTGGATTTGGATGTTGGAGATGGTGTTTTCGAGACGATTCTGATACGCGCCGAATCGAGCTCGGTTGTTGTTTACCTGAACCATAGCTTTATCAAGCACACCAAGAGATTTTTGAGCATCATCCTGTGTGTAAACAGTATTCCCATCAAAACTGCCTGCCCAGCTATCCGCACCTTGTCCAACCCAGCTTCCCCACCCATGTAATACTTCACCAGAAGACAAGTTCCCTGTTGCCACAATATTGGATGTTTCTTCTTTCGCCCAGCCAATCTCAGTACGTTGCTTTTCGTGGTAGTCAAGATTGTCCCATTCTGTTTGGCTATGGGCAGCAATCCAGGCAGTTCTTTGATCGCCAACATATTGACTGAGGTCGTTGTTAATCATTGTTCGATTTTGATCTGCTTCTGTTGAGGTCATAAGCGGCAAGCCTTGCTTTTCTCGCTCAATATTTTGGCTCATTGTCAATGAGTAGGCACCTTGGCCAGCTCTTTCGATAACGCGATCTGTCGTTGTAACAAGTCCTAAACCATCTGATAGCCAATATGCTTCCATGGACCTTGTGGTTGAGATAGAGTAATAATCCTCAGCGCTGTCATTTCCTGTGCCGAAGTGGATCGTTACGCCATTTTGAAAATCGCCAGTTCCGGTTGTATAGTTCCCGAACCATAAGCTCTCATCGAGGAGCTTGATCCCGTTGAAATCGGTAGCAACCGCGATCCGCTGAATCTCGGAAGCCATGGCTTGGTATTCGGAATCGATGATCAGGCGCTGATCCGAGGTGTAGGTGCCGGTTGCGGCCTGCTCGGCAAGCTCCTTCATACGGGTGAGCTTCTCGTCGATGATCTGAAGCCCTCCGTCAGCGGTCTGGATCATGGAGACGGCATCGTTGGCATTTCTGACGCCCTGGTTCATGGTGGCGATGTCGGAGCGCATGAGTTCCCGGACCGCCAACCCGGCAGCGTCGTCGGCGGCAGAGTTGATCCGCAGACCCGAGGAAAGCCGCTGGGTCGAGGTGCTGAGTGCCCCGTAGTTGTCCGAAAGGTTTCGGGCAGCGTTCATTGCCATCATGTTGTGATTTATAATCAAGGACATATGTCTTCCTTTGAGGTGGCGGGAAATTCTTTCCTGGCCTGCTTTGGAGCAACCCTCTGGAAACAAAAGTAGTTTTTAAAAGGCATATTAAATAACTATTGTTGTCTTAACTAAAGCAAAATTTAGACCATCGTTGCTTATAGCCCTTAAATCATTGCCTTACCCTGCATCAGGGGGTGAGGTATGGACAATGTTCAGGAACTTTTTGGTAAGAAAATCAGGACGATTCGTCGCAATCGTGACATGACCCAGGAAAAATTGGCCGAGCTCTCCGGGTTGTCCCTCCAGTACATTGGAGAAATCGAGCGGGGCCGCCGGAACCCGTCCCTCACCAGCGTCGAAACCTTGGCAGCTGCTTTCGGCATTCCCCTGGCCGAGCTCTTCAATCTGGACGAATTCAAACTGACCCCCGAGGACCTGCGTCGCATCCTGGCCCGGCAGATTGAGGAAGCGGACGAGGAGCGGCTGCGGCTCTTCTTCAATGTCGCACAGGCCTTTTTCCGATAGCCCCGTTGCCGCCCCGGCCGCGCGTCAGGCACTGGTTCTGGTCACAGGGTCTGAGATCCCATAGGCGGGTTTGGGGCCACACTGAAGGATACCCTGGGCCAGGGGACCGGTCACGGCGGGGGAGGGGAAAGAAATCAGCCGGAGGGGCTCGGCAGGAAAACGAGTGGAACGGGTGTCAGAACTTTGCCGCAATGCGCCAGATACAAAAAAGGGTGGCCATCACTGACCACCCCTTTGTCACGACATCCGAGAACCCGCGCTAATCCGGGAAGACAAAGCCCTTCACGTCCCGGTGATAGGCGGTGATCCGCATCTCCATCTCCTTGTAGAAGAGGATATTGACCAGCGACCGATAGAGCTCTTTTTCACTGCCAATCAGGTGGTCGATGGTGATGCCGAGGTTCTGGCCGATGTAGGCGTCGAACTCCTCACGGAACCGGTAATCCCAGTAGTTCTTCCCCTTCGAGGCATCATGCTCGCCCTCTGTCTTGGGGAAGTACAGGATATCGTATGGGTTCCAATCCTTGTTCGCGTCGTTCCACCACATGACCTGACCGTACTTGACGTACTGTGCCCAGGAACTCGAATCGCAGCTCCAGATCGGCAGGTCTTGCAGGACACCCACCTCGGTGACACCAAAGAGGTGGACTTTCGCATGAGGATGCAGCCGGATCATGGCCGATTCGAGTTGGCGGAAGTTCCTCCCATGCTCGCACTGCCCGATGGCGATGAGGCCGTAGCCATAGTCGAGCAGACGTTCGATCTCGCCATTATAAAGGTCATGCACGACCGGAACCGGGGTCAGACCGGCAGCTTCGAGACCGAGCTGGTTGTACATGTTCTCATCGAACCCGTGCGGGGTGAAGTTCTCATCGAGGTTGAAGAGGAAGTCATAGTACGGCGACGTGAGTGAGCAGAAGTTCGCATAAGCCGTCAGGATATCCTTCGGCCGCGTGGCCCATTTGCTCTTGTTGAGCGTGTAGGCACCGGAGTCGAGGATAAGGCTCCCGATCTTGTCCCTGTGGACTTCCTGAAAGTCGTCAAAGGGCTGTTCCACGGCATAGCTCAACAGCACGTTGAGCGGCAGTTCCGGGTGCAAGTCATGAAACGCCAGCACCTGGGCAATCGACGGTGACGAGATATGAAGCAGCATATTTCCTCCGAGAAAAAGCGCCCCCAGCCTTTCGACCGAGGGCGCAGGACAGACTATTCGTTCGAAGCGGCATCCACATCGGGAGTGGACGGGACCTGCGGCGGGGCCGGGGGCGTACTGGCAGAAGTCTCCGCCGTGGTGTCAACCGTGGAGCCTGCGTCCTTGGAACCGGACAGCCGGTGCTTCAGGGCCTCCAAATCCTGGATCAGCGCGTCAATCCGGTCGACCTGGATGTCCTTGCTGACCGAGGGGGACTTCAAGAGGCTGGCCACCGTGTCGCGGATTTCCTGGGCCTGCTCCTGGAAGTTCTTGGGCGGCTTGTTCGCATCAGAGGTACGGACCGTGGGGCGCTGCTTGTTCTTGATGACCCGCTCGAGGTACTTGGCCGGATCGCCTCCCGTGTCGGTGGCGGCCTTCATCGCCTCGATGTCCTTCTTGGTCACCTCGAAGCCGCACTCCAGGAACTTGCGGACCGAGTCCCTTGATACGCTGACTTTGTTGTTCCCCAGCTTGGCCATGGCCATGCCGAGACCGATTTCGAACCGCATCTCGTCGACATCGACGCAGGTCTGGAGGCTGATGTCGTAACGCTCCATGAAAGACCGGATCGGGTGGTTGGGTTCGAGGCCGTCTTCCTTTTTCAGGATCGGAGCCAGTCCCGCCAACTTCTCGATACCGAGCACCAGGTAGTCCAACGCATCGGCCATCCTGGCGATATCCATGTACTTATAGCGGGTGCGTTTCTTCAGATGTGTGGCATTGAGGTTCTCGTCGCACCAGCTCTCGAAACCATTTTTCAGTTTCCGACTCGACTGGATGTACTCGACCCGCAGCAAGGCATTACCCACGGTGAAGGCACGGTTCCCGTTGTGGGCATCGAGGTCGGACAGCGCGCCGTTGATAGCGTCATTGTTGGTGATGATGAGGTCCTTGAGTTCATCTACCCCCATGGTGTCGATCTTCTTGAGGGTCAAATCGTTCAAGACCGCTTCGACCTCGTCCGAGATCGGGGACGTCACCTCTCCCTTGTCGTTGACCTCGATGTCTCCGGGGAGGCCGGCAGCGCCAGTGATGCCGACATACATGCTGATCCGTTCGTTGCGGACCTGTTCGTGGAGTTCCTCGGGGGACTGGCGGTTTCCCTTTACCAGGGAGAGATTGGGCGTGGTACCGGGGTTGCCGGGAGCACCGGTCCCGCCGGTCATTCCCGGAGTGCCGGTGACGCTCGTGTACTCGGAACCGCCGCGCTCTTTCTTGGAATCGTCGTCCATAATCTTCTCCTAACTGCTGCTTTTGTGGACCCAGAAGCAGGCGCCAATCGCTTTGCACCGGGCCGACGAGCAGTCTCTCGCAAAAAAAACGGCCCGCAGTCGCGCCAATAGTTAGGAAGAGAAAATGGCAGGGATGAAAATCGAATGAAAGCTAGTTATTCAAGGTTGTTATCGTGTGGTGCTGGATGCAATAGCCTGTTGATGCGTAGTAGTTACGAATCCGGCTGGGCCGTTCAAAGATTTGGTCCCACCTGTCGTCATGCTTTTTCACTTTTTCGAGCTTGGTTTTGAGGAGAGGGTAAACATCTGCAAAATCAAGAGGGGTAGAATCAGACCTTTCGTGGGCCTTATCCCAAAGCCAGAGGGCAGCAAGTCGTGTCAGGTCGGCATTGTTAAAACGTTTTCCAGCCAAGCTGAGTTTGTAAACAGACCTCAGCGTGTCATCTGCAAGTTTCTGTCCATCAAAAATACTCTCAACGGCCTTATTGATCAAGTTTAAGGCATAAACTTCGAGACCAACTTTGCCTGGATCATCAAGAATACCATCTGGGTTGATTATTATGTTTTGAGCACGCCTGACGTCATAACAAAAATTGTCTGGATGATCGCCGTCAACAGTAATGAGCCAGCTCCCATTGAGCTTGATAAGAGCGGAAATGTCAGCTGGATTATTCGTAATAAATGGGGATATTATGCCAGAAAGTTCGTCATCTAAAGCTTTTTCTGTGTTCATTCCTATCGAGTAATGTTTATATATTCTTCCAAAATGATTTTCGAAGCCACAGCCCAAGCAGCCATATTTAAATGTTTTCCTGCTGGCTTCTGCTCCAAATTCTTGTTCAAGACGTTTTCGGAAAGGAAAATTCTTTAATTCTTCCCTGGTTTCGTGAGTCCATACATATGCAGACATCTCGTCAAGGAATTCTTTGCTTTGCATGTAATCATAAACGCCAAGGGATTTGAAATAATCATCATAGTTATTGATGACATCACAGTAACGGATATAAAGCGGATTTCGCCGCATATATTCCCAGTACCAGAAAGCGGTGCTTTTCAAGCGATCGATATCATCTTGTGGGGCGATACGTGTTTTCGGCGTCATGTTTGCTTTGGTAGCAAACAGATGCGCAACTTGCCAAGATGATGAAGAGGTGGGAGCGAGGGCTGGGCAAGGGGATGCTTGGGCTAAGTCAGGAAAATACAAGCGAAATCAAATAGATAAGGTCTGACGATCGGATGCAGGTTCCTGCATAATTGAGCCTTGATGGAATTACGCCCTCGTTGGGCACTCTTTCCCCTTGCCGGGTGGCTCGTTTTATCCGCCATTTCCCACTGCACCCCAGTTTTCCAAGCCCCAGTGCCGTAAATCCCGGGGTAAGACTTCTCAGTTTACCACCGCCTGGCTATTCTGAGCAGGTTCTTGTCGTCACGCGCCACATCTCTTCGAATCGAAACGCAGCTAATTCATCTGGTTTTCGTATGAAATCGCTACGTGAAAACAAAAGCCCAAGCTGCTCATGCTCGGGCTTTCCTTCAAAGTACGGCAACTTTCCGGCTACTTCATTCCCCGCAACCGACTCGGCTTGGGATGGATGGTCAGCAGCTGCGCACCGACGACAACGACGATGGTCCCCAAAGCAACACCCAACAGGAACGAAAACATACTTTTCTCCTGGTTATCTGGTTATATCTCCTAATCATCCTCTGGCAACATGATGGTCAGGACTGGCTCACCATGATCACCGGGGCCGATATGGGCGATGACCTCGACGGTTTCTTTCCGTCCTGGAGACATCAGGAAATCGACCTTGAAGGTGACCCTGTCCGTGTTCACGGCTCTCCTGGCAGCGAACAGCGCCAGGACCATCAGATCATGAAGCCGGCCGGTGACAGATTGTCCCTCACCCTCTAGCCCGGCTGGCACTTCGACATAGCCGTGGAACAAATGGTCGGTGACTACGGTGTGGAGCTTGAAGCCGTTAGCCTTCGCGGTTTCGGTGACGTCGACCAAGACGCCATCGGCAATCGCTTGCTCGCGGGTGTAGGCATAAACGACATTCCAGCTGTCATCCTTCGGCATTGTCAGCACCCCCCTGGTCTCGACCAAGCAACTTTTCCAGTTTGTCACGGAAACTACCCGTGAGCTCGAGTCCAATTTCGGCGTAGCACCGGATAATCGTTTCATCGGCATCGGGACCAGAGGTGTCCATAATCTTGAAAAGCTGCTCGATCGGCCGAAATGCGTTGATGATCTCATCCTTCAAAGTGAGATTATCGAGGTGTTGTGGTGGCATCTGCGATCCTTCTCCTGGTTCAACAGGTGAGCTTTGGGAAGAAGGATACCCTGGGCCGGGAGGGCGGTCACGAGGGCGGGGAAAAAGCTGGAACTGGGGCTGAGGAAAAAGTACTTTGGGCCGGAGCGGGATTTTCCTGGAAGTTCGGGGCTGGGGGAGTTGTAAAAGAGGGGTAGGGGATAACTCCCAGGAGGGGCAGTACAAGTGAGTGAATTCCTGTTGAGTGTTTTGAGTAGCATCGTCGGCAACCTCTTGACCCCCACAGTAAAGCGTAAGATTGGATTCAGGGTAGAGCTACCACCGAAGGGCGAATCCGAGGCGTTCGTTGACGGAGAGGTGTTGGAACTGCGTCGGCAACGGTTCAGGCAGCAATTTGAGATCCAGTTTTGGAATGTGTTCGTGTTCCTCACGTTGCTATTTTTCGTCGGAGCGGCTTTGGGGCTTCCCGTGGCGCTCAAGACTGGGTTCTTCAGTCACCAGCTGGACTGCTCCAGTTTGCGAGTCACGGAGTGGGGTGGCGACGCCAACATCCCAGTCCTTTTCGTAAAAGTTCTGGTTCTACTCCTCTGGATGGTGTGCTTACCGTTGGTTTTCATTGTGGCACAGTTGATCGCGAATCCTCTTGCTAATCTTATTCACCATAACTGGCGACGGGTTGACCAAATTTTCTATCGACGTATCGTTGTGCTTACGATTATGGCGATTACGTTCATATTGTCAGGTCACATGATTTATCTATTGTATCCGTCATTGGAGTATTGGCAGGCAGTAGTCCTGCCATTCGCAATACTGGCTCTATTTGGAATTGGCTCGAGTCGGTAGCAATGGTAAGCAAGTGGTTAAATTTAAACTTAAGAGTTCAACAGTCTTAAGCAAGTTAATCATCCTGGTTGTTGTGCAGGAATGTATTCATTATTTCAGTCATAGCGGCTCCATCATGCAGATTTTAGTAGGCTTATAGGTACATCAACGTCAAGGAATGCTGGAACTGGGGCTGAGCTTTTCGTACTTTGGGCCGGAGCGGGGTTTTCCTGGGAGTTTCGGGACTGGGGAGCCCAAGGGGGAGGTCAGGGGAAAACGCCCAGGAGGGGGCAGGGTAGCGCGAAGGAGAGGGCTGTCCGGGACGATCAGGGGTGCCCAGGCTTGGGACCGAGTGCTTAGATAAGTTCAGAATAGAATTCAAGTTATTTTAGCATGTTACTGATGCAGGCTCCTGCATAATTTTGTTTCAGGTGTCAGAACCGGCAAAAATGTTTTTTTTGAAAAGTATCTGATGACTTCTGGCAGCTCTCATCGATAAGAAACTTGAATCGAAAATAGCCGATATTTTTTCGCTCAATCTTCAAAAATGAACTCCTTTTAACGAACCAAGATCATCACCAAGTTGACAGTTAGGAAATTTAAGTTATCCTCCTCAAGAAAATTCGAAGAACAAACACAAGGAGACTCACACATGCCTATCGCATCGAAATTTGACGCCATGAAACTTCGCACCATGATCACCGAAGGAAAAACCGCTCAGCAAATCATGGATGCCTTCGATATTCCCAAAACCACCCTGAAAAACCATCTCACGAAGCTGATGACGCTGGATGAGAAGTTCTACAAGATCGAAGGGATGGATGCTCGTGCGGTTTCGGGAAATGTGAAGTTTTCTGGTACGGGTGTGCGGTTGTCCCCGACGCTCCTGGCCAACTACGGGTTCAGCCAGGGGGATGATTCAAGGTCTCCTGCATGGAAGAGGGGAAGATTGTCCTGGAAAAGAAGTAGCCGGAATTTCGGATAGTTCTGTGAAAAGGCCCACGTCGTCCAGGGAAATTGGTTGGCGTGGGTCTTTATTTGTTTGTGGGGAAGCGATATCAATGATTGTATCAAAAAAAAGTGACTCAATTGAAAGTCTATACTGCCATAGCGGGAGCGTTACTATGATGAAAAATGTTGAAAAAGAAGATGTTAGGGTAGCAATGAGAATAGAGTGGGAAGATCATTGGCATTGCAGAGACCAGACCTGGAAAACAGTTGCAAGTGTAATTTCAATTTTGGCGGCACTTGTCTCTGCACAACTTTTGCTAAAGAATGTTTTCGTTACCACGATAATAGGATTATTGTCATTTGCGGCATCATTCTTTGGGGCGTTAATAACAATACATCATAGAAATGTTGAGAGGAATAAATTTTCAAACATCATAAGATTTGAAAAATTTTTGGGCTTAGTTGGAGATGATTTGATCCCTGAAGACTTGGCTCGAATCCCAAGAGGATTATTGCTTAAAGGAGAGAATGAGTTTGCAAAAGATGATGAACCATTGCGAGACCAAATTTTTCATGTCCTCTGTTTGGTGTTAAATTTTAGAGTGTCGAATACCCCTTTATTTATCTTGCGGATTCATATTATTTTTATGTTATTTTCTGTCCTCTTTGTTTTTGGAGCATGGCTCGGTTATGGCGTAAAGTAAAGTCTTCTTGAGGAGTTGAAGTTATTAGCTTGGTCGCACGTGAGTTCAAGGTCTCGTGTATGGAAGAGGGAAGGATCATCCTAGAAAAGGAACCAGGTCAGCTAGTTTTTCAGGGATATTGCGCAGATAGCTCCACGTCGTCCAGGGAAATTAGTTGGCGTAGACTATGGTTTGTTCGTCAACTACTCATGATTAATTGTTGAGGGTTGTATAATATGGATGAATTTACAGCGTATGTGAAGGATGAAGTTTTTCGAAGGTTTGGAATTAATCGCAAAAAGAATTGGTCCTATTATGTATTCCCTTTTGGTTTTGTAGTACTAGTCTTGTTTTTAGTAGTTGCTGTGATTGTTAAAAACGCTGATTTTTGGAAGGCAATTACTTTTGTGGCTGGTATATATGCTTTGTTTCAATGGAAACTTGTGAGAGAAGAAATTTCTTTTGATAAATATTTTGATCGATTAGAAGGAGCTAACTCTCAGGGAGGGGTTTTTCACTATTCAAAAAACGTTGTGCCACATCTTACGGTGCCATATGATCATAAAGAAGCATTGTATGTGTATTTTGAACTCGATATGTTGGATTATATTGTGGGAAAGTATAAGAATGGTTATATGGATGTTATGGATGCTTTTAGAGGGTTGGTTACATATTTTTCACGTTGTGAATCTGAAAAGTTCCGAGAAATGACTTTAGAGCTTGTCACGAGAAGGTCTTGTAATCCGGAACTTGTGCCTATTGTACAGAAGATTATAGGATGCTTTAACTCAAACCCATTGTATTTAAAGGCACTATTGGAAAAATATAATAAATTTAAAAGGAATGTGGAGTAAGATATTGATAAAAGCACGTCAAAAATGTGTGTCTGGTTGTAGGAAGGGCTGTGTGGAATAATAACTTGCTGTATTTTTAGATATCCCTTTAACAATCCCATCTAGCTGAATGAGCAGTTCTACAAAATCGCTGGCATGGAGGAACGCGGTGTCGCTGGAGCTCCGAAGTTCGGGAAGAATGGAATCCACCTGAGCGCAGCCCTGTTGAAGAGCTACGGGTTCAAGGAAGGGGAGACCTCCAAGTCCTCTGCTCCTGAAGCGGGGAAAATTGTCTTGGAAAAAATTTAACTAGCTGTATTTTTTGGAATAGTTGCGCATCATGGCCCACGTCGCCCTGTGAAGATGGTGAAGTGGGTCTTTATTTGTTTTCAAAAAGTAGATATAGGTAGAAAATTCATCTAATTGAGTATATATTTTTAGTACCTTCTGGGGTGAAGACTAATTATTGAAAATACAGCTGCGAAATATCAAAATCATCCTGGTATTATTGTAGCAGTTTCCACACGATCTTTACGTGTTACACAATGCTATATAATTTCAAGTCGTCTCTTACCATAAGACAAGAGGGTAAATAGGATGTTGTCAGAAATTTCCTTGCACAAATTCAAAAAAATTGACGATGTTACAATGAACCTGGCTCAAATCAATGTGCTTGTTGGCGGAAATAATTCAGGGAAAAGCAGCATCCTTCAGGGAATCCATTTTTCAGTAATGACTGCCGTAGCAGAAAGAGAAAATGGAAGGCAAACATTCCCACAAAACAAAATTCTTTATTGTCCAGCTGAAGAATTCAGTTTTTTATGTCATGGTGGAGTTTATGAAAATAATCTTTCCGGAAGCAGAGGTAAATTAACCCTTGTAGAGACTATAGACGAAACTCAAAAGTCATATGAGATTGAAATATATAGAGGAAGGAATCTTGGGAATGTTGGTTGCGTGAGAAAAGGTGATCCTGATTTTGGACTTAGAATTACTGACCCAAAGAGTCTTTTCAGCATTTATGTTCCTGGTTTAGCGGGCATACCTGTTCAAGAAGAATTTCGAAGTGAAAGAGTTGTAAGGCAAGGCGTGGCACGAGGGGATGCCAATCTTTATCTTCGAAATGTTTTACTTTTAATTAAAAGGAAGAATCTTTTAGAAAAACTTAACGTGAGGTTGCGAAAGGTATTTGAAGAAATTGCAATTGACATAGAATTCGACGAAGAAATCCATACGGCAATAGAAGCAACACTGTCGTATGGTGGAAGTAATATTCCGCTTGAGCTTTCTGGAACTGGGGTTCTGCAAGCTATCCAAATATTTGCATATATCACCTTGTTTGAACCACAAGTTTTGCTACTTGATGAACCTGATTCGCACCTGCACCCTAATAACCAGTCGCTACTGGCGAGGGCTCTTCAAGTACTCGCCCAAGAAACAAGCACCTCGATTATATTGTCAACACACAGCCGACATATTGTTGACGCATTAAATGATAATGCCAACTTTATTTGGATTAAAGATGGCAATGTTGTAGATCAATCGTCCTCAATGCGCATGATCCCAGTTCTTATGGAAATAGGAGCGCTTGATAGCCACGAAATGCTCGCTAATGGATATGTTGACTTTGTTCTTCTTACTGAAGATAGTAAACAACAATATATTAAAACTTTATTAAAATCACATAATTGTAACTTAAAAAATATACTCATTTTTCCTTACAAAGGATCTTCAAAATTAGACTCAGCTATTTTGCTTGCAGATTTTATTATTGAAAATTCTCGATGTAGTAAAATAATAATCCACTGCGATAGAGATTTCATGACAGAAGAAGAAGTACTCCGAGTTGAGTCACGTATAAGTGAAAATGGTTATTATCCATACATAACGGAACTTTCAGACATTGAATCATACTACACAAATCCCCATCATGTGGCATTTATTCTTGGCCAGGATCAGTCAGAAATTGAAACATGGATTCGCGATATAACGGCTCGCTATCATAACAAATTTAGTTCCAAGTTTTTGTCAAAGCGTGATGATATAAAATATAAAATATACAAAAGGGATGAGCAAACCGCTTGTCCAAGTAAAACTGATTTACTTGGGGACGACTATCCTTTGCCATATAATAAAATACACGGAAAGCTGCTTCTGTCAATAATAAAGCAAGAGATGTTCTCAAGGTTCGGGGTAAGCAAAGAATTGGTCAAAATTTCTAAAGCATTGCATAGCGCATCCTTGTCCAGTGTTTTACGGTCGATGAATGAGATAAGTTCAAGTGCATAGATGTCTGAATTTTTGCCTACTGAGACCATGATGAATATTGATAAAATGAGCTGTACTGATTAGCGATTCTAGACCATTGCCCTCCTTTTCTTGTTATGGATGCATGCTTAACATATTGAAATACTTAACTATTCACCTTATCCCATCCTCCCCAACGTCCGTTTTTCTCCTCCCCCGAGGAAAAACCCCTTGACCTCCCCACCCCAAATCCGTACTTACCCCGAGCCAACGACGCGCCAACGAAGCCAACGGTTTTGGCCCCCAATTTTTTCTTGGGAACGAAAGATTTGGGGTTGACTTCGGGACGAGTTTGGGGCATTTAGCCTGTTCCCTGATTCTGTTTATAGGACCGTAGCTCAGGGGGAGAGCGCTTGCTTGACACACCACAAGCGTGATTTAACCCCCTAAAATCATTCCAAAAGCCCCTGTGAAAAAGTGATCTCGTTGGCGAATAGCCAACGGGGTCTTTTTCTTTTTATCAGCCTGAAA
>Ga0268360_1002380_pt1 | contig 14899 bp, 14 predicted proteins | sample BioMet11_FD_192465 | JGI IMG/M metagenome (GOLD analysis project Ga0268360, IMG submission 192465) | Sewage microbial communities from Oakland, California, United States - Biofuel 11 (Illumina Assembly) | ecosystem: Engineered > Wastewater > Sewage > Unclassified | place: USA: California... | reverse complement strand
AACCATGGACGTCATCAAGATCACCGACCTCGCCAAGTCCTACGGCGACCTCGAGGTCATCAAGGGCATGTCCTTCACCGTGCGCGAGGGAGAGGTTCTGGCCATCATCGGGCCCTCGGGCTCGGGCAAGTCCACGCTGCTCCGCACCATCACCCACCTGGAGGCCGCCTCCTCGGGCAGCATCGAGGTCTGCGGCATGGGGATGCTGACCGACGGGGTCTACGCCGACAAGGCCACCCTCCGCTCGATCCTCCTCAAGCTCGGCCTCGTGTTCCAGGACTTCAACCTCTTCCCCCACTTCTCGGCGCTCCGCAACATCACCGAGGCCCAGGTGCGGGTCCTCGGGAGGTCGGCCTCCGAGGCGAAGGCGAGGGCCACGGCTCTCCTCGCGAAGATGGGCCTCGAGGAGAAGGCCTCGGCCTACCCCTGCGAGCTCTCGGGGGGCCAGAAGCAGCGGGTGTCCATCGCCCGGGCCCTCGCCCTCGACCCGGAGATCCTCCTCTTCGACGAGCCCACGAGCGCCCTGGACCCGGAGCTCACCGGGGAGATCCTCAAGGTGATCCGCGGTCTCGCCGCCGAGAAGATGACCATGGTGATCGTCACCCACGAGATGGCCTTCGCCCGGGACGTGGCGGACCGGGCCATATTCATGGACGGAGGGACGATCGTGGAGGAGGGGCCCGCGAGGGAGCTCATCGAGAACCCCAAGAGCGAGCGCACGAAGGCCTTCCTCCGCCGCTTCTCCTCGGGGGCTTGAGGGGCCGACGGGCCCGACGGCGCTCCGGCGGGCTCAGGCCCCAGGGGCGAAGGCGGCGGGGGCGAGCCTCTGGTACGCCAGGCGCTCGTCGCCGTCCTCGAGGAGGATTATCCCTCGGTACTCGAAGAGCTTCTTCTCGAGGAGCCTCTGCATCGGGACGTTGTCCCGGTGGGTATCGACCCGGAGGTCCGGGGCTCGGGAGGAGCACCAGTCGAGGCAGAAGCTCGCCACGCCCCGCCGGTGCCCGCCCACGGCTATGCGGTGGACGACGCCGTACTCCCCACCGCGGAGCCAGGAGCCGCCGTAGATCCGGGCGTAGGTCGGCTCGGCCATGATCGCGAAGAAGAAAGTCCCCACGAGGCGCCCCCCGTCGCGGCAGACGTAGCTGCGCCCCTCGCCGATGTCCCTGAGGACGAGCTCCCGCTCGGGGTAGCTGCCGTTCCACTGGTTCGGGTTGCCGTTTTCGGCCATGTACTTCTTGGCGGCCCCGTAGACCGCCATAATGCCGTCGACATCCTCGAGGCTCGAGGCTCGGATCTCCATGCCGAGGCTCCCCTGCTCGGTCCCCTCAGGCCTTCAGGGCCGCCAGGGCCCGGCGGACCCGCCCCGCGGCCCGGTCCATCCCGATGAGCCGGATGGACTCGAAGAGCGGCGGGCTGACCCTGGCTCCGGTCACCGCCACGCGGACGGGCATCATGAGGTCGCCGAACTTGGCGCCGATCCGCTCGGCCTCGGCCCGGAACTTGGCCTCGGTCCCCGGGACGTCTCCCATGTCGCAGGATGGCAGGAGGGCTTCCGCCGCGGCGAGGAGCTCGGCGGCCCGGGCCTTATCGAGCTTCTTGGGGAGGAACTCCTCGGCGGGCGGGACATCGGGCTCCACGAAGAGGTAGCGCATCATGGCCGGGGCCTCGGAGAGGAACTTGAGGCGCTCCTTGACCAGGACCATGGCCCCGACGACGGTGGCCCGCTCCGCCTCGGTCGGCGCCTCGCCGACGAGGCCGGCCTGGGAGAGGAAGGGCAGGACCAGGGCGGCGAGCTCCTCGTCGGACTTCATCCTGATGTACTGGCCGTTGTACCACTCGAGCTTCTGGTAGTCGAAGACCGCCGGGGCCTTGTTGAGCTTCTCGATCTTGAACAGGCGCTCGAGGTCCGAGAGGGGGAAGAGGTCCCGGCCCTCCTCGAAGGAGCAGCCCAGGTGGGCGACGTAGTTGATCAGGGCCTCGGGGAGGTAGCCGGACTTGCGGAACTCGTCCACCGCCGTGGCGCCGTGGCGCTTGGAGAGCTTGTGGCCGTCGCTCCCGAGGACCATGGGCAGGTGCACGAGCTTAGGCATCTCCCAGCCGAAGGCCTCGTACATGATGGCGTGCATCGGCGCCGAGGGTATCCACTCCTGGGCCCGCATGACGTGGGTGATCTCCATGAGGTGGTCGTCCACCACGTTGGCCAGGTGGTAGGTGGGGAAGCCGTCGGACTTGAGGAGGACCGGGTCGGGGCTCACGTCCTCGTTCTTCCACTCGATGTCCCCAAGGAGCTCGTCGTGGAAGCGGGTGACCCCCTCGAGGGGGATCTTGAGCCTGATGACCGCCTTCTCCCCGGCGGCGACCCGGGCGGCGGCCTCAGCGGGGTCGATGCTCCGGCAGCGCCGGTCGTAGCCCTGGCCCGAGACCTCGGAATCCTCCTGGGCCGAGCGCATGGCGGCGAGGCGCTCCTCCCCGCAGAAGCAGTAGTAGGCCATGCCGGAAGCGACGAGCTTCTCGGCGTGCTGGCGGTAGATGGGGAAGCGCTCGGACTGGACGTAGGGGCCGAAGGGGCCGCCGATGTCGGGGCCTTCGTCCCAGTAGAAGCCCAGCCACTTGAAGGTGTCGTAGAGGTTCTTCACGTACTCGTCGGAGTAGCGGGTGCGGTCGGTGTCCTCGAGGCGGAGGACGAAGGTGCCGCCGTTGGCCCTGGCGAAGAGGTAGTTGATGAGGGCGGTGCGCATGGAGCCGATGTGCTGGAGCCCCGTGGGAGAGGGGGCGTAGCGAACTCTGACTTGCATGGGAGGGAGTATATCGGCCGCTCGGAGCGAGGGTCAAGTTCGCGCGGTCGGCGGGCCCGGAGGTCGACGCCCGCCTATCGAAGTCCCCTCGACAGGGCGAGGACCGACTGGGCGAGGTAGAGGACCGCGGTCCCCGAGGCTATGACCGCGAGGTAGGCGGCGAGGCCCGCAGCCCTGAGCCGGTAGCGCCCGAGGGCGGCGTAGCAGATCGAGAGGGCCGCGCCGATGCCCGAGAAGGCGACGATGCCCAGGGCGGATATCTTCATGGTCCGGAGGAGCATGAGCTGGGTCTGGTCGAGGAAGGCCGAGGCGGAGCCTATGACCCAGTAGATGACCGATACCGCGCAGATCACGCACATGAATATGGAGACCCGCTTGACGAGTATCATCGCGAGGGGCTTTTCGCTGGCGTCCATGCATCTTTCCTCGTTCCGGCCGTAGTATAATGGCGATAATGGAGTACTTCTTCAACTTCGACAAGCTCGGCTACGTGAAGGGTCCCAGGCCCTCGGGCTGCATCCTCTGCCTCGTGGCCGCCGGCTCCGACTCGGTCGAGAAGCTCGTCGTGCACGGGACTCCTTCCTTCCTGGTATCGCTCAACCTCTACCCCTACAACCCAGGGCACCTCATCGTCTTCCCGAGGAGACACGTGGCCGATATCCGCGGCCTCACGGCGGACGAGCGCTCGGAGCTCGACGATGAGACCGACCTCTGCCTCGGGGCCCTGGACGAGGCCATGGGGCCCTCGGCCTACAACATCGGGTACAACATGGGCCTCGAAGCCGGGGGGAGCATCGAACACCTCCACCTCCACATCATCCCCCGGTATCCCCACGAGATCGGCATAGCCGAGCTCATAGCCGGGTCCCGGGTCCTCGTGCAGGATCCCCGGGAGACCCAGGAGAAGCTCAAGGCGACTTTCGACCGCCTAGCCCGCTAGGAGGACTACGAGGAGGTCCCCCCTCCCGGCCGAGACCCGGAAGGGCCCCTCGGTCGCGACGTTGCTCACCCCGCAGTCGCCTGCCCCCCACTCGAGGCCCGCGAGGGGCCACTCGAGTCCCTCGCTCCCCATGCCCGAGGCGCCGCCTGCCAGGGGGAAGACCGAGACCGTCGCCCCCTTCGCCGCCGCGAGCTCGAGGCGGTTCCCGGCCTCGACGAGGTAGAGGGTCTCGGAGCCGGTGTGCCACTCGGCGGGCCTGGGGCGCCCGTCGTTCCGCTCGAAGATGGCGCGTATGGCCAGGAGATGGTCGAGGCGGCCCTCCCCGCCCCCGGCGAGGACGATCCGCCCGGCGCCCCGGGCGGCCAAGGCCGAGAGGCCTAGCTCGGTGTCGGTCTCGTCCTTGTCCCGCCGGGCCAGGAGGAGCTCGGCGCCGGGGAAGCGCTCCACGAGGTCAGGACTCGAGACCGAGTCCATGTCCCCGACGACGAGGTCCGGCTCGACGCCCCAGGCGACGAGGGTGTCGAGGCCCGAGTCGGCGGCGCAGACGAGGCCGAAGCTCCCCAAGCGCGGCGCCAGCCTCTCCCGGGGAGGCGCCTTTCCCCCGGTCACCAGCAGGGCTTCCATGGCTCGCCAGTCTGTCGGGCCCCGCCGGCGCTGTCAAGGAGATGCATCTCCCGTCCTTGCCCAGGTCCGGGGCTGCGGTATACCTTCGTCCCGATGAGACAGATCCATCCCCCGAGGGAACTCTTCGAATTCGCCCAAGTCCTCGCCGGGGCGGGGAAGCGATGCTTCCTCGTCGGCGGCGCGGTGCGGGACTACCTCCTCGGCCGGGAGGCGAACGACTTCGACGCGGCCACCGACGCCCGGCCCGAGGAGGTGGCGAAGCTCTACCGCCGGGTCATCCCCACGGGGATCAAACACGGCACGGTCACCGTGGGCTGGAAGGGCCTGGAGATCGAAGTCACGACCTTCCGCACCGAGGCCGGCTACTCCGACGGCCGGCACCCCGACCAGGTTGAGTACGCGGCCAGCATCGAGGAGGACCTCTCCCGCCGGGACTTCACGATCAACGCCATGGCCTTCGACCTCGCCTCGAAGGAGCTCCTGGACCCCCACGGCGGCCGCGAGGACCTGGGGCGGCGCCTCGTGCGCGCCGTGGGCGATCCCCTCGAGCGCTTCCGCGAGGACGGCCTCCGGCCCCTCCGGGCGGTCCGATTCGCCTCCCAGCTGGCCTTCGAGATCGAGGAGTCGACCCTGGAGGCCGTCCGTCCCTCGATGGACCGCTTCAGGCTGGTCTCCGCCGAGCGGGTCAGGGAGGAGTTCCAGAAGATCCTCCTGTCGGAAGTCCCCTCCAGGGGCCTCCGGCTCCTCGAGGGGACCGGGCTCCTCGCCGAGATCCTCCCGGAGCTCCAGGTTTGCCGCGGCGTGGAGCAGCGGGGCATGCACGTCTTCGACGTCCTGGATCACCTGTACGCCGCGACGGACGCCGCGCCCCCGGAGCTGGGGCTCCGCCTGGCCGCCCTCCTCCACGACTCGGGGAAGCCCGAGGCCAAGGAGGAGCGCCCCGGGGAGGAGCCCACCTTCTACCGCCACGAGGAGATCTCCGCCAGGATGGCCGAGGTGATCCTGAAGCGCCTGCGTTTCCCCAACGCCCTCGTCGACCATGTGGTCCACCTGATCCGCTGCCACATGTTCTCCTACGACGACTCGTGGGGCGACGCCGCGGTGCGGCGCTTCCTGGCCCGGGTCGGAGTCGAGAACGTGGCGGACCTCTTCGCCCTCAGGATAGCCGACGGCACGGCCATACTCGGCCGTCCTATCGACCCCCGCAGCCTCGATCCCCTGCGCGGCAGGATCGAGGCGGTCCTCGCGGCCAAGGAAGCCTTCGGCCTCGCGGATCTCGCGGTGAAGGGCGACGACCTCAGGTCCGTGGGGATCCCCCCAGGGCGGGCGATGGGCGCTATACTCAAGGAGCTCCTGGAGACGGTGATGGACGACCCGGAGCTCAACGATCGCCTCCGGCTCCTCGAAATAGCCGGGAATCTCAAGTCCAAGCACGGCCTCTAGGCCGCGCAGTCGGGGGAGCTCTATGGGATACAAGGGCAAGGATAGCGCCGCCAGGAAGGCCGACGGGAACGGCATGGTCCAGCTCTGGACCTTCGAGACGAGGGAGGGCCTAGACCGCTTCGCCGCCATCCTGGACGGCCGCGGGATGGCCTACGAGATCCAGACCAAGAAGGCCCAGGTCGCCGACGGCCCCGACGGCCTCGTGATCGTCGTGGCCGCCTCGGATTACCCGGAGGGGCGCCGGCTCCTCCTGAGGCACCGGAAGCGCCGCACCAGCGCCGACCGGCACTAGGGCGCCCCGAAGGCCAGGGAGTGGCGCAGGCTCAGGATGAGCTCCACGAAGGGCCGACTCGACAGGGGGTCCGAGGGCAGGCGGTAGAGGCGGCAGGGCTCGCCCCGGGGCGCCTCTTCCGGTCCCGGCACGGGACTCCCGCCCAAGCCGGCGATCCCTTCCACCAGCTCGGGGTCCAAACTCCTGGAGCTCAGCACCGGGAAGGCCGCCAAGTTCCGAGCTCGCCCGGCTAGTTCGTCCAGGAGCTCGAAGCCCGATCGCCGCCTCCCGAGGAGGCGCGCGACGCCGTCCGAGAGCCGCTCCCTGGGCGGGGGGCCGTAGACGTAGCGTCCCGGCGGAAGACTCCCCTTCCTCCCCCCGACGGAGATAGAGGCCGGGGCATCGAGGCTGAAGCACACGAGGCAGGAGCCCCGGTCCTCCGCGGCGAGGGCCACCGGCCCCAGGTCCACCGGGATCTCCCGCCAGTCGGGGGCCACGGTCCCCGACTCGTCGACGACGATCTCCGCGGCCCGGAGCTCCACCCCCCGGGCCGCAGCCTCGGCCAGGGCGAAGGCGAAGGCCCGGTCGGTGTGGACGTTGGGCGCGAGGCAGGCCGCCCCGCCGTGGACGACGACGAAGAGGACGTGGGCCAGGAGGCCTTCCGCCGCGGCCTCGGCGAGGCCGCCGAGGTGCCTCGTCGCCCTGGCGCTGGGCGCGTCGGGGAAGAGGGCGAGGCCGCGCTCCACGAGGGAGCAGGTCTTGACCTCGATGAGGTGGCCGCGGCCGCGGCGGTCCTCGGCGGCGAAGTCGAAGCGGGAGGCGCCGTAGCTCACTTCCCCCCGGAGCCCCCGGAGCTCCGGCCACAGGCCCGGGACGAGGAGTTCCCGGGCGGCGGCGTTGGTCCTCCCGGGGGCCAGGGGCACGATCTCCCCGCGGTATCGCTCCGCCGCGGCGGTCCAGGCGGTGGCCCGCCCTGCCCTCCCCGCCTCGAGGATCAGCCTCGCCCCCGGGAGGGCCAGCTCCAGCATGCGCCCCGGGTTGGGGCAGTGGCAGCGTAAGCTCTCCCCCTCCGACTCGGCCATGACGACGAAGCGGTTGGGCCGGGAGACGAGGATAGCTTCGCGGTCGGGGCGGAAGAGCCGAACGGGGGCCATGGCGGGAGTATCGCGGCTCCCGGAGGAGATAGGCAAGGAGTGGGGGCGCGGGAAGCCTAAGGAGGCTGGAGGCGGGGGGAGCAACGGGCGCTGCAGCACGGACCTGCCTAGGCGCGAGGCCGACGACGCGGCCGCCGTCGGACGGCGGTCAGGTGGGCAGTCATCCCACCGCCCGTAAGGTACGAGCCGGGGCGCTCATCGCCGCCTGGGGCGGCCGGCCCCCCCTACTGGCTGTCGATCTGGAGCATCCTCGCCGCCTCGAGCCCGCCCCCGGCGACTATCGCCTCGTAGGCTGCCTGGGCGGCCGACTGCTCGGCTTCTTTCTTGTTCTTGCCCACGGCCGGCCCGTAGGCCGAACCCGCGAGCTCGCAGCTGATCCAGAAAGTCCGATCGTGGTCCGGGCCAGTCCGCTTCACGAGCTTGTACAGGGGATAGGTGCGGTGGTACTTCTGGGCGTACTCCTGGAGCATGGTCTTGTAGTCCTTGCGGTGCCGGTTCTCCAGGACCTTGACGATCTCCGGCTCGACCAGGGAGCGGACGAAGCGGAAGGCCGCCTCGAACCCCGAGTCCAGGTAGTAGGCGCCGAAGAGGGCCTCGGTGGCGTCTGCCAGGATGGCCCGCTTGCTCCGGCCCCCGGACTGCTCCTCCCCCTTGCCCAGGAGGAGGCACTCGGCCACCCCCAGGGAGAGGGCGAGCTCCGAGAGGACCTCCTCGGACACCACGTAGCTCTTGATCCTGGCGAGGTCCCCCTCGTTCCGCTCTCCGAGGCGCTCGTAGAGGCAGGTGGCCGCCACGAGGCCGAGGACGGCGTCGCCGAGGAACTCGAGGCGCTCGTTGTTCTGGCTCCGGGATGGATCCTCGTTCCCGCAAGAACGATGGGTAAAAGAAAGGCTCAGGAGCTCGAGGCTCCTGAACCGTATGTTCGCCCTCTTCTCGAAGGCCGAGAGTTGAAGCCTGCGCTCCCGGGCTAGGGCGCCGCCGTTCTGGAACAACAGGTCACACCGCCCGCGAGGCGCCCGAGGCGCTCACTTCACCTGAGACTTGATGTAGTCGTAGGCGTCCTTGACGGTCTCGAACTCGTTCGCCTTCTCGTCGGGGATGGTGATGCCGAGTTCCTCCTCGATGCCGTACACTAGCTCGTAAGTATCGAGGCTGTCTGCGCCGAGATCCTGCCTGAAGCTCGCCTCGAGGGTGATCTTGTCCTCCTCGACCTCGAGCTTCTCGGCGATGATCTTCTTGATCTTGTTGAACAGCTCGTCCATGCTGCTCTCTCCTTATGCCTTGGATTCGGGCGTGATGACTTGGCGCCCGCGATAGAAACCGCACTTCGGGCAAACCCTGTGAAGGAGGACGGGGTTCCCGCAATTCCCGCAGGTGACGAGAGTGGGGGCCGTCAGCTTCATGTTGAGGGACTGGTGCCTCCGGGTCCGAGCCTTAGAAGTCCTAAATTTAGGTACTGCCATGGAAAAACCTCGTTAGGGTAAAAATTCGTCAGCTACGATATCACGAACGCGCCGGACCTGGTAAGGGGCGCGCGAGCGAATTCTAAAGAACAGGCAAGAACCTATACATATTTTCATTTTTTGTCAAGAAGCCCAGGCCGAGGGCGAGCTGAAGCGCGGAGGCGGGTCAGGCGCCGGGTGCCTAGTAGGCTTTCCCCGCCCGGGAATTGAACTTAGCCCTCACTGCCTCGGCGACGCTCGGGGGCACCATGGCGGTGAGGTCCCGGTTGTAGCTCGCCAATTCTTTTATGGCGCTGGACCTGAGGACGAAGAACTTGGGGTCCGTGGGGATGAAGATAGTCTCGATCCCGGGGTTGATGCTCTTGTTCATGATGGAGAGCTCGAACTCGTAGGAGAAGTCGGGCACGCTCCGGACGCCCCGGACGAGGACCTTGCAGTCGTGGTTCCTGGCGAAGTCCACGACGAGGGTGTCGCAGAGGTGGACCGAGACGTTCCGGTGCCCGTCGAGGAGCTCGACGAGGAGATCCCGACGCTCCTCCGGGGCGAAGAGGCCGGTCTTCTGCCGGTTGACCGCCACGACGACCAGGAGCTCGTCGAAGAGGGAAGAGGCCCTCTCGATTATATTGAGATGCCCGAAGGTCGGAGGATCGAAGGACCCGGGAAAGACCGCCTTGATCATGGCGCAACTGTAGTGCCCTGGGCTCCGAGGGTCAAGGCGGATCGCCGGCCCCAGGCCCTCCGCGCCGGCGCGAGAAGTCCCAGGCGCCGGCGTCGACCGACAGCTGCCGGTTTTTTCCCCGCGGCCTCGGGGCCGCTTTCCATCCGCCTCGGCCGGAGGCTATCATCCTACGCCATGAGCACCATCCTGGAGCACGGCGCCGAGCGCTGGAGGCTTCCCCGAGTCTTTGCCCTCGCAGCCGTGTCGGCCATCCTCATGACCCTCGCCGTGCCGAACGAGCTCTTCAAGCTGGGCCTCGCGCCGCTGGGCTTCGTGGCCCTCGTCCCCCTCTACGCGGCGGTCCTCGAGACCGAGGGCCTCGGGGAGGCGGGGATCGCGGTCGGACTCTTCGGCGCCCTCCAGCACGGGCTCTCGAGCTTCTGGCTCTGGTTCTTCAAGGACTTCCGCTTCTGGACCTTGGGCAGCACCGTCGCCGCCTACTACATCGTCTACCTGGTCCTGGGCTTCTACCTATGGCTCTTCCTCAAGCGCTCGGGTGCGGCTCGGCCGCTGGCCTTCGCCGTCCTGTGGGCGACCTTCGAGCACTCCAAGTCCACGGGATTCCTCGGCTACCCCTGGGGGCTCCTCCCCTACTCCCTCTCCGGGGTCCTGCCCCTCCTCCAGATGGCCGACCTCACCGGGGTCTACGGTATCAGCGCCCTCCTCGCCCTCGCCAACTCGGCCATCGCCGAGCTCCTCCTCGGGCTCGGTTTCCCGAGGACGGGCGACCGGGCCGGCGCGCCCGCCGGGCACCCCTTGGCCGGGGCGGCGGCCGGGGCGGCCCCGCTAGGGAGGAAGGCGAGGCTCGCCTACCTCGCGGCGCTCCTCGTCGCTGTGGGCCTGGCCACGGGCTACGGCCTGTGGCGCATGGCTACGCCGGTCCGACAGATCGGCACCATAGACGCGGTCCTGGTGCAGCAGGACACCGATCCCTGGGAAGGTTCCGAAGAGGAAGGCATCGGGGTGAACATACGCCTCGCGCGGGAGGCCATGGCGAGGCCGCCCCTCGCCCTCGGGGGCCGAGGCTCCGCCTCGCCCTCGGCCTCGTCGGTCCTGGTTCCGCCCCGGGCGTCGGAGACGTCGTCGCCGGAGGCGCCTCCGGCGGCCGGCTCCCCCGACCTGGTCCTCTTCAGCGAGTCCTCCCTGAGGCGTCCCTACGCCGAGTTCCAGAAGTACTTCTCCACCCACCCCCAGCTGGATCCCCTCGCGCCCTTCATCAAGTCCTCGGGCTCGTGGTTCTTCACGGGCGCCCCGGTCGTGGTGGACTGGGACACCGGGGACGCCACCAACTCGGTCATCCTGGTGGATCCCCGGGGTCGCCTGGTCCAGAGCTACGCCAAGATCCACCCGGTGCCCTTCGCAGAAGCCATACCCTTCTGGGAATTCGCGCCCTTCCGAAAGTTCATCCAGAACGTCGTGGGCCTGGAGTCCGGCTGGGTCATGGGCACCGAGTACGTGGTCTTCGACCTCCCGGCCAAGGGCGGGGACTTCCGCTTCGGGGCGCCGATCTGCTTCGAGGACGCCTTCGCCGACGTCTGCCGGGAGTTCTTCCTCCGGGACGCGGACCTCCTCGTGAACCTCACCGACGTGTCCTGGTCGAAGACCGACAGCGCCGAGATCCAGCACTGGGCCGCCGCGCGCTTCCGGGCGATAGAGTCGCGGCGCACCCTCGTGCGCTCGACCAACGGGGGGGTGAGCTGCGTCGTGGGCCCCTACGGCCAGGTCCTCGCCTCCCTGCCCCTCTTCCGGCCGGCCTCTCTGCGCTGCGAAGTGCCTGTCTACCGGGACCCCAGCCCCACGCCCTACATCCGATTCGGCGACTGGTTCGCCCGGGCCGCGCTGTTACTTTCCGCGGCCCTGTTCGTTATACTTACGATAGGAGAGAAGAGAGAAAGGGGAAGGCCGCTCTGATCCGTCTCGGGGCGGCGGGAAGGAGGAGGAAGCATGGACTTCATGGACTTGCTCGAGGAAGAACCTCTGTTCGATCTCGTCCGCTACGCGTCCGGGACTCCGCAGGACGCGGTGGCCTTCGTCGGGACCCTGCGGAAGCACCCCTACGACCGCGACAAGTGCCTCCTCCTGGCCAATCCATCGGCCGCAGCCGCCGCCCGGGCGACGCCCTCGATCCTCGAGTTCCGCAAGACCGACATCCTCGGCATGGAGGACCTCCCCTCCCCCGTGGACGAGGCGGGGCACTCGAGGCAAATTTATAAACTCTGGGTCCGCAGGGGAAGCCTGGGGCTCCGCTACGAGCCCTTCGAGGTCGACGAGCCCATCCGCTTCCCCGAGGCCGCCAAGCTCCGGGGCCACGCCCTCTCGGGCGCCGGCCCCAGCCTCTGATGCCGGGGCCCGGGACGCCTCGGGATGCCCCCGGTAACGTAGGTCCCGGGGAGAGCGGCCAGGCGGAGGCGGCCTACTGGCGCGCCGAGCCCGGCGGGGTCGTGGCCTGCGCCCTCTGCCCCCACGAGTGCAGGATCGCCCCGGGGAAGAGCGGCCTCTGCCGGGCCAGGCGCAACGAGGGCGGATCCCTCGCGCTGCCGTACTACGGCCTCGTCTCCTCCCTCGCCGTCGACCCCATAGAGAAGAAGCCTCTCCACCACTTTCTGCCGGGCAGCTCGGTGTTCTCTGCGGGCTTCGTGGGCTGCAACATGCGCTGTCCCTTCTGCCAGAACTGGAGCATCTCCCAGGAGCTGCCCCCGGGGCTCGAGGCCTTCACCCCGCGCTCCCTCGTGGAGGCGGCCTTGGGCTCCGGCGCGCCCTCCATCGCCTACACCTACTCCGAGCCCTCGATCCACTTCGAGTTCCTGCGGGACTCCATGGCCGAGGCCAGGGCCGAGGGTCTCAAGACGGTCCTGGTGACCAACGGCTGCCTGGCCGCCGGCCCGGCGAGGGAGCTCCTCGCCCTCACCGACGCGGCGAACGTCGACTTGAAAGCCTGGTCGCCCGAGGCCTACTCCGAGGTGCTCGGCGGCCGGAGGGACGCGGTCCTCGATTTTATCGGCGCTGCCGCCGAGCTGTGCGAGCTCGAGGTGACCACCCTCGTGGTGCCCGGGCTCAGCGACGACCGGGCGGACATGGCGTCCATCGCCTCCTTCCTCGCCGGCATCTCGCCGGACCTCCCCCTCCACCTCTCGGCCTACCACCCCGCCTGGAGGCACTCGGGGGAGCCGACCTCCCCAGCCCTCCTCGCCGAGCTGGCGGCGGTGGCCCGGGAGTCCCTGCGCTACGTGTACCTCGGGAACCTCGCGGGGACCGACGCCGACACCCTCTGCCCTTCCTGCGGCGCCAGGGTGGTGACGCGGCGGGGCTACCGGATCGGGGTAGCCGGGCTGAGCTCGAAGGGGGGCAAAGGTAGCTGCGCTGCCTGCGGCGCGGAGCTGCCCATACTCGTCTAGGTGGCCGCGGGAGGCCGAAGGCCACAAAAAGGTCGCTGCGGCTCTTTTTTAGATACCGTTCCACTTGACTTTCCTTCTCGCTTTTGGCATTGTGTCCTCACCGATTGCACGGTGGGTGTAGCTCAGGTGGTAGAGCGCCAGACTGTGGATCTGGGTGCCGTGGGTTCGATCCCCACCACCCACCCTACGGCTGCACCCGGCCACGGGTTCGGTCGGTGGTCTTCGGACTTTCGCTCGCGTTCGTAGCTCAGCTGGATAGAGCAACGGACTTCGAATCCGTAGGTCGCAGGTTCGACTCCTGTCGAACGCAGTGCATGAGGAGACATGGGCCGCTAGCTCAGATGGCAGAGCAGCAGACTCTTAATCTGCGGGTCGCAGGTTCGATGCCTGCGCGGCTCATCGGGAAGGAAGCGGGACGGCGAAAGCCGCCCCGCTTCATGTCCCGCGATTAAAAAAAGCCTTTTCGCCGCGGAGCGGGAGGCCTTGACAGTCGACGAGATCGCCCTGTAACATGCGGCCCGTCGGCTTGAGGGACGGCTTCCTGGATGCAGGTCGGCCTTCTGTGACTCGACGCGAGAGTGGTGGAATGGCAGACACGCCAGACTTAGGATCTGGTGCCTAACGGCGTGAGGGTTCAAGTCCCTTCTCTCGCATCCCCGGATGCGCGAGGGGAAGTATCGTGCGGGAATAGCTCAGTGGTAGAGCGCCACCTTGCCAAGGTGGATGTCGCGGGTCCAACTCCCGTTTCCCGCTCAAAGAAGTACGAGGCGATCCGGGCTGCCGGGTCGCCTCTTTTCTATTAGCGCCGCCTTTCGCGGCCTATCCCCACTTAGAGAGGAATCGACCGTGATAGACTCCAAGAAAATTGAGCGCCTCGAGCATTCCGCCGTCAAGCTCAGCGTCACCGTTCCCGCCGCCGAGGGCCGCAGGGAGTACGACGCCATGATGAAGGACTATGCCAAGTCGGTCCGCGTCGACGGCTTCAGGGCGGGTCACGTGCCCGCCTCGGTGCTGGAGCGCAAGTTCGGCGACAGCCTGAAGCTCGACGCTATGGGGCGGGTGCTGGAGAAGGCGGTCGAAGAGGCCCTGAAGGACGCCGGGCCCGACGAGCGGCCCCTCGCCTACTCCCAGCCCAGCCTCGAGGGGGAGCCCTCCTTCGAGATCGACAAGGATTTCTCCTTCTCGGTGAAGTACGACGTATTCCCGAAGATCGAGGTCGGGGACTGGAAGGGCATCGAGGTCCAGAAGCCGGTCTGCGAGATCTCCGCCGGGGACGAGGAGCGGGAGCTCAAGGAAATCCAGGAGCGGAACGCCGTGGTGGTGGAGCGCGAGGCCTCCGCGGCGGCGGCCAAAGGCGACGTCGTCACCCTGAATTTCCGCGAGGTCGGGGAAGACGGCGCGACCGTCCCGGGCACCGAGCGGGAGGACTTCACCTTCGAGATCGGCACCGGCTACAACGCCTACAAGATCGACGACGAAATTATAGGCATGAAGCGGGACGAGGAGAGGACGATCTCCAAGACTTACCCCGGGGACTTCGAGAACTCCGCCCTGGCGGGCAAGAGCCTCAAGGTCGCCGTCAAGGTCACCAAGATCAAGGAGAAGAAGCTCCCGGCCCTGGACGATGACCTCGCCCAGGACGTATCCGAGAAGTACAAGACCCTGGCCGACCTCAAGGCCGACCTCCGGGTCCAGCTGGAGAAGCGCCTTGCCGACCGGATGAAGCAGCTCGAGGAGAAGGCCATCGTGGACGGGCTCCTCGCCCGCTCCAAGGTGGAGCTCCCCGAGTCCATGGTGGCCGCGGAGCTGGCCATGCGCCTCGAGAACCTCCAGCGCCAGATGGGCCTGGACACCCCCGACAAGCTCGACCGCATCCTCTCCTACTCCGGCAAGACCCGGGCCTCCCTCGTGGAGGAGTGGCGGCCCTCGGCGGAGAAGGCCATAACCACCCGCCTCGCCCTCGAGAAGCTGGTCGAGGACGGCAAGTACGAGTGCGCCGACGCGGACCTCGAGGCGGAGTTCGCCCGCCAGGCCGTCGAGACCCAGCTCTCGGTCGACGAGGTCAAGGCCGAGTACGAGAAACGCGGGTCCATGGA
>Ga0268360_1002378_pt1 | contig 14914 bp, 9 predicted proteins | sample BioMet11_FD_192465 | JGI IMG/M metagenome (GOLD analysis project Ga0268360, IMG submission 192465) | Sewage microbial communities from Oakland, California, United States - Biofuel 11 (Illumina Assembly) | ecosystem: Engineered > Wastewater > Sewage > Unclassified | place: USA: California... | reverse complement strand
AAGGCGATGGCGCCGGCAAAGCTGCCGACGCTTCCCCCGCGCATCATGAACACCAGCGCTGCCGCGAGAGCGGAGAAGGCGGCCAGCATCAAATAATACGCCGACCGGTGAAACGTCTTGTAAAAATCTGCCCGAACGAGCTTAAGCATTCTCTTTTCCTCCCCCCACAAGACCGATAAAATACTGCTCCAGGCTGATCCCGGCGCGGCGGACCTGGCAGACGGCGGTTCCGTCCTCCACCAGCGCCTTCACGAAGGCGGCGGGCTCGTCCATGCGCTCATCGATGCGCAGCGTGTTCCCCTCGGCGGCGAATTTCGTCACGCCCAGCTTCTCCCGCAGCGTGCGCGAGGCGCGCTGCGCGTCGTCCACGTCGATGCGCAGGTAGCTGCGGCACTTTTCGCGCAGCGCCTGGGCGCCGATGTGCTCGACCAGCTTGCCCCCGTCGATGAAGCCGTAGGCCGTGGCGATCTGCGAGAGCTCGCCCAGGATGTGGCTCGAGATGAGCACGGTCGTCCCCTTTTCCCGGTTCAGCTTCAGGATGATGTCCCTGAATTCCTTGATGCCCATGGGGTCCAGCCCGTTGATGGGCTCGTCCAGGATCAGGAGCTCCGGCCCGTCCATCACGGCCAGCGCCAGCCCCAGCCGCTGTTTCATGCCAAGGGAAAACTGCCGGAACTTCTTCCGTCCCGCCCCCTCAAGCCCGACCAGCCGCAGGGCCGCGTCCGTCTCTCCCCGATCCGCGTCTCCGCGCTGGATGCGGCAGTACTCCAGATTCTCCCGGGCGGAGAGGTACGGCAGGAAGCCCGGCGTCTCGATCATCGCGCCGGTGCGGGCGCGCGCCTTCGCCAGGCCGCGCTCCGCGCTCTCCCCGAAGAGCTCCAGCCCGCCGGAGGTCGCGGGCGTCAGCCCGCAGAGTATTTTCAGGAGCGTGGTCTTCCCCGCCCCGTTCTGCCCGACCAGCGCGAAGATCTCTCCCCGCTCCACCCGGAAGCTCAGCTCCGAAACGGCTTCAAAGCGGCCGTAGCGCTTTCCGATGGCTCGTGTCTCGACGACGGCGTCGTCCATATGCCTCTCTCCCTTGTCCTATTGTATTACTGTGTTGATGTCCTAATCAACTAGTACAATAATACACCCACATCCCCGGGATGTCAACGTTTTTTTCGGGCAGGGAAAAACCGCGCCCGGGCCGATCTCTCCGGGTCGGTCCGGGCGCGGCATCATCCGCAGGGGGGCGTCAGTCGTCCTGAAGGAGGAGCTCCGGGGAATCCGAGGCCAGGATGTCCCCGGTGTTGAGCCACTCGCTGCCGGGGCGGCAGAGCAGGCGGGCGTCGGCGTAGGCCATGGGAAGCGTGAGGACGGTCTGTCCCAGGTAATCGCCGCTCATCGTCCGCTCGCACACCAGCACCAGCGTCGGCACGCCGGTGGAGGTAAAGGAGATGGGCAGCATCATGCTCATCACGCCGCGGGTGGGGAAAAAGCAGGGGACGGCCAGCTTATAGTTGCGGCGGATGCGCTTCACGGTCCGGGAAAGCGCGCCCTGCAGCCGCTCGTTCATGGAGGAGAAAAGATCCGGATCGTCGGTGATGAGCTCTCCCAGGCTGCGGAAGAGCTCCCTGCGCGCCGCGGGCGCGGCGGCGGCGAGCTGGTCCAGCAGGGCCTTCGCATCCGGATTCCAGGCGCATTCCCGCCGCAGGAAGTCCGGCGGCAGGCGGGAGCAGTTGTCCCGGAAAATGTGCTCGCTGGACAGGCGCACCTGGCAGGCGGGGTCGAAGAGCAGGTCGGAGATCTTGCTGAAATACGTGGCGGGCTCCGGCTCGCCGAAGGTGCTGAACATGTTTTTGTAGCAGCTGCGTTCGCCGGGGTCGCGGCTGTCGGTGGAGCAGAAGCAGGCGAACTTCCAGGGCGACTCCTGCCCCGGCTCGTTGGGCACGAAGTAGGCGAACACGTCCTCCCCCAGCCGGCGGGACTGAAGGCCCGTGTTGAAGGCGGCGAAGCTCCCGTCGTCGGCGATGCGCACCTTTTCCTGCATCTGGAGCCGGTAAAAGGTGTAGTTGATGTAGTGCAGCAGGATGGGATTGTCCTCCGGCCCGCCGCGGAAGCTCCAGGGCTCCTCCTGGACATGGGCGGCCAGATCCTTCAGGAAGGAGGAAACGCTCCCCAGAAACGCAAAGGCGCGCAGCGCGCCGTCCGGCCTCGCGGCCCGGCGGGACGCCTGTCCCTGCTCCTGGGCGTACGGATCGCTCCCCACGTATTTCACGAACCAGGGGCTTCCCGTCCCGCGGGTATTGCGGCTGATCCCGGCGGCGAGGGCCGCCCCGTCCGCCGCGCGCGCGGTGAGCGGGAACATATAGGAATCGTGGGCCTCGTCGCGGCGGAAGCCGCCCGTCCCCCGGGCGCGGAGGTAATCCTCCTTGATCCGCTCCACCTCGGCTCCCGGCAGCCCGCTGCCCGGCGGGCAGCCGATCATGCCGGCAAGAATGTTCTGCACGCTGCGGGGAAACAGCACGTTTTCGTAATCCATCGTCCCGGGAAGCGGATCGGCCGGCGCGGCTTCCTCCGCCGGGACGGCGGGCGGCGCCTCGGGCTCCGGCAGCTCCGCGCCGGGGGCCGCTTCCGTCCCTTCCTCAGGCAGCTCCGCGCCGGCGGGGCCGTCTGCCGCCTCCTCGTCCGCCGCGGGGCGGGGCAGCAGCGTCAGGTACCAGACCAGCGGGACGCCGGGCCGCGGCTCGCTTCCGCGCAGCGCGCAGATCTCCGGCATCGACTGGAACATCGGCAGCAGCTTTTCGAACCCGCAGGAAGCGGGCGTGATCTCATGGGAGCGGAGGAAGATGCCCGCCGCGCTCAGCGGCACGGCGGTCCCCACGGTAAAATTTGTCAGGAGCAGATCGTAAATGCGCAGCTTTTCATTCAGCGTCATACTTGCCCTCCCGCGCTTTCGCGCGCTTTTATCGTAGCACAGAACGCAGGGCGAAATCAACCGGTACCGGCGTCCTTTCCGTCCGGGCGGCGGCGCCCGGAAACCGATTGCCATCCGGCCCGCTCTTTGATATAATACCGTCATCTCATCGGCGCGCGGATTTTCGTGCCGGCCGGTCCTGCGGCAAACAGGAGCAGTCCGAAAAAAGCGGCCTGAAAAACAGAAAGGATGTCGGATATGAAGCTTCCTCTCAACACGGATCTTACCGGAAAAGTCGCAGTCGTCACGGGCGCAGGCGGCGTCCTGTGCAGCATGTTCTCCCGGGCGCTGGCCTCCGCCGGCGCAAAGGTCGCTGTCCTCGACCTCAACGAGGAGGCCGCCAGGGCCGTCGCAGACGAGATCACGGCGGACGGCGGAACGGCCAGGGCCTACAAGTGCAACGTTCTGGACAAGGACAGCATGGAGGCCTGCCACCAGGCCGTGCTGGCCGAGCTCGGCCCCTGCGACATTCTCCTCAACGGCGCCGGCGGCAACAATGCCCGCGCCACCACCGACAAGGAATATTTCGAGCCCGGCGATCTGGACGCGGAAACGAAGACCTTCTTCAACCTGGATCAGAAGGGCGTCGAATTCGTCTTCAACCTCAACTTCATCGGTACCCTGGTCCCCACCCAGACCTTCGCCAGGGACATGGTCGGACGCGAGGGCTGCAACATCCTGAACATCTCCTCCATGAACTCCTACACGCCGCTGACCAAGATCCCGGCGTACTCCGGCGCCAAGGCGGCCATCTCCAACTTCACCCAGTGGCTGGCCGTCCATTTCAGCAAGGTCGGCATCCGCGTGAACGCCATCGCGCCCGGCTTCTTCTCCACGAAGCAGAACGCCGCGCTCCTCTGGAACGCGGACGGGACCCCCACCGCCCGGACCGGCAAGATCCTGGCCGCCACCCCCATGGGCCGCTTCGGAGAAGCGGAGGAGCTGGTCGGCGCCGTCCTCTTCCTGCTCAATAACGACGCGGCCTCCTTCGTCACCGGCGTCGTCATCCCCATCGACGGCGGCTTCTCGGCCTACTCCGGCGTGTGAGGGACGGCGGCATGGAGCTTTATCTGAAAACGAACGCGTCCTGCGGGCTCACAAAGAGCGAGATCTCCGACGCGCTCCGCAAGGCGCTGAGGGACAAGATGCCGCGCCGGGCGCTCATCATCCCGCCGGATTTCACCCGCCTTTATTCCAACGCCGGGCTCATCACGAACCTCTGCTACCACATGCTGGCGCAGCGGGGCTGCCAGACGGACATCCTCCCCGCCCTGGGCACCCACGCCCCGGTCACCCGGGAGCAGGCGGCCGTCATGTTCGGCGACATTCCCTATGAAAAGTTCCTGGTGCACAACTGGCGCACCGACGTGGTGCGGCTGGGCGAGGTGCCGGGAGCGTACCTGGAAGAGATCACCGGCGGGCTGTGGAAGGATCCGGTGAGCGTGGAGATCAACCGCCGGGTCATGGACCCCGCGTACGACCTCATCATCTCCCCGGGCCAGGTCGTTCCCCACGAGGTCATCGGCATGTCCAACCACGCCAAGAACCTCTTCGTCGGCGTGGGCGGCAGCGACATGATCAACAAGTCCCACATGGTGGGCGCGGTCTACGGCATGGAGCGCATGATGGGGCGGGACAACACGCCGGTGCGCAAGCTCTTCGACTACGGCATGGAGCATTTCCTGAAGGACCGGCCCATCCTCTTCATGCTGACCGTCACCACCGCGCCGGGCGGCAGGATCCACACCCACGGCCTCTTCATCGGCGAGGGCCGCAGGTGTCTCACCGAGGCGGTGAAGCTGGCGCAGGAAAAGAACATCGATTTCGTGGAGCACGGGCTGAAAAAGTGCGTGGTCTACCTTGATCCCGCGGAATTCAGGAGCACCTGGCTGGGCAACAAGTCCGTCTACCGCACCCGCATGGCCATGGCGGACGGCGGCGAGCTGCTGGTGCTGGCCCCCGGCGTCCGCCGCTTCGGCGAGGACGACGCCTGCGACGCCCTGATCCGCAAATACGGCTACCGGGGCCGGCTCCATACGCTGGAGGAATTCCGCAAGCCCGAAAACCAGGATCTGCGGGACAACATGGGCGCCGCGGCCCATCTCATCCACGGCTCCTCGGACGGGCGCTTCACCATCACCTACGCCGTGAAGGACATCTCCCGCTCGGAGATCGAGGGCGTCGGCTTCCGCTCCGCCGATTACGACGAAGCGGTCAAACGCTACGACCCGGAAAAGCTCGAGTACGGCTACAACACCCTGCCGGACGGCGAGGAGATCTACTTCATCCCCAACCCGGCCCTGGGCCTCTGGATCGACCGGGAGCGCTTTGGCGGAGAGGCCTGACCGGCGGCGCGCCGCCCGCTCCGTCTCCCGCCGTGCGGGGCGCCGGAAAAAGCGGCTTTCCCGCGGCGCGGCAGCATAAAGCAACGCGCCTGACAAGGGGCTCCGGCCCCGCGTCAGGCGCGTTTTCCGTTTTCCGAAGGGGCTTCCGTCCCGGGCGCCCTCAGGATCCGGACCCCCGGGCCGCACCCATCTGCTCTTTCAGCACCCGGAAGAGGAGCTCCGGCTCGATGGGCTTGGTCACATGGCCGTTCATCCCGGCGTCCCGGCAGTTGCGGACGTCCTCCTCGAAGGCGTCCGCCGTCATGGCGATGATGGGCACGGAGGCGGCGTCCGGCCGGGGCAGCGCCCGGATGGCGCGCGCGGCCTCGCAGCCGTCCATTTCCGGCATGCGGTTGTCCATGAGGATCGCGGAAAAATACCCGGGCCGGGAGGCCCCGAACTTTTCCACGCCCTGCCTGCCGTTGGCGGCGCACTCCACGCCCAGACCCCAGTTTTGCAGCAGCATCCGCGCGATCTCCGTGTTGAGCGGATTGTCCTCGCACAGCAGCACCGTGCGTCCGGCGAGGCTGGCGGCGGACGGCGTCTCCGCCTCCGGCTGCCGGACGGCCTCCGCACGGGAAAGCGGCAGCGCCACGCGGAAGGTCGAGCCAGCGTTCACCGTGCTCTCCACCGTGACGACGCCGCCCATCTGGGTCACCGTCCGCTTGACGATGGCCAGGCCCAGGCCCGTGCCGAGGATATTCGCGGTCTCGGGCCGGCGGTCCTGGGCAAAGCTCTCGAAGATATGGGGCAGGAATTCGGGCCGGATGCCTATGCCCGTGTCCTGCACCGTCACGTGGCAGGCAAAGCCGTCGGCGGGGGCCTCCTCCCAGGAGACCGACGCGCGCACCGTGCCGCCCGAGGGCGTATATTTGATGGCGTTGGACAGGAGGTTGAGAAAAACCTTCTGGAATTTGAGCCGGTCGGCCCAGACCGTGACGTCCCGGCAGGCGCCGAGATCGGCCTCGAAGCGCAGGGATTTGATCTCCGCGGAGGGCTGAAGCGCCGTCAGGACGGCCTCCGCCATGCCGCGCAGGCTCACGGCCTCGGGCGAAAGCACGGACTTCCCGCTCTCCATGCGGGAGAGCTCCAGCGTGTCGTTCACGAGATCCAGAAGCAGCGTGCCGGAGGAGCGCACCTTGTGCAGATACTCCTGCTTGCGCGCGGGATCCGTCTCGCCCAGGGCCAGATCCGTAAAACCGATGATGCCGTTGAGCGGCGTGCGCAGGTCGTGGCTCATGCTGGCCAGGAAGGTGGATTTCGCCGCGTTGGCCTGATCCGCCTCCAGCTTGGCCGCGCGCAGCCGGCCGATCTGCTCGTGCTCCCGCTGGTACTGGCGGGTGATGTCCGTCTTGCACAGGAAGATCGTGTCGCGCGCCTCGTCCAGGTAGGAAAATTGCAGCATCTTGTGGCGGTGCCGGCCGTCGCTGGTCGTCACCTCGAAGGAAAAATCGTAGTTCGGCGCCTCGCGCAGGGCGTCAAGGATCGTTTCCAGGCGCAGCGCGCGGCTCACGGCGGCGCGCTGGTCGGGAGCGATCACCTTGTCCAGGTCGCCCTCGATGGACTCGAAATAATCCTCGTAGTGCTCGAACAGCATGCCGAAGTGCATGGGCTTGAGCCGGAAATAGCGGACCTTGCGGGAAGGCACGCCCAGAAGCCCCACCACCTCGTAGCCCATCATGGTGAAGCGGGAGATGAGCTGGGTCTCCAGGATCTTCTCCGTCACGTCGAACACCGTGACCACACATTCCACATGGCCGTTCGCGGCCGACTGGAACGTGCGCACCGTCACCGAGGCCCAGAAGGGCATCTGCCCGTCCTCGTCCCGGCGGTACTGCAGCGTGAAGGAGGTCCGGCCCTCGCTATAACTGCACAGCAGGGCTTCGCGGTCCAGCAGGGCCGCGAGCTTCCGCTGGTCCTCGGGCGAATGGGGCCGGCCGCCGACCCAGGCGGCGGCCTCGTCGTAGGGAAGCGAAAGATCCAGCGCCAGCGCGCGCTCCTGCATCGCCTCGTAGGAGAGGGTGCGGTTTGCGGTCAGGTCGCTGCGCCAGACGGCGATGCGGTAATAGTCGCTGTTCTGCCGCAGCACGGCCGGCTCGGCCTCCGCCGAAGCCTCCGCCTTCTGGAAGAGCGGCGCGCCGAGGGCGCCGCCGTCCTTCCCGGGCAGACCGGAAAAATAGATCCAGAGCAGGAACGATCCGTCGTCCTGCCGCACGGCCATGCCGCTGGAGGTGACGCGCACGTCGCCCGCGGCGCTGCGCAGCCGGTAGGCCACGCGGCTCTCTGCCCGCGGCGACATGCGCGCATATTCCGCGGCGGCCCGGGCCGTGTCCCGGTCCTCGGGCGCGACGAAGTCCAGAAGGCCGGTCCCGGGTCCCGTCAGTTCCCCGCGGCTCCGGCCCAGAAGCGCGCAAAGCCCGTCGGAAACGAGCAGCAGGCGATAGCTGTCCGCCTCTGCGTGCAGCACGCAGAGGGGAACGGGCAGCATCTCATACGCCTGTTTCCAGGCGTCGGCAAGGACGCCGGCCGGGCTCGACATAAACGTACCTCCTGTACCCGCTGTTTTCTTTCATAATCCGGCATTTTACATTATGATATACGTACAGCGCCCCGTTTGCAAGAGCAGTCAGACGCCGGAAAAGAGATTTTTCTGCGCCCGCGGGCGCGGAAAGGCCATGGAAAACCCCGCACATTTCTTTTCGGGAAATGTGCGGGGTTCGTCTGCCCGGGCGGAAGCGCCCCGTTAAAGCTGCGGGGAAACCTTACTTCCGGGGATTCTTGATGGCGGCCTGCGCGGCGGCCAGGCGCGCGATGGGCACGCGGAAGGGCGAGCAGGAAACGTAGGTGAGGCCGATGTTGTGGCAGAACTCAACGGTGGAGGGATCTCCGCCGTGTTCGCCGCAGATGCCGAGCTTGATGTCCGGGCGGGTCTTGCGTCCGAGCTCCGCGGCCATCTTGACGAGGCGTCCCACGCCGTTCTGATCGAGGCGCACGAACGGGTCGGACTCGTAGATCTTGTTGGCGTAATAGGCCTCCAGGAACTTGCCCGCGTCGTCGCGGCTGAAGCCGAAGGTCATCTGCGTGAGGTCGTTGGTGCCGAAGGAGAAGAACTCCGCTTCCTTGGCGATCTCGTCGGCGGTGAGGGCGGCGCGCGGGATCTCGATCATGGTGCCGACCTTGTAGCGGAGCTTCACGCCGGACTCGGCGATGACTTCGTCCGCGGTCTTGACGACGGTGCTCTTGACGAACGCCAGCTCCTTCACCTCGCCCACCAGCGGGATCATGATCTCGGGGACGATGTTCCAGTCCACGTGCTTCTTCATCACGTTGATCGCGGCCTTGATGACGGCCTTGGTCTGCATGACGGCGATCTCGGGGTAGGTGACGGCGAGACGGCAGCCGCGGTGGCCCATCATGGGGTTGAACTCGTGCAGGGAGGAGATGATGGCCTTGATATCCTCCACGGACTTGTTCATATCGGCGGCCAGGCGCTCGATATCCTGCTCGTCGGTGGGGACGAACTCGTGCAGCGGCGGATCCAGGAAGCGGATGGTCACGGGATAGCCCTGCATGGCCTCGTACAGCGCCTCAAAGTCGCCCTGCTGCATGGGCTCGAGGATCTCCAGCGCCTTTTCGCGCTGTTCCTTCGTGTCGGAGCAGATCATCTCGCGGATGGCGGGGATGCGGTCGGAGGCAAAGAACATATGCTCGGTGCGGCACAGACCGATGCCCTCCGCGCCGAACTTGCGGGCCTGGATGGCGTCGTGCGGGTTGTCGGCGTTGGCGCAGACCTTGAGCTGGCGGTACTTGTCGGCCCAGGCCATGAGGCGCCCGAACTCGCCGGAAATGGTGGCTTCGACGGTGGGCAGCGCTTCGCCGTAAATATTGCCGGTGGCGCCGTCGAGACTGATCCAGTCGCCCTCCTGATAGGTGCGGCCGGCCAGGTGGAATTTCTTGTGCTCCTCGTCCATGTTGATGGCGCCGCAGCCGGAGACGCAGCAGGTGCCCATGCCGCGGGCGACCACCGCCGCGTGGCTGGTCATGCCGCCGCGGACCGTCAGGATACCCTGGGAGGCGGCCATGCCCTCGATGTCCTCGGGGGAGGTCTCGAGCCGGACAAGGACGACCTTTTCGCCGCGGGAAGCCCACGCCTTCGCGTCGGCCGCGGTGAAAACGATGCGGCCGCAGGCGGCTCCGGGCGAAGCGGCCAGCGCGGTGGCGGCCGGGACGGCCTTTTTCAGCGCCTTCTGGTCGAACTGGGGATGGAGCAGCGCGTCCAGGCTCTTGGGATCGATCATGAGGACGGCCTGCTTTTCGGTGATCTGTCCCTCGTCCACGAGGTCGCAGGCGATCTTCAGCGCGGCGGCGGCGGTGCGCTTGCCGTTGCGCGTCTGGAGCATGTAGAGCTTGCGGTTTTCGATGGTGAACTCCATGTCCTGCATGTCGTGATAATGGTTCTCCAGCTTCTTGGCGATGCCGGCGAACTGCGCGTACACCTCGGGCATGGTCTTTTCAAGCTCGGCGATGGGCTGCGGCGTGCGGACGCCGGCCACCACGTCCTCGCCCTGGGCGTTCATCAAAAACTCGCCGAAGAGCTTGTTCTCGCCGGTGGCGGGGTTGCGGGTAAAGGCGACGCCCGTGCCGGAATCGTTGTTCAGGTTGCCGAACGCCATCTTGACGACGGACACCGCGGTGCCCCAGTCGCCGGGGATGTCGTTCATGCGGCGGTAGACGATGGCGCGGGGGTTGTTCCAGGAGCGGAACACGGCCTTGACGGCGCCGATGAGCTGCGTCTTCGGGTCGGAGGGGAAATCCTGCCCGATCTTTTCCTTGTACTCGGCCTTGAACTGGCCGGCCAGCTCCTTCAGGTCGCCGGCGGTGAGCTCCACGTCCTGGGTGACGCCGCGCTTCGCCTTCATTTCGTCGATGAGCTCGCCGAAATGCTTCTTGCCGACCTCCATGACCACGTCGGAATACATCTGGATAAAGCGGCGATAGCAGTCCCACGCCCAGCGGGGATTTCCGGAGGTCTTTGCCAGCGCCTCGGTGCTCTCTTCGTTGAGGCCAAGGTTCAGAATGGTATCCATCATGCCGGGCATGGACGCGCGCGCGCCGCTGCGGACGGAGACCAGGAGCGGATTCTCCCTGTCGCCGAACTTCTGTCCGGAAACTTTTTCGAGCTTGTCGACATAGAGCATGATTTCGTCGATGACGTCCTGACTCAGCTTCTCGCCGTCGTCATAATACCGGATGCAGGCCTCCGTGGTGATAATGAATCCGGGAGGGACGGGCATCCCCAGGTTCGTCATTTCAGCAAGGTTCGCGCCCTTGCCGCCAAGGAGCTCGCGCATGTCGCCGCGGCCCTCGGAGAACTGATAAACGTACTTTTTGCTCATCGGTACATCTCCTTTAAGTTCAACCTATAAAACGTGCAATTATTATAACAGTGCGTTTCCTCATTTGCAATAAAAAATTCTTAATTTACGGCAAACCTGCAGGAAAAGCAGAGAAAATTCCGTATCCTTCATTTGCCGACGCAGAAGCGGCTGAAAATCCGGTCCAGGACGTCCTCCCGCACGGCCCTCCCGGTAAGGGAGGCCAGGGCGGAGAGCGCCTCCTCCAGCTCCTCCAGCACCGCGTCGGGGGTCACGCCCTCCCGGATCGCGGCGGCGGCGGCGCGGACGGAATCCCGCGCCCGGCGCACCTCGTCCGCCTGGCGGGCGTTGGTGAGGATCTCCCCCCGGGGCGCGTCGGCGAGCGCGAAAAGCGACCCGACGGCGGCGCCCAGCCGGTCAAGCCCGGTGCCGTATCTGGCGGAAACGGGGATCGCGCAGACCGCGCCGATGCCGGCGGGGACCGGCGGCGCGGTTTTCACGGCGTCGATCTTGTTTTGCAGGAGCAGCCACGGCTTTCCGGAGCTCTCCGCGACGCGCAGGACCTCCAGGTCCTCCCCGTTCAGGGGCTGAGCGGCGTCCACCAGCGCCAGGACGAGCCCGGCGCCGCGCGCGGCCTCCCTCGCCCGCGAAACTCCCAGCTTCTCGACGGCGTCCTCCGTCCTGCGGATGCCCGCCGTATCCACGAGCCGCAGGAGCACGCCGCCCACGACGCATTTTTCCTCCACGGTGTCCCGGGTCGTTCCGGCCACGTCCGTGACGATGGCCCGCTCGTAGCCGAGCAGCGCGTTCAGAAGCGACGATTTTCCCACGTTGGGCCGCCCGATGATGGCGCAGGGCACGCCGTCCCTCAGCACCCTCCCGCGGGAAAAGGTATCCAGGAGCGCCGAGAGCTCCGCGTCCGCGGCGTCCAGCGTGCCCGCGTAGCGCGCCGCCTCGAAGGGCTCGATGTCCTCGTCCGGCCAGTCCACCACGGCGTGGAAATGGGCCTCCATATCCACCAGTGCGGAATACGCGGCCCCGGCCTTCCTCGACACGGCTCCGGCCAGCTGGCCGGAGGCGTTGCGCGCGGCTTCGGCCGTCTGGGCGTCGATGAGGTCGGCCACGGCCTCGGCCTCGGTGAGATCCAGCTTCCCGTTGAGGAAGGCGCGCTTCGTGAACTCGCCCGGCTCGGCCTGCCGCGCGCCGGCGGCGAAGAGCGACTCCAGCCCCAGGGCCAGCACCGCGGGCGAGCCGTGGCAGTGGAATTCCGCCGCGTCCTCTCCCGTATAGCTGCGGGGCGCGCGGAAAACGGCGCAGAGGCAGAGATCGGCAATTTTCCCCTCCGCATCCAGCAGCTCGCCGTAAACGAGCTGCCCCGCCGGGGCGTCCGCCATGCTCCCGCCGCGCTTCGGACGGAAAATTCGGGCGGCGGCCGAAAGCGCGCCGTCGCCCGAGATCCTTATGATGCCGATGGCCGAACGGCCGCCGCCCGTGGCGACGGCCGCGATGAGTCCGCTCATTTTCCCTCCCCGCCGAGCCAGACGGCGTTCGAGGCGTCCGACGGCATGCGCCAGTCGCCCCGGGGCGAGAGGGACAGCGTGCCCACCTTCGGCCCGTCCGGAAGGCAGGAGCGCTTGAACTGCTGGGAGAAAAACCTGCGGCAGAACACCCGGAGCCACTTTTCGATGGTCTCCGGCCCGTATTCGCCGGCAAAGGCGCGCTGCGCCATGCGCAGGGTCTTTTCCGGGGTGAAGCCCCAGCGCACCATATAATACAGGAAGAAATCGTGGAGCTCGTAGGGCCCCACCAGATCCTCGGTCTTCTGGCTGATCTCCCCGTCCACCGCCGGGAGGAGCTCCGGCGAAACGGGCGTGTCCAGGATGTCCCGGAGCACGGCGGCGAGCCCCGCGCTGCCGCAGGTGTCCGCGTACCAGGCGATGACGAAGCGCACCAGCGTCTTGGGCACGCCGGCGTTCACGCCGTACATGGACATATGGTCGCCGTTGTAGGTGGCCCAGCCCAGGGCCAGCTCCGACATATCTCCCGTGCCCACCAGGATGGCGTTTTCCGCGTTGGAAAGGTCCATGAGCACCTGAGTCCGTTCCCGGGCCTGGGAATTTTCGTAGACCACGTCGCGCACCTGCGGGTCGTGGCCGATGTCGTCGAAATGGAGCTTCACCGCCTCGCCGATGTCCACCACGCGCAGCTCCGCCCCCAGGGCGGCCGCCAGCTTTTCCGCGTTGGAGCGGGTGCGCCCCGTGGTGCCGAAGCAGGGCATCGTCACCGCCAGGAGCGCCGTCTTCGGCAGGCCCAGCTTCTCCGCCGTTTTCGCCGCCACGATGGCGGCCAGCGTGGAATCCAGCCCGCCGGAAACGCCCACCACCATGCGCCTGGCGCCGGTGTGCTCCATGCGCTTGGCGAGGCCCAGCGCCTGGATGTTCAGGATCTCGCCGCAGCGGGCGGCGCGGTCGGAATCGTTTTCCGGAACGAAGGGATTGCGGGGGAACGCCCGGGTCAGCGCCGTCCGGCAGGGCTTCAGGGAAAACTCCGTTTCCGGCAGCGCGGGCCCCGGCTCGAAGGACGTGAGCCGCCGCCGCTCGAAGGCCAGGCGCCCCAGATCCAGCTCGGTGACCAGGAGCCCCGACGCAAAGCGGCGCTCGGCCAGCACCTCGCCGTTCTCGGCGATGAGGTCGTGGCCGGCGAACACGATGTCCGTGGTGGACTCGCCCTCGCCCGCGTCGGCGTACAGGTATGCGGCCAGCAGCCGGGCGGACTGCCCGGACACCAGCGCCCGCCGGTAGGACGCCTTGCCCACGAGCTCGTTGGAGGCGGAAAGGTTCAGGATCACCGTCGCCCCCGCGGCCGCCAGCGCGCCGGAGGGCGGCTCGCTGGCCCACAGGTCCTCGCAGATCTCCACGCCGATCTTCAGCGCGGGCATCTGGGCGCAGGCGAAGAGCCGCTTCGTCCCGAAGGGGACGCTTTTGCCCAGGATGCGCGCTTCGCCGTCCTCCCCGGGAGCGCGGGCGAACCAGCGCTTTTCGTAAAATTCGCCGTAATTGGGCAGGAAACGCTTCGGCACGAGGCCCAGGAGCTTTCCCCGGCAGCAGACCGCGGCGCAGTTATAGAGCTTGCCGCCGCAGCGGACGGGCAGCCCCAGCGCCAGCAGCAGATCGCAGTCCGCCGTCTCCCGCAGGACGCGGTCCAGCGCGTCCTCCGCCGCGTCCAGCAGCGCGTCCTGGAAAAAGAGGTCGCCGCAGGTATAGCCCGTAAGGCAGAGCTCCGGCAGGACGAGGACCTTGACGCCCTTGTCCGCCGCCTCCCGCGCCAGCGCGATCGCCGCGCCCGCGTTATACCCGCAGTCGGCCACCCTGATCTTCGGCGTGGCCGTGCCGACCTTCAGAAAACCGTCCTTCATGGAGCGCCTCCGTCAGCTCTCCGGCTCGAAGCTGAAGAGCGATTCGTCATAGTAATGGATCACCGCGTACTTCACCGCCTGCAGGTCCTCCGCAGGCGCCGTCACGGCGACCTTGCCGTCCGAGACCGCGGCGGCCGCCTTTTTCCCCAGCTTGGGGAAAAGGTTCTCCGTCAGCTCGGCGGCGAGCTCGTCGGGATGCTGCGCGTAGTATTCGCTGGTCTGCGGCGCCTTATAGCCCTTCACCGGCGTCCCCTTCGCGGTGAAGCAGACGATCACCGTGAGGATGGAGAGGATCAGGAACAGCGCCGCGCCCGCCGGCCGCAGCCAGCGGACGAAATCGCGTCCGGGCGTGACGGCCATGGCTCACCCCGCTCCGGCGAGGAAGTCCAGCACGCACCCGGCGTAGCCGGCCACCTCCGCGGGCATGGCGGAGTAAACGAACCGCCACAGGAGGAACATCGCCGCCGCCGTCCCCAGGGAGCCGAACACCCGGGCCGCCCAGCTTCTCATCTTTCCCCGCAGGAGGAGCGCGGCGAAGGCCGTGCCCGCGGCGGCCGCGGCCGCGGCGAAGACCGCCCTGCCCCACGCCGACGGGAGGCAGCGCGTCAGCGCGCTCCAGACGGCTGAAATCTCCGTCCCCGCCCGCAGATGCACGCCCCCGGCCAGGTACACGCAGCGGTCGGCGACGGAAAGCCCCATCGCCGCCGCGCCGGAGACGAGAAACGCCGGCCAGGTCCTGCCCAGCGCGAAAAAGCACAGCAGCGCCAGCAGGATGCAGGGCGCG
>Ga0268360_1002374_pt1 | contig 14930 bp, 10 predicted proteins | sample BioMet11_FD_192465 | JGI IMG/M metagenome (GOLD analysis project Ga0268360, IMG submission 192465) | Sewage microbial communities from Oakland, California, United States - Biofuel 11 (Illumina Assembly) | ecosystem: Engineered > Wastewater > Sewage > Unclassified | place: USA: California... | reverse complement strand
AGTATCCCGGTACGCAGGCATGTGCGGTGGCGTCCACCCAGTAGCGCTGGAGACCGTCGACGTAGGCGCCTATGGCCCAGCCGGGGCCGGCGAGCCTGCCGTCGTTGTCGGCGAGGTAGACGTAGCCCGTGGACGCCACGTACTTGCCACGGACGACGTAGCCGGAGGTAGTGGCGTATGCCCAGTACCCAGCTTCATCGGATGTGACGAGACGACCCCGAGCGAGATAGCCGTCCGCATCGACCCAGTAGCGCTGGAGGCCGTCGCTTCCACCATCAGGCGAGTCAGCAGTCACGACCCAGCGCGAGGCCAGCCTCGCGCCGCCCGAGACATAGTAGGAACCACCCGCATCCGAGTGCCAACCGTTTACCTCGACGGACGCGGGATTGGTGGAAAGCTCGCCCACAACCTCACCAGCCGAACCTGATGCATCACTCGCGGTGGCCTGGGCATCGTCAGTAATTGCCGAAGTGACGGTCTTGTCGGCAACAGCAGCGCCCTCGTCGCCCACGATTGCCTGGCCATTGTCCGTGGTCGTTGCCTCGTCAGTCTGTACAACGGTAGATGACGAGCCATCACCGACGACAGTTTCGTCAGCAAATACACTGACCGGCATCCATACACAAAGAAAAAGAGCCACCGCGAAAGCAACTGCCAGAGAGGAATGCAGACGTCCCAGGTTTCCCATTGCAAGGCCCTTCATGAGATATGCGTGAGAAGCAACATGGCCTCATTTATAACCCATATTCAAACGTCTGAGCCGAGCATTAAGCTTTTTGTTTTGATTTGCGGATGCATGGCCTCCGCCAGTGTGTGAGTTTCGGGGGTACAAACAAAAGGCGAGGGATGTCCGAAGACACCCCTCACTGATTGAACGCGGGTTGATACTTGAGTCCGGAACTCGGCGCGCCCTAAGAAATGACGAGGTTTCCCAGCCATCCCCACTTGGGAGTCACAAGGGTACCGTAGCTGGATATCCAAGCAGAGAACGTCATCGTCTTGATGGCACCACCGGTACATTGGCAGACGCTTCCGTTACCCATGTAGATGGCAGAATCGCCATACGTGGGATCAGAGGCATCCCTACTCACCGCGATGACCATACCGGCCCTGAGCTCGCTCTGGTCGGACGAAGTGCAGTACTGGGCATAATAGTCGCATGCGTTGCCGATGAAGGTACCGAGACCGGCATTCTGATACACATTCGAGACCCACTTGGAGCCATATGCCGCCGCTGAAGTAGTTCTTGCTGCAGCGACAATTGCCTGTTGTGCCTCATTGGGATTGCCGGAGAGGCCAGAGAGAAGACCGTCGTTGTTCGCATAATACACATTTCGTGAAGAGTCCACGTAGAAACCGCCGCGCAGCACGTACCCGGACGCGAGCGTGTAGTGCGCCCAGCCGTCGGCCGAGTATCCCGGTACGCAGGCATGTGCGGTGGCGTCCACCCAGTAGCGCTGGAGACCGTCGACGTAGGCGCCTATGGCCCAGCCGGGGCCGGCGAGCCTGCCGTCGTTGTCGGCGAGGTAGACGTAGCCTGTGGAGGGATCCGTGTACTTCCCGCGGACGACGTAGCCGGAGGGTGTGGCATAGGCCCAGTACCCAGCTTCGTCGGAGGAGATAAGCCTGTCCTTGACGTAGGTACCACCCACGAACCAGTAGCGCTGGAGGCCGTAGGATCCGATGTCGCTCGTCACGACCCAACCACTCGCAAGCAAGCCGTTGTTGTCCGCAAGGTAGTAGGTACCGCCGAAGGTTGCGGAGCCGCGCAGCACATATCCGGACGCGAGCGTGTAGTGCGCCCAGCCGTCGGCCGAGTATCCCGGTACGCAGGCATGTGCGGTGGCGTCCACCCAGTAGCGCTGGAGACCGTCGACGTAGGCGCCTATGGCCCAGCCGGGGCCGGCGAGCCTGCCGTCGTTGTCGGCGAGGTAGACGTAGCCTGTGGAGGGATCCGTGTACTTCCCGCGGACGACGTAGCCGGAGGGTGTGGCATAGGCCCAGTACCCAGCTTCGTCGGAGGAGATAAGCCTGTCCTTGACGTAGGTACCACCCACGAACCAGTAGCGCTGGAGGCCGTAGGATCCGATGTCGCTCGTCACGACCCAACCACTCGCAAGCAAGCCGTTGTTGTCCGCAAGGTAGTAGGTACCGCCGAAGGTTGCGGAGCCGCGCAGCACATATCCGGACGCGAGCGTGTAGTGCGCCCAGCCGTCGGCCGAGTATCCCGGTACGCAGGCATGTGCGGTGGCGTCCACCCAGTAGCGCTGGAGACCGTCGACGTAGGCGCCTATGGCCCAGCCGGGGCCGGCGAGCCTGCCGTCGTTGTCGGCGAGGTAGACGTAGCCTGTGGAGGGATCCGTGTACTTCCCGCGGACGACGTAGCCGGAGGGTGTGGCATAGGCCCAGTACCCAGCTTCGTCGGAGGAGATAAGCCTGTCCTTGACGTAGGTACCACCCACGAACCAGTAGCGCTGGAGGCCGTAGGATCCGATGTCGCTCGTCACGACCCAACCACTCGCAAGCAAGCCGTTGTTGTCCGCAAGGTAGTAGGTACCGCCGAAGGTTGCGGAGCCGCGCAGCACATATCCGGACGCGAGCGTGTAGTGCGCCCAGCCGTCGGCCGAGTATCCCGGTACGCAGGCATGTGCGGTGGCGTCCACCCAGTAGCGCTGGAGACCGTCGACGTAGGCGCCTATGGCCCAGCCGGGGCCGGCGAGCCTGCCGTCGTTGTCGGCGAGGTAGACGTAGCCCGTGGACGCCACGTACTTGCCACGGACGACGTAGCCGGAGGTAGTGGCGTATGCCCAGTACCCAGCTTCATCGGATGTGACGAGACGACCCCGAGCGAGATAGCCGTCCGCATCGACCCAGTAGCGCTGGAGGCCGTCGCTTCCACCATCAGGCGAGTCGGCGGTTATGACCCAGCCGTGGTCCTGAACGCCCTTCGTATAGTGTGCGACGCCGTTCCCATCCTCAACCCAACCCAGTTTGGCAAGGGCGGTGACGTTAAAGCTGGTGTTGCCGACGAAGACAAGCTTGCCCGCAAGGGTGGCGTAGCAGTGAACGTAATAGGTGCCGGTGCTACCGTGATCGGTGGGAAGGACAGTGGCAGTCCAGACGCCCGCGGAGGTCTGCGTCGCAGAGTACCAAACGAGGTCATCTTGGCCATTGGCGGCGCTCCAGACGGCAAACTGCACGTTCGTGAAGCTGGAGGACAGGTCAGACACGACGATGTCCGCCTCATACTCGGGAGCTTCGAGCGTACCGGAAGCATCCGCATTCTTCACGACGGGATTATGTTTCGTACTGCTCGCAAGCGCCTCCCAGTCAGAAGCGGTGCCATAGAACTTATCCACGTCAAGCGCGCCGCTATAATTTGGGAGATACGTGTTTGAAGAATACTGGAAGAGTTTGTAGTCATTGCCCCAGGCACCACAGGTGGTGGAGGTATGCCAAGGATCATCCTGGTAACCCGTTGATGAATTCATGGTGGCATACTGTGCGACCCAGAGCGGATAGGTCGCGGCAACTTGCGTCCAGTCGTACTCCTGCGTGACCGACTTGCTCATATAGATGAGCGGGACAACTCCCGTGAGGTTATAGACGGTATCAAGCCACGTCTTGGCGTACGAAGTGCCAAGAGATATTACGGGATCGGTCTCCCAGTCGAGGACAAGAACCGCCGTTCCAAGATAGCCCGAGATTGTGCTTACGAAGTGATTGGCCTGATCGACTGCAGAGCCAGTCGCAGTGTAGAAGTGGTAGAAGCCGATGAGGTCTCCGGCAGCAAGCGCAGCAGCGGCCTGGGAGGTATAGCAGTCGCTCGTATACGAGGTCCCCTCGGTCGCCTTGATAATCACGAAATCGGCGGAGACTTTCGAAAGATCTATACCGGGCTGCCAGCCAGAAATATCAATACCATCAAGCGTGCTACCGCTCGTCGTCGCTGCGGTGCTGGCAACGGCTGAGGCGACGGTGCTTTTTTCGGCTTCCGCCGTGGTGCCGGTAGTGGTGCCCGTGGTGGTGCCGGTCGCCGTGCCCGTGGCGTCACCAGTCGTGGTACCGGTCGTGGTGCCCGTCGTGGTGGAACCCGTCGTCGCGCCCGTGGTGGTATCCGTGGCATCACCGGTCGTCGTGCCTGTGGTTCCTCCCGTGGCGGTGTCCGTTGTGGTTCCCGTGGCATCGCTGGACGCGGTTGAACCCGTGGTAGTGACGGTTGCCGTGCCCGTTGTATCAGCAGTAGCCCCAGTTGTATCCGTCGTACCGGTCGTAGTCGGAGCGGTGATAGCAGTCTCCCCTGCCACGGGTGTGGACTGCTCAGAAGTTGTCTCGCTCGGTGTCGCCCCGACAACCTTCTCGCTGACCACGGTCTGGTCTGAACCAATCACCTCATCTGCAAGGGCAACGCCCCCCAGAATAACGCTGGACATAATCAGAACCAAGCAAAATGAGGCGATCGCGAACGCTCGTCTTACAACACTACCCATGAGACCCCCGGCTTAATTCTCAGGCTGCTACGGTTAATGAACATTTACCCATAATGTAGGGTAGTCTATTTTATGTAAGATGACTACTATTCTTAGACATGATATTGGGGGAGGCGGAGAACGAGCCACAACGCAGCTTCCCTTTCGCGCAGCGAAGCACAAGAAGAAATACTCTTATTTCATCTCCGGGATTTCCTCTACACCCTCCCACGGTAGGACCAAAACGGTTTTGTAGAGGATGAAAATGTCTACTCAACCCCGGACTCAGTGGGCAGATACTGTTCATAGGTTAGCAAAAACCCAATGCAACTATGGTCGAATACCTTGGGGCACAGGACTCGACCAAGTGGTTTCGGTGTCCTCTTAACCTTCTCCTTGATACTATGGAATGCACTTCTACGATGTGGACTTATGGAGGCGTTGCATCATGGACCATAGTGGGCTCACTGGCTCTAGGATTGCTTGGGTCATTCCGTCCGTTGGCCCGGGCAGCGGGGGTATGCGCACTATCCTCCGACATGTGGAAGCTGCCATCAAGGAAGGATGCCGTTGCGATGTCGTCGTGGATGACGATGTCCCTCGTGCTTTGAGCCAAGCTCACCTTGCGGACTACTATGGCCTGTCATCTGCAGGTGTTTTCACCGACGTCCCTGAGCAGGCCGTGCCCTATGATCTGGTCATCGCCACCGCCAACACCACCGTTTCTCTCGCGAGATCGATTTCCGCTAGGTATGCTTGCTACTTCATTCAAGATTTTGAGCCATGGTTTTACCCTATGGGGGATGACTACCTTGCCGCCGAACAGACCTATCTGGCTGGGTTCATCCCTATAACAATCGGGCGCTGGCTGGCACACAAGCTAGCTCGGGAGTACGGCCTGGCACCATTTCACTATGATTTCTGTGCTGACCTTGATGTCTATGGAACTATGAAAGAAGTCCAGAGAGAGCATGCCGTCTGCATTCTCCTCCAACCGGATAAGCCACGTAGATGCTGCGGCATGGTCGGACACGTCATAGATCTTCTACGGACCCTTGACCCCACTATGAAAATCTACACGTATGGCTCGGCAGGAACAGAGAGGGCTCATAACCCAAAGGTGGTTGATCTCGGACTCATTTCGCCGGCGGCGTGTGCCGATCTCTATCGACGCTGTTCGGTGGGCATGTGTGTGAGTTCATCCAATCCATCACGTATTCCCTTCGAAATGATGTCATGTGGCTTACCTGTTGTTGACGTCTATCGAGAAAACAATCTCTACGACTACTGTGATAGCGCCTGTGTTCTTGCCGATCCCTCGGCTGACGCGCTGGCTACTGCCATCCTTCTTGTTGCCAACGATGTCGATAGGGCTAGAGACATGGGAGAGGCCGGCAGAAGGTTCATGGAGACGCGTCCCATGAAATGCGAAACCGATGCGTTCCTCGACATTCTTATTGAGATTCTTTCGGGCGCTACGATGTGCCAGGCGGACGTACCGGCCAAGACGATAGAGAAACACGTCGCCGCGACCCCGCGGTCGCACACCCTCTTTCTTGACCAGAGACTTCTTGCCAAGAGACACGCCAAGGCTCTGGTGAACCCCATTGTCGGATCCCACATTCGCGTGACCATAGATAATCTGATGCTCCCGCAAGGTCATGAGGTTGTTGTTCCCGTTTGGAGCAATCCAGCTCAGAAAGATATCGTCTGGTACCCTGCGACTTGTGGTGATGATGGGATATGGTCGTTCATCATCGATCTCAAGAGGCACTCCGCTAATCTCACCCAGTACATCATCCATGTCTATACCGTGGATACTGAAGGTGGCAAGCATTTCATTGCCGCCTTCTCAAGATGGCTTGCACCAAATGCGACAGCTTCCTTATGTACGAACAAAAACGATAATCTGGACACCGCAAGGGATGATTCCGTCGATAAACCTCCCCGGCAGATTAAGCTGAGCTTTGCGCCCGTCTTGAGTGTGCATGCTGGCAAGATTGGTAGCCGCTTTTTCCGTCAATCGTAAACTGCCACATACAGAGAGATACGAGTTGACGTCTCCAGACAATATGAGGAAGGCAGCTTAGGGTTCCTGCTACGACCCCACATGTAGTTTTCATTACGTGCGGCACTGGATACATGGTGCAGAATAATCACCATGCGCCCCCATGCTCGCCCCGACCGCAAAGGAGCCGCATGAACAAGTCATTCCGCAGCATCGACGAGCAGATCGAGCTCCTCCATTCGCGCGGCATCTCAACCACCACAGAGACGCGCACCATCCTTTTGCGCGAGGGATACTATGCCGTCGTCAACGGCTACAAGCTTCCCTTCATCGACGGGGCAGCCTCGAAGGCCACCGGGGACGACCGCTTTCTTCCAGGCACGTCCTTCGATGACATCTACGCGCTCTTCTGCTTTGACCGCGAGCTACGCGCGCTGGTCTTCCGTCACCTCATGACCGTCGAGGCCATGATGCGCTCCGTTCTCTCGTACAGCTTCTGCGAGGCGCACCGCGGAACCGAGGACTACCTCCACCGCAGCTGCTACACCAGCGCGCGCGAGTACCTCCGAGACGAGGAGTCTTTCGAGGGCGACCTCGACTGGATGATCAACACGCTCGAGCACCACGCCCGTGGCGTCGAGGGCGATGCAGGCGTCACCGACGTTCGCGTGAGCCACTACCGCAGGCGGTACGACGGCGTTCCCCTATGGGTGCTCTTCAACGAGCTCACCTTCGGCAACCTCAAGTACTTCTATGCCCTCTTGCGCAAGAGCGAGCAAAACGCGGTCTGCAGTCGCATACGGGAGGCCTGCGGTCACGCGGGCGGCTCCCCCATCTCTCGCAGGGGAATGCTTCTCGACCTTGACGAGATGGTCGCAGTTCGCAACGCCTGCGCCCACGAGGAGCGGCTCTACAACTACTCAAGCGAGTCCGAGGCCAACCTGGGCACGCTCCTCAAGAAGATGGGTCTCTATCTCACGGAGTCGGACCACGCAAGGCTCATCAGTGGCGTGACGGCGCTGTCTGACACGTACTCCGACCGAAGCCGACCGATCACGCGGGCGTTGGCAGGGGCGGGGCTGCCAGGTGCGGGCGGGTAGCCATGCTCAAGACCGCCACGGCTGCTACAGCGGTCGTTACTTCCCGCTTGAATTCTCAGTGTTAGTGCAACAGCACCGCGTTAAGTTTTTGAAGGGGGCGGAATATTGGGTATACGTGTTTTTTGCGATAGCTATCGGCAACATTCTCACTACAGTTGCCGCCTATGATGGTACGTATACTTATTGGATATCTGATACTAACGACAAGTACTCGCAAGTACCCTTTACAAACAAGTTCGCCTCTTTCCCAAAGGGTATATGCCGAATTTAACATGGAGCATTCAGCGAGAGGGGCTTTGCCTATGTATTCTATGAGGGTTGCACTTATGCTGGCGGCTAGTACTTCCCGCATCGCATTCATCTGTGAGGAGACATGGGATGATTCTCGGCAAGCTTAGGGATGACCAGCCCAGCAATAAGCGTATCTTCTTCTGGAATACGACCGGTAGTATATGCTCTTCTTGCACGTCGTTTCTTCTCCTCCTCCTCGTCACGCGCATCTGCGGCGCCGATGAGGCCGGAAACTACTCCATCGGTTATGCGATAGCCCAGCTCATGTGGACGGTTGGTGTTTTCGAGGCAACTACTTACACTGCTACCGACACGGGATACCGGTTTTCCGACGAACAATACTTAGCGTTCAAAATTCTTTCACTTATGGCAATGGTTGTGTCCAGCGTCATCTATGTATGGTCGTTCCATTACGACATTCACAAGGGAACCCTCGCGCTCGTGCTCTGTCTCTATCGCTTCTTCGATGCCCTAAGTCTCTACTATTTTGGTGTACTTCAAAGGCAGGGGCGGCTCGACATCTCCGGGTTCACGATTGCCTGGCAAACGATTCTCTCCCTTGTTGCCTTTAGCCTAGTGCTCTTGATGACTCATGATGCGGTGATGGCAGTGCTCATAGCATCTGTCGCCGAGATTATATGGATTGCAGCGTATGTCATCCCTCGATGGCATCATATTAAGATAACAGGACATCCCGACTTCACTCCATCGGTGATGGCACATCTATTCATAGAGCTGCTCCCCCTCTTTCTGGGAACATTTCTAGCAAACTATCTTTATAATATTCCGAAGTATGCGATTGACGGCGTTGGTACGGCTAAGATGCAAACTGTGTTCAATGTTCTCTTCATGCCGACGTTCGTCATTAACCTCTTCCTTCTCTTTATTATCAGGCCGGCCCTCACGCCCATGGCCGAGAACTGGAGCGCCGGACGGCGTAAGGAGTTCTTCGGGACAGTCCGAAAGCTCCTTCTTGCCGTTGTGGGAATCACAATCGTTATCATCGTGCTCGGTGTCACAATAGGCATTCCCCTGTTGGAATTCTTCTATGGAATTGACCTAACCGGCTACAAAATAACCTTTATCATTATTTTGATAGGGGGAGGTTTTGCATCAGCGTCAAGCGTCATCTATGACGCTCTTGTCATTATTCGGAAGCAGAGTCTTGTCCTAGTGGCCTATGGGCTAGCAGTGCTCTCCGGCATTCTTGTGGCCACCCCTCTTGTGGCGTTTGCGGGAATAGATGGTGCAGGACTGGTTTATGTCATCTCATGCGTAGTCTTGCTCATTATGTTCATCGTAATGTTTCTTCTCGGAATCAGAACAGGTAGACCCAACAGCAGAGGAGACCATGAGTAAGTTTTCCGTGGCAGACCCCGTCGTGTCCGTTATCATGTCACTCTATAATCCAGATTTGAAGTACCTCGCCGAACAACTCGACTCAATCGCGGCACAGGATTTCGATGACTTCGAGGTTGTTGTCTATAATGACAATCCAATCGGAGATGATCTCTCTGCATTTTGTCGAGATCATCTCGGTAAAAAACCCCTCCGCTATTTTGCGACAAAAAAGAACCGCGGATATGTTAAGGCCTTTGAACATCTTGTTTCATTGGCCAACGGCAGATGCCTTGCCTTTTGTGATCAGGATGATTTGTGGGCTCCATCCCGTCTTTCTGCAGGCGTGAAAGCGCTTAGTTCTGGCGCCCTCCTTGTAACCTGCGATCGAAAAATTATCTCTGCCGATGACAAAATTCTTTGCGAAAGCTGGAGACATTCCCACCCAACATTCCCTGAGACATCATGGAACACCGGAGATTGCATCACCGCGCGAGCCGTCTTTACTTGTTATTCAATCGGCATGGCCACGATGATTCGTTCTGACATTGCAAAGGCATTAAGACCTTTTCCAACTTGCACAGGACATGACAAGTGGCTTGCTCTTGGTGCAAGCGCTCTTGGCACATGCGCCTTCATTGATTCCCCACTTGTCTCATACCGTAGACACGGGACAAACATAACTGGTAGTTTAGCAGGAATCTCATGTAAACAAGACTGGTACGATACAAGATGTGCCGATGCATTTGAGCTGGCACAGACATTCGCTTTGCGCTTTCCTTCATATCCAGATGTCGCTCGTATCATAGATTTCGCGTGTGCAAGAGTTGAACATAATGTATGGAGTATTTACCGGAATCGCGATCTTGCGCCAGCCATTGCTTATTTCGAGATAGTTTTGCATTTCACTCCAAATTGGCTTTTTAGAATTGCACTTCGTATAAAAAACAAATTTGTCGTCGGGATAAACTGATTGGTCATACCAGTCGTCTCTCAAACTTACTTATTTTGTAGAAAAGCCCTATCAAGACTCGCAGTCACTGCTGCCCATCCACAATCGTGTTCGACATGGTAACGCAGGGCTTGACGTCCCTCCTCCAAGTCATTCGTTGACATTGAGACAAGCGACTCTAGTGCAGATGCTATTTCATTAGTTGATCTTCCTTTGGTGATTCGAGTGACGCTCGAATCACCGGCGACCTCGAACGCTCCGCCGACTTCTGGGACCACAAAGGGAACTCCATAAGCTCCAGCCTCAAGGAGCGATGTACAGAAGCCTTCAGAACGGGTCGGGAGACAGAAGAAATCTGATTGCGACATTAATGCCGAGAGATTCTCCCTTCCAATATTACCAAGAAGAAAAACATTGTCTGGTTTATCTGCAGCGAGATGATTAAAAAGGGTGCCGTCGCCAGCAAAGATGAAGGAAAGATCGCTCATCTGACGCGCGACTTTGACCAAGATATGGGGCCCTTTCTCAGGCGTGAGACGACCTACGAACGAGACGATTTGAGAGTGCGGGTCGATCCCAAGATCAGCGCGATAGTCTTTTCCCGAGCAGTTTTTGCGAAAGGCCTTGGCATCGATTGCGTTCGGGATGACACCCTTGGCATCGATGTCAAAGTGTTCAAGCCACTTAACACTAGCCTGTGAAATCCCACAGAACGTTGGCCTATATGTACTTACTTTCTTTGTTATTACGTGTTCGTAGACCTCTACCAAGGGGTCCATGGCGTTACCGAAGCAGATGTGATTCGAGCCGTGATCGAGTACGATTGCGGGGGCTCCGATTGCCCTCGCTAAACGTAGCCCCTCAAGGGAATGGGGGTAAAAGCGGGTATTCACCACAACACGGTCAATGCCTATGTCCATGAGTTTGTTGAATCGTTTTTCATACTCAGAAGAATGGACCGTCCACGGAAGCCTCCCCCCAAAGAACGGTCTACATGGAAGGCGATGAACGTCTACTCCGTCGGAGAGCTGCTCGTAGGACGAGGAAGCATCAATACGCATCGTTACGATTGTTGCCTGGTGCCCCTGCGACTCAAGCTCATGAGCAAGGTTGTCGGTGAACACCTCAACTCCACCGGGGTGCGGGAAGTATAACGACGAGAAGATAGCATAATGATGATTTATGTCGGACACTAGAACCTCTTCGGAATGACGGTCTCATCTGCCAAGGCAATTTTGCCTTCAACTCTGTCAAAATACTAATTCTATCTGTTGATCGAGCTCCAGATAGAGTGGATAAAGAGTCTCGGCATAGCTACGCCATATTCTTACGTATAATCCTGCGTCGAGCTACCCGAGAAGAAGGTCCATGTGTCCTCGTGAGCGCTAGGCTTTGCGCGTCCACTCGGACTATTGATGTTCACTAAGAACTAGTCCGAAGGGGCTGTGATTCCTGTCTGGTCACCCTCGTGGACAGGTGGAGTAGGTTCTTGCCCGACAGCAGGGCATCGGCCCGCGGAGCGGAGAAGGCTACGGGGGTGAAGACGGAGACCTTTCGCGGCCAACTTCTGCGAAGCGTGACCCCGGACGGGGGAAGGAGTTCGCCCAACATGCCAATATCACCGCTGAACTGGGCATAGAATTCTACTTCTGCCGGCCACGCCGTCCATGGAAGCGCGGGACCGACGAGAACACGAATGGCCTCGTCCGCAAGTAATTCCCGAAGAGAACCGACTTCTCCACGGTGTCTGACGAGGACGCGCAGGCGATGTAAGATGCCTTGAACCGTAGACCCTGCAAGTACCTCGGATTCAGGACGCCCGAGGAGGTCCAATGCTCAGAGACGTTGCACTTGGCCTGAGAATTCAAGGGCGAAAGAGCTCCTTGTCAAACTCGGCAAACTCCTCGGGAGGCACGTTGGGATCGCAGCCAAACGACTCGCCGATCGCCTGGGCCTGAAGGTGCCTGAGACCCGCCTTGTCCGTCTCGCCCATGGCGTCGTAGATCGTGGAGAGGCGCTCGGTCGCATAGGCAACGTAGTTGGCCACCGAGTCGCCCATGCCGGAGAGCACCATCATCGTGACGAGCGAGTCGGGAGTCAGCTGAAGCGCCGTCTCGGGATCAAGCTCGAGGATATCCCCCACCTGCTGTTCGATCTCTCGGCAGGCGGCAGGGTCTGACTTCTCGACCGCAAGACGCATCGCCTGCATGACCGCCTCGACAAACTGCGAGATGATCTCGAGAAGATAGTCTCTCTGTAGCATTGGTGCCCCTCTCTCCCCTGCCGCTACCTGACGGCTGGCGGTTGAATTCTCAGATGCTCGAACGCGGCGGGCGTGGCCTGCCTGCCCTGCGGCGTACGTACGATGAGGCCACGCTGAAGCAGATAGGGCTCGTAGACGTCCTCAAGGGTGGACGGGTCTTCGCCCACCACGCTCGCGATGGTGGTGAGGCCGACGGGCCTGCCCCTGAAGGTGGAGCAGAGCGCCTGCAGGATTCTCACGTCCATGGTGTCAAGACCCAGCTCGTCTATCTCAAAGAACGAGAGCGCCTCTGCAGCAACGTCCCACGTTATCGCTCCGGCCACCTTGACCTGCGCATAATCGCGCACGCGCTTGAGGAGCCTGTTTGCCAGGCGGGGCGTGCCGCGCGAGCGAGAGGCTATCTCCGCCGCGCCCTGCTCATCGATGTCAACGCCGAGGATGGCGGAGGAGCGGCGCACAATGGTTGCAAGCTCGGAGGGCGTGTAGTAGTCCAACCGGTACGAGATGCCAAAGCGGTCGCGGAGAGGTCCCGTGAGAAGTCCCGTGCGCGTGGTGGCGCCCACGAGCGTGAACTTGGGCAGCTCGATCCTGATGGAGCGCGCCGCCGGCCCCTTGCCGATGACGATGTCAAGGAAGAAGTCCTCCATCGCGGGATAGAGCACCTCCTCAACCTGGTGGTTGAGACGATGGATCTCGTCGATGAAGAGGACGTCACCCGCCTCGAGGTTGGTGAGGATGGCCGCAAGGTCACCCTGACGCTCAATGGCGGGACCCGAGGTGGTATGAAGCTTGGCCCCCATCTCGTTTGCCACGACACCCGCGAGCGTGGTCTTGCCCAAGCCCGGGGGACCAGAGAAGATGACGTGGTCAAGCGGCTCGTGACGGTCTTTGGCGGCTTGGATGAGAACGCGGAGGTTCTCGCGTACGCGCGCTTGGCCAAGATACTCGTCGAGCGTCTTTGGACGGAGGTTGCGATCCTGCTCGAGGTCCTCGGTCGTGAGCCCGCTCGTGACCGCACGGGCGTTCTCTCCCTTGGGTCCCGCCGCATCTCCTGCGCCCTTGGCAAAGAGGTCGCCCTCGCCTGCCTCCCACATCAGCTACCACTCCCCAGGCGCCTGAGCGCATAGGCGACAGCCTTCTCGATGGTGGTGGCGCCAGCCTCGTCGTGGCCCTCGAGCGCAAGCTCCACCTCCTGGGGCGTGAACCCCATGGAGAGAAGCGCATCGCCCGCATCGGTGTCAACGGAGGGCACGGCCGTGGGAAGCGTGGCTTGCGTGCTGGGATCAGAGAGGCCCACAAGACCTCTGAGCTCTGCGTTCTTTGAAAACACGTCGGAGAGCTCCACGAGAAGGCGAGACGCCTTCTTGCGCCCGACGCCCGGCACCTGCGCCATGCGCGTGATGTCCTGCGTGGTGACGACCTGCGCGAGCTGCGACGGAGTGAAGGTGGAGAGCGCCGAGAGCGCAAGCTTTGGTCCCACGCCGACGATGGCGCGAAGCTGGTCGAAGAGGGCCCGCTCCTCACGCGTGGCAAAGCCATAGAGCTCCATGGCATCCTCGCGGACGATCATTCGCGTGAGGATGGTAACGCCCGCCTCGCCGACAGGCGGCAGCGCACCGGCGGTGATGGACGAAACGCCAAGTTGGAACCCCACTCCGCCAACGTCGATGACGACGTGCGTGGGAAGCACCTCGACGAGCGTTCCCGTAAGCTGGACAATCACGCGTAGCTCCCCCTCGTCTGGCCGAGCGTCTTGGTGCGCACGAGATTAGCATGACACACCGCAGCCGCAAGGGCGTCGGCGGCATGGTCTGGATGGGGCTCGTGATCGAGCGCAAGCAGGTTCTTGATCATGTACATGACCTGATGCTTGTCCGCCGCACCCGTGCCGACCACGGCCTGCTTGATCTGCATGGGCGTGTACTCGCCCACCGAAAGTCCCGCCGTGGAGCACGCGACGATGGCGGCGCCACGTGCCTGGGCGGTTGCGATGGCCGAGCGGCTGTTCTCGCCAAAGTAGATGTTCTCGATTGCGAGCTCGGTGGGGCCATAGCGACAGATGACGTTCTGTATCTCGCGGTAGATTCTGCCGAGGCGCTGGTCTATGGGCTCGTCGGCCTTGGTCGTCACGCAACCGTAGGCACGAGCGCGACATGCGCCTCCGCGAGACTCGATGACGCCCCAGCCCGTGTGAGCGAGGCCGGGGTCAATGCCGAGGATGATCACGCGCCCTTCCCCTCCACGTACATCTGTCGAGAAAAACGAACGTTAGTTCTAGTATAGCATAGGAGGGGCTGGGCTTGGATAAAACTAGTTCTCCGAGAAGGGGTTGGTCCACGCGTGACCCTGCTCGCTCCCCTTGTCGTCGGCCTTCTCGTCGAAGGGCTCGTCCCCAAAGCCCTCGGGGTGCAGGCCTCCACCAAGCGAGAAGTCGCGCAGGAACTCGAGCATCTCGCGCACGTCTCGAATGCGGCGGCTCTGCGGTTCGTACCTGACGCCCCGCATACCT
>Ga0268360_1002372_pt1 | contig 14947 bp, 13 predicted proteins | sample BioMet11_FD_192465 | JGI IMG/M metagenome (GOLD analysis project Ga0268360, IMG submission 192465) | Sewage microbial communities from Oakland, California, United States - Biofuel 11 (Illumina Assembly) | ecosystem: Engineered > Wastewater > Sewage > Unclassified | place: USA: California... | reverse complement strand
CAGACGGGGGACAAAACCATCCCTCAACGCAAAAGGGGTTGGGCTTACCCAGTCCAACCCCTTGAAATTTCTGGTGCTCCCGATGCGATTCGAACGCATGGCCTATCGCTTAGGAGGCGATTTTTTATTCATCTTGTACCTTAACTGATCTTCACAGAAACCATTTACTTTCATACAGTTATATCCTATCTAGCTTCACAGCGTTTCACTGTAAACGGGTCCGTTTCATCAAAAAAAACGGACCCATGCCGGACCCACTTTTGGGTCCGGAAGCCCGAGGAGGCAGCTTTGGAGGACAAAAAAAAAGACCAGCGAGTCTACATCAAGTCAAAGCGTTACCCTGGGGTCCGGTGGCGGGAGCATCCGACGCGCAAGCATGGCGTCAGCTTCGACCGTTATTACGTGATCCGCTATACCCTGGACGGGAAGGACCGGCAGGAGTCGCTTGGCTGGGCTACCCAGGGGTGGACGGAACAGAAGGCGAATGCCCGGCTCTCTGAACTCAAGGAGGCCCAACGGACGGGACAAGGCGCCGTCACACTGGTCGAGAAGCGGAAGCAAGCCGACGAACGCCGCAAGGCTGATGAAGAGGCTCACGCCCAGGCCGAGCGGGACAACATCACCTTCGAACAAGTCTGGGAGAAATATCTGCCCATAGCCCAGGCCAACAAGGCCGCCCATACCGCCTATGCCGAGGAAGCTGCTTACCGCCTGTGGCTCTCCCCCACCCTGGCCGATAAGCCGCTACGAGATATCAAGCCCATTCAGCTGGAGCGCATCAAAAAGACCATGGCCGACGCCGGTCGCTCTGCCCAAACCACCCGACATATCCTGGCGGCCGTGCGGCAAGTCTTCAACTTCGCCAAGCGCCACGGCCTCTATACCGGGGACAATCCCGTATCCCTGGTCAAGAAACCTGCTGCCGATGCGCGACGCCTGCGCTTTCTCACCCATGAAGAAGCCGACCGGCTGCTGGAAGCCCTGGCTGAACGGGAATCCAACGTCCATGATATGGCCTTGCTCGCCCTGCACTGCGGCCTGCGAGCCGGCGAAATCTTCTCCCTGACCTGGGGCGATGTGGACATGGCGCGCGGCGTCCTCATCCTGCGCAACACCAAAAGTGGTAAAACCAGGGCGGCCTTCATGACAGAAGACGTTGCTGCCATGCTGGCGACCAAGGCACACCGTAACCCTGACGATCTAGTTTTCCCTTCCAGCAAGGGGGGACGCATCGTCCAGATTTCGGAAACATTCAACCGGACGGTGACGGCCCTCGGTCTGAACAATGGCGTCACCGATCCCCGGCAAAAGGTGGTCTTCCACACCCTGCGCCACACCTTCGCATCCTGGTTGGTGGAGCAAAGCGTGGATCTCTACACGGTCAAGGAACTCATGGGGCACAGCACGCTGGCCATGACGGAGAGATACAGCCACCTTGCACCAGACACCTTGCGCCGTGCGGTTAGGGCGCTTGAAGCCAGTATGGATAAGGCACAAGGCAAGGTCGTGCGACTCAACGCTTAGGATTAAACAGGGAAAAGTATGTCCAGAATTAAAGCGCGAGACATCCACGAGAAGGCTATGGAGGAAGACCAAGAGTATCGAAGAGAATATGAAACATTAGAACAGGAAGACGAAGCTCTAGCCACTTCCAATGAAGAATACTTTATTGAGCAAACTTTAGTGTTCATTAAAGCCAACAAAAATGTTTCTTCAAAAGATTTAGCTACTGCTTTACGTTGTTGTCGTGTTCCAATAAAAAAAGAAATATTACAATATATTGCTGACAGGTTAGATGGTACACAAAAAAAACGCGGGAGACCTATCAATATAATGCTTGAATCTGCAAGAGAGGCATTTTCGGATCGAAATTTTTTGGCAGAGGACATTCAAGCACGATATAATGCACTAAAAAAAGAAGGGCTGAAACAGGACGATATTTACAATAAAATCGGAAAGGAACATAATATGTCTCCGGCCTGGGTTCAACGAAAGCTGTATCCGCGCAACAAAAGTTAGATTACTCGTATTTTTAGGGTAAGCCAAACCGGGAATTGGCTCTACCTTGCGGGAATTTTTTCAGTGTGGTTCACCATGGGAAATTAACCCATGGAGGTTCCACATTATGATTTCTGAAACCGTTTTCACCCGCCTTGCTGCCGAACTCCCCCCTGTCATCGCCCGTGCCGAGATTCCCCGCCTGCTGGGCGGGCTCGTGAGCGCCGGCACGTTGGCCAATGCCGATTCCGCCGGGCAAGGGCCGGCCGGGCGCTTTTACATGGGCAAACGTGCCGCCTACGGCAGGGAGGAATTGCTCGACTGGTTGCGGGAGCGTCTTACTGCTGCGAAAAAAGCCCCGGTCAAGGCGAAGGAGGCGGCTTAAATGGGAGCGCAAGGCATTATGACGCAAAACGCCCAAGCCGGGAAGGGCTTGGGCGTTTCGGTAAGGGCAGCGAGAGAATTCTTAAGTTGTGGAATACAAAATACAACAGGCATAGAAACTCGTCAAGAAACTGGTAACTTCCTGCTGGACGCCGCTCTGGCCTACGCCACCAAGGGCTGGCCGGTCTATCCAGCCCGGGAAGTGAGCGAAACCGTCGAGGCATTTGCCCAGCGGATCAAAAACCTTCCCGATGCCGAAAAAAAGCGGAAGTTCCAACACAAGGCAAAGTCTCCATACTTCAATGACTGGTGGAACAGGGCCAGCACAGGCCCCGATGCCATCCGGGAGTGGTGGACCCGATGGCCACACGCCATGATCGGTCTGGCGACAGGTCCACGTCCTGGGGTTTTCGTCCTGGACTCAGACAAACCAGACGGCGAGAAAACCGTGGCCGCCCTGGCCGAGAAATATGGTCCCCTGCCGGAAACGCTGACGATCAGGTCGGGCAAAGGCGGCACACACCGATACTTCCGTTGGCCGACCGATGGCCGGATCGTCAGAAGCCGTGAAGGCGACCTTGGCGCAAACCTCGACGTGCGGGGCTATGCGGGCGGGATCATGCTGCCGCCGTCCATCCATCCGTGCGGCTTCTCCTACCAATTCGTTGGAGATCCCGAGGCACCAATTGCGGAGTTGCCGCCGGCCTGGTTGGCGGCTGTAGCCGAAGACGCCAGTGTGATCCGTAGGCGCGAGGATGATGGCGTTCCTCTTTGTGAACTGGACCTGCCCGAGAACATAGAGCGTGGCCAAAAGTATCTTCGAGACGAAGCGCCCGAGGCCGTCGCGGGTACAGGCCAGCACAAGCGCACCTTCAACGTCGCTGCCAGACTGCGCGAGCTTGGTCTTTCTCAGGATACGGTGCTCGACCTCATGATTGAGGACTACAACGACCGCAAATGCTTCCCACCGATGATTTTGGATGATCTCGCGTATCAAGTATATTGCGCCTTTCAGTATGCCAAAAGCCCTTGGGGAGGCGATACGCCAGAAGGTGCCTTTGCTGCCTCGCCAGTTGATGAAGCTACACTCAGCGCGTTACCGAAGGCAAAGTCGAACGTCATTGATGAGTTGAATGCGAATCATGCCTTCACCTTGATAATGGGAAAGCCTTACGTTGTCCGTGAAAACGTACTCATGGATGATTATTCAGATCCGGTCACCATGATGACAGAACGCGGTTTTACATTGAAGTACGGGAACAAATTTGTGTTAGTTCCAGACGGTAACAAGAAAGATAGCGAAGGCAACCAAAAAATGAAACCGAAAGGAGTTGGAGCATATTGGTTGACGCATCGTCTACGTCGAACAGTTGAAAAAATTGACTTTTACCCACCTCCAAAAGTAGCCCCACCAGATCACATGAATTTATATAGGGGCACATCGTTAAAGCCAACCGAAGCACCACAACCGGAGCGTTGCGCTAAGTTCACGGAGTTCATCAAGTTTCACATCTGCAAAGGTGATGAGGTTATTTATAGGTATGTACTGGCTTGGATCTCTGACTTAGTACAAAACCCTGGTGGAAGAAAGCCGGGGACGTGCCTTGTCCTACGTGGAGGACAAGGCACTGGAAAAGGAACATTTGCGTCGCATCTTATGAAACTGGTTTCACCTTATTCAATCATGCTTGATAAACCCGAGCAACTTGTGGGTCGTTTCAATTGGCACATGGCAAACAAGCTCTTAGTAGTTGCCGATGAAGCCTTTTGGGCAGGGGATAAAAGTAAGGTTGGAACACTCAAGTCATTTATAACGGAAGGAAAGATCCCGTGTGAAGCAAAAGGACGCGACCTTATTATGATGGACAGTTATCATCGCGTCATTATGCTAAGTAATGTTGACTGGGTTGTCCCTGCTGACAAAGATGACAGACGTTTCGTTGTGCTTGATGTGTCGCAGGAACACGCACAAGATAGTGATTATTTCTCATCAATATGGTACGAGATGGATAATGGAGGACTTGAAGCATTTTATCGTATGATGTTAGATCACAACTATAACGATATAGATATACGCAAAGCCCCAAAGACACAAGGTTTGCTAGATCAGAAGCTGCAAAGCATGGATGGAATTGGTAACTTTGTGTTGGATATGCTCATGGAAGGAAAGGTGCCTTTGAATGGAAACATTGAGTCCGATACACCTTGGCCTAAGTTTATTGGAAAGGATCAATTGTATCATGCTTTTGTCGCTAGTCTTCCAAGAGAAATGGAGCGATATAAGCCAAGCAAGATCAACTTCACTCGTCTATTAAAAAAATACATGCCAGGAATTAACTCAAACGCCAAAGGACCAGCCGACGCACAAGGAATACGCCCACATATCTTCGGTCTTCCTTTGCTAAAACATGCTAGGAAGGACTTCGACGCCTGCCTAGGTCAACCGTTGCCTTGGCCCGCCGATTGATACTGGTGGGGGGCTGTCCGAGATGATTAGCCGCTGTCCGAGATCTTTTTTCGATGTCGGACAGCGGCACCCCCCATGGATGCTAGGTTTTCCGACATTCCAACATGTCCGAGATGATTTTGTCGTTAAGGAATTTTGAGTGCGAGGTGGGGCTTAAGATGTGGAAAATTTTCTATATGCAAATGCAAAAGTGGTCGGACAAATCGGAATCTCGGACAAAGCTAGTGTTGGTGCGGTCTAGCGGCGTCCGAGATCTCGAAAAGGATCTCGGACAGAAACGTGGCTCCCGGACAGGCACCCCCACCAGCCACTGAGGAAGCGACTGCTACTACTGCTGGACATGGTGCGTTCCGGAGCACCAAGACGGCAAATCCTGGCCTCCCAAACGCCACCAGAACGCATCCCTGGCCCGACCCCGGCACGCGGTCATCCTTCGCACAAAACCCCGGCAGATCGCCATTTGAATCAAAATAGACAGGGGGCGGTAAAAAAGTCTGTGACTTAAAACCCTTAGACCGGGTGCGCCCCCAAATTCTCGCGGTGCCAAAATTGAGTATTTTTTCTAACCCTGGGGATACAGTACCCCTTAGCATTTTGCATTTAATTATTTTTTTAAACTATAAATATTGAGTTTATTTATGTTATATGAGTAACATTTTTACTTAATTTAAAAAATATAACTCACTAAGATCATAGTATACAATTTAATTTTGATTCTGGCGATATATCCCCAAGTTAGGATGATAACACCATTTTGTTGAATTTTCTGATGGTAGTTCAATGACTGCGAATTTTCGTGCGCAGACTGAGATATCAATATCCATAGAATTGGCAAGGACCTGAAGCAGTTGTCTGTCATCTTGTTCTCCCCACCAAACGGTTCTCTCACCGATCTGCAATGAACTATCCGTGATGAGTGTACATAAATAATCTTCCGATATCCCCACACCGTCTCTTTCCGTGCTGGAAAAATGAAGATTACCATCTTCATCCAGTAAGAGTCGATACAAGGCGCGGGGTTGGCCTGACCTGAATTGGGAACATGCCTGTAGTACACCACTCAAGTGGGCCTTTGTTTCCCACCACAGAGGTACAGGCATACGCATCTGAGCTTCTCCAAGCATCATATCTTTAATAACATAGTGTTCCAAGTCTACCAATGAGCTGGTTGGTTCCAAGTTACACCGTTCTTGAATCCTTGGCGAGGCGTCGATTCGATCTAGCTCTTCATTCCTAAGTATTTTACGCAAATCATGGTTTTTCAAATGTATCATACTACTTTCATAGCCCGGTTTGCAATAAGCGATTGCTTTCCCTTCCAAATGCTTAATATTAGTTGAAAGCAGGTATATGTTAGTTCTCTTGTATGCCTCCAATCGGTGGCGCCGAACTCGTCCAGCAATTTGGATATTTGAACGCATAGATGATGGTTCGATAATACTCCAGTCGTAGTCATGATCACGCCCAAGCTCAGCCACCGGGGAGGCCATAACAACAAAAATATGCTGCGGTTCATCAAAACGAGTCAACCAATGCTGCATCTGCTTGTCCTCAAACAGTGCGTCTGGCCGAAACCGCTTAAGCAGGCGATCGAGCCGTTCCTCAATGTGAGCTCGCAGGTATAGCGGAAATTGCGAGTGGTAGACGCAGAGATGGAGGCAGTATCCTTCCGGCATACCAAGGGCGGCCAGTTGGCAGGCCGTAGCTACCAAAGGATCAATGTTGGCCATTCGTATCAAGCCAATACTTACATGTTTTCCGGTACGAGGATCGGTCTGACAATTGTCATTATGCAATACTATTGCACTTTCCCGGAGTATCCCAGCGAGTTGCTGGCAAATAACTTGGCGTTTGTCCCATTTGTTCACTGTTTGTATATGAATATCTATGGGAAGAATGACCGCCCGGCGGCGCTGTGGTTGCACAGCCAATTTGGTTAGCCGCTGCCTGACAAACTCCTCGTGTGCTCCCTGATACTGCACGAGGTCGTTGTGTTCGCTGCTTCGGCAACTGAACTCATCAAACCAGGCGCAGCAAACATTGAGTGGTAAACCTGGCTCTCCGCGACTGGTCTGAAAGGCCTTACGCCCCTGCAAGTAGGCTTGAAACAAACCCTGCACAAGAGATGGTGGCAGCGTGGCGGAAGAGAGCAACACGCGGCTGCCAAGCATACCTGCCCAATGGACCAGACGGCTCACCGCTGGCAGGTCTTTGATGTCGAAGTCGTCCACTTCGTCCAGTACCAAATCGGCTGTAAGCAGGCGCAACATGGGGAGAATCTGACGCCCGCCGCGAATGCCCTCAGTGGCCGGCACCAAGTGATCGATAGTGCAAACGACGATCGGGGCTTGCAGCAGGGCCTGCGGCTGCTGTTCCAGCCAGCGGCTCAGTGGCCCGTCTTCCAGGCTGCCTTCGAAATGGACGTATGTCTCGTCCGGCAGCAGGCCTTCGGCCGACTCGCTCCCAGAACTTCCCCGCGCCATCTCCTGTTGTTGCTGGTGCAATTCGCGGGCTGCGCTCCCTCCGACCAGGACAGCCAGATCCTCGGGTCCCAGCCCCAAGCGTTCCCGGTAGGCATCACCTGTCTGCATGGTGAGGACGCGAAGCCCCAGGGCCACGGTGAAGCGGGCGCCGCATTGGGGGTCGGCTAGTGCATAGAGGATGCGGCCATTGGCCATGGTCTTGCCGGTTCCGGTCGAGGCCATGTTGACGCCGAAAAATCCTTGGCGCCTAGCACGAGTTCGCAGGCTTTCAGCCAAATCAAAGGCGCGGTTCTGCCATAGAAAAGGCTTCTCCTCTGTGCGGCGGCGAAACCCGCGGTGGCGGGCGATGCGCGGCAACTGCCGCTCCAGACGCGGCAAGGCCCCGCGCCCGATGCGCGATGCATTGATGGACACAGCGACAAGGTGTTCCCCGAGAGGTTGCTTGCATTCTCCCGACTTATCGGTATTCGCATAAAGGGGAACTTCCACAGCGCGGGAAATTTCCTGAGCCGGCAGGCTGGAGGTATAATGATCGGCCAGCATCAGGCTGAGGCGCGCCAGATGCATGACAAAGGGATTGTCAAGCCACTCCTGCGCCAATACCTGCTGCTGCAACAGCCGCTGGGCGATACGGGCAGCCCGTTCCCTCCATGGGAGACTGCCCCACGGCAGGCCTGCCGAAAAAGTCCAGCACGCGTCCTTGGCCCTCTGCTCGGCCGTGTCATCCTCATAGCCCCAGTCAGCCTTGAAACTGCATTCAAGCGTTTGCAACTCGGAACTGCGCGGGCAGTCTTTTCCTTTTCTTACCGGCAGACGGTGATGCCCCAGAATCAGCCATCCCACCGCCCGCGCCAGCGGTGGCAGGGACTTCAATGGAGCCGGCGCGTTGCTGTCGATGCCATCGCGGACGCAAGAGGCTTCCCAATCGATACATTCAGATCGAGCTAAACGCTCAAGCCAAGCGAAATCATCCATGGCCTCGCCAACCAATGCCGCAAACAGTCGTAGGGAAACCCATTCATGGCGATAGGCGTCTTTGGTTCTCGCGTTCTTATTGAGCTTCGTTTGGAAGCCGCTTGAGGCCTTGCCAAGGTCGTGGAACAATCCCGCCAGCGAGGCCAACAAACGAATGACCTCACCGTGTTGCCAGTCATTTTCATCCTGGCTGCGCAGCATATCGCGGACCGTGGTATCCGTTGGAATGGCGCCATGATCGTTGAATCGCCGCACGTTACCCACAATCCACAAGAGTTCGCTCCGATCCCGGTGGAGCCTCATGCAGGCCACGGAGGTATTGCGGCGTGCCGTTTTGCGCAAAAGCAAGTGGACCGTCTGTAATCCCTCCTGGGTGATGGGCGTCTGCCAACTGCGCTCGCTTCGGCGTTCGGCGAACTGGTCCAATATGCGACGCGTCTCGGTCAGGGCGTTGCCGGTGCACTGGGAGACGAACAGGACATTCATGCGTGATCTCCGCAATCACTGGCGATGACCTTGAGGGTATCGATCATGAAATCGAGGGATTCACTCTCCGTAAGGTTCTCTATACAGGCCTCGCGGAATTCCTGTTCCTCGTGCCCGGCCATGGCGGAGAGGAACGCCTGGGGAAGAATGGTTGCGTCCTTGACCAGATCCGCCGCATCAAAGACGAGGCCGCCGCGCCGGGTCGTACCATGGAGCACCGCCAGGCCGTGCGACAGTCCCAACACCCAGGTCGCCACCGCTCCCAGGCCGTAGGCCAGGTAATTCCCATGGTCGAGGAAACGGTTGGCGGGATCGTCTCCGGCGCCCCGTTTCGCACGCGTGAAGCCGCTATAGTTGGTTGCAGCCGCGGCCAGTTGGAAAAGCCGTTTAGTGAGCCGGGCCTCCTCCGTGAGCAGCATGGTCACATCGCAAGCCTCGGTCATCCGCTCCAAGCTGGCCGGCAATACTTGCGCAAGCCTGTCTTTGTCCACGCGAAAGCCGGCATTTTCGAGACGCCGATTTCCCAACCAGGTTTCGTGAATGCGCTGTATGCGAGCGCGCTGGAGCATCTTTGCCGCGGCCAGGCGCCTGTCCGTATCGAACCAGAAGCTTACCCACCATTGCAGATACTGCGTCGGTCGATATTCGCTTTGGGGAGAAAGCCAGGCGACCTCGATTTCTTTCTCCATACCACTGTATAACGGCGTTCCTCCTCCCCCGGAAAAGCCGACCAATACCCCGGCTTTTGCCAGCTCCCGCATCGCCGCCTGGGTAATTGAAGTCCCCGTGCCAAGGAGAATTGCTGTTGTATTGGCAATGGGGATGTTCCAGTAAAGGTTACGCCGACCATCGTCCGTGACGTACTCGACCCGACCTCCATTGACCAAGATCCGGCAGTGTTCCAGATAATAAAGGTTCGCCCGCTTGGAATGGAGGATGGTCTTCAGGTTGCTTGGGCTGATTTGTTCCATAGCATTCCCAGGCTTTTTCAGCGGATATTTTTTCAACGGATGGTATCGGCAGAGACGTATTATGTCCACTTTTTATCGAATAAAAAAAATAACATACGGTGCATTGAGTTTTTTTATAGAAAAATAGGGAAAGTGATTGATTTTCTCGCCCCCCGCGAGCATGCTTTACCCCGTGAGGCGGTGAAAAGTCTAACGGCCTTGGTTTGTTTCCACTTGGCTATAAAATTTTTAGAATGGCAGCAAATGGAATCAAGGTACGCCTGAACCAAACGAAGGGTATGCCATTATGAACACATTCCCTAGTGTTTCCGAGCAATTGCGTCAAAATATGGAGACCTTCCTTCAGGAACGGCTTGAAGCCAAGCTCAAACAGGCCAAGAGCGAAGCAGAAAAGGAAAAACGCATCGAAGAGTACCGGCCGGCTGTCTGGATTGCCGCAGCCGCCTCACGGGTCAAGCAGATACAGCTGGTCAGCCACGCCCTCAAATATTCCCACCCTGACGCAAAAGGCACAAATCTGTATAGCGCAGGAAATCCTGAGGCAGGAGATTCCTGCATCGGTACGCATACGGTTCAGGACGTGGCTAAGCCGGATGTCGTGGGGAACGCTGCGGTGCTCGACGTCTTTGCATTCCTCGATCTGAAGGTCGATGGCACGCCGCTTTGGCAACGCGCCATCGATAAGGATCCCTGTCTGCTTGCGGCCCTCCCGGGCAGTGATACGGAGAAACAAACCTGGGTCGAGGCGTTCGCCGCCATAATCGAACCGAAATGCGGACCAACTTCGCATACACTGGCCAAGCAGATCTACTGGCCACTGCCCGATGGCTCGTATCATCTCCTTGAGCCCCTGTTTCCCACGTCCTTGGTCCAGCGGGTCTGGGAAGTGCTCAGGGAAGACCGCTTTAGCGAGTCCAGCCAAGCGGCCCGTGAGGCGTGCAGAGAAAAGAAGCCACATCCCCATGGCTACCGGGACTGGCCGGGGCTCACCATCCAGAAGAACGGCAGCACCAAGCCGCAAAATATTAGCCAGCTCAACTCGGAGCGTCACGGCGAGGTCTGGCTCTTGCCTTCTCTTCCGCCCGCCTGGCAGCAGCGCCGCGTCGCCCTTCCGTTGCGAGTGAAGAGTGTTTTCAAGCTGTTCGATCGACTGGATGCGCTGAAAACGCAACTCGAGGCATTTCAAAACTATCTCACGAAAGTGCAGGACCGCAACAATGTCCGCATCCGGCAGGGCCGCGCCCGGCGCATGGAGGATATCATCGGGGAAGTGCTCCAGTACGCGGCCGCGCTACGCGAGCAACCGTCGGGCTGGAGCAGCCATCCCGACTGTCGCCTGCCTAGACGACAGTGTTGCTGGCTCGACCCGGGACGCGCACACGACGATGCCGATTTCGCCGCCATGCGCACCCATTCTGGGTGGATCACTGATGTGGCCGCCGATTTTGGCATCTGGATCAACGCCTGGCTGAAAAAAGAACGGCTTCCGGTTGGGGAGGACGAATACCGGGCCTGGCGGAGCGAGTTTAAAGACAACCTGCGTGCAATGGAGGGGATGGCATCATGAGCAATGCCGCCGCGCTTCTCGTTATTTCCCACCTTCGCGTGGAGAACGCCAATGCTGTATCCGGGCCTCTGACCTGGGGGTTCCCGCCACCCACGGCTTTTACCGGCTTCGCCCGTGCTCTCCAGCGCCGCCTGGATGGCGTAGAGCTGGGCGGGGTTGGCATCGTTTGCCATCACTTCGGCCCGCAGGTGTACCGACCGCCGGGGGCCTTTGCCCAAGTGTTCCGGTTGATGCGACATCCCTACAACGCGGGCTGGAAGTCGTTTAAAAATGAGGCCGCGGCGCTCATTGAGGAAGGGCGCGCCCATCTGGACATCACCTTGTTGATCGAAATCCGAACGGAACATACTGAGGATGCCCGAAATACCCTTGCCGACCGGATTCAGACCATCATCCCGACCTTGCGGTTGGCCGGCGGGAGCATCCGGGCGTGGCGTCGGATTCGCGTAGACTCGTGGCCGGAATGGAAAGAGGATCAACTTAAGGACTTTAAAAAGCTGCGCTATCAACTGTTACCTGGCTTCGCCCTGGTGCAACGGGATGACCTGCTGACCGCCCATCTTGCGACGTTGCGGCAAGAAAGGCCGGAGGCCAGCCCGTTGGAGGCGTTCCTGGATCTTCTGGCCCTGCATGTCGAGCCGGAACCCGGCGAGTCCGACGCTGCCATCTGCAAGTGGCACTATCAGCGACGCAAAGCCGGCTGGCTGGTGCCGCTGTCCACGGGCTTTGCCGCCTTGTCGCCCCTGCACGAGGCGGGAACGGTGCCGGGTGCCCGCGATGCCGTAACCCCCTTCCGGTTCGTCGAGGGCCTCACAACCATCGGCCAATGGCTCTCCCCCCACAGGCTGCACGATCTGGACCAGATGCTCTGGCATCCGGAGACTGACGAGGAGAAGGGTCTCTACCTCTGCCACAATGCTTTTCCACAATACACCGAGGAGGAATCGTATGACGATGAGTAACCCATCGGTTCTGGCCTTCGAACGCAAGCTTGATCCTTCCGACGGGCTGTTCCATGCCGGGAGTTGGGAGATGCGGGACCACCCGCAGGAGTGGAGGCCGGTTGCCCTGCGTGAGAAATCGGTTCGCGGGACCATTTCCAACCGCCTCAAGACCAAGGATCAGGACCCGGCGAAACTCGACGCCTCCATACAGAGTCCCAACCTGCAGAAGGTGGACACGGCCATGCTCCCGCCGGATGCCGACACCCTCAGGGTCACCTTCAGCTTACGCGTCCTGCCGGGCGTTGGGCGGCCCTCGGCCTGCGATAACGCAACCTACCAACAAGCTCTGGGGGAGGTGGTCCGAGAGTATGCGACAACCCATGGATTCGGTGAGCTGTCCCGGCGTTACGCCTATAATCTGGCCAATGGCCGTATTTTGTGGCGTAACCGCTTCTGCGCAGACGAAATAGAAATACGAATACGCAACGTGGGTGGAGGGGGTGTGCAGTCGCTGGGGTCTTTCCCTGCCCTGTCCCTGCCGTTGCGAGATTTCCCTGCCCCTGAGTCCGCCACCGAGAACCTGAAGGCTGTGGCAACGGCCATTGAGCAGGGTCTTTCTGGAGATATGCCCGTTTTCCTTGAGGTGACGGCGTTCGCCCGAATCGGCACCGGCCAGGAAGTCTATCCCTCCCAGGAATTGATTCTGGATCAGGGCAACACAAAGAAAGGCAAAAAGAGCAAGACGCTCTACAGCGTGGACGGTGTCGCCGCCATGCACAGCCAGAAGATCGGCAACGCCCTGCGTACCATCGACACGTGGTATCCCGAGGCTGCAACCCTGGACCTGGGCCCCATCGCCGTGGAACCCTATGGTTCGGTCACCTCACGAGGCACAGCCTATCGCCAGCCGAAGCAGAAGATGGATTTTTACACCTTGCTGGATGACTGGGTGCTTCGGGGCAAGCGTCCGGAAGCGCCGCAGCAGCACTTCGTCATGGCAACCATGATCCGGGGTGGCGTTTTCGGTGAAAAACAGGATTGAGTCATGGAAAACTATCTGGATATCACCCTGTTGCCCGATCCCGAATTCGCCGTCACTGTGCTCATGAGTGCGCTTTTCAGCAAGCTGCACCGGGGATTGGTTACGGTGGCGACGGGCCGGATCGGGATCAGTTTCCCGGCGGTGGACAAGGCGTCCTGCGGACTGGGTGAGCGACTGCGGCTACACGGCTCTTCCGAGGTACTCTCGCAACTGATGGCGCTGCCGTGGCTTTCGGGCATGTCGGATCATGTTCGGCTCGGGTCGATGCAAACGGTGCCGGATGGAGTCCAGCACCGTGTCGTTCGCCGGGTTCAGGCCAAGAGCAGTCCCGAGAGGTTGCGGCGGCGCTTGATGAAGCGCAAGGGGCTTACCACCCAGGAAGCCATTGCCGCCATCCCCAGCAGCGCGGCTGAACGGCTCGATCTCCCGTACGTCACGCTTAACAGTCGCAGCACAGGCCAGCGCTTGCGCCTTTTCATCGAGCACGGACCATTGCGGGACACACCTTTGGCAGGTTCATTCAGCAGCTATGGGCTGAGTCATTGCACTCCTGCGGCAACGGTCCCATGGTTTTGACCCTTTTTATGGGTCGATAAAAAATAATCTTAAAAAACAGGTTATTATCTCTTCTCCCTAAAAAAGGGTCCTGGCGTAAACTTACGAGTAAGTTCTTTGAAAATCAGACAAACGTGTTGAGTTGGTCTAGTTCACTGCCGCATAGGCAGCTGAGAAAAAAGTGTGTTGGGATTCTGCTCGCCGTGTTCGTGTTCACTGCCGCATAGGCAGCTGAGAAATGGCCGTTGACCCGGATGATGTCCTCGACGTCGTTCACTGCCGCATAGGCAGCTGAGAAATGCTGGAACTGCATGACCCGCTCGATGTCAAAGTTCACTGCCGCATAGGCAGCTGAGAAAGCTGAGGCCGTCCGCTCCCTGCAAGCGTCTGCGTTCACTGCCGCATAGGCAGCTGAGAAATCACGCACGGTCGAACCGGACGCGCCGACACCGTTCACTGCCGCATAGGCAGCTGAGAAATTGGCCACCGTGAGCGTGGTGGAGTGCACATCGTTCACTGCCGCATAGGCAGCTGAGAAAGACACGAGATGGGGCAAAGAGGCGGCCAAAAAGTTCACTGCCGCATAGGCAGCTGAGAAAACGTTGGCGCAAACGGTTGTGGCGCGCCTCGCGTTCACTGCCGCATAGGCAGCTGAGAAAAGCCGGTTGTGGACCACGATTGGCACGATTGGAGTTCACTGCCGCATAGGCAGCTGAGAAAACTTGACTATGCAATTTATCTACACTGCCGCGTAGGCAGCTAATAAAGCAACCATCAAGGCCAATCACGCCATATTCACTACCCCGGGGAAGCCCCCGGCAATTGCAGAAGCGGATCTCGCCCCCTATCCTTTTCCCGCGGGCTGAGTCGGCTCATTTCGAGGTTTAAAAAAAACGGACCCATAGCGGACCCAAATAGTTTTTCAACGCAAAAGGGGTTGGACCATTGTAGTCCAACCCCTTGAAATTTCTGGTGCTCCCGATGCGATTCGAACGCATGGCCTATCGCTTAGGAGGCGATCGCTCTATCCATCTGAGCTACGGGAGCACGGGCAGGCGCATGAAACGATGTTCAT
>Ga0268360_1002368_pt1 | contig 14964 bp, 9 predicted proteins | sample BioMet11_FD_192465 | JGI IMG/M metagenome (GOLD analysis project Ga0268360, IMG submission 192465) | Sewage microbial communities from Oakland, California, United States - Biofuel 11 (Illumina Assembly) | ecosystem: Engineered > Wastewater > Sewage > Unclassified | place: USA: California... | reverse complement strand
AATACCTAGTGTTGGCGGGTGTTGGCGCTTAGGCAACGAAAAAGGGGTCACCGATTTCTCGGTAACCCCTTGGCATTCTTCTTGGTGGAGCTGGAGGGAATCGAACCCACGACCTCTTGAATGCCATGCCAGCAATCATTTGAAATTATTAATCTTTGGCTAGCCGTCATGCGTATTCCAAAGTATTATTTTGGTGCCTGCCAACAGGATTTTGGCTTTCTGTAGCGGCAGAGCCAACATGCTTTAAGCGCCTGTGGTTGCGCAGCCAATGGGGCTGTGGTGAGTCAGCCAACTGTCAAATACAACATTAAATACCTAACGCGTTTATATTTTATTGTTTATGATCTGAGCACATCATCAAGTTGTTCTAGACTTGAAATCAAACTTAAAACCGTACATCTATCAAATTCGGCCCGATCAATCTCTTCATGCGTTCCTTTATTTAAGTACCGCCACTCTCTGGACGAACCATCATTCCCAAGAATAGTATTAATTATTTCAAGGACACTAGTTTTGTTTGGGTCACTAAATTCCTGTTTGCAAATTTTTGACTTAAGTTGCTCGATTAAATTTCTAAGTTCTATCGGGGACTTTGCCGAACGAAGCTTGATAGATAAATTCCCGTCACCATATCTAATTACATACGGCCACAGCTTTTCGTTCGCGAGCAACTCCAACGCTCGCCGCGAATTAGAAAGAGCATTACGAATTTCACCTCGTTCTATATGGTTTCTAGCGGCAACAATATAGTTTCTTGGGGGACAATTGAAATCTACCCTAATATCTTGGCCATCTAGCCTTGGCAAAAACGCAAATAGCTTAGACTGTACAACTTTGGTTCTGGGCAGCAAATTTTGGATGTCTTTAAAAAACTCTTCCCCATGACACGTCAAAATAATTTGCTTTCCCTTAAAAAAAGAGTCTTCAAAAAGCGTGCGACGAATTGACTCACGATGCTCATCATCAATAGCGTTTACGGGGTCATCAAATATTATTAAAGGGCAATTCTCTTTAATATTTTTTGCCATCAATATTGCCAACCCCATGCAACGAATATGCCCTTCACTAAAAACATGTAACGCGTTAAAAAATTTATCTGGATTATCAAAAAATGAAATTTCTAGGCTCTGATTTTGAGCTAATGGCAAATGGACAGAAAATAGTTTTTGACTAGAGGCGTCATTCCGATTAAATGCATTATATAGCTTTACAACAACTTCGCCCAAGTCTTCAACAAGCAAAGATGGCAGATTACTATTATAGACATTTAGCCTTTTGACAAAATCAGAATATGCATTTAAAATTTCATAGTTCCGCGCAACTTTTGCCTTTTCTGCTTCAACTTCTGTGATCAGTTGAGCGTTTTTTATTTCAAATTCTAAAATTTCTTTACTTGCGATGTTGATCGCGTCATTAGCAGTCACTCTTCTGGTTTTTAATGAGACAATTTTTTGAGCATATTCTCGCAATGTGATTAATTTTTGTTGTTTTGCTGCTCGTCGTCCAGCAAGAATATCTATTTTTTTGTCATTATCTTCAAGTTGATTCACCTGCGCTTCTATGTGTTGCCACGGTGTAGCCCCATCCTGTAAAGGATTTTGCAACGAATTCCACCACTCAATTAGTGTCTGTGAGTTTTGTTGAAATTTATAACCGTGGACAATGTTTGTAGAAAATGAATTACAACAGACTGTTACAATCCCAGACAACTCAATCAAAGATTGATTGAGTTCTTGTGTTATGCGTTGAATACTTATTTGTAGCTCTGCCAAATGAGACAATTTAAGCAGTTCTTCGCTTGCATGGGTATAGGGATTTGATGCAGCTATGGAAATAGGTGTGTTGCAAGCTGGGCATATATCAGGAGCACTTGGTTGGAGTTTCAGCAGCGCATCATACAGTTCCTTGAATGAAACTTTATTTCCAGCATTCAAGAGTTCTGACTGTTGCGATGACCATTTTTGTAAATTTTTTTCGATTGCCTGCTGCAAAGTGGCTAGTCTTAATGCAGACAACCCAGCTTTAGGTTGCATTGGTTGTTGCAATTCTAATTCCATCTCCCTAATTAAACCAGGACGTTCACCATCTCCATTTAGTTCAATTTCTAATTGATTAAAATTTACACCACAACGATACGAGCTTGCCAAGCTATTTTCCTCTGTGTTCAACTTCTCCAATTCTATTTTATTCGAATTCAAAATAGCATGTGCGCCAGCAAGCGCTTGGCGTTTCTGCTCTAAAATACTTGCCTTAATTCCTATTAGATCGATATGTTTTCCATCAATAGTTTCGGAAAAATTTTTAACAAAGTCATTAAAAGAATCTAATCCAAACAAACTCGATATTAACTCGGTTTGTTTTGAAGGCGTTTGAGCGGCAATGCGTGAAAAGTTGTCAATTCTATTTTTTTCTACAAAGCAAAATCTATACTTTGATTCGTCAGGAACTATGCGAACGCCATCAACGCCTATTATTTCTGGGGACTCAAAAGCATCACAGTAGGCATTTTTTAGATAATCTCGCTGGTCACGGAACCTCTTGCTTTCTGCATCTATGACATTCTCCAACAAACCAAACTCAAGTGCTTCACAGAAACTAGACTTTCCCGTACCGTTTGGCCCATAGATCAATACAATATCTGCTTGTAAATCAAATCTCTCGGGCTTTGAAAAACCCCGAAAAGGGCCAACTGTTAAACTTTTTACTCGAGTGCACGGGGAACAATGGCCGGACAAATCCTGAGATTCTGCTGTTATTTCTGTACACAAATTTTCCCATGTAGCTTGAGCTAGTTCAACAATTTTTTTTATGCGTAAACCATGCGCAGTGGAAAGGGGTATTAATTCGTTCAAATTTAAAAAAACTAAATTCGCAATTTTACGAACGTTCGCGTGCACTGATGGCCCGACAAGTGTCTGCATAAAATGAGCATATTCCGGAAGAATCACTGACAAACCCCTTTTGATATTTACATAAATCAGTTTATATGTCAGCGTGAAACGCTTATTTTTTAACCATCTTTCCCATGGTATTGTCCATACGATACTGTGTAATGGTCCCCTCAATAATTTTCTCACACACGGATACAGCGGTTTCCATTTCGATGGCAAACCATTCTTCTGGGTGATACTGCGTTCCGTCTCGACTAGTAAGAGTTATATTAATCCGTTGTTGATAAAGGAATGCATGGACAAGATTCTCAAACTTCTGAGGATTTAGATTGTAGCAATCAATTTTTGCCAGCAGTTGCACAGGAGCTTCAAGATATGTGCGTTCATTTTCGGCATTTTTTATACGTTCTCGCACCTCTTGGGTGGAATAACCAATTTTTACCAGTTTGCCTGCGGCCTTCAGACTGGCAAGGGCCGGGGATGTACTCTCAGTACCTAAAATATAAATAAAGCCCGTTGGTCTATCTTTCTGCGAAATGCTGACCGTTTTTTCAGAAAAAAGGTTGGGATCAAAATTTACCCTTCGACTATGTGGATCTTTATACAAAGCCCGAGCCAGTGATAGCTTGAGTAAGTCTGTCTCAGTGCCATTAGCGAAAATAACGCGTAATCGAGGATTAAGTGGATTAGCATTGTTGATACCTTCGCTGATGACAGAATCTACATAGCACAACAAGCCACGCAAAATAAAAACTTGTCCTACTGAGGCATCGGATTTGCGCGAAAACCGTTCAAGCATGACTGATTTACTATGTAATACTTTCTGCAAATCTTGAAAAAATTTTTCGTACCGGTAAAAATCAGCACAAGGTTTGCTACTTCCGATTTCATCGGGTTGGTCTTTTTCTTTGCTTGGCTTAACGTTGTTCAAATTAAAAATAGACTCATCGACACCTCCAAGCAGGTCCATGTCGTCATCATCAAAGATATCATCCAGCGTTGTCACCTCCCGAGGCTTTTCGCCCTTTGCTTGTAATAGGCCTATGGTATCATACTCCTGCACCTTCGTGCGCAGTTCTGGCCGCGTCCGATAGGCTTCTAGGTGGATAGCCAGAGTCCTCTCGTCAGAATTATTTTTGTTGGGCTCTCGCTTGTGGGTTCCAAAAAACTCCACTAACTTTTTGAAGGCGGTTATGGCCTGATCTTCTTTGGGAGATTCCTTGGGCTTGGGTGGCTTAATATTGTTCAACAAATTCAAGTCATCATCTTCGCATAAAATAGCATCCAGGGAACGGGACATCGAGTCAGGGTCTCTACGAAGCTTCACTGCTTATGCCTTGTTTTGCGATGCTGCATACATCTGTTGAGCCTTTTGCCGACGTATAAAGGCAAGCGCTTCCGCCAACCGTTGTTCAAATGCCTCCGAGGCGTTTACGGAGGGCTCAGTGCCAAACTTTCTTTTAAAATCTTTTATCTTAGGCCAGAGTAAGACAGCCTCATCTTCCGTCATTGTACTCCGCTGCATGGTCACATGATCCTGAATGGTCTTGAGCATGGGGGCTGTGACCGACTTAGAGAGGATCTCATACGCACCTTGGAAGGGATTCACGCTTTCGATAAGATCAATATCAAGCTGGTCCACATTGATGAGTCGCTCACCGATCCGCAAAAATGCCTGCGCTCCATGTGAAACGCCATCATCTTGCGAATCTGTATTATCCCCGCCTGTTTCTTTTACATTTTTGGAAGGATCAATAACCAATCCGCCGCTGGACGAAATGACCAACTTGGTCTTGGCCAAATCATTGAGTAGCGATACATCCTCTAGCGGCAGATCGGGGTAGAGTTGCGTAATGATTTTTGGAAGTTCAACCTCAGTCACCGCCTTGGGCTCCACCTTTTGAGTGATAATGGGATTGATCACTTCCGGCTTGTTGATCAGTGTGGCGATAATTTGATCCACCCCACCGGAGGAAAGAATCTCGCGTATGCGCGGTGAAACGGGTTTTTCGGTGTCGTCTATGACGATGTCGCCGGGTTGCAGCGTTTCCCCTGATCGCAAACTGGAGCGAGGACGGAAAGTGACGTTAGGGGCCAGCACCTCTCGCATGAGCAAGGACAAGGTGATGGCTTTAAGCATGTTGTTGACAGCCCCTCTCACGTCTTCATCTTCGGCATCGGGCTGAGCAATGAGGTTGGTAAACTGGGCGTGTGTTTTACCCTCACAGTCGCGGGTAGCCCGGCCGATAATCTGCACCACCTCCGTGAGCGACGAGCGATAGCCGATGGTCAGCACGTGCTCACACCACGGCCAGTCAAAACCTTCCTTGGCCATGCCCAAGGCAATGATGATGTCCATTTGGTCGCGAGTCTTGATATCGCGCAAATAGGCAAGCACATTGGGGCGCATCTTGTCATCTGTGACCAAGTCCGCCACTTTCAATAGTTTCCCAGCAGCAGTTTTGACGGTCATAATGCCCGTGGTCTTATCCTTATCTTCCACGCTACCGATGACGTCTAAAATGGCGTCGACTTCATCGAGTTTCAGGCCTGTGGATTCGGAGGAATTGACATTGGGGATGTGGATGATGGTTTTTTTGTCCACGTCCAGTACTTTTTTAATGGCATCAACATAACACCCCTGATAAAAATGATAACCGAGGCCAAGCGATTTCAAAAACTTGTAGCCATTTAGTTGTTCATAGTAAGTGTAGGTCACAGGAGTAAAGCGAGCTTCCGCTTCCGGGGACAGTATCGGAACCTGATCGCCGCGAAAATATGATCCAGTCATGGCAACAAGATGGGCCGTGGATTGCTGGAGCAGCGCATCTACCATCGCCCCAAGTTTGTTCCCCTCTTCGGCGGAGGTATGGTGGAATTCGTCAATGGCAACGAGGATATCGTTGAACTTACTGGCGTCATCAAGACGCTCAAAGGCAAAGCGCAGGGTGGCATGGGTACAGAGGAGGTATTGCGCCTGAGTGTCGGCCAGAAAAGCCAACACTTTTTCCACCTTCCCCTCATTGCCTGACGTGCAAAGATTGTAGGCACTGTCAATGCGCCAGTCGGCATAAAAGCCGTACTCACTCAGGGGCGTATCGGCAAAGGAGCCGCCGATGGAAATTTCCGGCACGGCAATAATGGCTTTTTTCAAGCCCTGCCGCAGTACCTTATCCAAGGCCAGAAACATGAGGGCACGCGACTTGCCGGAAGCTGGCGGTGCTTTCAGCAGGAGGTACTGAGCGCTCCTGGCAGCAAAGGCGCGGGCCTGCATTTCCCGCATCCCCATGCTGTTTTGGAGGGTACTGCGACCTGTCTGTGCATATTGGACCGTCAAGAGTTCAGTCATCTTCTGGTTCCTCTTCGGAAACAGCATGAGAGGCGGGATTCTTCGCTACCAATTCCGCATAGAGCTTGAATAAAAGTCGTAAGCGATCTTCGTCGCCAGCAAATGGTTTGCCTTGGTAGAGCCCATCAACAGCGGTATCTAGATTCGCATGGGCCTCTTGAAGAGGCTTCGGCATAGTGTCAGGATCATACATCTGAGCCAGGTTCATATCTGGATACCTTGCGCGTGTATCAAGAATGATCTGAGCCAAATTTTCAACGACTTTCTTCTGCCCTTCAGTAGGTCTAGGCCAAGGGAATGTATTATAACAAAGATCACGCGAATATCTATAGTCACTTTTTAATCTGCCACATACCGTACGCATCCAAGACATGTGCATTGCTGATGTGAGTATTGCAAAAGTATATAACGAAGATTTTAAAATAAAAACCAAATCAGACGTCATAGTGTTGTTGTCAAAAATATTTATTGGTATATATTGTCTTCGTTCAGAAGAGACCTTTGGGATGGCAATAAAAGACGAGTCTGGCATATTCTCAACTTGAAATCGTGTCGGGAATTGAGCCAATTTCCTTGTATTTTTACGATCACTTTCTAACCTGTATTTGCGAACACGCTGTACACGTCCCCATGCCGAGGGCATCTTCATAATTTCTTCATCAGAACAGTCGCCAAGCCACAAACAATAACGCCTATAACCGTTTATCAGTTCTTTCGATCCTATCCATGGTCTAAAATATTTTTTTGAAGTCGGTTCCTTTGCAATAAAATCGTACATTTCGCGCTCTTTAAATAGATAATTCCCATTGTCAATTGGTTGATTGCCGATGCACATATTGGGGGCATTGCAAAGAGGAGTATTCCGTCCCTGGATAAAAATCGTTTCTCCTGCAACAAGGTAGGGGTTTATATTGCCAACAATTAGGGTTTCTGTGCCAGAGTGCAAACGTTTTTGCACAGCGATACCTTCCGCGCCAAACCCAACAATAACACAAAAAACAGCGGCATTCCCTTTTGCTTCGTTACTCCACTTAAATGTTCTGTATGCAAAATCTATCTTAATACCTAAAGAAAATATCGGCTTCCAAAGCAAAGCCACTTGCACACCCTGACAAATTGAATTCGTAGAAACAAAAGCGACTTGAACAGCCTTATGATGACTAGCGAACTGTGCGGCCTTGTAAAACCATGACGCCACGAAATCCAAGTCCCCTGCGCCATGTGCGTTAACAAATACGCCCATCAAATCATGTTTTTGCAACTCAGACATCATCCGTGCCCCGGAAAATGGCGGATTTCCCAATATATAATGCAGATTATCTGGCACGACGATATTTTCCCACGGGATAGTGAGGGCATTCGCACAAACGATTTTTGCCGAATGGTGCAACGGGATGGATGGAATAACACAGCCGAGAAACTTGCCAAACTTCACATTCATGACGTGTTCCATGAGCCACATGGAAACACGGGCGATTTCAACTGGAAATTCTTCTATTTCAATGCCATAAAATTGATTTATATTGACCTTGGAAAGCAGTTTAACATCAAGCGCCAGAGTGCGAACTGGCTCTTCGGCCCGTAATGCCAGCACTACTTGCAACTCCAGTTCCTTCAATTCACGGTAAGACACCACCAAAAAGTTGCCGCACCCACACGCCGGGTCAAGAAAGCCCAGTGAACCGAGTTTGCTTTGAAAAGCCTGTAAGGCTGACTTTTTGCCTTTTTTCAGGGACAGAATGTGCTCAAGTTCTTGGTGCAGTTCATACAAAAAGAGTGGCCTAACCAGTTTGAGGATATTTTTTTCGCTAGTATAGTGAGCTCCCATGCTACGTCGCTGTTCAGGATCCATCACTGCCTGGAACATGGAACCAAAAATCACGGGAGAAATATCACTCCATGCCATACTCCCGCATTCCAGGAGAAGCTTCCGTGAACGAGTATTGAACTGCGGAACGTGAATATACTCCTGAAATAATCCACCGTTCACATAGGGGAATTTCTGAAATGTCGCCGAGAGATGCTGCCGCTCAGGTGCATCGTTGGGTAAGCTCAAAGCTAAAAAGAGTTTTTCAAAATAATCTGCGAGGTCTGAACCGTCTTTTTCGGTCAAGGACTTGAGAGCCAGCGTCATCTGATTGGTTTGGGGGAAAATGCCTGTGTCTTCAGCAAAGAAACAAAACAACAGACGTGTGAGAAAAACATTGAGCGTGTGTAGCTCGTCCTTACCGTAATGGTTGATAGCACAAATGCTATCATACAACCTTCCCATTTTTTCGCAGGCCTTCACATCCGCAGGATGTTCAGCGTGCTCAATGGCTTTTTCATACTTGCCTGTCAGTGGCAAAAAGAATTCATAATTGAGCTTCAACTCAGAAAAATCAAACTCAGTATTATCCTTCACTTTGCGATCATATGCTGCGACAGTCACAAAATCTGTGACAAGCACAAATCGTATTTTGTGCTGTTCAAGGATGGGCAAAGCGATGATTTCTTCGAGCGCGTCAGCGACCGAGGCCCCTTCCGCTACAGCTCGGAAATACAACTTTTGTGGGACAGCTACATCACCAGCCACGCAGGCTACATTTCGTTGAGCATCTCCCATCTTGAGGCGGTTAATGGTGGCCCTAGGTGTGCCATAAGCCAAAAGAAAGCCATGAATAAAGTCTTCATGCTGCTGTGTAATAAGAGCTTCTAGAGCATTAATTATTTTAGCCTGATTCAGTACTGCCATTATTATTCCTGTAGAATGCCGGCTTGCGCTGGCAGATAAAGCTGAGAATCTATCTAAAAAAACGAGAGGCTCAGAAGAGCCTCTCGCCAGTAATCGCATCAAACTCCAACAAGGCTGGGCAACTTCCCCACCGCCTTTTCCTTCTCGCCTTCCAGGTAGTGGTAGTAAACATCAGCGGTCATCTTCACCGTCGAATGCCCCATGAGCTTCGACACGGCCGCGAGGTCAGCTCCATTGCTGAGCATGGTTGTCGCGAAGAGGTGGCGCAAGTCATACATCCTGACTGGTACCTTGATTCCGGCGAGGTCACATGCGGTATTGAAGCTCTTCCGAATCGTCGTCACCGGCTTCCCCCGATACTCGATGATGTACGAAGACTGACTCTTGTCCCGCATCTCGCGCAAGCGCTCCAGAAATGCAGGCGTTACCGGGACAGTCCTGAAGGTCTTCGTCTTGGTCGCGTAAATCCTGACCGTGGACTTCTCGAAATCCACGTGCTCCCAGCGTAGGGCGAAGAGCTCCGAGGGGCCAGGCCGGGTGCCCAGGTTGAAGCACACCTCCATCGCCCAACGGATATGGGGTTCAGCATAGTCCATAATCCGGCGCAGGTCATCAACGTTGACCTGGACATCACGGGGGCGCTCCTTCGCTTTCTTCCGCCCTTTCATGGGGTTGGACGAGATGAGCTTCATTTCGACCCCGAAGTTGAAGATGGCGTCCACGTAGTCGCAGTACCGATTCACCGAAGTCTGGGACCGTGGCTTTCTCGTTTGTTCGCTGATGCCCTGCATCTGGCGCATGAACGGAACCATGTCCTTCAAATAGCTCATGCTTTCAACAGGCGTTTCCTTGCCGAGCACGTCGAAGAACATGTTCTTGAGCAACCCGGCGAGGGTAATGATGTGCTTGTCGGTCCTCCCCGAGACCCGCAGGTGCTCCAGATACATCTTCGACAGCTCACCGAAAGTGATCCCGCCGGCCTTGTTCCCGACCGGAGCCACCGACACCACTCGAGGCTTCGGGGCGGCATATGGAGCCACTGGCGCAGCAACCACCCCATCTGCTCCTGTCGGAGCCACTTCGGGGGATACTACCTGTTCGGCGGCAACCTCCGTGGCCACCTGGGGCACAGACGGACCCTGGACACCGCCCTGGCCGCCAATGGTGATCGCTTCGGGATCAGGGATCGGCAGACCAAGCTCCTTGGCCCGCTTGACAGCAAGGTCGAAAGCCTCGGCTCGAAGGCGGGCTTCTTCGCCACGTCCAAAGGATTTGTCATGCCGTTTGCCGTTTTCATGAAAACAGACCATATAACGCCCATCACGTTGATAAACGCTCATAAGCACCTCCAAGTGCAAGTTGATTTAGTAATAGCGAAATGAACTGCGAGAACCGAAACAAGCTGCCGAAACAGTTTGGTTCGAGTTGCCAGATGTTGTTCAGAGATCTCAAAGAAAGGGGCAGAACGCCCCTTTTGGAAAGAAGCTAAATCGTATTCAGCAGAATCTCTTCAACTTCCTCCTCTTGGACCCCAAGATAACGTCGAGTTATCGAAGGGCTACTATGGTTTAAGCGTTTTGCCAGCAACTCCCAGGAGACCCCAAAGGTCTTCCGCTGGTGATAGCACCAGGTTTTCCGAAGGGTGTGTGCTCCGAAGTTGCCTGAAAGGTTGATCTCGTCGCACCACCGTTGCACCATCATAGTGACGGCATAGGTGGTCAGCGGATAATTCCTCCCTTTCCTGCTTTTGAACAGGTAGTGATCATCTTCAAGTTCCGTAGTTGCAAGATGCTCTTCGAGAGCGCCCTTGATCTCCTTGTTCATGATGAAGATGTTTTCCTTGCCCGTTTTCTTTTCCTTGAGGCAGACGCGGTCGCCAATCTTGCAATACTTCACGTCTGCGACTTTCAAGGCCAAGATGTCCTGTACCCGGAGACCTGAATTGATCCCCATAATGAACAGGAGCCGATTTCTCGGTTGATTTATCAAGAGCTTTTTGATGCTCTTGATGTTCTTGAGGTCGATAATGGGCTCAACTTTCATGAGCACCTCCCTTATAAAGTTGGTTTTTCATTTGAAAACCCACCATATCGAACATTCAAAACCAGGGTCGGTGGGGACATCCCGGCTGATGCTGGGATATCCCGTTGTAATTCAACGACTAGTCCAGACCTCTGGCCTGAATGTACGTTTCTCCGTAATAACGGTCTTCCCTTTTGTTGAGTTTCCGCTATTATAATGGATTCATATCTGTATATTTTCGTCCATATAACCAGTGGGTGCGAGTAGCCATGTGGGAGCGCGAACCAGACAATCTGTTGCGCAGAAGATAAAAAGCGGCATTGAAAAACAAGAAAATGCCACCTCCGAAGAGCATGGCATTATCAACAGGTTCACGTTAAATGACCGTCAGAATGATTCGGCCGTCCTCGGCAGTGATAGCGAATTCGTCACCCTCCTTGAGCTCCAGTTCGCCCAGGTCCACCTTGTGGATGTTGAAACAGACGACACCCTTCTTGTTGACGTAAGGCCGACTCGAACTCTTGAGATAGAGCCCCTTCACGTCGTAGAAGGTCCGGTCATCGCTGATAAGCCGCAGCACGTAGTGCTTGAGTGTCGGCTTATGCGTAATACCCATCCGTTCCATGATCGACTTGGCGTCGAGCCCTTCCTTGATGCTCTCCCGAAGAGTCGCAGCATTGTACTTTGACTCGGGACGCTTCTTGGGCTCGGAGCCCATCTCTAGGGACGTATCCGTGGTATCCTTCTTGGTCGACATAATCGCTCCTTTGTTGATAATGGTTATTATGGATAATATATCTGTATATCTGCGCAAAAATCGCAGGATTTGCGCTCAAAATTGCTTGATTTGGCCTGTTTTCTGCTGATTTTGGCCCTGAAATCGTCATTTTTCGCGTGCTGGAATCGGTCGTTGGGCGGAGGACGCGATTTCCGGGGTTTTCGGGGGCGGGGAAGGCCAAACCATAGGGACAGCCCCAAACTCGCAGGAAAGGGGCGTTGTCAACGGCAGCTTAAAAGTGACCCACCTTTAGTTTGTTCCGGCAAGTTGGAATTGACCCACCAGCCTTAGCCTTCGAGTTTTTGTGAAGGCAGTTCTTGCCCAATAACTCCTGCTTTCCGTTTGTCTTTGAGCCGGTAGCTCTCCCCCCTAATCTGGATCACATGGGCGTGGTGCAGCAGCCGGTCGAGCATGGCCGAAGTCAACGCGGTGTTGCCGCCGAAGGCCTGTTCCCACTGTCCGAAGCTCAGGTTTGACGTCAGGATGAGCGAACCCTGTTCGTAACGTTTGGCGACCACCTGGAAGAACAGGCTGGCCTGCTGGTCGGAAAACGGCAGGTAACCGATCTCGTCGATGATCAGCAGTTTCGGGCTCAGGATGCCGCGCTTGATGAATTCCTTGGCTCTACCCTGGCGATGGGCGCTCTCGAGCAGCAACATGAGATCGGCGGCGGTTGTGAAGCGGACTTTTTGTCCGGCCTGCGCCGCCAGATAGCCGAGAGCAATGGCCAGGTGGGTTTTGCCGGTGCCGCTTGGACCAAGCAGGATCACGTTCTCGCGGCGCTCGACAAAGGCCAGCCCCCCCAGTTCGAGGAGGTGCTGGCGCGGCGCGCCAACCGCGAAATCGAAATCGTAGCCATCAAGGGTCTTGATGCCGGGGAAACCGGCCAGCTTGGTCAGGGTGTGCCTGGAGCGACTCTGGCGCACATCAAGTTCCGAGCGCAGTACATCCTCGAGGTATTCAGCCAGGCTGGCCTCGCGTTGGACCGCTTCATCGGCCAAGGAGGCGTACTGGCTGGTGACGGCCACCAGGCGGAGCTGCTCGCAAAGCCGTGTGATCCGTTCATGGCGCAATTCGCTCATGGCCGCACCTCCGGCGCCAGCAGGCTCTCGTAAAAGGCCGGTGGGCGTTGCAGCATCTCCGTTGGCCATGCCGTCTTGGCCAGAGGCTTCGATGCCGGCGTCTGGACTGTCTGGCGCACCGGCAGTGGCAGCAGTTCGGGCGTTTCCTGCTCCAGGAGGTCGATCGGACGCTGGACTGTGGTGGCATGCTCCCGGACGTTGGCCACGTCGCGAAGCCAACGCCAGACCTCGGCATTGGCCGTGGCGGCATCAAGCAACAATCCCGATCCGGCAAGCCGGCTGGCCAGAGGGACGTAAAAACTGCGGCGCAGATAGCCGATGAAGCGTTCCACCTTGCCCTTGGTCTGTGCCCGATACGGCGCGCATAGACGTGGCACGAAACCGAAGTGCTTGGCCGCGTCCCAAAGACCGGGATGAAAGCGGTGCTTGCCCTGGCCATGGGCGTTTCGCTCGACGACGACGGTACGCATGTTGTCGTAAAGCACCTCGCGTGGCACACCGCCGATGGCAGTAAAGGCATGTTCATGGCAGGCCCGCAGGGTCTCGAATCGTTCGTCGGTGACGAACTCGACATACGTGAACCGGCTATAGCCGAGGGTCATGACGAAGGCCGAAAGTGATCGCTGTCCGCGTCTGAAAACGCACCAGTCGACCTGAGCCTGCCTTCCGGGAGACGTTTCAAAGCGGACAATCGGCTCCTCGGGTAGCTTTGGGCACAGCTTGGCAATAAATGCCCGAAGAATGCGTTCGCGCCCCGTGTAGCCCATTGCAGCGATCTCCCGCAGGAGCACATTGGCTGGCAATCTGTCCGGTTTGGCCGCCTTGATCCGTCCACTGATGTACGCTTTGAACGGATCGAGTTTGCTTGCCCGTTTCGCGCGCAATGCCGGCTGCGGCTCGACCTGGCCAGCGCGGAGATATTTGCGCACCGTGTTCCGGGAGTGCCCCGTCAGCTTGACGATCTCCCGGATGCCCTTGCCCTGTCGTCGGAGAATTTGGATCTCCATCCACCGTTCCCTCGTAATCATGGGTCTGAACCTGACGGATCAGACCACGTTTTAGGAAGGGTGGGTCAAATCTCAATTGCCGACCCGGGTCAGTTTGCCACTGCCGCTCACAGCGTATACGAGGTCGATTTTCCGGGAGGGGGAGAGGCCGGTCCTGGGGAAGGGGCCGGGGCAGGGAAACGACAACTACCGAGTTACCCAGGACGCCGCCGTGCGACATCACCAGGGTCAGTGAAATCAGCGTCGAATTTTGATCCCCCTCCCCTACTCCAGCGACAAAAACAACCTCCCAGTGTTACCCAGGAGGCTGCCGTTTCAATCCGAACACGACAGCCGCCCATCAAGCGCCATGGCCGAAGCCGATGACGCCGATGAGCACCCGGTCGAATAGGACTGTCACCAATCCCAAGCTCCGTATCACCACCGGACATACGATTTTCTCGTATCCGGCGATCCCGAAATGATGTTCCCCTTTTTTGAATAGACGCGAGAGAGACTGAAAACTATGTAAATGTTACCGAAGCTCTAGACTAAGAGCCCCTATAATTTCCAAGACGTTGTTTTCTTCTTGCTCGTTCACAATGACAGTCTTCATTTAAACTGAACCATTCGAAGTTTCGTCTCGCATCACGGGGAACATCATTTCGGGGTACTCCTTACAAGTACGCAGACACCCATATCTCTTTACAAGCATGGGCTTCCCTTGGTCATTTATCCAATCTATTCGGAACCATCCAACATCTAAACGCATCCATATACCCGAAAGAGGTGATTTCCTGGTTCCTCTTCCTGTGCTTATAGAGATAAGCAATTTCTGTTTGTCACGAACATCATTTGATATATGGGCCACCTTGATCTAATCAGTATGAAACTGAAAGCAGGCTGGTTCTTCGGTCTCAGCCCTTCCCCCATCGTTGTCACCATTGACGGGTTGGCAGGCCCTTTGCTTTTGAAAGAGCAAAGCGACATTTGATTTATTGACCTCGATCCTTTCAGGTTAAGGATCGTCCGTACAACAACGGCACTGAGACTGGATAAACTGCAAGGCCCCCATAACATTAATAGCTGTTTTGGAAACTTCTCTTGAGTTTAAATGAAGAC
>Ga0268360_1002362_pt1 | contig 15004 bp, 14 predicted proteins | sample BioMet11_FD_192465 | JGI IMG/M metagenome (GOLD analysis project Ga0268360, IMG submission 192465) | Sewage microbial communities from Oakland, California, United States - Biofuel 11 (Illumina Assembly) | ecosystem: Engineered > Wastewater > Sewage > Unclassified | place: USA: California... | reverse complement strand
ACCAGGGCCAGGACGGCGATGGCCGCCAGGACCAGTCCCTCCCCAAGGACGAGTCCCTTCCTGCTGTGGTTGGATGTATTCATTTCTTCCTCCGATGGCGGTGCTGCCACCGCTGCCGCCCGCTTCTATGATTCAGACACTCTCTCCTGTCTTATGATCCCGCCCGCTCTCCCTGCGGACTTTTTAAAATGGCGGAATCATTCCACCATAATGGTTTAATTATATCACCTTTCAAGCGGCCATTCCAAGTCCTTTACAAAAAATACTGTGCCGGAACCCGCGAATTTTCATTCTGCCGGTCCGGCACAGCATTTGTCATCGTTTTTTCATCATTTGGCCTGGAAGCTGCCTCCCTGGAGGGCCACGTTGGAGTTGTCGGCGTACTTGGCGGTCATGGTCCCTTTCTGGAAGGTCTGGGTTTTGGTGTCATAGCGCAGCACATCCACCTGGGCGTTGGCGTCGGCGCTGGTCAGGGCCCGTTCGCACCAGTAGATGCTGTAGCCGTAGGTGTCGCCGTTGTATTCATCCCCCTGGGCGTTGGGAGCGATGGTCCAGGCGTAGTTCTTCTGGAAATCCTCTGCGGAGATGCCCAGGAGACTGGCCAGCTCCTTGTTCACGTTGCGGCCGGTGACCTGGTCGGCGGAGCTGATGCTCACGTCCTTTTTGTAACGGTCCCCTGCCAGGCCGCCGGTGCCGTAGAAGAAGGCGCGCAGGGTGCCGTTTTTCTTGACATCGTCCTCCTTGGCGATGAGGGCGGCGATCTTCTGGGAACAGGTGGTGAGCTTGTCCGATGCCGAGGCGCTGCCCGATGCCGCAGTGGCCGAGGGGGCCGCGGTGGCGGTGACGCTGGTGTCCGCGCTGGTGTCGTTGAGGCCCTTGCCGATGTCCCACCCCATGCGCCCGGCGACAACGGGCAGGAGCAGGGCGATGACCAGGGCGATGATGCACACGGCTCCCAGGATGTAGGCGCCGCGGACGCTCAGGGATTTCTGGGGCTTAGGCGGATCCGGCTGATTCTGGGTGCCGGTGGGTTGGTTTTGGGCATTTTGATCTCGGTTCAATGGAATACTTCCTTTGGATTTAATGTTTTTTTAAGATTAGTCAAAAGTGACCGACAACCTGGGGGCCAATGGGCTTTTGGCTGCCCATCCGCCCCCTTGGGCTGTGGGGTTTATTATACCACTTGAGGGGGTGGGATTCAATGGGTCAGGACCATTGTTCCATCAACAGGAAATCCCGAATGTGGCAATGCTTGATTCCATTCCGGCCCCTGTCAAAATCGTCCAGTGAGACCACATACTTGGGGAAATTGTCCGCGATGCCGTCATAAGCGCCGAATTCCCGGTCCACCGTATCCTCGGACGCCAGCAGGTACGCCACTTGGATATAAATCTTCTCCTTCTGCCGCTCACAGACAAAGTCGATTTCCACTGCGCCGTTTTTTCCCACCGTCACCCGGTAGCCCCGGCGCAGGGCTTCCATGAAGATCACATTTTCAAGAACCAGGTTGATATCCCGCATGTTACCGCCGAAAACCGCTTCCCGGATGCCGTGATCCGCAATATAGTACTTTTCCTGAACCGAAAGGATCCGCTTGCCTTGGAGATCCTGGCGTTTGACCTGATAAAACAGATAGGCGTCCACCCCGGCCTTCAGGTAGTTGAGAATCGTCTCCGGTGCAACCCTCCGCCCCTCGTTTTTAATATACTTAGAAAGGGACGAGGCCGAAAAGGTCATCCCGATGTTGGCCGTGACATAGGCGGCAATGCGTTCGAGCAAATCCACATCCCGGATCTTGTGCCGTTTGACGATGTCCTTGAGCTCGACCGAATTGTACAAATCCATCAGATACTGACGGCAGGGCTCATCCTCGTAGCGCAGGTTGCTCAAATAGGGCATCCCGCCGACGGTCAGATAGGTATTGAAACAGGAGCGGAGATCCGTTTCCGGAAATACGGTCTGGTACAAGGCACATAACTCCTGGAAGGACAGGGGATAAATGACAAACTCCACATACCGGCCAGCCAGATAGGTGGCAAGCTCCCCGGAAAGCAGCCTGGCGTTGGAGCCGGTGATATAGATATCACAGTCCAATTCCACCCGAAAAGAATTCACGCATTTCTCCCAGTCCGCCACCTCCTGGATTTCGTCAAAAAACAAATAAACCTTGCCCGATATGCCTGCAGCCCGGGCCATGATTTCCCCGTGGAGCGCCTGTGCGGTGCACAGCGACGCGTTGCTCATGTCTTCAAAATTAATGGCGATGAACTGATTGCTGCTGACTCCCGACGCCAGCAATTCTTCCTGGATCAGGGTCAGCATGACCGACTTGCCGCTGCGCCGGATGCCTGTGAGCACCTTCACCAATTCCCCGCCCATGAATGGCCGGATACGGCGCATATACGCCTCCCTTTTGATCATGGGGCATTCCCTCCTCTCACTTTTTTCCCATCATATCACAGATGTATCGGTCATTCAATGGATAAATTCTGTTTTTATCAGTTATAACTGATAAAAATATTTATTTCTTATTTTTTTAAGTTACAACTGTTAAAAATGATTGTTCCTATTTCATTGAACGTCGATCATCCAGATGCCCTGTTGAAAAATCCTATCAGATCAGGCTTCAATGAAAAAAGCGAAACAGCTGTACCTAAAGCTGTTCCGCTTTTTCCATTGGTTTGATAAACTTTTCTTCAAAAGTCGATTTATCATACGTGTGGGTTTCTTTGAAAAGATATCCTTCAAAATTATCTATCCCAAACAACCGTTCTTCTTCGCGGGCTAAATGGTGAAGCTTGGCATAAATAGCTTCCCTGGAAGGTGACGGTCTGGATTTCCCGTACTTTTCTCCGTTATAAACCAGAATATAATGCCCCTTCTCTCTGAAAAAGCTCAAATTGTCAACAATTTTCATATCGAGCATCATCAAAAGACTGTCATAGCATTTTCGATAAACATCTGCTGAATCAATCTTTCCATTTTTAAACTCGATGAAGTACCAATCGTCTGAATCCGTGATATACAAAGCATCGTTTGACCTGGGCACTTTGGAACAGCCTATTTTTTTGCTATATTTTTTGGGAATCTTATCAAAATGGATAACCTTCAATGTGCTTTCACACATAGCCACTTGGTGCGCATTGTCCCGGGAAGCCTTGGAAAGTGTTATAGCAGGCCATTGCAGCCCCTTATCCCACCGATCAATTTCATCCTGTCTCATATTGCCTCATTCATTGTTCAATTCATACCGCAGTGTATCCAAAGTCTGGATGGGCGATGCCATTTCACTGTAAACTGCCTCCAGATTATCCGATACATCCGACATCGTTACTTCATTCCCATCCCGCACAGACAAATAACAGCTCATCTTTTCGTGAATCCTGTGCTTTTCTGCGTACAAATCTAAAGCATCCAGAAAATAGGGGCTGTGGGTCGTCACGATGACCGTCAAATCAAAATACTTTTGGAGCAGCACCACCAGCTCAGCATAAGCAATCTGCCATTGAGGGTGCAGGTGGATTTCCGGTTCATCCAGAATCAGCACATCCTTTTCCCGGAGCGCACCATTTTCAATCAGCATCTTCAAGACAACGAAGGACTTGAGTCCAGTCGAAAGATTGGCCAGATTCAACGGCTCTTCCAGACCCTCCGCTGCATAGTAATACGTTCCGCGGTTCTCCTGGATATTCCCATCAATGACATTACATAATGTCGCCGTAATCTTCTCCAGCTTTTCTTTTGCCAGAATTCTGCTGATCACACCATCGGCGATATCTCCCTTTCGTTCCCCTCTCATCAAATTCAGCAATTTACGATCAATCAATTCTTCATATCCAAAAAATCTTCCTTGCAATCGATCCACCACAAAGGGATTTTCGATATAAACCGCCTGATGTTCAATGTTAAGATTTGTTTTTAACTGTGAACACACATCATCTTCAAATCCGACATGCAACACCATATCACGTATTGACAAATCCAATTCGGCACTGTCAACATCTTTGAAAATCCTGGAATTAATTTGATCATTAAAAATATTGGCAAAATACTCTGTAACCAGTTGTGACGCGATTTGATTATCCGTCAATCCCATTATTATGGACAGATTGTCAAGCAATTCATCCCAATCGAACAAAACATTCGAATCATTTTCGTCAAAATATTCTTCGATTATCTTTCGCGCTGCTTCTCTATTGAAGGGCTTGTGTCCAGATTGTTCGACAAATGCGTTAGTCATTTCCTGCGCAGTGTTAATTGAAATGCGAGACGTCCTGGGCATGACCTCCCCATCTTCAAGATTCAGACGATTTTGCACCCGAATCGATGAACGACAGAGCTCATAAATCTCCCTTTCCCGCTGGGTATCCAGCCTTTTATCAATATGCCGAAGCGCATTAAAAAGAGAAAAGACAATCTTCCCAACCGTACTCTTCCCCGTATTATTTTCACCAGCAATAACCGTTATGCCATCCATACGGATATCCGCTTCTTTGATCCTGGCAAAGTTTTTAATTGATAGTTTCATGCTTGTTCCTTTATCCATTCTCCATTATTCCAAACGATAGCACTAGCATACCACATGGTAAAATTAGGTTCAATCTTTTTATGGCTGCACCCTTCCGAAATTATAAAACGTACCCAAACAATCTTTGAGATTCCCGTTTGAGCGTCCGCCAATTATCCCGGATGCCCTTGTAAAAAAATCCGATGGGCCGGACTGGAGGCCGGCGGCATCGGATTGCTTTTTCGCTGTTTTATTTTACGCCAAATTTGTCCATCGCACCGCCGTCCATTTCTATTTTGACTTAGCGGTTCTTCCGGCGCCTGATGGCGGCGGCGGTGATGAGGCCGGCGCAGAGGATGAGGGCCGCGGCAGCTGGCACCGCGCCGTCATTGTGGGTGACGCCGGTGGCCACGTTGGTGCTGGCCGTGGTGGCCGTCGTCGCTGTAGTGGATGTGGCCGTGGTGGTGGTCACCGTGGTCGCCGACGAGGAGCTGGTCGTCGTCGTGGTTTTGGCGGTGGCTGTTGTGGTTGCAGAGGTGGCAGAGGTGGCCGTCGTCGCTGTTGTGGCTGTGGTGGCTGTAGTGGCCGTGGTGCTGGCCGATGGCGTGGCCGCAGCCGCCACCGTCAGGGTGAAGGTCTTTTCCGCGTACAGCCCCGCCGTATCCGTAGCCACAGCGGTAAAGGTATAGGTTCCTGCCGTCGTCGGCGTCCCGGAAACCACGCCGGTCTTGGTGTTCAAGCTCAGCCAGTCCGGCCAGCTCCCGGATTTGGACCAGGTCACCAGCTTGCTGCTCTTGGCCGTGAGGGTGGTGGTATAGGTGCTGCCCACAGTCCCTTCAGCCAGGGTGGTGTCCGTGGTGATGGCCGGCCCATCCACCGTCAGCACAAAGCCGCTGATGGCCTTGACGCTGGTGTTCGCGGAATCGGTGGCCTGGAGGAAGAAGATGTAATTCCCCCCCGCCGTTGGCGTGCCGTACAGAACGCCGGTGGTGCTGTCCAGGGTGATCCCCGCAGGCAGGCTGCCCGAGAGCAGGCTCCAAGTAACGGAGCTGGACCCGCTGACCGCCATGGTCTGCTTGTACACCGTGTTGACCTTGGCGCCGGGCAGGGGCGAGGTGGTGGTGATGGCCAGGGTGGCGTTCACCGTCAGGGTGTAGCTCTTTTCCGCCCAAGCCCCGTTGCCGTCGGTCAGGCGCACGGTGAAGGTGTAGGACCCCGCCGTGGTGGGCGTGCCGGAAAGCTTGCCCGTGGCCTTGCCCAGGGTGATGCCGTCGGGCAGGGTCCCGTCGGTAACGGTCCAGTACAGGGTGGAGGAGCCGTCGCTGCTCCCCTCCAGGGTCTGGCTGAAGGCCGAACCCACCTTGCCGGTGGTCATGGTGCTGGTGGTGATGACCGGTCCCTGCACGGTGATGGTGAAGGAGCCAATAGCCGATACCGCGGCATCATCGCCGCTGACCGCCTTCAGGAAGAAGGTGGAGGTTCCCTTGGTGGTGGGGGTGCCGTAAATGGTCCCCGCCGAATCCAATGCCAGGCCGTCGGGCAGGGTGCCGGAAAGCACGCTCCAGGTGGCCTTGTCCGCCCCCCGGACCGACAGGCTCTGATTGTAGGCGCTGCGGAGCTGGGCACTGGCCAGGGTGGAGCCGGTGGTGATGCCGAAGGTGGCGCTCACCGTCAGCGTATAGGTCTTTTCAGTTGCATTTTTCGTCGTGGAATCCGTCGCTTTGATCGTAATCCGGTAAGTCCCGTACTGGGAAGTGGTACCTGAAAGGACTCCCGCCGACGACAGGGAAAGTCCCGTGGGCAATGTTCCGCTGGAAATCGACCAGATCAGCCCCGTGGGCGTGCCCGCCATGGTATAGCTGTTGGCCACACCGGTGGTCCAGGACGGCAATGCTGTCGTCGTGATGGAAGGTCCGCTTACCACAATGGTAAAGGACTTGATGGCCACCGCATATGCATCGTCCGCACTGGCCGCCTTGACAAAGAACACATAGGTTCCGGCGATGGTTGGTGTGCCGTAAATGGTTCCCGACGAATCCAAGGTGAGGCCATCAGGCAAGGCACCCGATACCAGACTCCAGGTAATATTGCCGGCACCGCTGGCAAGGAGAATCTGCTTGTACGCTGTATTGGTGGTGGCAGCCGGAAGTGTTGAATCCGTCGTGATACCGATAGCCGTTCCGATGGTCACGCTAAAAGCTTTTTCAACCCATGCACCGGATCCATCCGTCGCACGAACCGTAATGGCAAAGCTTCCTGTAGTCGTGGTGGTTCCCGTAAACTGTCCATCTGTTTTTAAAGAAATCCCAGTCGGCAATGTACCACTCGACACCGTCCAGGTCAAAGTTGGTTTGGCAGAATTGCTGCTTCCCGCCAGTTGGGCTGTATAGTCCGTCCCAACCGTCCCTGATTCAAGAGCCGTCGTCGTGATTTCAGGCCCGGTGATATTGAAGATATATTCCACGTTTGTCGTCGTTCCCGAGGCCGTCTTTTGCATCCATACATGGGATGTTCCTTTTTCCGTCGGTGTCCCCGTAATCACATAACTGCTGCTCATCGATAGGCCTGCGGGCAAAGAACCCGAAGCAATGGTCCAAGTATACCCACTTGGGAACGTATAAGGCTCAAATGCATCATTCAATAATCCAGTAACCGTGGTCGCTGTATCCTGAGTCGCAATCCCCGATGCACCCGAAGCCGAATTCCCCGCACTTGTACCTGCTGTGCTTCCCATGCTGGCCGTATTCGCTGTAAACAAAGAGGCCAGGCTGAAAGGCGCCGCCATGGCAGAAGGAGCCGTCGAAGGCGCCGCCACCGTGGGCTGGGCGTCATCCGCCGTGGGAGCCGCAGCAGAGGGGACGGCTTCAGCATCCGACGATGGCTGGCCAGCTGAAGGGACCGCCGTAGCAGACGGATCCGCCGTGGCCGAAGGCGCAGTAAAAAGCGGTGCAAAGGCCTTGCCCACTGTGGGGGCCGCAGTCCCGGGCGCCGTAACAGACGGCGCAGCCGCCGATGGCGCCGCCGTCACACTGGGCGCCGCCACCGTGGGGAACAACACCGACGTGATGGGGGCCAGAATGGAAGCCGGGGCCGTCGGGCTTGAAGCCGGGGGAGACGGCACCGCAGCCGTCGCCGATGGAGCCGTTCCAGAGGGCGCCAAAGCCGAAGGACTGGCGGAAGCTGCCGCCGCAGCCGAAGGCTTCGCCGTCCCCGATGGAGCCGCCGTCACCGAAGGGCCGGCCCCATTGGAATCATCAGCCGCCGCCATCGCCAGCTGGGCCGCCGAAGGCGACAGAACCGGTGTCAGCGCAGGCGTCGGCGTCGCCGCCGGTGTGGGCGTCAGCCGGGACAGCTCATAGCCGCTGGCCAGCAGGCTCTGGGAAAAGCTGGAAAAGGGCGAAACCGTCGCCGTCGGTGCCTCAGCGGAAGCGTTCTCCGTCCCATCCTGGGCAGATGGCCCTGATTGGCCCGAATTCGCCGTCTGAGCCGATTGAACGGCCGTGCCATACACTGATGGGTTTTTCGCCTTAACCTGGCTGGAATCGGCCGTTGTCTGGCCATAAGCGCCATTGGTTCCGCCGTACCCCACCGACAGGGTGCCCCCCGTCACGTTGACCGCGATGCAAAAGGCCAGGGCCAGAGTCACCACGACCCCGCCGATGGTCCATCCCGCCCGGCCCGTCAGCCGGTGTCCGCTCTTCTTAAGCGTGTGCTGCGATTTCTGTTTCATCCTCTATCTCCCCTGTTCCATTCCATAAAATCAGCCCGATTACAGAACTTTTAATTGGTTTCATTATACCACGCTTCCCCTTGGGATTCAATGGAAAAAAGCGGAACTCGCCCTGCCCCGCCAGCCCTCCCACGGCCAGTCCTCCTCCGATTATACCCGCCCCAGCCGCTGTACCGCCCGCGGAAGACACACAAACCCAGCGCTGTCCATCGGACAATCAAGGGGAGCCACTAAACCATAATATAGAGATACGTCTTCTATAGTCTATATATAATCAGAAACTTATCGGATTTTGATCAACGGGTGGATCAAATCGGGCGGACGGGAGGGGGTCCGTGAGCCATTATAGGCGGACGCCTTTCGAGGAGTTATCCACAGGGTTATCAACACCCCCTGATTTGTCCGTGCTGTGCGGACAGATATCGCCTTCCTCTGGAAGCCGCCCTAAGCCCCCATCATCACCTGAAAACCTCCCTTAACCCTTGCTTCCCCATCTGGAAATCCATGCCAAAACCTGCTATAATAAATGTATCAAAGATTTACCTGAGGGAGGGACGCCCATGGCTACGAAAATACCACAATTCATACAAGAACGCTGGCAAAATCTAACCCCTAGCGATGACTTTGTATTTTCCAAGATGATGCGCAACAAAGCCATCTGTAAAGGGCTGATTGAAACCCTGCTTGGCTTCGAAATCGACCGAATTGAATACCCCGAGGAACAAAAATCCATTGACATCGCCATGGATGCCAAAAGCGTCCGGCTGGATGTGTACGTGAAGGATGGTAAAGATACGGTATATAATATCGAAATGCAGACATCCCAACAGAGTTATCTGCCAAAAAGAAGCCGTTACTATCAGGGAATGATTGATTTAAATCTCATCGAGAAGGGTGAGTTATACGATAAACTCAACACCAGCTACGTCATCTTCATCTGTACCTTTGATCCATTTGGAAAAGGCCGGCACATTTATCATTTTGAAAACCGCTGTATCGATGATCCAGAAATGGCCCTTGGCGATGAAACACACAAATGCTTCTTCAATACCCGCGGTACAGATGTTATTGATCAAAAGCTGGATCAAGTCCTTACCTTTCTGGAAACAGCCCTACCCGGAAATGACGACAATCCACTGATTGAAGCCATGGCAACAGAATTAAAGCGCATCAAATCCAATAGTGAATGGAGGACAGAGTATATGAACCTGTATTTACGTGATAAAGAAAAATATCAGGAAGGTGTATTGGCAGAGCGTGCCCTTGCCAATCAAGAATTACAAGCTGAACGGGAACGCGCAAATAGAGAACTGCAAGCTGAACGAGAACGCGCTGACCAAAGACTAAATAATACATTGCAAAGCATCGCATCCAAATTTCACATCAGCGTAGAAGAACTTCTCGACCAGCAACCCCACAACAACACACCAAAAGCCTGACGGCCTTTCCCTTTGACAAACACACCATCCACTTACCGCCGGTCTCCATTGCAATCAGCCCGGGGCCGGCGGTCATTTCCTGTCACCTTCCAAGTCGGAGGCCGGTTCCGCCGTTACCTGAAAATCCTCGATATCCGCCCCGCCGCCCTGTTCCTGTTCTTTAACGCCACCACTTGGAACATGCACAGCGCATGGCCGTCCCTCCCTTTCAATCCATTCTGTCCGGCGAGAATGCTCCTTACTCATCTCAACCGCAACATTACTCAATTTTGAGTAATGTCATTTTTACAAAGCGCCAAAGGTTCAACACCTGTTCCCCATTTCCCAAAAATGGAAAGCAACAGACCGCCAACCCCGGCGGTACTGCGCACGGGACTGACGGTCTGTTCTTCTGTCAATTTTCAATCACACGGTCCGGCTCCGCCATTCAAAGCGGACATCCCGGTTGGCGGTATCCTGCCGGTCCGACCCCGTCAGGGCCGGGGGCACGGGCATGCCAATCTGCATCAGCTTAATGGCCGCCTGCCGGGTTTCGTCTGTTTGTTCCATCCGCTCGAGCTGGATGGATTCTTGTGTTTGATTCATGGCTGTAAATTCCCAGGGTGTGAGCATAGGGACCTCCTTTTCGTCACAATCATGCCAAATCTCACCCGTTGAAACCCGTTTCGTGCGAGCCAACCGGCGATATCTTTATCGCTGCCAAATATGACATCATCTGGTCTGTTGATTAAATCATTATCAATTTTACCATTTCAGCGCTGCTTTGTCGATTAATAGTAAGCGCAAAATAAACACCACACCAAAAACAGAATCCCGATTGATTCATTCGCAAATCGTGTTTCTGCCTTTTCCCTTGCTACAAGCTTCCTGGGTTTTCAGCATCCATGGCATCAGGCGGTCCAGCAGCTCCGCCTCCGCCAGCAGCTCCGCCTCCGGTTGAGCGGCAAACCTGGGAGATCTTCAAAAGGGTATTTCAGATAGCGATACAGCGCCAGGCCATTGGCCTTCGACGTCTCAATGATGGAATAAATCGCCTCGCCAGCCTCCGCCCCTCGTCCGTTTTCACTTATTGCTTCGCCTGGCGCTTACGCTGCTGTGCCGGCTAATAATACCACTGTTTGCAGATACGGTCTTATAAAAGCCGGAAGTTCCTGGCGAGTCTTCCGGCGATTGACTGCGGTTAGATTAATTATTGACGAGTACCCATTCGCTTGACAATGGTGGTGGGCCATTACTTGGCGTGCTTCCTGTATATTTCCATTTTTTCTTGTTATAAACCACGATAGTGTCTGTAGCATAATGACAATTATTATTATAGGCCAGATCACCGCTTGATGCGCTGGCAATTACTGTCCAACATTCCTTGTATAAATACCCAGTTGGCTTTTCAATATTAGTCATATTATTCTCTTTAAAACATCTGTATACATAATCTCCATGAATTACCACATCTCCCTCTTGATAAGTAGTATTGGGGTCAAACGCAGCATAACTCATCCCATCGCTATCGTGCTTTGAACACTTCAGCGTAATACGCGCGGGGTCGTTCTCGATTTGGACCACGGAGTATCCTCCGCCGGATGGGCACATATTTTCCAGGGTGGCGGTGTCACCATAACTCTTTTTTACTGCGGCCAGGGCCAGGGCGGTGGCCGCAGTTTCGTCGATTACGGCGCCATCAGGATAGGCGGCGACGTATTCGGCAGTGTATCCCCGGGTGATGGTACCCCGGATGCTGATGCATTCTTTTTCCCGGGCGTCGGCGATGAAGCCGAGCATGGCGGGGATGGTGAAGGCGGCCAGAATAGCCAGGATCACCAGGACTACGATGATTTCGACGAGGGTGAAGCCGGCTCGCCGAGCTTGCTTCGTGTTGGCGTTCATCTTTCTCACCTCGACTTTGTGGGCTGGAAGGCGGGTTGGGCCTTGCAGCTTTTTAATTCAGTTTGCTTTATAAGTTTTGCGGATTATGGTTTGACTAGCTAACATTTTTATTCGTATTCACACATTTATAAACAGTATTATTATCCACGTATGAAATCTCTTTGAAATTTGTTGCCGCATTTACTGTACATGGTCTCAAGGGGAATCCTACCAATCCGACCCACCAAGGGCCGGGGATACAGATATTACGATCAGCATGAACTTGATAGCCGCCTGCCGGGTTTCGTCTGTTTGTTCCATCCGCTCGAGCTGGATGGATTCTTGTGAAAGGAATTTTTTTCCATGCCGCATTTTTTTACTCATATTTTTTATTTGTAGCTGCCATCCACACTGCATGTAATATCGATTGAGCGGTAATCAGTACTGAAAGTAATGGTATAAGTCCCTTTGTTCGGGCACGCATCACTAAATGTGTAAATTCCATCTGTCTTGTATGTGCTTGAATTGTAAACCGCCGCACTTCCCTTTTCCCTCATGACTTTGTATAAAAGTTTAGCACAATTTTTTTTGTAGTCTTCCGTTAAAGTACCAGGTGTTTCAATCCCATTATCTACAAAGGCTTCCACATAAGAATTGGCGATATCTTTCTCAATGGCCCGACAATTTTTCTGATTGGCATCTGTAATGAAACCATTAAGGGAAGGAATGGTCATTGCAGCTAAAATAGCAAGAATAACTAAAACCACAACTACCTCAATCATGGTCATGCCTGCTTCTCGTCTTAATGGATGCCACCTCATTATCCATCCCCTCCTTTTCCAAAATTTATGCTAATTTGCGACTTTAACCCAACTGCTTCCCGTAATTTCCGATTTGACAGCATCCCATGTTTTTGCTGAAAAATCATAGCTTGTCGTTTTATTAAAATACCAATAGCCATCATCCGGATTATATATCATCTGTGCGGCAGTATCCGTACCACTTTTTGATAGATAAACGATGGCTAATCCCGAACTCGAATTAAGATAAACTTGCATTTTTAATTTTTTATCAGTATTTTTTATGTAACTATCAAATCCATTTGCTTTTGCATTTGTCGCATTGATAACTGTCGTTGTAAAGCTGGGAGCAACCGGCCAATAATTAATTATATCATCTGTCATATTGAATGTTAAGTCCAACCCATCCGGATTATAGTATTTCTGAGCAATATACCTTCTAAAATATTCGTTACTTACGCCAGAAGCAACTCCTGTATATGTTTGATAGTCACTTGGATATGTCGATGGACTCGCATTTACACTGTTCCATAAATTCACCATCAAATTATACATGGCAAGGGGATTATCGTTGGCATTGTCATACTGGGACGCGGTGTTGTAATAAACCGTCGGGTTATCTGAAACACTTCCAGACGTCTCAATGACATGATTTCCAGAACTTAAATTAACATTTTTTACAGTCTCCGTTTTTGTGTACAATTCCTCATTATTTTTACTGACTTTTATTGTCAATTCTAAAATCGTATTATTCTGCTTTTTCACGGAATAGGAAAGTGAATAACCATTATAATAATCCGTTTCTGATGAACCAAGAACATTTGAATTGTTTTTCATCAAATGACCTGCCTCGTTTATCCTAATATTATTACTCAAACCCGTCGGGGCCGTTCCTCCCGAATAAACAATATCCATCTCTGTCGCATAGGTAAAGGCCCGTTTGCAGTATTTAAAGGCACTGTCTCCAATGGATTTCGCCGCATTCTTTGCTTCCGTCTGGGTATACATGCGGGTTCCAAAAAAGAACACATTGCCTGCAACAGCCAATACGATTCCCAATATGACCAGGGTCACCGTTATTTCAATCAGCGTAAACCCCTTGTTCTCCTTGCATTTTTCTTTTATTCTTTCAACTTTGAGGCAGTGCATTCCGTTCATATTGGTACACCTCCCAAGTGTCATTAAATAGGCCGTAATCGTCGCTATCCGATGGGACTCCTCTGGCTGGGTAACCACTTAATATAGTGTGTTCTTTGCCATTATCATCCTTATAAACTTTCAAAGTTCCTTGTGTATTTTTTATATTCAAAACATTACTATCATAGCCATAAACCAAAATATCCGGATAAACATTATTAACTTTCGGAGTCACTGTTTCTACAACAGGTTTAATAGTTGCTGATTTATCTCCATAAATATAAACTGGATATGGTGAGACAACAGTACCAGCGCTGCCAGTACTATCCGAATTCGATTTTAACTGAAGTTTCGAACCAGATTTCAAATATATATATATTTCCGGTCCATAATAACATTTCCATTGTTCATTCGTAACCGGATTTCCCCCTGTATCCCAAAACCATGCTTGTGAATTATTTGAAGTCCCCGAATTACTACTTCCTGTTTTATCGTGATAATCCATTCCTGACAAAACCAAAGTATCTCTTTCTTCCACATAAATAAAGATGGCCTTCACTTCTCTTAATTGGTCTTTTGTTACACAAAGTTTGGTACTTACACTCTGTTTGTTAAAATTTTGTGCCCCATATGTTGTTCCGTTTCCAGCCGTTTTATAAACCGCTACATCTAAGTTAGAATTTGTAGCATAGGCTCCGTCAGTTGACTCACCTACAACAAATTGATTATTCCACTTATTATTTTGAAATGCTTGTGTCGGGTATTTCGCCAAATCCACCGCCCAACTCTCCGATGGCCAGGCATTGCTGGTATGAAGGGCCCGCTTGCCCCACAGGGTGACCTGGTCCCGGGTATCTCCCAGCTGGGTTCCGCTTTCTGTCCCAGCGGTGGCTGTCAATTTGACCATGCCTTTGCAGATGGAACCCGTGACGTTACAGGCATTCATCTCGGTGGAATTACTGAAGATATCATTACTGGCTGTATTAAAGGAAACACTTTTTCCCCCATTAATCAAATTGGCATGCAAATAATTATAAGTTGTTTTTGAATCATCATCCGTATACCCGCTCAGGTTCTTCAGAATGGCATCCACGGCCGAACGGGCTGTAAAATAACTTTCCTGAAGTTCATCGTTTTTCAGGCTGCGGTTATTCATGGAAAGGGCCACCCAGCCAAGGGACAGGCCAAGGATCAGGAAGATGACCGAGATGACCAGGACCCAGATTAAAGCGGAGCCTTTCTGACTATTCTTTCTTTTCATTTGGTCTCCTTTCCTACCTTCCTGTTAATCAGTAAACACAATACCCATTTCAATTAATTGACTTGAAACAACAGAATAAGTTGTTTTGTATGAATTTACAAATGTGGTGTACGTTAAATCATCATAAGCAGCCTTTAAAATATCGGTTCCACTCGGAATAATATAGTAACCTGCAGGCAAAATCTTTGTTTGAGGTGCAGGCGAATTGTTTTTATCATTATAACAAGTAACTGAAGTAGTCAGTTGCAGTCCATTTTTTAAATATAA
>Ga0268360_1002360_pt1 | contig 15012 bp, 15 predicted proteins | sample BioMet11_FD_192465 | JGI IMG/M metagenome (GOLD analysis project Ga0268360, IMG submission 192465) | Sewage microbial communities from Oakland, California, United States - Biofuel 11 (Illumina Assembly) | ecosystem: Engineered > Wastewater > Sewage > Unclassified | place: USA: California... | reverse complement strand
GAGGCTAGTCTTCCACCTCGCTCCGCCTATTTGTCCGGCCGATGCTTCTCGAAGCATTCGGGGCAGATGCCGTGGGAGAATTCGGCGTCGGACCTATCCTCTATGTACAGCTCCAGGGTGTGCCAGACGTTGTTCGAGTCCCGTATCCTCTTGCAGTAGGCGCAGATCGGCAGTATCCCTTCCAGCTTCCTGATCCGCTCTTCGCCCTCCTCGGCCCGAGCCCGGGTCCTCTCTACGATGAGGGCGACCATCCCCAGGGCGGCCAGGATGTGGAAGCCCACGAGGAATCCGTAGTACGGGTAGGTGCCCATGGAGACGAAGATGAAGACGAGGAGGTAGAGGCTCCAGGCGATGAAGCTGCCGCCGGCGACGAGGCTACCGATGGAGCGCACTCGCTCCCGTTCCTTGAGGATGACGAATCCCGCGGCGGCGACGATGCCGGACCTGATGACCTTGAGCGCCGCCAAGCAGATGGCCGGCTCTTTCCTGAAGCAGGCGAGGGACGCCAGCCAGGCGGCGAGCCAGAGAAGGGCGACGAGCTTGAGCCAGGATTTGACCGCGTATCCCTCGGCCGCTATCGCCCCGGCCAACAGCAGGGCGAAGCCGGCGATATGGAGGGCCTCACCGAGCAAAAGCTCGACCGCGCCCAGCCGCATGCTCCCGGACCAGAAGACGAAGCCCAGGCAATTCGCCAGGAAGCTGAAGGCCCAGAGCCTGATGCAGGTGTCGCCGGGGCTCGCCCGGCTCAGGCAGAGGAATCCGAAGCCTACGCAGGCGAATATCGCGGCGAAGCCTAGGTACAGCTCGTTCGCTTCATGCAGCAAGAAAGGCATCGGCGGGCGGGACCTCCCCTTCGAAGTTCGCTGTTCTCATTATTCCCCGCCCGAGCCGGGGCCCTCTCCGCCTAGTCCTTCTCCAACTCCATGATCTTCGCGACCCGCTCGGAGTGGCGGCCGCCCTGGAATTCCGCGTCCATGAAGGCCGCCAGGATCTCGGTGGGCTTCTGGGCGTACTCGACACGCCCACCCATGGCCACGAAGTTGGCGTCGTTGTGCTCCCTGGCCATCGTGGCGGTGAACCGGTCCGAGATCAGGGCGCAGCGGATGCCGTGGATCTTGTTGGCGGCTATCGAGATGCCGATGCCGGTCCCGCAGAGGACGATGCCGAAGTCGTAGCCGCCCTTCTTGTACTCGGCGCAGGCCGCGACGGCCATGTCGGGATAGTCCACCCGGTCCTCCACGTCGACTCCCAGGTTGACCACCTCGTGGCCTTGCCCCTTGAGCCAGGCCACGAGCTCCTTCTTGAGCGCCACCGCTCCGTGATCGTTTGCAACGACGATACGCATGGGGTGAATAATACCGAAGAGCGCTTCAAGCGACTAGGCCGACCGCCGGCGTGATGGACCGGAGGCAAGGGATGCAAAACCTAGGATCCCGTACCGTCTCGGCCCTGCGCCTGGCCTCGGCCGCCGCCTGCGCCCTCGCCGTCGGCTGCTCTCCCGGGCCTTCGTCCATCGCCTACCCGGAGGCGGACCTCAAGCCGCCGGACCTCCTCGCCGCGGGGCCCACCTCCTCCAGGGAAGTGGTCCTGCGCTTCGACGAGGCGGTGACCCCGGTGCCGGGCAGCTTCTCCTCCGAGCCCGGCGCGGCCCTCGCCCCCGGAGCCGAAGGCCAGAGCCTGAGGGTCGGCTTCGCCCAGGCCCAGTCCGCCGGGGCCGACTACTCCCTCGTCGGGGAGGTCGACGACCTCAAGGGCAACCGCACCCGCTTCCTCGTCCGCTTCACCGGCTGGAACGACAGGGCCCCGCCCCTCAGGATCTCAGAGGTCTGCCCCTGCAAGAACAGCTCCAAGACCAAGCCTCACCGCGACTTCGTCGAGCTCGAGGCCCTGGCCGATGGGAACCTAGGCGGGGAGGAGCTCTCCTGGGCGAGCTCGGTTAAGACCGAGCGCTACCGCTTCCCGAGCGCCGAGGTCCGTAGGGGGGACAGGGTGGTCCTCCACCTCGCCCCCGAGGGACTCCCCGAGGAGCGGGACGAGACCGGTCCGGATCTCTCGGCGTCCGGGGGCGTCGACGCCACCCCTTCGGGCCGGGATTTTTGGTGCGGGACCATGGCCCTGCCCGACGCTAGCGGCGTCGTCGCCCTGGCGGCGCGGCCGGGCGCCCCGCCCTCGGACGGCCTCTTCTACGCCGACGACGGGAAATCCGGCGGCCTGGGGAAAGGCGACCTGGCGGACCTCGCCTCCTCATTGGCCGCGGCCGGGGCCTGGCCCCTGTCGGGTGCCTCTCCCGCCTGGGAGGACGGATTCCCCTGGGGCGGCGCCACCTCACGCTCCATATGCCGCTCCGGCGCGGCCTCCGGTCCCTCGGCCTGGTCGATCTCGGCCGCCGGGGGGCAGAGTCCGGGCCTCCCGGGAGGGGCCACCGCCGCGGAGAGCTCTAGCCGCTCATCTCTGGTCCCCGCGGCTGTGCGGAAGGCGGCGGACGACCAGTCCTCGGTCGAAGCCGAAGAGAGCACCGAGGTCCGATCCGACTCGAAGGCCAAGAAGCCTAAGGCCTACAAGTCGACGGTGGCCAAGAAGAAGAGGGCGGGCGCTAAGCGGAAGAAAAAAAGCGAGGCGGAGCCCTGAGCTACAGGGCGCTCTTCAGGAGCTCCTCGATGTCGTGCTTGGGCAGGGCCCCGACCTTGGTCGCGACGTTCTGGCCGCCTACGAACACCATGAGGGTGGGGATCGAGATGATGTTGAACTTGGAGGCGAGGTCGGCCTGGGCGTCGACGTTCACCTTGCCGACTACCGCCCGGCCCTTGTAAGCCTCGGCGATCTGCTCGACCGAGGGGGCGATCATCCTGCAGGGGTTGCACCATTCGGCCCAGAAATCCAGGAGGACCGGCAGGGGCGACTCGAGCACCTCTTTCTGAAAATTGGCTCCGGTGACTTCGATCTCGACGCTCATGCTTCCTCCTCCGTGGGTCCAATATACTCAATATCGCCGGCCGAATGAAGGCCCGCGTGCCGGCGCCGCCGAGGCGCCGCCCGAGGCGCCTCGCCGCGCGACCGGGCTAGGCCCTCACCGGCCCCGGGCCCTGTACTCGGCCTTCTCCGCGGCCCTCCGGGCGAGGAAGGCCTCGAAGGACGCGGTCGTCCCGTTGATCACCTGCTCCCTCCTGATGCCCGAGCGCTCTATCAGGCCGAGAGCGATATCGACCCTGCCCACGTCCTCCCAGTAATGGGCGTCGCTCGCGCAGACCAGCAAGGCTCCGGTAGCGGCGCAGAGCTCGGCGAACCGGGCGCAGTTGCCCTCGCTGCCGGACCGCACCCGGAAGGTGCCGTTGTTGATCTCGATGGCCTTGCCGTTTTCCTTGGCCGCGCGGACCACGGCCTCGGGGTCGGCGGGGTAGGCGGCGTTGCCGGGATGGGACACCGCGTCGACCAGGGGGTTGCGGAGGGCCGCGACGAGGGCCTCGGTGTTCGCCGCCTCTCCCGCCGGATCGAGGCACAGCTCGTGGAGCCCGGCGTAGACGAAGTCGAGCTTGAGGAGGTACTCGTCCGCGAGGTCGAGGCCGCCCCGGGTATCCATGATGTTCGCTTCCACCCCGCGGTAGAACCGCACACCCCCGATGCGGTCAGGCAGGATGCGCATGTTCCCGAAGTGGTAGGGGTGGGTGCCGCCGGGCAGCGCCGGTCCGTGGTCGGTGAGCACGAACCCCGCGAGGCGCCGTTTCTTGGCCCCCATGGCGAGTTCGTAGACGGTCGAGTAGGCGTGGCCCGAGGCCACGGTGTGGGTGTGAGTGTCGACGGCGATTTTCATGTGTGCGCTATGTTCGCGCAGAAGAGCCGATCGTGCCAAGGGGAGGCGGGGAGGGAGCGGCGCCCCGGTCGGCCTGCGCCGATGCTCCGCTAGGCCCCCCTGGAGAGGCGGCTCCGGAGGCCGGCGCAGCGCTGGCTCCCCCGCGGGGCCGAGCCCTTAGCCCTTGGCGCTCCACTCCACCGCGAACTTGCGCAGGTCGCTGGCGCTCGCGAGGCTGAGCTTGTCCTTGATGTGGTCCCGGTACGCGTTCACCGTCTTGACCGAGAGCCCTAGGCGCGCGGCGATCTCGGCGGCGCCGCAGCCTTTGCCGATGAGCGTGAAGACCTCGAGCTCCCTATCCGAGAGCCGGTCCACGGGCTCGGCGTCGGACTTTCCCCCCACGATGCCCTCGAGCATGCGTTCGCGCAACATCTCGCTCACTGCTATCTTCCCCTCGAGGACGTCCCGCACCGCGTCGACGAGGACGGAGGGGCTCTCGTGCTTCATGACGTAGCCCCGGGCCCCCGCCTTGAGGGCGCGCTCGCCGTAGAGGTTCTCCTCGTGCATCGACACGACGAGGACGAGGGTCTCGGGGTAATCGCCTTTGATGGTGCGCATGAGGTCGAGGCCGCTCTGGCCTTGGAGGGAGATGTCGACGATGGCTATCCTCGGCCTCGTGGCGGCCAGGAGCTCCACGGCCTCCGAGAGGGTCCCCGCCTCCCCCGCGCACTCGAGCTTCAGTTCCTGCTCGACGAGCATGGTGACGCCGTGGCGGTAGAGGGGGTGGTCGTCGACTACGATGAAGGTCGGTCGCATAGACATGTCAGCTACCTCGGTATCCTGCAGGTGATGGTCGTCCCGGAGCCCTGCGAGGAGCGTATCCTCAGCTCCCCGCCGATGACGCTGGCCCGGTACTTGAGTATGTGGAGCCCCATCCCGCCGTCCTCGCGGGAGAGGGGCGGGATGCCGACGCCGTCGTCGCTCACTTCGACCGAGACGTTCTCGCGGTCCATGTAGAGGCCGACCTTGATGCGCCGCGCCCGCGAGTGCTTGCGGGCGTTGGCCAGGGCCTCCTGCACGATGCGGTAGAGGTGGATAGCCTTCTCGGAGTCCCGCACCGCGAAGCCCTTGGATGCCTCGAGGGTCACCTCCACGTCGCCGTGGTCGGCCGCGGCGTCTACCAGGCGTTTGACCGCGGGGACCATGCCCTTGGCCTCTAGTTCGGCGGGGTAGAGGCCCCGGGCTATGTCCTTAGCCCGGGCGGCCGTTTGGCCGGCGTCTTCGGCGAGGGCCATGGCCTCGGCGCTCGCGCCGCCGAAGGCCTCGGCGCTCGCGGCCAGGGCCACCGCGGGGGCGGAGCTCTCGTCCCCGCGGCCCGGGAGCGAGGAGGCCGCCCGAGCCGCTTCGTCGCCGGCGCGCCTGAGCTTGCCTTCGAGGACCGCCGCCATGATCCCGAGGCCGGCGATGTCTTGGCAGAGGTTGTCGTGGATGTCCTGGCCGATCTTGCCCATGATGCGGTTTGACACGTCGAGGATCTCCCTCTCGAGGGCGCGCCGCCTGGCCATCTCCTCGAGGAGCCGCGCGTTGGCCGCCGATAGCTCGAGGGTGCGGGCCCGGACGTTGCGCTCGAGGCACCGCTCCCGGTCGCGCTCGGCGCTCATGAGCCTGGCGCCCTTCAGGGCGCTGGACACCTGATCCCGCAGGGCCTCGTACATGCGCTTGTCCACCGAGTCGGCGGTGCATACCAGGTAGCCCAATCGGTCGTCGCCGAAGCGCAGGGGAGCGCAGACGTAGGCGCTGAAAGCCTCGGGCAGGCCTCCGGGCACGAGCTCCGAGGAGCGGAAGCGGAAGCCGAATGGCGCGAGGATCCGGGTGTCCCGGAGCCCGCTCACGAGGAGGAGCTTCGACCACTCGGGGGCGGGGCCCTTGGACTCGAAGAGGGATAGCCAGCAGCCCGAGATGCCGAGCTCCCGGGCCCCCCGGGCGATCTGCTTGAGGATGTCCTCGAGGCGGAAGGAGGAGATGAGGGAGGCCTCGATCTCTCCCAGGACCGCCACCCGCCTCTCGGCCGCGGCGCGCTGGGCGGAGAGGAAGCGGCACTCCCCCTCGGCGACGAGGAGGAGCGCCCTCTCCCGGATCGCCGGCGCGAAGGGGCGCCGCCGGAGCCTGGCGGGGTTCCGCCCCGCCCTGACCTCGGCGTTGACCTCCCGGGCGAGGGCGGCCAGGGGATCGAGCCCCCCGTCCTCCCCGGAGGCCCCGGGGCTTGGAGGCTCCGGGCCGGAGTCGTCGGGGTCGGGGGTCCGCTCGCAGCCGCAGGACTCCCGGACGACGAAGGACACCCGGGGCGAGCCTTCGGGGGTCTCCTCCGCGAGGCCGAGGCCTGCCGCGATCTTGTTTATCGCCATGCGCCCGAGCTCGGCGGCGGGCTGGCGCACCGTGGTCAGGGGCGGGGCGGAGAAGCGGCTGTCCTCGGTGTCGTCGAAGCCGGTGACCGAGACGTCCTCAGGGACCTCGAGGCCCCGGTCCGCCAGGGCCCGCATCGCCCCCAGCGCCATAAGGTCGTTGGCCGCGACGACGGCGTCGATGTCCCGCCCCGCCTCCAGGAAGCGCGCGACCTTCATCCGGGCGTCCTCCTCGGTGAAGTCGCCGTAGAGGACATCCACGCTCCCCGGCCATTCCTCCGGGCTGCGGACGCGGCCGAGGGACGAGAGCCCCTTGAGGAACTCGGCCTTGCGGGCCTCGGCCTCGAGGTGGCCCCTGGGGCCCGCGAGGAAGAGGAAGCGGCTGCGGCCGTGGACCCCGACGAGGTGCTCGGCGATGGAGCTCATGCCCCCCGAGGCGTCGACCCGGACCGAGGGGACGTTCTCGAACTCGAAGCCGATGGAGACGACGCGGACCTCGCCGAGGCGGGACAGGAATTCCTTCTGCTCCTCGGTCGAGATGAAGGTGCCTATGGCGTTGGACAGGACCACGAGGCCGGACATGCCGGAGTGCTTGGCGAGGTCGAAGGCTATGTTGTCGAGGGCCTCGTAGCCGATGGGGCTCGAGACCCGCTGGCCGGCGAAGAACACGAGGGCCGCGCCGACGCGCTCGGCCTCCTCGACGGCCCCGCGCCAGACGGCGTTCTGGTAGGGGTCGTCGAAGCGGGCGGCGAGGAAGCCGATGATCGGGGCCGCGGCGCGCACGGGGGCCGCCTAGGTCGACCTGGCGACCGGCGCCACGAGCATCGGGCCGCGCCAGCGCCGGGCGGCCTCGAAGGCCACGCTGCCATCCAGCCGGGCGTCCAGGCCGAGCTTGCGGTGGGTGGAGAGAGCGAGGAGGTCCCCGGCCCGGCAGGCCGCGACGATGGACTTGGCCGGGCGGCCGCGGACCACGAGGCTCTCGACGGCGGCTCCCGCGGCCCGCGCCCGGTCGGCCACGCCGCGGAGGTAGAGCTCCGAGCCCTCGAGGGCGTAGTCGAGGCTGGCCCTCGAGAGGGCCGGGGCCAGGAGGCCGAAGGCCGAGCCGGGGCCGCCGGCCTGGGCGGCGCTCCTGGGCACGGCGGTCACGAGGAGGACCGAGGCGCCGAAAGCCGCGGCCAGGGCGAGGGCTCCCGGCAGGGCGGCCTCGTGCTCGGGCCTGCCGTCCAGGGGCACGACGACGCGCTTCGGCGACAGGGCGGAGTCCCGCGGCCCCTCCGCGGGGGAGACGAGGAGGACCGAGGCCCCGCTGGCCGCCGCGACCTTCAGGGGCAGGGAGCCCGAGAGGGCTCCCGAGAGGCCGTGGCGGCCGTGGGCAGCCATGACCGCGAGGCCGGCGGAGAGCTCGGACTGGTGCTCGGCGACGGTCTCGGCCACCTCCCGGTCCCCCGCGGCCTTGTCCTCCGGGCCGGGCTCGTGGACGTGATACTCCGCCGGGACCCCAGCGGCCACCAAGGCCTCGGCCAGGGCCGCGAGGTAGGCCGCGGCCTCCGCCGAGGTGGCGAGGTGGCGCTCCCCGTGGACCGCCTTGGGCGGCCGCGCCTCCACCACGTGGAGCAGCACGATCGCGGAGCCGAGGCGGCGGGCCAGCTCCCGGGCGGGAGGCAGGGCGGCCTCGGAGCTCGGCGAGCCGTCGAGGGCTACGATGATCCGTTCGAACATGGCCGTCCTCCCTTCACGCTATCATGGCGACGATGAGGTAGATATTGAGCACCGTCACGACGGAGGCGGCGATGCCCAAGGCGACGCTGGCCGCCCTCCCGTTGACGAGTTCTCCCATTATCCTCCGGTCCGAGGTGAAGCGCAGGAGGGAGAATATGGTGATCGGCAGGCCGAAGGAGAGGAGGACCTGGGAGGCGACGAGGACGCTCGTCGGGTCGAGGCCGGCGAAGATGACGACCAGGGAGGGCAGGACGGTCACGGCTCTCCGGAGCCAGACGGGGATGTGCTTCTGGATGAAGCCCTCCATGACGATCTGCCCGGCGCTGGTGCCGACCGCCGAGGACGAGAGCCCGGAGGCGAGGAGGGAGATCCCGAACACGAGGCTGGACGCGTTGCCCAGGAGGGGCTTCAGGGTCTCGTAGGCGGTCTCGATGGAGGCCACGTCGGTCCGGCCCACGGCGTGGAAGGCCGAGGCGGACATGACGAGCATGGCGGCGTTCACGAAGCTCGCGATGCTCATGGCGATCACCACGTCGACGATCTCGAAGCGGAAGAGCTTCCGGAGGCCCGCCCCGTCGGCCGGCCGGATGCGGTTCTGGGTGAGGGCCGAGTGGAGGAAGATGGCGTGGGGCATGACCGTCGCGCCGAGGATGCCGCAGGCGAGGAGGGCGCCCTCTCGGCCCGGGAGGACTGGGGGGGCGAAGGACGCCGCCGCGGCCGCCCAGTCTGGCTTGGCTATGGCGAGCTCGGCCAGGTAGCTCGCGGCCACCACCGCGACGAAGCCGGTTATCACCGCCTCGAGGGGCCGGAAGCCGAAGCGCTCGAGGCCGAGGATGAGGAAGGTCGCGACCGCCGCCAAGAGGCCGCCTATCCAGAGGGGAAGGCCGAAGAGGAGCTGGATGCCCACCGCCGCCCCGAGGAACTCGGCGAGGTCAGTGGCCATGGCCACGATCTCCATCATGATCCACAGTCCCCAGTTGGCCCAGGCCGGGTAGTGGGAATGGCAATTCTCCGCGAGATTGCGCCCGGTGGCTATGCCGAGCTTGGCGGCCATGGCCTGGACGAGCATGGCGATGATGTTCGAGGCGAAGATGACCCACAGGAGGGCGTAGCCGAACTTGGCCCCCGACTGGATGTTGGTGGCGTAGTTGCCCGGGTCCACGTAGGCCACGCTCGCGATGAAGGCCGGCCCCAGGAAGGGGAGGAGTCGCTTGAGGGGGCCGCCCTTGGCTTTGCCCTCCAGCACGGCCACAGCCTCCGCGGTCGCCTTCGCGCTCGATCGGCCTTCCCCCATCCCGCACCTCCTCACCGCTTACCATCATGCCGCGCTTGCGCTACTATTGACTATAGGGCCGGATACCTAGACCCACGGACGCGGCGCCAGACGGGGCGGGCGTCGCCGCGCGGCCCGGGATCCCTCCGGGGAGGATAGAATGATTCGCTTGAGGCGTCAGGCCGCGGCCGTCGCCCTGTCCGCCGCCGCGTTAGTTGCCTTCGCCCAGCAGGGCGACCCGGGGACGATCACCGTCTCCGACGCCGCCTCCCTCGTCCGCGCCATCGCGCCGGGGCGGACCATCGTGCTCAAGGGGGGAGAGTATCGGCTCTCGACGGCCCGGGGCGTCACCTCTCCCTACGCCTCTTGGAGCGGCGCCGGCGGCGGGGAGCTCCGCCTCTCGGGGCTCCGGGACCTGACTATCCGGGGCGAGGGCGGGGTTTCCATCGTCTCCGACTCTGCCGGGGCGGCCATCCTCGGAATCTACGACTCGGAGAACGTGTCCTTCGCGGGCCTGTCCTTCCGGCGCGACCTAGCCGACGAGGAAGCCGCCGGGGCATCCTCCTTGCTAGCCCGGGGAGTGAAGGGCCTCTCGATGGACTCCTGCGACTTCTCGGGGCCCGCCCTCTACGCCATCGAGATCCACCGCTCCTCGGGGGTCTCCCTCAGGAAGAGCCGAGTCTCCGGGGCCGACTCGGGGGCGGTCTACGCCGAGGGCGCCGAGGGTCTGGCCCTCTCGGGAGGGACCATCTCGGATTGCCAGGGCAGCCCCCTCCTCTACCTCGGCGAGTCCGGGGACTTCCTGATCGAGGGGGTGGGCATCTCCGGCAACTGGGGCGACGACCTCGTGGAGCTCCGGAGCGGGGAGCCGTCCGGCGACCTCTCGGGGGACGCCGGGGAGCCGTCGGTCCGCTTCGAGGACTGCGAGTTCTCGGACAACGACTTCCAGTACTTCGCTGGCTCGGGCCCGCTTCCCGTCGTCGCGGGCTGCTCCTTCCGGGATAACAGCTTCGACGAGGACTGGGAGGCCCGGTCCGTCGACCCCGACGTCTCGGAGGGCGGCCCCGCGGACTCGGGCCTCGCCTACAGCGAGCCTTCCGGCGACGGCCTGCGCCGCTACGTCCACTCCTCGGGCCTGTCCTTCTCCTACCCCGCCCGCTGGGCCCTGGTCGAGTACGGGCGGGAAGCCCGGGTGGGAGTATTCGCGCCGGACGACAAGAGCCTCGTGCTCTTCCTCGTGGCCTCCCGGGCCTCCTCCCAGGCCTCGTCGCCCCCCGCCCCCAAGCTCTTCGCCGATTCGGCCCAGGCCCTGGCGGAGAAGCTGAAATCGGGCTCAGGCATCGTCCTCTCGCTGGAGGCCGACGGCGAGCCTTACACGGACAACGGCCTCCTCTCGGCCGACTACGCCGGGCGCGCGACGATGAAGAGCGGCGGCAGGGCCGCGGTGAGGGCCCGGTTCATGGACTCGGGGGGCCTCGTCTGCGCCATGCTAGCCTTCGCCGACGACCAGTCGGCTCTGGAGTCCGACGGAGACATCGACGGGATATTCTCCTCGGTCGAGCGGGGCGCCACCGGCGGCCGCTAGGGATGCGCGTCGGCGATCATTGCCCAAGCTCCGGCCAGGTGCTAGAATGAGATATAGCCCCGCTAATCCTAAGGAGTTCTCATGGTCATCCTCACCCTGAACTGCGGATCTTCTTCTGTCAAATATCAGGTCTACGACTGGGACGCCAAGGACGTCCTGGCCACCGGCATAGTCGAGCGCGTGACCCTCGGCGGCGCCTCGATCACCCACAAGGCCAAGGGCAAGCCCGACTACGAAGAGAAGCACGAGTGCCCGAACCACAAGGTCGCCGTCGAGCTGATCATAAAGACCCTCACCGACCATGAAGTCGGCGTAATCAAGGACATGAAGGTCATCAAGGCCGTGGGCCACCGGGTCCTCCACGGCGGCAGCAAGTTCACGAAGTCGGTCCTCGTCACCCCCGAGGTCATCGAGGGCTTCCGGGATGTCCAGGACCTCGGCCCCCTCCACAACCCGGCGAACATCATGGGCATCGAAGCCGCCCAGGCGGTTCTCCCCAACGTCCCCCACGCCGCGGTCATGGACACCGCTTGGCACCAGACCATGCCGCCATCGAGCTTCCTCTACGCCACTCCCTACGAGTGGTATGAGAAGTACGCAGTGCGGAAATACGGCTTCCACGGCACTTCTTTCCTATATACCGCAAAGCGCGCGGCCGTTCTCTTGGGCCAGGACCCGTTTAAGACCAACCTTATCATCGCCCACATCGGGAACGGCTCTTCGATCAACGCCGTCAAGGACGGCTGCTCCTTCGACACCTCCATGGGCCTCACCCCTCTCGAGGGGCTCGTGATGGGTACCCGCTCCGGCGACCTCGATCCGGCGGTGCCCTTCTACATCATGCGCAAAACCGGCATCTCCGCCGCCGAGGCCGAGCAGGCCCTGAACAAGAAGTCCGGAGTCCTAGGCATCACCGAGAAGTGGGCCGACCGCCGGGACATCGAGCAGGCCGCCGAGAAGGGCGACGAGCGGGCCAAGCTCGCCCAGGACATGGAAGCCTACCGGGTGAAGAAGTATATCGGCGCCTACTACGCCGCCCTCGGCCGCGTGGACGCCCTGGTCTTCACCGCCGGCGTCGGCGAGATGGGCCCGACGATCCGCGCCAAGATCGTGGACGGCCTCGAATCCCTCGGCATCGTCGTGGACAAGGACAAGAACTCCAAGTCCAAGACCCGCAACGCCGAGACCGACATCACCGGGCCCGGCTCCAAGGTCAAGGTCTTCGTGATCCCCACCGACGAGGAGCTCGTGATGACCGAGGACGCCTACGCCCTCATGAACGGCACCTACGACGTCCACACCAACTACCACTACAGCTTCCAGGAGAAGGGCTACGTGAACAAGGCCAGGGCCGAGGGCCTCGCGCGGGACCTTGAGAAGAAGCCCTACCTCAAGGACTTGGTAGCGAGGGCCAAGTAGGCATGAGGCTCCTCCTCGTCCGCATCCGGGTCCTCGAGGGCTGCGAGGAAGGCTTCATCGCAGCCACCCTGGCCAACCAGGCGGGCAGCCTGAAGGAGCCGGGGGTCCGGCGCTTCGAGCTCCTCCAGGACGAGGCGGACAAGCGTCGCTTCGTCCTGGTCGAAGGCTACCGGGACGAGGTGGCCCAGGCCGCCCACAAGGAGACCGCCCACTACGCCGCGTGGAGGCGGGCGGTGGAGCCCATGATGGCCGAACCTAGGGTCAGGGAGCTCTATTCGGTCCTCGGCTCCTCGCCTGGCCTGCAGGAATAGGCTAAAAAAAGATTAAAAACGTAATTAATGCCCCTGGCGGGGGAGATTTATCAAATCCCTCATTGTGAAATTCCTAAAAAAACCCTATAGTTGCTACAGCAGTTCGAGGGATGGAAGAAGTTACCTAGGCTCCTTCTTCCTTCGCAGGTGGCGGCGTTGACCCAGGGCGGGCACCGTCGGGCTTTTCGGGGTTTCCTCCTTCCCCCCGAAAGGCCTTTTTTTTGCCTCCGGCGCCGTCGTGCTTCTTTTTTTCCCCACTCGTCGGTATACTCCCACTCCATGGATCTTAGGGAATTCGATCTTTGGTGCCGCTCGTTCCTGGAAATCGGAGAACTCGAGCGGGCCGACGCGTCCCTGAACGGGATCCAGGTAGGCCGCTCCGGCGGCCCTCTAGGGCTCGTGGCCTTCGCCGTGGACGCCTGCGCCGAAAGCATCGGCAGGGCCGTGGCCGCCGGCGCCCAGGTGCTTTTCGTGCACCACGGCCTCTTCTGGGGCAAGAGCCCGAGGATCGAGGGGCCCCTCCTCACGAGGATTCGCCTCCTCGTCGAGGCGGATATGGCCCTGTATGCCTGCCATCTTCCCTTGGACAAGCATCCGGAGCTGGGGAACAACGCCGTCTTGGCCCGCCGGATCGGCCTCAAGGATGTCCGGCCCTTCGGCGAGTACCACGGCGTGGAGGTCGGGGTCCGGGGTTCCTTGGAGCCCAAGCTCGGCCTGGACGAGGTGGTCCGCCGGGTGCTGCCCGACGGCTCCCGGCCCCTCACCCTCATCCCGGGGGCCGCCGCCGAGATAGGGAGCGTGGCGGTGATCTCTGGGGGCGCCGCCATGGACGCCCTCCAGGCTATGGCGGCTGGGGTGGATCTCTTCGTCACGGGGGAGAGCTCCCACTCTATATACCACTCGGTCACCGAAGGCGGGATGGCCTTCTTGGCCGCCGGGCACTACGCCACCGAGACTTGGGGCGTGAGGGCGGTCGCCGAGCGGCTGTCCCGGGAGACGGGGCTCAGGTCCCTGTTCATAGATCTGCCGACAGGGCTATAGGGGAAAAAACATGGAGAAGCGGGAATCGGGGGCGCCCATCGCGCCCTTTTCGCTGAGCCTCGCGGTCCTCGCCCTCGACCAGGCGACGAAGGCTGTCGTCGCCGCCAAGGTCGAGCCGGGCACCGTGGCCTACAGCGCCTTCGGCGACTTCCTCTGGATCGTGCGACAAGCCAACCTCGGCATGGCCTTCAGCCTCCTCGACGAGCTGGCCCCCGGGCCGAGGGCCGCGGTGCTCATAGCCCTGCCGCTCCTCCTCGTGGCCGGGGTCGTGGTCTTCTACTTCAAGAGCCGCGAGCCGAGCATGGTCCAGAGGTGGGCCCTCTGCGGCATAGTGGGCGGCGGCCTGGGAAACGTGATCGACCGCATCTTCCGCCCCGACGGAGTAGTCGACTTCATCAGCGTCAAGTTCTACGGCCTCTTCGGCTACGAGCGCTGGCCGACCTTCAACGTCGCCGACGCGACCGTGGTGGTCTCGGCCCTCCTGCTCGTCGTCTCGACGATCGTGATCGATTCAAGGAGAAAGGAATGACCAAGAACGGCAGGAGGGCCCTCTTCCTCCTGGTGGCGACAGTCGCGAACATGCTCTTCACCATAGTCCTCATCGTCGTCCTCCTCGTCGCCTGGTCCCTGATCGCCCAGGCCCTGAGGATCCCGAACAACACGCCCATCCCCTGGTTCGTGGCCTTCCTCGCGGCTATCGTCGTCGCGGGCTTCACCTACAGCAAGGTCCTCAAGGCCATCCAGAAGCGCCCGGGCCTCTCCGAGCGCTTCGGCCTCATCAAGTAGGGGGGCGGTATGGACGGCTACAGGGAATCCCTCGCGGCCCTCGGGGTCGCGGTGCCGGAGATCCTCCTCCCCGCTCCCGGCACCGACTACGGCAAGTGGGCGGTGGTGGCCTGCGATCAGTACTCCTCCGAGCGGGGCTACTGGGACCGGGTCCGCTCCGCCGTGGGCGGCGCTCCCTCCACCCTGGACCTCATCTTCCCCGAGGCCTACCTCGAGGACGCCGACGCCGAGTCCCGGATCGCCGGGATCCAGGCGAGGATGCGGGATTACCTGGCCCGCGGCCTCCTCGCGTCTTCCGGCGAGGGCCTCGTCCTCGTGGAGCGCTTCACCCCGGGCTGCGCCAAGCCGCGGGTGGGCCTCGTGCTCGCCGTGGACCTCGAGGCCTACCGCTACGGCGCCGACTCGAAGTCCCTCGTCCGCCCCACCGAGGGCACCATAGTAGAACGCCTGCCCCCGCGCATGCGGATCCGCCGGGGCGCCGAGCTCGAGCTGCCCCACATCATGCTCCTGGTGGACGACCCCGGCCGCGCGGCCATCGAGCCGATCTACTCCGGCCGCGAGGAGCTGCCGAAGCTCTACGACTTCGAGCTCATGATGGGCTCCGGCAGGATCAGGGGATGGAAGGTCGGCGACCCCGCGCTCCTCGCGCGCTTCGCCTCGGCCCTGGCCTCCCTGGCGGAGCCTGCGGC
>Ga0268360_1002359_pt1 | contig 15022 bp, 13 predicted proteins | sample BioMet11_FD_192465 | JGI IMG/M metagenome (GOLD analysis project Ga0268360, IMG submission 192465) | Sewage microbial communities from Oakland, California, United States - Biofuel 11 (Illumina Assembly) | ecosystem: Engineered > Wastewater > Sewage > Unclassified | place: USA: California... | reverse complement strand
CGGACCGGGTCCGGGCGCCCTACCCTTACCCGGCCACGATATCGTACACCGCGTGCCACTGCCCGGGCGAGTACGACCGTACCTCGCGCTCGGCAACATCCGCCCCGCCCAGCTCCCGGATCCGGGCGAGATGCTCCCCCTTCTCCGAGACCAGAGAATAGAAATGGATCGTTCCCCCGGGCCGGACGAGCCGGAAAGCTTCGGGCAAAAATTCCGTGCCGGACAGCGGGAGGTTCATCACGATCCGGTCGAACTTCCACGGGAAGATCTTCTCAAGATGGCGGGCATCGGCAAGCACCGGGATCACGTTTGCCGCCCGGTTCTTCCGGCAGTTCTCCATCATGAGAAGAACCGCCTGCGGGTTTACGTCGGCCGCAACAACCACGCCCGCCCGTGCCGCAAGGGATATCGCAAACGGCCCGACACCGGCAAACATGTCGAGCACGAGCTCACCGTCGCGGAGCTGATCGAGCACCCGCCGGCGCTCGGTCGAGAGCCGGGCGGAGAAGTAGGCGCCGGCGAGGTCTACCACGAACCGGTGGCCGTGTTCCACGACTTCGGTGCGGGTCGTTCCTTTCCCGGCAAGGACGATGTAGTCCCGGGTCCGGTACTCTCCCGAGACCTCGCTTGTGGGGAAGAGCACCGTGTGGAGCGAGGGTCGGTTTGCGAGGATCTTTTCTGCACCCTCCGGATCGTTCTCCTGCATGATCGCGATCCCGCCCACGAGCTCGTGACGGGGAAGTGGCTCGCGGCCCGGCTGCTCCCCGAACTGGTACCACCCGGCGCCGTCACGCTCCGCGAGCACGGCAAAGACGAGATCGTTTCCCTCGTGCAGGACCTTGAGCGTCACATCGAGCGCCCCTTCAAAAAGAAGCGCCTGCCGTGTCGACTCGCCGTCCTTTGCCGGTACCCGTACACCCCACTGTCCGACCGTCATCGCACGACCACTGCAATCATAATAGTATGCGTGCAACATTTATTCATGGCTGGTGATGACGGACACCACAATGCGGCAGGGCAGGGCGGCCCTGTGCATGAAAGCGATACAGAAGTCCAATCCCGGATCAGGGCCGGCACGGTAAAACTCTACGAGCTCGAAAAACTGATGCCCCCGGCCGATGCCGTGCGGGTACGGCGCGGGTACATCGAAGAGGAAACCGGCACGACCTTAAAGAACATCGGCACTTTCTCCATCGACACGGGCCGGGCGGCAACCCGGAACTGCGAGAACATGATCGGCGCCGTGCAGGTGCCGGTCGGGGTTGCCGGGCCGGTGCTCGTGAACGGCGAATACGCGAAGGGGAAGTTCTGGCTGCCCCTTGCAACAACGGAAGGTGCACTCATCGCATCGGTGAATCGCGGCGCGGGCGCAATCACAAAAGCCGGCGGGGCTGAAGTCCGGGTCCTGCACGAGGGAATGACCCGTGCCCCGGTCTTTGCCGCAAAGAGCGTGGGGCACGCAAAAGAGGTCGCCGACTGGGCAGCGGCCCACGAGAAGGACTTTGCCGCGATCACGGCCACCACCACCTCGCACGGACAGATGACGGGGCTTACCACATATATCGCGGGAACGAGCGTCTTTGTCCGGCTCGAATTCGATTCCAAGGACGCGATGGGCATGAACATGGTCACCATCGCGAGCGCAAAGATTGCAGACGAGATCGCAAAAGCTACCGGTGCCCGGCTCATCGCCCTCTCGGGGAATATGTGCACCGACAAGAAGCCGGCCGCGATCAACACGATCCTGGGCCGGGGCCGGAGCGTTGTTGCCGGGATCGCACTCTCCCACGAGCTCATCGAAAAGATCTTCAAGACCGATGCAAAGTCGATGTTCGAGGTTAACTATAGGAAGAACCTTGTCGGTTCGGCCCGGGCCGGGGCCATGGGATTCAACGCCCATGCGGCTAACGTGGTCGCGGCGATGTTCATTGCCTGCGGGCAGGACGCGGCCCACGCCATTGACGGCAGCACCTGTATGACCACGATCGACCCGACCGATGACGGGGTGTACGTATCCGTCACGCTCCCCTCGCTCCCGGTCGGCACGGTTGGCGGCGGGACCGGTGTAGATACCCAGCAGGAGTGCCTGAAGATCCTCGGAGCGGCCGGCAGCGGTACTCCCCCGGGTGCGAACGCAAAGAAGCTCGCCGAGATCATCGCGGCCGGCGTCCTTGCCGGGGAACTCTCGCTGATCGGAGCACTTGCCGCCCAGCACCTTGCCCGCGCCCACCAGGAACTGGGCCGGGGCGTAAAACGGTAAAAGAGAGAAAAATTATCTGCTTTTTTTCTGAGGGGACTGTTCCGGATACGCTTCGCTGAAGTCACGGAGCGCCGATGCAAGGATCTTTGTCTTCCCGACAAGCGCCGCGATCATGATCGTGTCGAAGATCTCGCCTTTTGTAGCCCCTTCTTTTGCCGCGGCCTGAATGTGGAACTTCGGGCACTGGTTTGCCCCGGACGCTGCTGCCGCCGCAAGGGTAACAAGCTCGGCGGTTTTTGCCGAAAGGTTCGGGGGCCGGCAGAGCATGTCGTCCGCAATGCACATGAGCGCGAAGTAATCCGGCCGCTCGTTTTTCTGGACCGGCAGGATAAACGGCATGCTCCCGAGCATCTCCTCTGTGTCTTCGAGCATGTCATCGCCGATGGAATCGGTGTGTTTCAAAAATTCACTGATTGCCTTTTTGTTTGCCTCTTTCATTTCCCAGGCCTCAACTGTACTTTTTTGTTGGCACACCGTGAGGATAAACGATCCGAAACCGTTTGAAAAATGCCGGTCCCGATCCTCACGGGATCCGGTGGTCACCGGGGGAAAACGTGATCTTTGGAATTTTTTGAGAGAACCCGAAAATTTACTTCAGAAATTACAGCAGTACGGGTAGCCATACCCCCGCCCGGTTTTACAAAATACCCCCAATGACCCCCCTCCACAGATCCGGTTATCCCGCCCGGAATTTGGCCGGATATGGACTGATTTTACGAGAGAAAAACCGGCACGAAAAAGGAGACCAACCACAGGATCCCGGTTAGGGGGGTCATTGGGTGCTTTTTTGCCGGCACGGGAGGACCGGCACTCGCAGGCCCGCGTACCAGAACGGAAGTCCGGTCGGGAAAAACGTGCGGCAGGATGTGCCGGTATCAGGGTGCGGCCGGACGGTTAAGAGGGGCCAGGGAGAACCGGGCAGGAATGCCCCGGCACATCAGAACCGGAACCACTTCATCATCACGAGCGCGTCTTCGCCGTTCGCATAATAGCCGCCGACAAAAAAGACGTCCTGGTACCCAAGGCGGCGGTAGAATTTCTGGGCGGGGACATTGGACTCGCGGACCTCAAGCTGGGACCCGGTGGCGAGTTCGAGCGCAAACTGGTGCTCGGTCCGGAGCATCAGCTGCCGGCCGATCCCCCGGTTGCGGAACTGCGAGGAGACCGCGAAGTTGCAGATATGGCCGTAGATGTTCTCGCCCGTGTCCTCGATAGCCCCGATGATGAAACCCGCGATCTGCCCGTCGCAGACGGCGACAAAGAACGTGGTCGGGTAATATGAGAGCGCCTCCGCAAACGTCTGCTTGTCCCAAGCCTCGACAAATGACTCGACCTCGATCGCATAGATCGCATCGACATCGGCCGGCCCGGCCCGCCGGATCTGTGCGGGGGTCTTAGGGGGGATCGCATCCCGGGATTTTATCATGGTGGTGCGCTCGTTTTGCAGGTTATCCTGTTGCCCCCCGCGTACAATAAGGCTTTGTACCGTGCTGTTTTTTGCCCCCGCCGGTGTCTGTGGGTATATATGTGATCTCGCCAAACGTATGAGAAAGAACGCCCTGATTATGGGGCGCCGGTTGGTACCATGGTAACGATCTACCGTTTCCCCGCGGTGCGCCCCGCACCCGGCGAGGCCCAGGCCATCGCAGCCGTTCCGTACGATGTTGTTACGGCTGAAGAGGCGCGGGCGATCATAAAAGAAAACCCGGACAGTTTTCTGACCGTCAGCCGCCCGGACGCAGAACTCCCGGATCTGCCCGCTAACGACGACAAAGTCTACGAGCGGGCAAAAGAAAATTTCAACGCACTGGTCTCCAGCGGCCGGATGAAAAAGGATGCGAAACCCGGGATGTACGTGTACCGGATCCGGCAGGATGGCGATACGTTTCTGGGGCTCTGCTGCTGCCTTGAGACCGAAGATTACCGTACCAACAAAATCCGGCGCCACGAGCTGACCCGGTACGATAAGGAAGAGGACCGGACCCGGCACATTGCGGCAGTAAAGGCCCACAACGGCCCGGTCGTGCTCCTGTACCGGGATAAGGACAGCCTCTTTTCGTACATCGAATCGCTGATCGCAGGAGGCAAAAAACCGGATGCAGTGGTCACGACCCCGCAGGGCGGCATCCACCAGATCTTTGCCGTCACCGATCCAAAAGCGCTCGACGAACTGGAGCGCCGGTTTACGGGCGTTGCAAACCTCTACATTGCCGACGGCCACCACCGGGCAAAGGCGGCAGTCAATCTTGCCGACCGGAAAAAAGCGGCCGGGGAAAAGGCGGACGGCGAGATCGGACGCTTTATGGGCGTGCTCTTTGCCGAGAACCGGGTGAAGATCCACGGGTACAGCCGGCTTTTAACCGATCTCGGGAAGTTCACGCCCGAATCGTTCCTTGACGGGCTCAAAAAGCAGTACACGGTTACCCCGTACGGGAAGGTTGACGGAAACGGGTACAACATAAAACCGCACATCGCCAGCCCGGAAAAATACCACGTGATGCACCTCTATCTTGGCGGAAACTGGTACGAGTGCACGAGGCCCATCGACCCGGCGGCCGGGCCCATCGATGTGCTCGACGTCTCGGTGCTCCAGAAGACCGTGCTCGAAGGCATGCTCGGGATCACCGATCCCCGGGGCGATGCCCGGCTCCAGTACCTCGGCGGGGCCCGCCCGGTGGCCGATCTCGAAAAACTGGTGGACGAAGGGAAATACACGGCCGCGTTTGCCATGCAGCCGGTCCGCGTGGGAACGGTCCTTGCGATTGCCGATGCCGGGGAGATCATGCCGCCCAAGTCCACGTGGTTCGAGCCAAAACTTTTGAGCGGGCTTGTCATCCACTCGTTCGCGTGAGCGGACGATCCAAACCGTATCCTTTTATCATTTTTGCAGGCGGAGGGGATATGATATGATCACCCTCGCACTCCCTAAGGGCAGCCTCGAAGCGCAGACGCTCCAGCTTTTCAAGGAGGCCGATCTCGAAGTCAGGCGTACCGACCGCGACTACAACCCGTGCATTGCCGATTCCCGGATCGGCAAGGTGAAGATCCTCCGCCCGCAGGAGATCCCGACCTACGTGGACAAGGGCTATTTCGACCTCGGGATCTCGGGCCTCGACTGGGTCCGCGAGACAAAGTCTGACGTGGTCGAGGTGGCAGCCCTTACCTACAGCAAGACGGGCGAGGGCAACGTGAAGATCGTAATAGCGGTCCAGCGGGACGAGCCGATCGAGAACGCATCTCAGATCCGGCCGGGAAGCAAGGTCACGACCGAGTATCCCGAGCTCACGAAACAGTTCTTTGAGGAAAAAAAGATCCCGGTCCAGCTCTTCCACTCGTACGGGGCTTCGGAAGCAAAGGTGCCGGACCTCATGGACGTGGTCGTGGACCTGACCGAGACGGGGACGACGCTGCGGAAAAACGGCCTCAAGATCATCGGCCAGATCATGGAGTCGCACACGGTGATCATCGCAAACAAGGCTGCCTGGGCCGACCCGGAGAAACGGCGCGAGATCGAAGAGATCAAGTCGCTGCTCTTTGGGGTGCTCGAAGCCCGGCACAAGGTGCTCCTCACGATGAACGTGCCGACCGCGGCGCTCGAAAAGATCGTTGCCGCACTTCCCGCGATGAAGAAGCCGACCGTGAGCCGGCTCCACGGGATCGAGTATTACAGCGTCCAGACCGTAGTTCAGAAGAGTTCGGTGAACGAGCTTATTCCAAAGCTCAAGCGGTGCGGGGCGGAGGATATTCTGGAGATACCCATTTCGAAGATTGTGGCGTGAATTGTTCCCGAGGGGTTTCTGCGCTGTTTCACGCGGTACGAATGCGGGAAATTACCTCACGGGCAAAAAGTTTGGATCGGGACCTGTGATACCACGGGGATTTCCGGTACCTGCCTAATGGGGGTTATCCGGGGCGGGCTATAAAAAACAACATTTATATCCCTTTACCCGTCTATAGGCCAATAATGCAAAAGATGCACTGGGTGATCCTGTTTGTGACGGCGATCAGCCTTGTCGTGATAGGGGGGCTTGGTGTATTCTGGCTGTTAAGCCCGTCGAGTCCGCCTCCGGCAGCAGCGGTAAACAACACAACGCTCATCCATACGGGGTTCAGGCAGGTCGAATCGAACCCGATGGTGAATTATCTCTCGCTTGACGATGCGGTCTCTGCTGTTGCCGGCAGCACGGAAGATGCAAATGCCAGCCAACAGAACTATCCGATCTATTACATCAAAGGGCTGCACGTGAACGGTTCAGGATATGCGGAGCAGTGGATCCTCGGTGTCCGTGAGGGAAGCAACATCACGCTGAGAACATATGATCGTTCCGGGACCGGTTCAATCCCCTGGCAGTGGGACAAGCTGCCGGATCAGGAGATCGATCTCTCCGGGATCAGATCCCCGACCGAAATAATGAATATCGTCTCTTCCGCTAACCAGACGCTCTTTGGGGATGCCGAACTTGAAATTTCCCGGGGCACCTACACGGTGACAGGGCCGGCCGGTTCGCACCCCCGCGAATACATCGTTAATGCCACCACGGGGGAAGTGATCGCCACCCATGACTGACAATGCCGGGACCCTCTCGATCGATTTCCTGGCGGGATTTACCATCTTTCTTATTGCATTCATCTATGTCGCGACCCTGATCCCGGGCCTATTTATCGGTCTCCAGAGCCGGACCATTGACTATGACGCCGTAGCTTACCGGACCGGTGTAATTCTCGTGGAAGATCCCGGGATGCCCTACAACCCCTCATGGGAAAACCTCGATGATTACCATAAGGGGGAGGTCCTTCGGTTCGGTCTTGCCGTATCAAAAGACACCCCAAACATCCTTTCGTCACAGAAAGTGGATCGGTTCTTTTGTACTACATGGACCTACCCGGACGATTACCGCTCGCGGGTAATTTTCGGGAATTATCCGTACATGTTCAATATCTCTTTCCAGCCGGCGGGATCGAACCTGACACGATCGATCGGTGACGATCCGCCCGACGAGTACGGGTACATCCGAAGGGTAGTGAAAATAAAAGGGATTAGCAACGCCTCAATTGATGACTCCACTATCCAGACATACAAATTCAATTCGAGCGATAACGTTACGACAGATGTCTTCTCCATCCACCTGAATTTCACGAACCTGCTGGAGGACGAGCCGAACCCGGCGTACCAGATAAACCCTTACAACGACCAGATCATGGTCAATGTCAGCGGCATGAATGCCAAGGTAATACCAATCCCCCCTATAACCGCCCCCCTGCCAACAAACCTAACTGCCATTCAGATCTGCCGGTCCAAGCCAATCTCGACAAATCTTCATCCGCCCGTGGTCTGTTTCGCCAATTTCACCTCACCCATCGTGGACAATAACCAGGTGGATCTCCCGTATCCTATTGAGAATAACCTTTCCCTGATCATCCCTCCGGGATTCATCACCACGGATCTGGCCGACGCCAATACCCAGTTGTATTTCAACCTGACATTCGATCATTACAACGCGGGGATCTTATCCGAGGAGAAAGGGTATCTTAACAGCACAGGAAGCGGGCCTTTTGAATATAATTATGACCCGAAAAACATCACCCTGCCGAAACTACAGGACGGCGTGCTGGAGGTCTCCGTATGGTAAACGACACGGGCCAGTTATATACTATCGAAGGGATTGCGGCTGCCCTTATCATGCTCTTTTCGGCATATCTCGTCCTTAGTGCGACCTCGGTTTATACTCCCGGGGATACTCATATCAGCGATATGCAGCTCGAACAACTGGGAACGGACGCTCTCCGGATGATGAACACACCGATAAACAGTTCATCGGCAAAAAGCCCCCTCCAGGAAATTGTCGAGACAAACAATGCCACATACTTCAATGAGACCTTCTTAAATTACGTGAATAATAAGACAGAATTAAAAACAGATAACCTGCACTATTCAGCGGTCGTCACATACCGGAATATTACGAATGGAAACACCACGTGGAATTATCCCCTTTCCTCCAACCGTAACCTGACAGGAGGGGAACATCCGGTACGGGTAACTGAATGGGTGCTTGCCAATATACAAGCCGGATCGAATGTAAAACAGAACCGGGCAATCCTTGTGGAGGTGCTCTTATGGCGGGATTAAACGATGATGCACAGTGGATCGTCCTGATGGGATTTGTGGTGAGTTTCAGTCTGTTCTTCCTTGCGATGCTTCTCAACCAGTCGACCTTGGTCGGCCAGACAACAGCGGAAGGCGTGCTGGATTTCCCGAAAAACGATGTGCGCGATGTGAAAGATGTCATTACGGAATCTGTAATGCTCTATACATCCGGCAGGGATAGTCCGTCCAATGCAACAGTTGTCCAGTTGGATATTGAATCGCTTGCGTTAAGCCGGAAAAATGCAGTGGTCGGGTATACACCAATTGATGAAATCGCACTACCCACATCATCGGACAAACATACCCGAATCTCCATCCACTACAACAACGGGGTGACAGAGTACAATGAATACTGGACATCGCTCTGAAGATTGGCGTGAAAGGGGAGTGTCTGAGATGATCGAATACGTGATAGTGAGCGGCATCCTCCTCCTTCTCTTCATGGTCATGCTCCTTCTGGTTAACGCAAATTTCATGCAGGGGCCTTCAGAGACGCTCCAGTATACGGCATTTACCGATATCGGCAATGGTGTATCGACGCGGATTGTCGACATGTACAGTATCGCCCCGACAAACGGGACCATTTCATCCGCATTCGATATTCCTGACGATGTCGGAGGGCAGGACTACACTGTGGAGATCTATTCCGGGGCAACGGCTGCCGACCAGTATGCCAAAGTCTACCGGGGCATCATCGCAAGCAACATCAGTCTGGGCGGTATCAGCGCAACGCGGAATGTATCCGGAAACACAACGGGACAGGGGATGAACAGGCTCAGTTACGATTCTGCGGGTTTCGAAACGTGAAAATCGAAAAAACGATTGCGCAGGATTGAGTAAAGGAGAAAGGATAACACAAAAACAGGGAGACTAAAAACATGCAGTCCGTCAGGAGTTCAAAAAACCGGAACGATCATGCAGTATCCGAAGCGATCGGGTTTATCCTGATTTTTGGCATCATCATATCCGGTATTGCGCTGGTGACCCTGTACGGGTACCCGCTGCTGCTCCAGCAGCAGACAAATGCCGACGAGCAGATCATGGAGAAGAACATGATCGTGCTCCAGAACGATGTCAAGAGTCTTGCATACAAGACTGTTCCCTATAAGGAGACTTCCCTGAAGGTGGGGGGCGGGGCATTGGTCGTTTATAATTCAACGGTAGATACCGCTAATGCGCATTTTGAAATTTTCGATACCTCTGGATTAATCAAGAACGATGACGGGAGTACGTTCACATTTTATCCCGGGGATATCCGCTATGAATCCACAAGCGCCCAGACCGGGATGTCTCTTGAAAACGGTGCAGTGGTTAAACGAATGCTCGCCCAGGAAGGGTCGACCATGCTGGCAGCACCACGGTGGTTTGTGGACGACCAGACAAATACTGCCGTGGTTTACCTGGTTGGGTTCAACTCGACTGATGCAATGTCCCGGACCGGTGTCGGAACCGTGAAGATGGAGCTGGATCAGGCAAAGACCAACTCAACCACCTATGAGATTACCACCGGGGACACTGTCCATATCACATACAAGCCGAATGCGGATGCCAATTATTCAACTGCATGGGACAGTTATTTCAGTACTGCGCTGGGAATGAATCCGGATGGATCAGGGGGGTACACCTTCCCATCAGGTACCGTGGACAAACTGGTTGTTAACCGGTATGAAATCAGGATAAAATCGGTATGAGGAACTCAAGATTGTCAAAGGCTATTTTTTTTTAATACAGCCAATCCCAAAAAACGTTTCAGGTTTTACCTTTTTCCGAGATCAGGGTAAGCGGGCATATAAAAATAAATAATTTATATATAATGAACCTGCCCATACCACTACATACGTGAGGGGATATGCGCATATTTCGAAGTATAATTATACTTTTTAGTTTGCTCCTGTTCGTAGGACTGGTCACTGCAGACCCCGTTCCCGATCAATCGTCGTCCATTTCCACGAGTGCAAACTGGGTGGTGGTGAACCACCCTGCGACAATCACGGTTGTTGCGCATAATGAGACATCCGGTTATCTTTCTGGTGCGACCGTGAATGTCGCACTCGAGAATACGGATCTTGGATCGCTTGTCATGGCGGGTACTACTACGGATGCATTAGGTGAGGTATCCGGAACTTTTAATGCTGGTACCAAATCCGGGGCGGTGAATATTACAGCGACCATTACCAAAGATGGTTCCAGTGTCACCAAAACCATAACCCAGTACATCGATCATGATGTTCCCTATACCGTACAGTTCTATTATGATGGCGAGGTGACCGTGGATACGGAGACCCCGTTTACGATGAGATTTACCGATCACTGGGGAAATCCCATAGATAATAAAAAGCCGGGTGATTCGCATGCAGTCTCGCTTCATATAGGTTCGGTCACCGGAGCCGCTGCATTTGACAGCGGCGGAACCTTCGTACAGGATCTCACCCAGAATACCGATGCCAATGGCAATGTCACGGTAACCGTCAGGACAGACATTGTTGGCGGAGAGAATATTATCTGGATGAAAGCGTTTGGATCTGTCGGAGATCAGTACAAGTCCATTATCGGCCTGACGAACGCGGTTCCGTTCAGTATGACCCAAGCGTTATCACCGTCACCCGCAATGCAACCCTGTGACGGTGCGGCGGACCACACGTTTACGTTTATGTATACACTTTACGACAAACATGGCAACATTGCGGAAAATCAGTCGATCCTGTTGCATACCAGCTGGGCTGGGGATACGGATACCACCTTTACCACAAATGAATTTGGCCAGATCTGGCTTACCTATGGCCCCCATGAAACCGCAGCCGATATTTCCATTACTGCAACATCGGTTACGAATTCATCCGTTTCAGCCACCAGTTACGTGGAGTTTTACAGTACTGCCCCTGAAAACATGCAGTTAACGGCAAGCCCGCAGACCATGGGAAGCCTCGATGCGGGGAGTTCTATACGATCCAATATCTCGGCCGAAGTGACCGATGAGAAGGGCAACCCAGTCAAAAATGAGACCGTCACCTTTACTATCGGGACTCCGTGGTATGATGGCACATATAACATCACTGCTGGCCCGAGATGGGAAAGTACACCTTCTGATACGGTAACCGGGACTACCACTGAAGACGGTTTTGCCACCGTCAAATTCATGCCCGGTGCATTCAGCCGGAATAAAACCGATCTCAATTATAATCCTCAGGCAACCGGCCATGTTACGGTGACGGCAAAATGGGTGAATCCTAATGGCACCGCGGTCCTGCAGAATCTCCAGTTGAACTGGAAAAACTACCCCTACCTCAGTGTCGATACGAGCGTGAGCCCCCTCACAATCGGAGTCAACGATACGGTCGATCTCACGATAAAAATGAAAGGGGACGGGTGGGCGCTCCAGCCCAACCCGATCGATGTCGAGCTTGTGCTGGACCGATCGGGAAGTATGGGTTACGATCTAAATGGCAATTCTATCCATTGGGGATCGACGACACCTTCCCGATTGTCGATCGCCAAGTCGGCTGCATCCACTTTCGTCAATAATATGAGCGAAGGTCAGGACAGAGTGGGCCTTTTCTCATATGCTTCCGATGTTTCCCACGATGCAACATTACAAACCACATTCAGTTCGGTAAAAACAGCTATTTCAAATCTAAATGCTAATGGCGCCACGGCAACACGAGACGCAACGAAAAAAGCCATTGATGATTTGGTAGCTCATCCGAACGCAGATTCAGATGCTGTAAGGGCTGTGATTGTCATGACGGATGGAGACTGGAATTATTATGGTGCACCGAATGCAAAAGGGAACGGATTCCCCTCATGGGACTATACCTTAAATAATAATATAGCCTCCTGGTCCGGGGGCGCCACAGATTATAATACCTTCTATTATTATACAGACCTCGGAGGAGGGAATAACCATTATGCATCTGTTTATGTACCAAATGATGATCCAAACTCAGGAGGATCTACAGTACATTACTACCACACAACTGCCAGTTATTACGATAACGCGGAATTTACAAACCAGAATCTCTCTGTTTACGCTAAAAACAATAATATCCGGCTCTATTTCATATTCTTTGCCAGTTCCCCGGCCGCCACATCGCAAAGTACACTGCAAACAATGGCAAATGCCACCGGAGGATATTACCAGCAGGCCTTGACAGAGACCGCACTGAATGATGCCTACAAGAAGATCGCCGGAGATCTCCAGGAAGCCGCCGGTGTCAACACAACAATGCAGGTTGTCTTTAATAATGTCAATGTATCCGGAGTTACCTTCCCGGGAGCGGATGTCTACCAGTATGTGTACGATCCGTCAGCTTCGACAAAAATTACCTGGCAGGACGGGAATGCCAATGTCACGGATCAGACCACTGACTGGAACGACGATCATAACCTGAATTTTAACATCGGCACGATCACCCTTAACCAAGTCTGGCAGGCAACCATGAGATTCAGAATGCTGAAACCGGGGAACATCGAAGTGTTTTCGGGTTCATCGGTTATCTTCAACAATGGTACCGACCAGATGGACCTGCCGGTTAAATACGTGAACGTGATCCCAAATCTCTCCAACCCCGGTTGGTCGATGCAGGCGATCCAGATAACTGATCTCAGGGCAAACCCGACCGGAGGTAAGATCGTGGACACCCTCCCGGTTACATGGAACCTCACCTACCCGGGGAATATCACCAGGAGTGCAACAGAACAGGTATTCTGGTCGAACGATAACAAACAGAGCTGGCACCAGTTCTATGCAAAATCCGGGATTGCTCCCTGTACGAATTCCCTTCAGGCTTCAACTCTTGATGTAAGAAACCTGCCATCAGGAACCTACTGGATTCGTGTGAAAGCAAGCGCAGACGATGCAGTAGGAGACGAAGCGATCACTGCAACGGGAATTGATATAGGAACTGCAGGAAAATCCTATATCAAACTTGAATAATTTTTCATACCGACCTGACAGAGAACCCGATCTTCACTGATTTTTCAGTTATGTGACGGTGACTTCGTTGAGCTGGCCATCCCACCCCCGCCGTCCGGCCGCTGAAAAATCGCCGGGTCCTGTTCTTTTACATCCCTGATGCAGATCCAGAGAATGGCAAAGAATATGGCAAACTTGACCGTATAAAAGATAAACGAAAACGATGGCAGGGAATTGTCGAGAACCGCATAGTACAGCCTGGGATCGGCACCGAACGTCAGCGGACCGTAGACGATTTTGAAAAGGACCGGCGTCTCCAGATAGATGACAACCTGCGCAAGATAAAAGAGCAGGACCCTTCTCCGCGAATGTACCAGGATGAGGGCTAAAAACGGCGTGAGCCAGATCAGGTAGCACGCACTAAAAACCTTGTTTATGAGGACAAACAACAGGAGGGCCGCAAATACCAGGTACACGAGCGTGAGCGGCCGGCCGTCAAGATACCGGAAGTACCAGTAAAGCAGGACGAGTTCTCCTGCAACAAGGAGTACAAAGGACCACGAATCAAACGGGGCGACATGGAACACAAACGAGGAGATCGTATCCAGGTAATAGACCAGACTGTGGATCTCGACAGGCCGGGTAAAATGGGACTGGTACGTTTTCAGGAAACCGGACATGCTTACGAGCATGACCGGGACAACGACAACCGCGGTCAAGAGTGCAGACAGGAGCAACGGTTTTTTCATGATCCTCGCGCCGTTTCCGTTTTTGTAGGCATAGAGCAGGTAATAGGGGAAACATAAAGCTGCGAACCATTTCATCAACATCGATACCGTGGCCGAAAGACCGGCTGCGACCTGCCTGCGAAAGAGAAAGAGCCAGAGGGAGAATACCATCAGAAACGTCGGCAGGGCGTCGAATGTAATAGGGACAAAAAAGGCAGCGCCGATTCCCGTGGCATACAGCAGGCCGCAGAGAAATGCCTTTTCCTTCCCGAAAAACCGTTCGGCAAGAGAATATACGCACAAGAGCGTCGCAATATCGCAGAGGATCATGAGCGATGAAAACGAGAACATATACCCCGCTGCATTCTCCAGGCTGAATACCGGGATCAGTGCCAGAAAGACCGGGACGAAAAAGAGCTGGGGATAGGGGACATAATAGCCCGCGTACGGGACATGGCCGGAAAACACCGATGTTGCATACCAGTGATAGAGATACAGGTCCCCGGTGATTGTTTCAAAGGAAATGTTGGGAAGCATGCCGGTAAAAAAGACGACTGCCATCACAAGGACGGTAAGAAGGGCAAGGGAAATAACCTCCCGGTCATGCAGGAGTTTTTTGAAATGGGCGGCGACCGTCTCACCGTCTTTGAGTGCGGTATCGGTGGAGACCGGTCTCGGGGCCGGGGGTATAGTTGCTCCAAGATCTGTACGCAGGCCCCATATGCCGAGGAGAAGAATTGTCGGGATGCCGATCGGGAGGCACCACCCGGTCCCGCCATGCAGGAAGAGGCCGAACCGGACGATATCGGCGATCAGGAAGAAAATGCCTGCCACAACGGTAAGACCGGCAGCCCGTTTTACATAGCTATCTTCCCTCTGCCAGAGTGCAACGGCATTGAGGATCAGGGCAGCAATAAGGAGGAGGACCGCACCTCCCCAGACAAGAACTGCGAACGCGTCGCTGCCAGATGCAATCC
>Ga0268360_1002350_pt1 | contig 15055 bp, 15 predicted proteins | sample BioMet11_FD_192465 | JGI IMG/M metagenome (GOLD analysis project Ga0268360, IMG submission 192465) | Sewage microbial communities from Oakland, California, United States - Biofuel 11 (Illumina Assembly) | ecosystem: Engineered > Wastewater > Sewage > Unclassified | place: USA: California... | reverse complement strand
ACTGCCGCCGAAGGGATCGCCTTTTTGCTAGGGCGCTCCCTTCGCCGGGGATCATAGCTCAACAGGATAGAGCAGCTGCCTTCTAAGCAGCAGGTCGCAGGTTCGAGCCCTGCTGGTCCCGTCTTTATTTCTTTCTGATGTAATAAATGGAATTTGGGTTTATCGGGCATGCTTTCCTTTTTTACCCCTTGTTACTTATTTTGTTATTTGTCCCTGCGACAAGGGGGAGGAAAGCATGGCTCGTGCGCCGTTTACGCTCTTCCCACGCCCTTCAATTAAGGCCCGCAAGGTCTACTACGCCCACTTCCAGGACGAAGAAGGTCGCATCCTTCGCACCGTCTCGCTCGGGACAGGGAACATAACGGAAGCCGCGCGATTTGCGACGAAACTCCTTGACGATGGCGTAGCCTCCCGCGACCAGAACCCGCTGTTGCTCGATTTTCTCGACGAGACCTGGGTCAAGGGTAGTGCATATGTGCAAGGGGCGGGCTCTTAGCGGTGCCACCATTTCGGAACGGTATATCGACGATTCTCGCAAGATCGTCCATCGCGTCTTCGGACTGAACCGCCCCGGGTTCGCCGGAGGGCGTTTTAATTGAGTCCGACTCCCAAGGTCGGACCTGCTACTGCCTCATAGTACAGCTGTTCGAACTCAGCCGGGGGAATACACCCGATGGGCTCGGGCAGCCTTCGGTTATTGAACCAGTCCACCCAATCCAGCGTCGCGCATTCGACGGACTCCAGCCCCTTCCAGGGGCCATCTCGATAGATGACCTCGGCCTTGAAAAGCCCGTTGATCGTTTCGGCTAACGGGCCCATAATGCTCGCTCCAAGGCGTCGAGCGTGAGGTCGGTCGTCATCGTCACCGCGGCTCGCCATCCGACGATCATCCGCGAGAATCCGTCGATCGCGAAGGCGACGAATACGAAACCCGTCCAGGTCGCGGCATAGGTGAAGGCGGCTACCCGGAGCTGGTTGGGCTTGTCGGCATGGAATACACGCTCGATTGTACAGCGGGCGACCTGGCGGCCTTCGCGCTTCAGTTGTCGCCAGACCTTCCTCGGTCCGTAGGCGTCCGCGTTTTCTTCCCACACCCGCCTGATGTCGTACGCGAGTTCCCCGTCGCGTTTGGCGCGAGTAGAACGTCGGCCGGGATCGGCAGCTTGGGCCTTCTGCTCATAGTAGGTCGAGGGAGCGATCGGCAGTACCGTTCAGATCGGCGCGACTCCCACGTCCTCTCGATGTTCGTCGATGAAGGCGACCATCATCTCTGTGCGCGGTCGAGCTCCGCCTTCGCGAAATACGCTGGTGCGAGCCGAAGAATTTCGTCGGCTCGCTTTAGTTCTCGGTTCTCTTTCTCAAGCTGCTTTAGCCGCTCGCGCTCCGCCGTCGTCAGGCCCTCGCGCTTACCTTCGTCGCGCTCCGCTTGCCGAAGCCACGAGCGCAAGGTCTCTGCCGTGCAGCCAATCTTTCCTGTTCCCTCGCCAGTCGAATTGTTCGCTCTCGCACTTCCTGGGGAAACCTCGTTGCCTTGCCCATACCGTTATCCTCTCAAGGAATCCGGTCTCCGGCGAACCCGGGGCGGTTCATTCAGGGCGGGCTAGTTAATGCCCGTCGAACGATCGATCTATCTCGGCTGGCCACACTGGACGACAACCTTACCCACGTTGCTTTTCCCATTGCGGAAGTCTTCGAAGGCCTGCTGCAGCGCCGCCGCGTCGAAGGGAACGGTCTGGGTGATGACAGGTCTCAACTTCCCCTCAGCGTACCAGGCCACCGCCTGCTTCTGTCCATCGATGAGCTTCGATGCCTGGGCCATATACTGTGGATCATATCGGTACCGGCCGGGGTCGCCGATGAGCATCTTTGCCCCGCGATCTTCGACCACGGCCGTCATATCCTTCGCCCCGAATTGATTCAACTGCTCCAGGAGGCCGAGTCGGATGTATTCGCCGCCCGAGGCGACGACCGCGGCCGATTGGTCGTAGGACGACTGGGCGTAAGTGGAGTCGAAGACGAGCGGCACGCCCTTCCCGGCCGTCAGGTTCATGATCTCCTCGACGACGCTCTGCCTCGAGTAGTCGATGATATGGTCGACCTTCAATTGTCGGAGGAGGTCGAGAGAAGCCGCCTTGCCCGCGGAGCCGACGACCTTCAGGCCAAAAAGCTTGGCCATCTGGGTCGCGAAGTGTCCTATGCCTCCGGCGGCGCCCGCTATGTAGATCCACTCACCCCTATGTTTCTGGACCTCGCCAGTGATCACCATCGACTCGTACGCGGTCAGATAGGCGATTCCGTAGGTGCTCGCTTCAGCGGCAGGCACGCTCCCTTTCGGAAGAATATCCGCTCTCTTGGCGACGATGTACTCGGCATAGCCGCCGCCAACGACGCTGCCGCCGAAGACCTGGTCGCCCACGCTAAGTCCTCCGTCGCTTCCCGTCCGGACGATCTCTCCGCTGAAATCAAATCCGAGAACGTAGGGAGAAGGAAGATTGAAGGCGTTCGTGCGCGCCATCAACGGGTCCATCTTGTTGATGGAGGCGTAGCTGACGCGAATGAGCACCTCATCCTTTTCTAAGGATGCGACGGTCCTTTTTTGCAGGCGGACCGGTGCGCCGGGCCCTTCGATCGCCAGAGCGTCGAAGGTGAGGGGAAGATTCATGTTCCATCCTCCTTGATTTCGTCTCGTGACCATATTATCGGTCCCGTATTAAAAAAATAGGTATTTGACGGTGGATCATCAATGCGGTAAAGTCCTTAATATTGTCGCGGTCGTCCAGGAAGGACTATGGATCCACTTTCCAATGTGCTTTCGCTCCTGAAACTAAGCAACTATACCTTCGGCGGTTTCGATATCGGTGGAGACTTTTCGGTGCAGTTCCCCTCACACGAAGGCATCAAATGCTACGCTGTGTTTTCCGGCCGGGGTTGGCTGGCCGTCGAGGGCGTTCCGGCCCCGGTGCTCATGGAGACGGGCGACTGCTTTCTGCTGGCCACGGGAAGGCCCTTCCGCGTCGCAAGCGATTTATCCCTGCCCCCGGAGGATGGTCCCGGTATCTACGCGAACAGACTACAGACTGGCACCATCAGCGTGATCGATGGCGGCGGAAATTGCCTGATGGTTGGCGGGCATTTCAATCTGAGCGGCGCCCCTGCCAAGGTCCTATTGAACATCCTGCCTCCTATCGTACATATCCGCGACGAAGAAGACAGAGCGGCCATACGCTGGGCCCTGGAGAGGATGATGCGGGAGCTGCGCGAACCGCGACCGGGAGGATTCCTGATCGCCCAGGACCTCGCCTACCTTATGCTGATCCAGGCCTTGCGGCTGCATCTTGCGAAGGGGGTGCAGAGTGGAGTCGGATGGCTTTTCGCCCTCGCGGACGAACAAATAAACCGGGCGATCACCGCGATGCACGACAAGCCGGCCCATCCTTGGACCTTGCAGGAGCTGGCGAAGCAGGCCGGCATGTCGCGATCGTCCTTTGCCCAGAAATTCAAAGCGACGGTCGGGGAAGCAGCCATGGAATACCTGGCCCGCTGGCGAATGCTTTTAGCCGGCGACAAGCTGACAAGCTCCAACGCTCCCGTTTCCGAGATTGCCCAGTCGATCGGCTACCAGTCCGAAAGCGCCTTCAGCGCCGCCTTCAGGCGGGTAATGGGCTGCTCGCCGCGGCAATACCGTCCCGGGTCAAGGACCAGGCTCCCGCGCTCATTCTGAAGCGGAATTCGCGCACTCCAATCGAGGCATTTACTATGCTGAAGGATCCTCGCCATGAAACCTGATCGAACCGGACCTATGCCTTTGCAAAGTTGGCTGACCTCCCGATACTTCGATCCTCTGAGCATCGACCTAGCGACCTTCCGCCGAGACCAATGACGCGATCATTGCTCCAACATCTTCAGGAAGCCCTCTATCCCAGGGTTGTGGACTGAGCGATAAAACGGTTGCCCTCCCGGGCATCCAGAGCCATCCCTCTACTATCCGCCCCTTGGCAAGGCACTTGGTGAAAGCTTCGACAGCCCTCTTGATGCGGCCATTAGGCAATACTTCCGGAAGCGATAGTCCGGGACAATCCTGGAGAAATGTTGACGATCCGGCCTCCGTCATTGAGGAGCGAGAATAGACAGTGTTGCTGGGGGACATAAGGCCGATATCACCGAGAAGGAGGGCGAGGTCTTCGCGGAGTAGTTTCCTTCGCTCAATTAGAGAGGATTGCAATGGATCCACGGAAAGGCATGGAGAAGCGATTGTGCTGTGAGGCCTGCCGTTGTCAAAGCAGGCAAGATGGCGGGGGATCGCTCGACGTTCTCTATCCCCCGCATCATGCAGTCCGTCGCTCTCGACTCCGCAAGACTCGCTTCTGGCTATTTACCATATGCTTTACCGAGCGGAGTTTGCATTCGCTGCATGACAGGGAGGACTTCAACCGGCTTCTAGCCTCTCCTGCCTTTTTGAGATCATCGTAATGAACTGCGAAGTCCGGGCTAGCTATCCAAACGGAGGATAATCTTCCCGAAGGGGGCTCCACTCTTGAGTTTTTGAAACGCTTCTCGAGATTCTTCAAATGCAAAAACTTCATCAATAATCGGCGCTATGCGATTACCTCGTATCGCTCGCACGAGATTCTCGAGCATCCCTCGGTGACCTACCCCGATAGACCGTATTGTCGTTCGGTTTTTTTTCAGTTGGGAGAATCCAATACCCTCACTATCGCCCTCTTGCTGCCCGATTAGGACGACTTCGCCCTCCAGTCCCACGGCGTCGAGGGAGTTGGCAAGCGTCGCCGATCCCCCAACATCGACGACGATATCCACCCCGAGACCATCTGTCGTCTCGTTCTTGATGTAAGTACCCCATTCCTTGATCTGTGTGTAATTGACGACCTGGTCGACCCCCAACTTCTTTAGGGCCTCTTCCTTGGTGTCTCTCGATGTGGTTCCGATCACTGAGGCACCCGCCGCTTTGGCGAGCTGTATGGCGAACAGCGATACGCCGCCGCTCCCCAGCGTCAAGACCGTCTGTCCGGGCAGGAGCGGATCCCGGCCGAATAAGGCGTTCCATGCGGTTACTCCTGCGCAAGGAAGAGTGGCCCCTTCTGCCCACGAAAGATCCTCAGGCAGGGGAACGAGGGCTTCTTGCGAGACGACCTTGTATTCCGTCAACCATCCGTCACGGGAATTCCCGTAGGTCTCCTTCGCGACACTCCGCGGTGGCCGCCCTCCGAACCATCTCGGGTGGAACGTATTGATCACTCGGTCTCCTGACTTAAAAGCCGTTGCGCCATCACCTACCGCGACGATTTCCCCGGCGGCATCGCTGCAAGGAATCAATCCAGCCGAGACGGCCCCAGGATAATTGCCTTGCACCATGAGGATATCCCTTCGATTCAGGGAGACGGCATGTACCTTCACCAGAACTTCCTCTCGCTGGGGTTCCGGCATAGGCTCCTCGTGGAGGGTCAGGCCGTCGAGACTCCCCAAAACATCGAAACGGAACGCGCGCATTTCTGGCCTCCTTGATGAACGTGCCTCCGTGGGCAGTTCATATGTTCGCCTGGTTAGAAGGTAAAGGTTGGAGTATAGTCATAGGTCAAGGAGCTTGAAGTGAATTTGGCGGAATTGTCTAGGGAAACGGGACTCCCCAAGGACACTATTCGGTTTTGGGAGAAAAGGGGGTTGATCCATCCCAAGCGGAGTTCCAATGGATATAGGGTCTTTGAGCAAGAGGATATCCAAAGGATCAATCTCATTAAGCTGGCCAAAGAAGCCGGATTTACGCTCGACGCTATTTCGGTTTTCTTGGATAGGATACTGGATGATCAAGCCAGCTTTAGCGATCTCTCGGAAATTCTTGTGGAGCAACTTCACCGAAGTCAAGAAAAAATACGGGAATTAACCCAGGCGACGGACAAAATGAATCATATCTTGGCAGAGTGCATGGAGAAGGGATCGATCCGAAAGGTCGTTCTGGGTTTTTAGGCCTCACGCCCAATCGGGGCGGTGTGCCAATATGTTAATTCCCGTACCGTCCCTATACTGAGCCCGACAGCCAAGACAAAAACTGCAAGAATTATCAGTTGAATCGCCTGACTTCTAGGCTGCCAGTTTATTGCTGTTAACCGAAAAAAGTTCGCTGTATATATAATTGGGTGTCTCATCTCCGAGCGATTCGTGGAACCGCTCGACCTTGTAGAACTCGAAGTACCGTGTCGATCCTCGCCGCAACTCCGCCATCGTTCGGTAATCGCGAAGATAGATGTCCTCGTGCTTCAGCGAACGCCAGAGTCTCGCGACGTAGATGTTGTCCAGTGCGCGGTTCACGCTGTCCATGCTGATCTCGATCCCATGCGCGATGAGCACGCTGGTGAAGGCCGGGGATGAATACTGACATCCCCGGCCGGTGTTCATGATAGATGGCACGCCGTAGCGAGCGATGGCATCCTCGAGCGCTCGCACACAAAAACCGGCGTCCGGCATATTCGAAAGCCTCCACTCGAGCACCTTCCGCGACGGCGAGCGCGATCTTGCGGTAGCCGTAGAACGGATGCTCCCGCAGCTCGTCCATGGTCGCCAGGAGTACCGTGAGCTCACGATCATCTTCAGTGCCGCTACCATCGTGAGGAGCGTAGTACTAAGCGCTTCGACGTATTCCCAATAGCTCGCGCTGTCTGCTGATCGTCAGACTCGGGCGCTTAGGATCTACAGCTTCGGCTTCCGTGTCTTTCCCTTCTTTTTCAAAGATCATGCCCGCGGATGCTAGCAGTTACTTTTTCCACAACACGACGAGGTTCGGATGGACCGAATAATTCGTCGCTATCTCCTGGATCGTCTTCTCCCCGCGTATCGCCTCTAGGGCGATCTTAGCCTTGAACTCCTTGTCGTAGTGCTTACGCATAACTGAATCCTATGCCTCCTTCCTCTCATTCAACAAGAAGCATGGACCCACTGATAATCCTATCCCCCTCCTGTCATAAATCCTGGGCTCAGTATACCCCGTCGACCGCTTCCCCGAACTCGAGCCCAGGCTACTCTACATGAAGAGCTGGTACGCATTCCTTAAGTAGCACTCTGGCCCGTTCCCTCATGGGGCAGGCCTTTCTTTTGGCCTAACCGGATGTTGCCGGCCTTCAAGGATTATAACGATAGAGGGCCAGGCCCTCGTGCGCGCTCCAGCGAATCTATTGAGCTCTTGCAGGGATCTATCGAAAATCTTCAAACACCTCCTTTCTCTCCCTCGCCCGCCCGCATGGCCCCTGATTGCCGGAGTAATCGATGATGTCCCGCCTTGATATCAATGACTTCCCTAGTTGCCAGTGAAAGTAGTCTGGATTTATATTAAGGTAAACTTATCAGTAAGACTTGACAGTTATGCTGTGTATTGTTAAACTTCGCTCCATGAATGCGACTGGCTTCGAAGCCGAAGTGGCAACTCTGATACATGCGGTCGGTCTCCTTACGCGGCGAGTCCGCGCTGCGGTCGCTTCCAATGATCTCTCCCTATCACAAACCATGGTGATGGCTAGGATTGCCAAGGAAGGACCAGCCACGGCAAGCGATTTGGCACGGGAAGAAAGCATAAAGCCGCAATCCATGGGGACTATTCTTTCTGAGCTGGAAGAATTAGGCCTGATCGCTCGCGAACCCCACCCGACAGATAGACGTCAAAAGGTCATCAGCCTGACGGCCAAAGGTCTCGCCATACGGAGGACCGCCAGCAATGAGAAGCGCACGTGGCTGTCGCAGGCAATCTCCCAACTCGACAAGGATGAGCAAAAGACACTTTTCGCAGCAAGTGAAATCCTTAAGCGTCTCGCGGAAAAATAGCGCGAGGCCAAAGGATAGAAGGGTTCCCATTGCTGCCAATTCGGGGAAGGAACTTGGCGGCCAGTCCTCCCGCGAGGGTGTGACTATGGCATTCAAGGGGACGATCTATGCGGTGGTAAAATTACCAATCGGAGGCTGAATTCGTGAACCTTGAGCAAGTGACCAGGAAACTAACGCACCAGGTCATGTGGTTTGGACAATCAGCTATACTAATTACGACGGATGCCGGGAGAAGAATCTACATTGATCCTATCCAGCTACCACCGGACGCGCCGCCAGCTGACTACATTTTCCTGACGCATCCGCATGGCGATCATTTCAACGCCAAGGTCGTGGAGAAAATCCGAAGACAAGGCACCCGAATCGTAGCGCCGAGGAATATGAACGCCCCTGCGACCGACGCGCTCGAAGTCGGGGAGGATCGGTCGTTTGGCGACCTCCAAGTAAAGACGTACCCCGCGTACAATCAACGCGGATTCCCGCATCCTCGTTCCAAAGGGTGGGTCGGATATCTGCTGACCTTCGACGGCTTAAGCCTCTACCATGGCGGCGATTCCGACGCGGCGGCAGAAATCGCGGGAATGAAGCCTGACCTCGCGTTCCTGCCTATCGCTGGATTCGTATCATTCAGCGTCCAGGCGGGTGTCGAGGCAGCGCGCGGCGTAGGGGCGGTCCTCACCGTGCCGATCCATTATGGGCGCATTCCCGGCACTAAGAAAAACGGCGAAAGGTTCCGCGAAGCCTACGACGGGGCATCGGCTCTGCTAAGCAATACCCTCGAATCGCCAAGGCAAAAAGCCGAACCAACCGCTCGGGGAATGAGGTGAAAGAAAAAGCGGCAAAGCCGTCGGTCGAGAGCGATCGAATCGATCCGACCGTTTGGAAGATCTCGGCGGTTGTCATGCTTGGATCGTTTCTCGCTAACCTCGACGCGACGGTCGTGAATGTTTCTCTCTCGACTCTCGCCATGGAGTTGCACAGCAGCCTTTCGGAGATTCAGTGGGTGACGAGCGGATACCTGCTGGCGCTGACACTGACGCTCCCGCTAAATGGCTGGCTGGTTGATCGGATCGGGGCCAAGGCGCTGTATTTGTGCTGCTTCTCAGCGTTCACTCTATCCTCGTCGCTATGCGCATTTTCTTGGTCTGTCGACTCGCTTGTCGCTTTCCGAGTGCTGCAAGGGATGAGCGGAGGATTGCTGGCTCCGATGGCGCAGATGATGATGGCACGCCATGCGGGGAAGCACATGGTGCGCGTCATGAGTTATGCCGCAGTACCGGTTCTGTTCGCTCCGATTCTCGGCCCGGTGATCGCCGGTGCGATTCTGCAATATGCCTCCTGGCGCTGGCTTTTCCTCATCAATCTCCCCGTCGGCACACTGGCGATCGTGCTAGCTGTTCTCATCCTGCCCAAGGATCGTGAAGAGCTGCGGCCACGAGGCCTCGATCTGGTTGGACTCGCGCTTTTATCGCCTGGACTGGTGCTCTTCCTCTATAGCGCCGAGAATCTGGGCAATCGTAACGGCCTTGCCGCTCTCGTCGTCTCCATCGCCCTGCTCGCGGCATTCCTCTTGACCGCTGCTAAAAAAGGCGACAGAGCCCTGATCGACCTTCGTTTATTCAAGGGCAAAGTGTTCTCCGCCTCTGCCGTCACCCAATTTCTGGCAAACGGAATCACATTTGCAGGTCAGATGCTGATTCCGATCTATCTGATCCGCGCCGGTGGCCTGTCACCCAGCGCTACGGGCTGGCTGCTGGCCCCTCTTGGCTTGGGGATGATGTGTACCTACCCAATGTTGGGCACTTTGACGAAACGCTTCGGCATCCGCAGAGTGTCGGCTGGTGGCGCTCTTCTGGCCTTCGCGGGAACGCTGCCCTTTCTCTGCCTGGCTAGCCACGGCCTGGTTCGCGGCGTACTCGTAGTAGCGCTATTTATCCGAGGCATGGGCCTCAGCGCAGTCGGTATGCCGTCGATAGCGTCCGCTTACGCTTCGGTCCAGCGACAAGAACTGCCTATGGCAACGACGGCTCTCAATATCATTCAGCGCCTTGGGGGGCCGACCCTGACGACTCTGTGCGCGACGTTCCTGGGATGGAGACTGGCATCGACCTCTCTACACGACGTTGCGCTCGGCCCCTACACCGCGGCGTTTCTCCTTCTTTGCGCCTTGCATGCTCTTTTGTTTGCAGCCGCAATGCGGCTCCCTCTCTCTCTACCTAAAACGAATGAGCGGAGAGCTGATGAAGTCCCCGATGTTTTGGAAAGCGTTTCAGAGTAATGTCGTTTATTACTGCAGGATTAACCAAGAAACTTATTCTGCATAAATAGGTCGGATAAAAAGAACAATCATGTCCTTGTCGCAGTTTGACGAGCGGGGGAGGGCGATCCTGTCCCCCCGACCTAACTTTTGTTCTTCTAATCCACGACGTGTTACTCAAATTGTTTCATTTAGTGATGTGTCACTCGTGATGATCCTTGATAAAAACCAACAGGGTGAGATGAGGCTAATTATTTACAAAACAATGAGATAGTGCGAGTATTGATGTCGGCTGAAAAAGGCGAAAAAGAGGGCAATACCGCCTTCTACGCAGCAGGTCGCAGGTTCGAGCCCTGCTGGTCCCGTCTTTGCAGTATGCTAGTAGGTAAAAATGTCAGTCGCGGAAGCCGAGCCCGCTCCCGTCTCCCTCCCGGTATCGCATATCCTGTCCATCGGTCCAATCGGGCGCGAAGAGAGCCTCGGTCGGCGCCGCCCGGCTAGAGCCTGGACAGACGGACGGTCCGCGCCGCGAGCTCGGAGATGGAGAGGCGCTCCTTGCCCTTGATATAGGTCTCGAGCCGGTCGCGCAGGGGGCTCCCCCACTCGGCGGGGACTTCGCCCCTCGACGCGCCGATGACGGAGCCGACTAGGCCGGCGTTGCAGTCGACGTCGAGCCCCGCGTGGGCGAGGATCGAGAAGCTCTTCGTCATATCCCCCTCGCCGAACCAGAGGGAGACGACGTCGGCGGCGAGGTTCGGGTACGCGTGGATCCAGTTGTACTCCTCGAAGCGGCGGTCCAGGATGGACCACGCGGCCTCGGGGCTCTCGCTCCGCCGCGCGGCGTCGAGGCAGTCCCGCAAAACCGAGGCGTACTCGCTCTTCTGTGGCAGATACCTTCCGGCCTCGACGAGGAGGGCCCTCATGTCGGACCGCAGGTAGGCGAGGGCGGTCAGCGCCGCGGCGTATATCTCGCCGTAGGCGCCGTTGGCCGAGTGGGAGACCACGGCGTCGGCGTAGGCGAGCCTGGCAGCCTCGAGGGGCTTCCCCGGCGCGAGCATGCCGCAGACCATCCCGCGCATCTGGGCCCCTATCCAGTCGGAGTAGGGGTTCCTCCAGGAGCCGGAGAGGGGAGGGAAGATGCCGTCGTTGAGGTTGTGGAGGGCGACCCACTCCGCGGACCATCCGAACTCGATCTGGGCGACCCACTCGAGGGCGATGTCCCGCGGCTCGATCCTTCGCCCGGCCTTCTCGAAGGCGTCGAGGAAGGCGAGCTCGTAGACGACGTCGTCGTTTACCGTCTCGGGCTCCGTGACGTAGCCCGAGATGACGCCGTAGACTTCGCGGATCCTCGCCGAGCAGTAGCCCTCGATGGCGGTGCCGAAGGAGCCGCCGGCCAGCTGGCCAACCCAGGCCGCGCGGGTGCGCTCCTCCAGGCCGTGGGGCTCCCCCTCGAGCTCGACGGCGGCTTCGCCCATGGCCCCGCGGACCTCCTCCCAGGAGGCGGGGTGCTCGAAGCCCCAGTAGGGCGAGGCGGGGTCCGCGGGCGCCGAGTGGATCTTCTCGAGGAGCCTCGCGGTGAGGGCCCTCAGGGCGCTCCGGTCCCCCCGGGCCGAGAGCTCCAGGCCCAGGGGGAGCAGGGCCTCGGCCTCGGCCATGTCGAAGCCCCTGTTGGCCATGGACTCCACCATCTCCACGTAGGGGAGCTCCGGCGCCATCGATCCGGGGACCTTGGAGTTCCAGAACATGGCTACGAGGTCGTCGCCGGTGGGGAACACCGTGGAGCTGTCGTACCACTCGCTCCCCCGGGTCCTCCGGTCTATGGGTACGGCGGAGAGCCTCAGCTCCCGATCGATCTGCCAAGCCTTGCGCGGCTTTCCGCTCATGACCGTCTCCTCCCCTTCATCGAATATGCGTACAAGGCGACCAGGGTCGCCGCGTAGGGGATCATCGCCGAGAACTGGGAAGGCACGCCGTAGTTCTGGAGGAGCAAGCCCGTGCCGTCGAAGAACCCGAACACCAAGGATATGAGGGCTATCCCCAGGGGGTTGCCGCCCACCAGTATGATGGCCGCGAGGGATATCCATCCCCTGCCCGCCGACATGTTCTCGGAGAACAGCCTCACGTAGCCGAGGGAGAGGAAGGCCCCGGCGAGGCCGCAGAAGATGCCGCACAGGACGAGGGACTTGATGCGCACCGAGGATGAGGACACGCCGCTCGAGTCGAGGCAGGCGGCGCTGTAGCCCGCGGCCCTCAGCCTGAGGCCGAAGCGCGTGCCGAACACGATGTACTGGGTGACGGCCACGGCCAGCACCGATAGGTACACTATCAGGTTCTGACCCGAGAGCACGTCGCCGAGGACCGGGACTTTGTCGACGAAGGGTACGTCGACGCGGGGCACGGCGACGATGCCGGGGCTCGTGAAGACCCCCTTCACGTGGAAGGTCTGCCTGAGGAGGTAGGTGGTTGCGCCGAGAGCGAACAGGTTGAGGGCGATGCCGGTGACGAATTCGTCGGTGCGCAGGACCACGGAGAAGAGGATGAACACGAGGGCGAGGACCAGGGCCCCGGCGACCGCGAAGGCCATGCCGGCCACCCACGAGTGCAGGAAGTACGAGCCTATGACCGCCGCGAAGGCCCCCGCGAGCATCATCCCCTCCATGGCGATGTTGAACATCCCCGCGTAGTACGTGAAGGCCCCGCCGAGGGCGGCGAGGAGGATGGGCGTCGCGCCGGCTATCATACCGTTGAGGAGACCCACGAATACGTTCATGCCGTTCGCCCCTTCGCGCGCCGCCGGGCCTCCGCCCGGTCCAGCGAGGCGCCGAGATATTCGCGGCCCGCCACTATGACGAGGACGAGCACGGCCTGCAGCACCTGGGCGATCTCGCTCGGGACGTTCGTGATCAGCTCCATGCCGAGGGCGCCGGTCTCGATGGCGCTGAAGAATATGCCGTAGAGGAGGGTGCCCACGAGGCCGTTCCCGGCGACGATGGCCACCATGACGCCGTCCCACGCGTAGTTGGCCCCGAGGCCCTTAAGGAATCGGTGCGGCCCGCCCATCACCAATAGGCCTCCCGCGAGGCCCGCGAGGGCTCCGGTGAACAGCATGACCGCGAGGAAATTGCGGCCTATGTCGCATCCGCCGAGCCGGGCGAAGAGCGAGTTCTGGCCCGAGATGCGCCACTCGTAGCCGGCCCTCCAGCGCTGGAACACGAACCAGGAGACTGCGAGGGCGACGACCATGAAGAGGATCGTGGCGCTGAAGCCGCCGAGCTCGCCCAGCCAGCCGGCCTGGTCGATTTGGCGCGTCATGGGCGAGAATGCCTTCGGGTCCATGAGGGGGAAGGCTATGGCCCAGGCGGCGAAGAGATCGGCCATCATGTTGAGCATGAGAGTCGAGATGAACTCGCTCATGTTGAAGGCCATGCGGAGCAGCGCGGCTATCCCCGCGAAGGCCGCCCCGCCAGCCATCCCCAGCAGCGCCAGGATGGGGATCTCCAAGGCCGGCGGCAGGTGGAGGTACAGTCCGCCGAAGGTGGCGGCGAGGGCGCCCATCACGAACTGGCCCGGCTGCCCGAGGTTCACCGGCCCGCTCGCGAAGGCGATGGCCGCCGAGAGCCCCGTGAGCACGAGGGGCACCGAGTTCTTGAGGGTGGTCGCCGTGGGCCCCGCCCCGAGGAGCGAGAACTGGAAGAGGGCCCCGTAGGTCTCGAGGGGGTGGAAACCCTGGACGAGCATTATGACGGCCCCGATGAGGAGGGCGCAGATCACGCCCAGGATTCCGGTTATCGCCTTCTTGATCATTGTTTTCCGACCCGCCCTTCGAGCATGAGGTAGCCCACCTCCTCCACGGAGCACGACTCCACCGGCATGTCGCCCGCGATCCTGCCCCGGTGGAACACCACGATGCGGTCGGCCACGAGGAAGAGCTCGTCGAGGTCGGCGGAGACCAGGAGGACTGCCCTGCCGACGTCGCGCGCCTCGAGTATCCGGTGGTGCACGTACTCTATCGAGCCGACGTCTAGGCCCCGGGTCGGCTGGTCGAGGAGGACGAAGGGGCAGTCTAGGAGTAGCTCCCGCCCCAGTATGACCTTCTGCTGGTTGCCGCCGGAGAGGGAGCGGAACTTGGAGCTCCGGGAGGCCATGGTCACGTCGAACTCCCGCTCTATCCGGTCGGCGAAGCCCCGGGCCTGTGCGTAGTCGATGAGGAGCCCCCCCCAGCTGGTGAAATTCCGCTCGAGCCTGTGGTGGGTCATGATCGCGTTCTCGAGGATCGAGGCCCCGAGGCTCGCCCCCATCTTGCCGCGGTCCTGCGGGACGAAGGCTATGCGCGCCCTCCTCCGCAGGATCGGCAGGCGCGCGATGTCCTCGCCCCCTACGCGGATCTCGCCGGCCGCGGCAGGCTCGAGGCCGATGATGGCGTTGACGAGCTCGAATTGGCCGTTGCCCTCGACCCCCGCCACGCCGACGATCTCGCCGGAGCGGACCGTCAGGTCCACCCCCTCGAGGCGGGTCCGGCCGTCCGCGCCCCGGACCGACAGCCCCCGGATCTCGCAGACGGGCTCGCCGGGGACCCTGGGCTTCCTCTGGGAGGTGAGCACGACGTCCCGCCCGACCATCATGCGGGCGAGGGCCTCCTTGCTCGTCGAGGCCGCGTCCACGGTGTCCACCTTGCGGCCTCGCCTCATCACGGTGATGCGGTCGCACAGCTCGAGGACCTCCTCGAGCCGGTGGGAGATGAAGATTATGGTGTGGCCGCCGTCCCTGAGCCTCCGGAGCTCCGCGAAGAGCTGGGGGACCTCCTGGGGGGTGAGGACCGCGGTCGGCTCGTCGAGCACGAGGACCGAGACGGAGCGGTAGAGGAGCTTGAGGATCTCCACCTTCTGCCGCGCCCCCACCGAGATGCTCCCCACGACGGCGTCGGCGTCGAGGTTGAAACCGAAGGCCTCGATGCTCTGCTTCACCTTTTGG
>Ga0268360_1002349_pt1 | contig 15056 bp, 16 predicted proteins | sample BioMet11_FD_192465 | JGI IMG/M metagenome (GOLD analysis project Ga0268360, IMG submission 192465) | Sewage microbial communities from Oakland, California, United States - Biofuel 11 (Illumina Assembly) | ecosystem: Engineered > Wastewater > Sewage > Unclassified | place: USA: California... | reverse complement strand
TTCCTGCGGCACGATATCTTCATGCTCTTTTTCACGATGCTGCTCCTCGTTGCCATCCTCTATTACTTTGAACGGGGCCAGAGCCGGTACATTATTGTCGGCGCCATTGCAGCGGCAGGGGCACTCTCCTGCAAAGAAGAGATGCCGGTCATCCTGCTGATCTTTGCTGCCTTCTTCCTCGTTCTTATCTGGAAAAAGCAGGTCACGCTTCCGGTGAAATGGAAGTACGACCTCCTGATGGGCCTGCTCCTTGTCACGGCCCTCATGGTGGCGCTCTATTCGGCGTTCGGCAACCACCCGGAGACACTTGTCGGCCAGAACTTCCAGGTCAACACCACCGGCTGGTACCAGGCCGTAGATCACTGGGTGTCAATGCACGAACAGCAGAGGCTCGGCGGGCCGTTCTATTTCTATATCCCGCTCTTCCTCCTGTACGAGCTGCCGATCTTTCTCCTTGCCATGCTCGGGACCGTCCAGTTCCTGGTAAAAGACGTGAGCTTTGGTCTGGTCGCAGCCCGGTTCAAGAACTGGATCCGGACGCGCCACGCCACCCTTCCGGTCGGCGATCTTGCAGCAGTCAGCGTAAAGCAGATGGGATCCTCGCGGGCCCTTCCCGACAAATCGGATATCTTCTTCCGGTTCTGTATCTTCTGGATGATCCTTACCATGGCGTTCTATGCCTACGTGGGCGAAAAAGTCCCGTGGCTTTTGATCCACCAGCTGCTCCCCATGTGCTTTGTCGCCACGTACAAACTCAACTGGCAGAAGATCGCATTCGCGCTCATCGGATGCCTCTTTTTGGCCCTCATGACCTGGCACGTGGCCTTTGTGCCGGCCGACATCAGCGAACCCATCATCCAGGTCCAGAACTCCGAGGAGCTGCGACCGGTCATGGGTATCATCGACAATTCGAGCCACGTGGTCCTTGCATCGAAGGACTTAAACTCCGGGTTCTGGCCGCTTCCCTGGTACTACCGGGGCGATCGCTGGAACAAGTTCACGTTCTATGGCGAGAAAGGGGAGATTGCAACCTTAACAGAGAACAATCCGGATACGATCATCCTCCACGATACGGAAAGTTACGATGCGATCCCCGGCTACGACAAGACCACGTACAAGCTCAACTACTGGTTCTCGTTCTACGATAACGACGACCGGCTCTTCGATTACTACATGCACCGCGACGGTACGCTCGGGAGCACCAATCTCGATGTCTTTACCCGGCAGAAGAGTGCGTCCGTAACAGGCTAAAATTTTTTAAAAACGGATTGGTATGTCCGGAAAAACCGGATAAAATTATTTTGTCAGGGACTTTCCCAGTTCCTCAGCTTTCTTGATCGTTTCCGGGTATTTGGCGAGGTCCCGGGGCCCCAGGCACTGGTTCTGCCAGATAAAGCCGCCGTCAATACAGCCAAGGTACCCGAACGTTGCCTTGATGTATGCGTTCAGCGGTGCGAGGGCTTCGGGCGGCATCCCGCCGAACGTGAGCGCGAGCACGATCTTCTTTCCTTTCGGCATGTCGGTTGAGAAGTCCGGTTTCAGGTGAGCATAGAACCGGTCGAGGAAGGGATATGCCTGGGCGTTTAAGCGGCCCCAGTATACGGGCGAACCAAAGACGATCGTGTCGGCTTTTGCCATCTTCTCCCAGAGACTTTCCATATCGTCATCGATGATACACTCGCCCTTCTCCTTGCAGGAGTTGCAGCCGGTGCAGGGAGCGATGTCGAGATCGCAGATCCGCACGAGCTCGGTCTTTGCCCCGGCTTTTTTTGCACCGGCAAGGACATGTTCTGTAAGCGACTGGCTGTTTGCCCCTTTTCGCGGGCTTGTTGCAATACCAAGGATTTTCATGAAGTGAGAGATACCGCTGGCGGGAATAAATGCTTTCTTCTTCCGGGTAAGACGGTTCGATGGTTTTGGAAATCACTCTTCGCACGAAAACTCGATCTCGTCTCCCATGTGCTCGGACCCCCAGTCGCAGAGTTCGTCAAGGATGGGGATAAGAGAGGCTCCTTTTTCTGTGAGCGAGTACTCCACTTTTGGCGGGACCTGCGGGTACACCTTCCGGGTGACAAGGCCGTCGCGTTCCAACTCGCGGAGTTCCTTGGTGAGCATCCGTGGCGTGATCCGGGGCTCCACCTTTTCCACGATCTGGCTGAACCGGAGCGTCCCCTCTTTGAGCCGGTAAATCACAAGAGGCTTCCACTTGCCCCCGATCACGTCAAGCGTTGCCTCGATTGGCCAGCTGTATTTGAATTTCCTTGCCGTTTTTCTCATTAGTATCAAACCTGTGAGTATGTCACATCTTTGTTTGTTCTGCCTATTTATGAACTACCTCCAAAATGAATACTAAAGATGTCCGCATGCGTCACACCCGGGAACCGTGACTGGGGATATGCAAGGGTCGGATCAGATTCACTGCTGAAATCGGGCGATGCCGGAATGCGGAGCCGGTGAGCGATGAAGAATACACGCATCTCTTATTGTAAGGAAAGGAAGTAAGCCATGAAAAAGAACGTTATTATTATTTCAGCGAGTCCGCGGAGACACGGGAATTCCGATCTTTTGTGCGACCGTTTTATGGATGGAGCAAAAGAAGCGGGCAACAATGCAGAGAAAATCTTCCTACGGGACAAAACGATCAACTACTGCCTTGCCTGCGACAGCTGTAAGAAAAACGGCGGCACGTGTGTCCGTGACGACGACATGGCAGAAATCCTTGACAAGATTATTGCGGCCGATGTGCTCGTCCTTGCCACCCCGGTCTATTTCTACACCATGGATGCGCAGATGAAGACGGTAATCGACCGGACGTATGCAAAATATCCCGGGCTTGGGACAAAGGACGTTTATTTCATTGTCACGGCAGCGGATACGAATAAAAATGCGCTGGAACGGACGATCGAAGAGTTCCGGGGATTTACTTCCTGTTACTCCGGTTTTACCGAGAAAGGGATTATTTACGGGACCGGGGCCTGGAAGATCGGGGAGATCAAAGGAAGCACGGCAATGGACGAGGCGTATGCAATGGGAAAGAGCGTGTGATCGGAGGATTATATCCCGACCGGTCGTGTTTCCAATGCGGGCTGGAAAAACGACATTTTAAAAGATAAAAGAATTTAACGGGGAATTTTCCACTAACTAAAACCAAACGAATTAAAAAAAGAGGGAAACGAGGATGCTGTACAGGAAAATGCCAAAGACCGGGGACGAGCTTTCTATCCTCGGGTTCGGCTGCATGCGCCTGCCGGTGAAAGCCGACTTCTCGATCGACGAGGAGCGGGCAACACGACAACTGCGCTACGCCATCGACCATGGCGTCAATTACGTGGACACGGCCTGGCCGTACCACATGGGACAGAGCGAGCCGTTTGTCGGCCGGGCGCTTGCGGACGGGTATCGCGAAAAAGTAAGGATCGCAACAAAACTGCCTTCGTGGCTGATCGAATCAAGGGAGGACATGGACAAATATCTCAATGCCCAGCTTGAAAAACTCCAAACCGATCACATCGACTATTACCTTGTCCATGCCCTGGTCGGGGATCTCTGGGACAAGGTCGAAAGGCTCGGGATTGCGGATTTCCTCAACAAGGCAAAAGCCGACGGCCGTATCAGAAACGCCGGGTTCTCATTCCACGGCGCCGGAGAGGACTTTGCCCGGATCGTGGACGCGTACCCGTGGGACTTCTGCCAGATCCAGTACAATTTCCTTGACGAGAAGAACCAGGCCGGAACCAAAGGAGTGGAGTACGCGGCAAAAAAAGGTCTCGGTGTTGTCATCATGGAACCCCTACGGGGCGGGAACCTGACCCGGAACGTGCCGGCGGCCGTGCAGGCGATCTGGGACGAGGCAGAAACAAAACGGACACCGGCAGAATGGGCGCTTTGCTGGATCTGGAACCATCCCGAGGTAACGGTCGTCCTCTCCGGGATGAGCGAGCAGGAGCACATAGATGAGAACCTCCGGATCGCGGGCGAGGCCCTGCCCCGTTCGCTCACCAAAGAAGAACTCTCGCTCATAACCAGAGTGGAAACAAAGTATCGCGAAATTTTGAAAGTGGGCTGTACCGGCTGCCGGTACTGCATGCCCTGCCCTGCGGGCGTCAACATCCCGCTCTGCTTTGAGGAGTACAACAACCTGTACCTTGTCCCGGACCCCGAGGCGGAGAAGTTTACCTATGCCACCCGGCTGGGAGGTGCGGTCGGTACGGGATCGGTGGAGTATGCATCCCTGTGCGTACAGTGCCGGGAGTGCATGGACAAGTGCCCCCAGCACCTTGAGATCCCGGACCTGCTCGAAGCCGTTGTCAGGGAACTCGAAGGGCCCGGCTTTACCGAGCGGGTGGCTGCAGCCCGGCAGCTCTTCAAGAGTATCTGACCGACAAAACGTGGATAATTTTTTTAGATATTTTGGTATCCCGGCAGACTGGGAATTTTTTTCGTTCCTGCCGGTTACTCCCGCTCGCAGAAGTGCCCGAGCGTCAGGTGGTTCTTTGCAAAGATCTCGCAGGCAAGGCAGAAACAGCGCTGTTCTTTTATCTGCGTTGCATTCGATCTTCCGCGTGCGCAGAAGAGGTTGTCTGGCTGGTGGGACCCCAGGCAGTTTTTCTTGTAGTTCGGGCATATACCGCAGTACTTCATACAGATCTGCCGGTTCTCATCGGTATCTTCAACGGTAACCGTGCCGATTGTCATAATCTCCGGATCGTACGGCCACAAATAAGAGGTTTCTCATGGCGGATCCAAAACGCCCGGGAACCGGATGGAAATTTCCCCATTCGGGTCGCAGGCATTCACGGATTATCCGGCTGTTCCTTTACCCCCGCTTTCGGGTGCCAATACTGAAATACGCGGGACGGCATAAGCTCCGGTCTGTCGGCTAATCATCCCCCGGTTTTCGCTTTGGGCTTCTCAGGAAACAGGACTTACTGCCGCTATGATGTGTATCAAAACCTGCGGGATGATGAAAACAACAAAAGAAAAAGAAAATTACTGCGGCTGGTTACCGCCGCACTCTTTCTGGGGTTATACCCTCACACCGTTCCAGTAATCGGTGGTGGTATTGATTGTGCCTGCAGCGTCAGAGTCGTTCGCCCACTTGCCGGTAAACGAGTTCCCGTCTGTGGAAAGGGTCAGGATAAGCGCACCGCTGTAGGTGGTGTCGGGATCAGTCTCCTTCCACGAGCCGGTAAGGATATTGCCTGCAACCGTGCCCTTGACCGAGCCGGTAACATTGGCATAGGAATAGGTCCCGGCAACAGAGGCATTGTCCTGCACGAGCGTCATTGCGGTGACAAGGGGTGTATCGTTCCCGGACTTCCAGGTCGTGTTCCAGTCACCGGCAAAGTTCGGGGCTGCTGCGGCAGCAGCTGCAGTTACGTTCGGCTGGGCAGTTGTCTCTGCAGCCGCCGCAGTTGTGGCCGCGGCAGTAACTTCAGTTGTTGCAGTTGGTGTTGCGGTAGCTGCACTGCCGGTGGACGATGTGCATCCGGCAACGGCGATCATAACGATGCAGGCGATGCCTGCAAGAACCATGAGCACGTTCTGTTTCATAATCAGATCCCCAAAATGTTTGTAACAGGAGGTAGTTAACCCTGCTGGCTTGAATCGACAAACCCGCTGCAAATATACGGGGAAAATAAAAAAGCGTGGCAGATCACGCAGTTTTTGCTGCAGCCTGCGGCTGGGGAATCCCGAGATATGTGTACAACGGTTCCACCCCGGGTTCGTGGCCAAGGAAATTTGTGAGGAGTACTGTCCCGTCCTCCATATTGCCCCGGGACAGGACATCGTTCCTGAACCTCATCCCGGTTGTCGTGTTTGTCATGCCCTCATGTTCGAACGTATCGAGAACATTGAGCGCATAGACTTTACTCCAGAGATAGCCGTAGTACCCGGCATCGTATCCTCCCATAAGATGACTGAACGATGCGGGCTGGTGGGTACCGGTAACTGCCGGTCTTCCTTTGATCTCATAGTAGGTTTCGTTCCAGACCTGTGTCACGTTCACCGGACCGGTTGCCGTGTGGAACCGCATGTCTTCGAGCGCGTACGCAAGCTGGCTGCTGTACTGGATCCCGAGCCCTTCACTGCGGGAGGCAATCGCCCGGCGGGCAAGATCCGGTGGGATCGTTTCAGAAGCATTTGTGTACCGTCCGGAGAGCGATTCGAGTACGGCCGGATCGTTCACCCATTCTTCCATGGTCTGCGATGGCGTCTCAACAAAGTCCCACGATACGCTTGTCCCGGAAAGTGTTCCGTACGTGGCGGTGGTAAAAATATCGTGCATTGCATGGCCGGTCTCGTGGAAGAGCGACTCCATATCGTACATGGTCAGAAGCGAGGGCGTGCCGTTTGCGGGCGCCGGGCAGTTTGCGACAACGGCCACGACCGGGACCGGGTGCGAACTATTCATTACCCGTCCCTTGATGAGCGTGGATTCCATGAACGAACTGTACTTACCGTCCCGCGGGTAAAGGTCAAGGTAGAGGTAGCCCACGGTCGCATTGTCCGTGGTGTTTGTCACACGGTAGAGCCGGACATCGGGAGACCAGACCGGGGCATTTTGCACTTCTTCGAACCTGACACCATAGAGCGTACCAAAGACCTCAAACATTTTCGGTACGACCGTGTCGGCCGGGAAATATGCCCTGAACTCCTCCTCGTCATAGTCGTACTGCTGTTGTTTCTGGATATTTTCAAAATATGTAACGTCCCAGGGATCGACCGTTGCCGCAGACGGGTCCAGCTCTTTTTTAACACGTAAGAGCCCGGCCATCTCATCCTTGTTCTTTTCGATGAGCGGGGCTTTGAGTGCATCCAAAAATGCCATCACGTTTGAGGTATTCTTTGCTGTTCTCCCATCGAGCTGGTAGTCTGCCCATGTTGCATACCCGTGTTTATGGGCAATCTCTTCGCGGAGCACGATTGCTTCTTCAAGAAGCCGGGTGTTTGTATCGGCCTGTATGTTTAGATCAGCAGCATACATCCGTTCCCGGCTCTGGTTGTTCGTTGCGTAGGTCATCACCGCGATGTAATCCGGGTATTTCGTGGTGACAAGGTACGAGCCGTTCGGGGCGCGGCCAAACGTGGCAAGCGAAGAGGCCGGGACGCCCGCAAGTTCGTCGCTGGTAAACGCGAGAGTCGTGTTGTCGCTGTTGAGGTTTGCCGAGAATTCCGATTCAAGTCCGGTCAGGTTCCGTTTCAGGTCAACGACCGTGTCGAGCTCTTCCTGCGGGAGCTCAAGGCCGTCGTGTTCGAACTCCTGAATCGTAACATTGTAGAGCCGTGCCTCATCGGCATTTCGGGGCACCTGGCTTTTGAGGACCTCGTAGAGATCTTTTCGCGAGTACACCGAATCGGAGAAGATGGTCGTGGACTCTTCGGCTTCCATGCCCTCCTTTGCAATGACCGGGTCCGGGGAGACGTACCCCATCAGCGAAGGCGTAAAGGTAGCGTCGGCATAGTCTGTCATTATCCGGTCGAATGCGACAAACGTGTTGTCGAACGTCCGCTTCTCCGGCGGGATCGCAACGATTGCAGCAAGCGAGGCGTTTGCTGTTTCTGTTGCATTCTTACAGATCCCGGTGATCTCACCGGGCGTGTAGTTTCCTGTGTAGGGCAGGGTTTCGCTGCCGGCAGGAGATGCGGCAGGGGTACTGTCCTGCTGCAGGCAGCCGGTGCTTACGGAGAGGATAAGTGCCAGGGCCAGGACCCCGGCGATTATAGCATATTGAGGAACCAGGCGGATAATCTTCATAGAACAGCACGTATATCTGCACCGGTCCTGTTAAACCCGTACTATTTTTTGCGGGGAAATCTTATGACCGGGATAAGTCTAAAAGTCCTGCAAAAAATGAAAACCTGTTTTTTTACACGAACAAAAAAATCCTGTTTTTGCTTTTTTTTCGGTATTTTATTATCTCCGGCAAAAGACACGTGTATACCATGAAGGGTTTTTTTGTATTTCTTTTGGCGTTGTTTATCGTCATTGTTGTTGCAGGATGTTCGACTACCGCCACATCGGAAACTACGGTACCCGATCTTACCGGGACCTGGACCGGATCCATGACCGGCTATATTAATGGCACCGGGTATGTCTCGTATCCCAATAGCACCATGACCATGGTCGTAGAAAACCAGACCGGACGGATCTTCTGGGGCACCATGCGGTTTACCGAGGACAACACACCCCATGCCGTACGGTTTGCCGGCGCCATAAGCCGCGACGGGAAGTCGTTTACGCTGACAAACGGGGATGGGGGATACGACACGGACTGCACCATCGTTTCGCAAAATGAGATCGAACTGGTGTACACAACCGATACTCCGCCGTTTATTGTTACCATCGACTCGCTGAAGCGGGCGTAACAACTTTTTTTATTTTCCAAAATCCCCGGGTAGTTATCGGGTGTTTTCTCTCTGGCTCACGGCTTCATACAGAGCCTACAGAACCGTTCGACCACGAGATCGTTCCTGACCTCGGGATGGAACATGACGCCAAAGACCGGCCGGTCCGGGTACCGGAAAGCCTGCACGCAGGTATCGGAAACAGCAGTCACCAGCCATCCGGTCGGCGGTTCGCAGGCAAACGCGTGGACCTCGTACGCGGTAAAAGTCCGGGGCTCGCCAAGGAGGGGATCCGGTTGTGTTACCCGGATATCCGTCATGCCGATCTCGGCTGCCGGCCGGAGCCTGCCCCCAAAGACAAGACATATCGCTTCCATCCCGGCGCAGATCCCGATTACCGGGCATTTCGCGTCACGGATCCACGCGAGGCCCTGAATTTTTTCTGTAAAGGCGTTGTCCTTAAGCGCCGTCCCGCAGAGAACGATCCCGTCCGCATCCGCGATCCCCGATGGGGGGACCTCTGAAAAATGAATTTCCCGGCATGGATGCCCGACAGCTGAAACAATCCGGGCGACCGGGGCTACGTACTCATCCCGGGAGAGGGAGCCGGCTTTCCATGAAAGATCGACAAGGAAAATCATTTCGGTACCAGCTCCGCCCGGGAAATCCGGAGGACACCGCGATAGTTTGCATATTCTGTTTCCGATTCGCGGATTATGATCCGCTGCCGGAAGAACGGGGCATCGAGCACGAGCGTTTCGTACTCGCCGCCCTCACCGGTCAGCGTGATCCGGTCGGTCTTTACATACCGGCGGAGGTCAGCAAGCGTTTCACGGTCGATTGCCCGGCCCAGCCACTCTTTGGTAAACGGGGCAGAAAAAACACCGGTGATGAGAAGAGAAAAACCGGATCCGATCAGACGCTCCATGTACGCATTCGGGTCCGTGTACCAGAGCGGGTTGAAACACCAGAGCCCGAGGTCACGGCAGATCCGCTGGACACGTGTTGCCTGGTACACCGACATCAGGGCACCGGTCACCACGCCTTCGATCCGGTATTGTTCCACCGCGAGACGGATGGCTTGCGAGAGATCGGCAAGCTCTTCTTCTTCGATCCCTTCGGTCTCAACGGTCACAAGCGGGATCCCCGCCGCCTCGGCCTGAAGCGGGACAAGGTGGATATTCGGGGTATGGAACATGTAACTTGCATCGTTTTTTGACCGGATGGAGATGAGGCAGGCTACCTTCTCTTTTTCCCGTGCCAGGCTGCATGCGAACCACGAGTCCTTGCCCCCCGAGCAGAGCACGCCCAGTTTCATCCCGGTATACTCGGCAGTCAAGCCACATGAACTTCTCCATGAAATTCGGGTGCCGTATCTGATGATTCAGTTTCCGTACTGAAACAGTGAACGGGATATTGTGCAGGATAAAAAAGAATAATCCGGTAACCTCTGGAAGGACCGGGTCATGGTTGTCACGCCTTCCGTGACCAATTACGAGAATTTTCCCCAGTCCCGGTGAACAGACCATCTGGTTTTCCCGTGTACGTGTTTTCCCGGCTCGAAGGTCTCATCGAGCACGGTGAGATCGAGCAGCTGCGAAGGGAGGATCATGAACGGGTGCTCGCCGGTCGGGCTTGAGACGTCGCGGAAGTGGTAGCGGTCCGCCCCGTCATGTGGCCGGCCGCTCGGCCCGTAATCGAGCGGCACGCAGGTACGCTTAATCGTTCCCTTGTCATCGGTGCGTGCGGTCACCGCCACAAGTTTCTTTTCATGGATCGCCCGGATAAAATCGCTCTGGAAGCTCATGATCTTCCCTTCCCGTGAAAGGATATAAGGAATCGTACCGTGCATATGGCCTGGAGGGTGCGGTCTGTATTCGGGATAGGATTTTTTCAGAACCCGGTTTACAGGATTAAAAAAAAGCCGGCAACAGAAAACCTGCCTGTTGCCTGCAGTGTCCGTTGTCCGGGAGCCAGAGAAACCGGTCAGGTAAAGAGATCTTTTAAAGAGATCCGGCATTGCCCGAGCTTGCCGTCAAAGTTCGAGGCACCGACATAGCGGACCTTCCCGGTTGCTGCTGCTGCCCGGATCCCTTCCCGCATTGCGCCGGCAACGACTGTTTCGTCAAATCCGTTGATTACGATCTCGTACACCGCGTTCATGCCTTCGGGAACGAGTGAATCCGGGATCTTTTCTTTGAGTGCAGGGCACCAGCGGTGGTTCGTACTCGCCGGCATCGGGAAACGGTAGTTTTTACAACCGACTTTCGATCCACTGCCGACAATGCCTCCGGCAAAACTCATGATAACATCCGGGGTTCCAGCAATTTTTTCCGCTGCCGCTTCAGCACCGGCAAGGGCAGCGGCCCGGTCTTCTGCCATCACAAGGAAGTTCCCGCCGGCAATTCCTTTTACAAGGCCGAACCGCTCCTCGCCCGTGTACCATCCTTCCATCACCGGGATCTTCCAGCACTTCCGGTTCCCGACAACACACCGCTCCTCGTACCGGTCGCCAAAGTAGTGCATCCGGGTATAGAACCGGTCCTTTGCTTCGGGGAGACCGTCAAATGCGGAAGCGGTGGGAGCCGGGAGGATGCACTGGCTGATCCGGGCTGCAACCGAGGATTTCATCGATTTTTTTTCCGTGCAGATGAGGATTGAATACCCGGGCCGCCCGTCCGGGGTCTCGGAGGGGGAAAGCGGCCGCTCGATCCCCGCCTCGCAGGGACAATAGATCTTCGAAGTTGCAAAACCCGTTGCCTCAGTTGCAGCGGCCAGGGCCCATTCCGGGGTATCGGCAGTCACCATTACCCTTGAAAGCCAGACCGGGAATGCCTCGGCAAACGTATCGAGGATAATTACTCCGTCAGGCTCCATGGCGTTTCCCGCTGCCATCGTATACAACCCCGTCTTCGGTCACGATCAGGTCCATCCGGACATCGTTTGGATCGATCGGAAGCCCGTCCATTTCCTGACAGCCAAATGCAATGCCGATCTTCGTGAGGTCCGGGTTCTTTTCGAGGAACCGGTCGTAATACCCGGCCCCGTACCCGATCCGGCCGCCGGCCCGGTCGAAACCGAGCATCGGGAGGATGATGGTGTCGACATCCTGCGGCTTTGCCGGGATCTCGTTTCCTATCGGTTCCGGCACGCCAAAGGTGCTGGGCACGAGCACGGACATGTTGCGGATGTACGAGAGCCGGAGGCTGACATCTTCTTTCTGGATAATCGGGACAACCACGGGATTTTTCTGTTCGAACAGTGCCTCGATCAGCGGCCGGGTATTGACCTCCTTTTCCTTGGAGGTAAAGACCATCACCGTCTCTCCCTCGGCGATCAAAAGCATGAGGTGCCGGGCGATAAGTCCGCTCTTTTCTGCCCGCTCCTCCGGCGTCATTGCATCTTTTCTTTTCCGCAGGATGTCACGCACTCTGGCTTTCTCTTCGCTCATGGCCAGTAGTGGGAAGGAGGCATATTTATGGGTTTAGCTGCTTTTTTTAAAAAGCCGCATTACCCAAGAAGGAAAACAAAGACGATAAGGTACAGGGTAATGGTGATTGCGGGGATAATCCGGATCGACCAGAAATTGATCTCTCTGACTTTTTCTGTCTCGCCGGTATCCGTATATTTCAGGATCAGGATGCCCGAGATCAGCACCATCACCAGTGTCGCATACGTGATGATCATAAAGATATCCAAAAACGTGGCGTACGCAACCAGCGGGATATCGTCGGCAATCCGCCAGTGGATGAGCACGGCTGCAAGGAACATCGAGGCGTTCAGGCCAAGGCGGGCTGCAGTCTTCATAAGGAGTGATGAAAGGGAGACAATCACGATGAGCAGGATCGGAAGAAAGAACTTTAAGACCGTGGATGTTGCGTCGCGGGCGATTCCGTAATCGAATACGGCACGCGAATAGGGGGTTTCCCCACTGAGGTACGCCCGGTGGGTAACATACGCGTCCGTACCGTTGATTGACCAGCCCGGAAGGTCGGCTTCCGGATCGAGACCGGTATTTTCCGGGTCGATCGCAAGAATCATACTGCTCTCATTCTCGAATTTTGGTTCGATCTTTACCGAAAGGATGTGCCGGTCAAAAGGATACCGGGTGAGATCCGGTTCGGTTGTCAGGACCGCGATGATCCGGTATTCTTTTTCTTTGGGGGTATCGCGGGTCGTACTGACTGAGGAGATAACACCGTTCATCAGTTCGATATCGTCGATCGAGACCGGAGTGTCCGAGGCAAGCGTCAGATAAAAATCCGCATCGACCGTGCCGGCGCCTACATCAACCCGGTTGAAGTCGACCATATAAACGCCGATCTTCACGGTTTCGTTTGCGGGAGCGGACGGCTGTGCAGCAGCGGCACAGGAAGGCAGGAGCACGAGAAGGAGTAGGACAAGGAAAAATGGCCACTGCCCGGATCGATCCATTAGTTATGAATGACGCCGGCAATATTTAATTCACGCGTTTTTTTCGGGACGCCAGAGGGATCCGGGTACTGTGGGTATCCCGATGGGGACAACCTTTTTACTGCCCCGGGGATTTCGGTATGGGAATCAGTTATTCATGGCACCTTCGATCCGGTCGCCGATGAACGTCCCAGCCATGAAGATAACGACATAGATAAGAATTTCCACAATAACTCCGAGCGGGCCAAAATATCCAAACGCTGAACCGGCCGTGGCGGGCGAGAGGATGTACATTGCGAGAACAAAGACGACACCGGCAGCGATCCCGGCAATTGCCCCGTTCCGGAGAATGCCAATATAGTCCTCTTTTCCCCGGTGAAAAAATCCAAAGGCGATACCGATCACGAGATCGAGCAGTTCGAACAGCACTTCACTTACCTTCACGTGAACCGTAGTATTCCACCGCATAAAAGGTTCGCGCTGACATAAGCCCCGGAGATACCCGGCCATCTTCTGTACGTGGGTGCGGGACAGGCTTCTGGTATCAGAAAAACGATTTATGCGCCTTCACGGATATGCCGGAGCTGGCGAAGCGCCTGGTCATGACCCGGGCTGATTAAAAGGACGGTATCGTATGCTGCAATCGCATCCGTATTGCGACGGATTTTTTTAAACACGAATCCCTTGTAGAGCCAGGCTTCAACGGATTCATGGTCCAGCGCGATCGCCCTGTCGCATGAGAGAATCGCCTCATCGTACTGTCCCAGCATCACGAGCGTTTTTGCCCGGTTTATCCAGACGGCCGGCTGTGAAGGGGAAATTGCGAGTGCCTGGTCGTATGCCTCCAGCGCCTCATAATATCCGCCGGCTTTTTTCTGTGCATCGCCAAACGTCTTCCAGGCGTCGGCATTTCCCGGATCGCGTTCAAGATAGGATGCGAGGCTGGACACGGCATCGCTGTACCTCCCGGTTTTCAGGTACAGGAGACCGAGCGCCATGAGTCGTTCTGTCTCTGCAGCGGATTTCGGGAGAGCTTCGAGTTCCAGGATCATTTCGCTGTACGAACTGCACCGGGGAACGGATGGTTTCGGATCCGGTACGGTGTTAGGAGGGCGGACGACGGCAGCGGGGACTGTGGGGGGATTTGTATGGACTGGTTCCGGGACAATGGGCCCGAACGGTGCAATCCCTAGTCCCGGAGCTGGAGGGATTGCCTGCGGATTTTGGTTCAGATCTATCCCGGGCTTACGCTGGTCTTTGGGACTGTCCGGCTGGACGGCCGGCACAACCGAATCAGATTTTTTAGGCTGCAATACCGGGCATTTTTTACGTGCAATGCCGATCCCTATTCGTGCATCTGCATGTTCGGGGTCTAACACAAGTACGTGTTCGTATGCAGTGATAGCATCTTTATAGCGCTCCAGCATAGCGAGCGTAAGCCCTCTTGCATACCACGCCTGGATGAATGCGGGATGGATTGCGAGTGCCTGATCGTAGAGCGAGAGTGCGAGGTTGTGGTTCCCGAAGTTGGAGTAGCACAGGCCCTTATAAACGATGGCATCGGGAAGTCGTGGATCGAGCGCGAGAGCCTGGTCGAAATACTGTACCGCTATGTCAAATGCACCCTGCTGGTAGAATGCGAAACCCGCCAGCTGCCATGCACGCGCATTACCGGGTTCGCAGGCAAGGACTTTCTCTAAAAGCCCGGTACATTCTGCATAATATCCCTGTTTGCAGAGGATCTCCCCTTCGTGATAGAGCGCTCCGGAATCCATCTTTTTTGTCTTCAGGAAACTTTTGATTATATCTGTGGGAATGCCGGCACATCCTTTCTTTAATATAGAGATGACCGATTTACAAATATACTTTTTAGCATTTATCAATATTTTGTTAAAATATATTGTGTTTAAACCAGATGTATCATTTTCCTGCATGAGGCAGTACAGAAAGTCATTTCGGAAAAATGCGGGGTTGGTTGGTGGTATTTCCCGATCAGGCCTGCTTTTATAGATCACAACAGGGAAAAAACCAAAAAAATGATTGTTTGAATCAATACTGTCCGGCAGGACCGGTGGAATCTATCTCGCATATTCGGATGCAGATTTATTCTCCAATACCGTTCTTGTCCGGTTTATACATCTGTATCGGGAAAGCCCCGACCCAGATTCCGTGCGAGCCCTTTACAGCGGTTGAAATACGTCTCTCCCCAGATCCAGGGCTGGTAGTTCCAGCACATCTCGGGTTTTACCCGGTGGATCCCGCAGATATACCGCTTTTTTGAGATCCGTTTCAAA
>Ga0268360_1002344_pt1 | contig 15096 bp, 12 predicted proteins | sample BioMet11_FD_192465 | JGI IMG/M metagenome (GOLD analysis project Ga0268360, IMG submission 192465) | Sewage microbial communities from Oakland, California, United States - Biofuel 11 (Illumina Assembly) | ecosystem: Engineered > Wastewater > Sewage > Unclassified | place: USA: California... | reverse complement strand
ACATAGAGAATCCCCAGAGCCTTGTATAGTATTATTTAGAATCTTATTTCTACTGCAGTAGTTGATGCCGATCTGACCATTCAGAAACGTATTGTTAATTATAGTAATGTTAATCTCGCTGCCTCCTGAACTTAAGTGAATACTCGAATTGGAAAATCTATTGTTAGAAAAAATACAATTATAGCATTCACTACCCCTGATGCCTGCTTCAGTCCCTATAATTATATTTTTTTCAAAAGTGGAATTGTAACAATTATCGAGAAGGATACCTGAACTGTTTTCTAAAAAAAGGTTATTTTTGACAATACAGTTCTCGATAACTCCCTGACCAGATGAATAAAAAGGCCTCAAACTAACATTCTCGTGTATGCTAAATCCACTGACAACTATGTTGTTAGCCGCCAAATTGAAAGTCTGAATAACAGTATCTTCAGGTTTTTCGGAAGCAGAATGAATGGTCAGATTATCTATTCCTATATCTACACTCTCATTATAGATACCCGGATAAACAAGAATAATATCCCCTGGAGATGAATTGTTTACCGCTTCCTGAATAGATGGAAAAGCTGCACCTGAACTACTATTTCCTACCAGAATCCCCCTTGCAGATGCAGGGCTATGAATTAGAATCATGAAAAAGATAGTAACTACTAAAAGGATTATGAATTTATTTACCCACACCTTTACTTCCCCCTTTAAACCAGAAATATCATACTAATAAGATCCCAAATCCTCAAAAAAGATATATGATTTAAGGACTAATCGAATTTATTTTCTTTATTATATATCCTTGATTACTTCCTCATCAAAAATAAGGTATGTTGCAAAGTTATATGTCATTTTAACAGTTTTTAATTTCTAGATTTAATTTCTGTTCTATTTTAATCCTTAAATTCAATAATCTGGACCTTGCTATTGATATACAGATATTTCAAATTACGTTTTAAGCTATATTTCTAACGAAATGGAAGTTTTTTATACAGACAGTTTCATAGCTGATTAATACTTAATCATGTGTAGAATACTTAATCATGTGTAGAAAATTGTTTTACGGGAAGACCTTTTGAGGGGAAGACTCATTTGCAAAGACTACCTCTGTTGCAGATTTTTGTTAATCCGTTATAGTTTGTATTTTTCAGGCTTCCTTTGCTTCGGCACATTTATACGTATATAGAAATAATTTTAATTCAGGTTAAGTATAAAAATTGGTTTTTTTATGAGCAAGAAAAGCACAAAAGGCAATTTAAGAGCTAGTTAAATACTTTGTTTGAGATTTGGGGATTTACAGAAGGGGTTCTTAACAGATTTTGTTTAAATTTAGTCATAACTTTCAGGAATTTCAATTTCTCATATGGAAATGTCCAAACTGGAAACTTCAAGATTGGAATTTTGAGGTTGGAAAAGTCTGAAATGCTAAACTGTATAAAATTCTAAACTTTAAGATTAAAATTTTGAGATTATAATTTTGAATTGGGATTTGAGATTGAAATTTTATGATTGAAATTTTATGATTGGGATTTTATGATTGGGATTTTGAAACTGCAAATTTCTGAAACTGGAAACTCAGGATTGTTCCAATACTTACAAAATTAAAAGGGTGATGAACATGGATAATGAAAAGAAACTGTCTGGGAGAGAGGGAAAAAATTCAGACTACGATGTAATAATTATAGGGGCAGGGCCTGCCGGAATGTTTGCGGCTTACGAGCTTGCGGAGGTAAAGCCGTTGAAAATTCTTATTGTGGATATGGGCAGGGATATAGATGCACGCTTCTGTCCTATGAAAACCCATACATACTGCATGCACTGCACACCATGCGATATTATGTGCGGGGTTGGGGGCTGTGGGACTTTTTCGGACGGAACTTTAAACCTGCGGCCTGATGTTGGAGGAGATCTGGCAGCCCTTACAGGCGACCAGACCGAAGCCTGGCGACTCGTAGAAAGAGTGGATAAGGTCTTTTTGAAGTTTGGGGCACCGCAGGGAGCTTTGCTGACTGAAGGTCCGGAAATTGAAGAGCTTAAACGCAGGGCTGCCTCGGTAGGGGCCCGTTTTATCGAGATAAAGCAGCGGCATATAGGTTCAGATAACGCCCCTGCAGTTATAGGGCGCTTCAAACAGGATCTTGTTAATAAAGGAGTGAATTTCCTGCTTGAAACCGAGGTAGAAGATCTGCTGATTGAAGACGAGACCTGTAAAGGGATTATACTTTCTGATGGGCGAGAACTCCGGGCCAGTTACGTGCTCCTATCTCCCGGGAGGCGGGGATGCAACTGGGTTTCGGAGATGATTGAGAAGCATGGAATTGAAGCCCGGTACGGAGGGATTGACATTGGGGTAAGGGTAGAAGTCCCTGCAATCGTTATGGACCCGGTAACAAAAATCAACCGCGACCCCAAGTTCCATATTCAGACCCGCCGTTACGATGATTTTGTTAGGACGTTTTGCACAAATATGCGCGGATATGTCGTAAAAGAAGAATATGAAGGATTTATCGCGACGAATGGTCATTCCCTGGCAAACCAGGAGTCCGAAAATACCAATTTTGCTTTTCTTGTCCGAGTCGAGCTAACCGAACCCATTGAAAATACCACAAAATACGCCCGTTCAATCGCAAAACTTGCAACCACGATTGGGGGAGGAAAGCCAGTTCTACAGCGCATGGGCGATTTAAGAAGGGGCCGACGCTCTACAAAAGAACGCCTTGCAAAAAACCTTGTTGTAAATACACTCAAAGATGTAACCCCAGGCGATATTTCAATGGCGCTGCCCCACAGGATAGTCATGGATATCATCGAAGGCCTTGAAACCTTAAATGAGATCATTCCAGGTGTTACCTCAGATTCAACCCTGCTGTACGCCCCTGAAGTCAAGTTCTATGCAATGCACCTGAAAGTCGACAGGCAAATGGAAACCAGCATCAAAAACCTCTTTGCAGCCGGAGATGGGGCAGGGCTTTCACGAGACATAGTCAACGCCGCTGCTACCGGAATTTTAGCGGCTGAGGGGATAATGAATATGGTCAAAGAGAAGGAAGGGGAAAAGGAAGGGGAAAAGGAAGGAGAAAAGGAAGGAGTAATAGAATGAACTCAGGCGAAGGAAAAAACAGAGAGAAAATTTGTTTCAAGATAGATTACGTCCCCATCTGAAAGCCCGGATTTACTGAAATACATTAAAAAATTCGCTTCTTAGTCTGAAAAGAGGTTTGGAATAAAATTCAGGACTCAATCTAAATTTTAATCCCTTTGATTGTATGCCGCAGATCTTTGTGGAGTAGATGTTGCTAGTGGAGTTTTGTTTAGATAGATGGAGACGCAATTTATACCATGAGCTTATCTTATATAATATTTTTAACGTATAATGTTACTTTACTGGTATAATTGTTAGTGGAATATAGTAAACTTTAGTTCCATTAGTTTAATGATTATATTACCAGTATAATGGAGTTATGTAAGCTGGAACTTTTAACATATAACAGTATAATCTAAAATTTTTTTGAAATTATTTTATGAGTCATTTCCTATTTTTAGCTGTTAAGTTGGAGTACAATATTTGCAGAGAATGTATCAGGATTTATTGACAGTAATTCTGCATATATGTGGAATTCAAAGAACTTTTGAAACGATAATGAGCGTATCTGAAAGTAAAGCATCAGATCCGCATGTCAACAAAGAAAGGGAGATGAATGGTTTTAATAAAAAATGAAAGAATTGAGTTCAAAAAGAGTAACAGGGGATGGAAATGAATCCTTAACCGAGGAACAATGAAAAAAGACTTATTTTTAATGGTTTCCAATGCGACTGCCGGGATTCGAACCCGGGTTCTAAGCTTGGGAAGCTCAGGTCATAGCCACTAAACCACAGTCGCATGAAGATGTATAGAAGTGATGTGTATTCTCCTCATGCATCTTTTAGATATTAAAGGTTTCGGTAACGAAGAAAGAACGGCAGGGATAGTTGTTTCATGGGAAAAAGAGGAAAAACTCTATTTCTGAAATTTGAGGGTGCAAAGCGATAAAGACCTGCGAATTGAATTATAGTATAGAGAAAAATTTCAAAGCGTTTTTTCGGGGATAGGGTAATGGCTCGATTCATAGAGCTTGCGGATCTTTTTGAGGAACTTGAAAACATAACATCCCATAAGGAAATCGTCAGGAAAATTGCTAATTTTTTATAGGGACTGGAAGGAAAGGAAGTAAAGGACAGTGCATACTTTTTTCTCGGGAGTATAGGGCCGGCCTTTGATAATACGGCACTGGGAATAGGAGATAAGCTCGCTTTAAAAGCTATTGCCGGAGCATACGGAGTTTCTGAAGAAGAGGTTAAAAATAGATATTCAAGGACAGGGGACCTTAGAAATGTGGCTTTTGAGTTAAACCGGGGAGAAGGGAAATCTCTGGCAATCGATAAAGTGTTTGGAAGGCTAAAAGAGATAAAAGAAGCTTCAGGAAAAGGCATTTGAAAATTTATTGAAGAAAGGAAAAGGCATTTGAAAATTTATTGAAGAAAGGAAAAGGCATTTGAAGATTTATTGAAGAAAGGAAAGGCATTTGAAGATTTAGTGAAAAAAGGAAAGAAAGGAGACGGTAGTAAAAGAAGAAACTGGATGCGAAAATACAAGGGGCAGGGGGCAACAATTGAGAAATCGAGAGATTGCCGAGTTATTTTATGAAGCTGCTGACATTCTTGAATACCAGCAGGTTGAATGGAAACCACGGGCTTATCGGAAAGCTGCTCAGATGATAGAAAACCTTGGGGAAGACATAGAAAAAATCTATGCCAGAGAAGGAAAATCCGGGCTGACTAAAATTCCGGGCATCGGGGAGTCAATTGCCAACCACATTGCTGAGTATCTGGAAACAGGCGAAGTGGAAAAATTTGAAAAGCTTAAAGAAAAAGCCCCTTCAGGCACCGCAGAACTGATGGAAATTCGAGGGCTTGGGGCAAAAAAAATCAAAAAACTTTCCGATGCCCTTGGTGTGAGGACACTTTCAGATCTTAAAAACGCAATCATTGCCCACAGGCTAAAGAGGCTCGAAGGATTTGGAGTAAAAAGTGAAAAGAACCTGGCAAGGGCAATTGAACAGTATGAGAAAAGCCATGCCCGGCTAGCCCTCGGAAAGGCACTTCCACTAGCAGATGAAGTTATATCCGCTTTAAAAGCCCAGTGCGAAAGCAGAACCTCTAAAGTCGACTTCTCTAAAATAATATACACAGGTTCACTCCGCAGGTTGAAAGAGACAATCGGGGATATCGATATCCTGGCAGAAGCTGAAAAAGAAGAGGCTTTGAAGGTAATGGATTGTTTTGTCTCCCTTCCGGACGTTGAACAGGTGATCTTAAAAGGCAGCACAAAAAGCAGCGTAATTTTGAGAGAAGGGACAGCTATTGACCTTAGAGTAGTCCCACCTGAAAGTTACGGAGCAGCTCTTCAGTATTTTACGGGCTCAAAGGAGCACAATATAGAACTTAGAAACGTTGCCATCAAAAACGGTTATAAACTTTCGGAGTACGGGCTGTATTTAAAAGAATCCGGAAAACAAATTGCAGGCAGCAGCGAAGAAGATATTTATGAAAAACTTGGCCTTGCCTATATCCCACCCGAACTTCGGGAAAATCGGGGAGAAATTAAAGCCGCTGCAAGAAATTCCCTGCCCAGGCTGGTAGAAGCATGCGATCTCAAGGGAGACCTCCATATGCACACCGAATACAGTGAAGGAAAAGACAGCCTAAAAACCATGATTGAAAAAGCAGAAGCTCTGGGTTATGAGTATATCGCAGTAACCGACCATTCCCGTTCCCAGAAGGTTGCAAACGGCCTGGATATTGAGAAATTAAAAGCCCAATGGAAAGAAATCGACAAACTCTCAAAACAATTCCGGATAAAAATCCTCAAAGGATCTGAGGTAGATATCCTGAAAGATGGAAGCCTTGACTATCCTGATGAAATTCTCAAAGAACTCGATATTGTGGTAGGAGCTGTACATTCCGGTTTTGCATTCCCTGAAAGGAGAATGACCGAAAGGATTGTCACGGCTCTGGAGAACAAATATCTCGATATCCTTGCACATCCCTCCGGAAGGCTGCTTGGGAAAAGAGAGGCTTATGCCATTAATTTTGAAAAAGTCTTTGAAGTTGCCGCTGCAAATGGAAAAGTAATGGAGATCAACAGCCAGCCTTCAAGACTTGACCTTAATGACGAGCTTATCCTGCGTGCAAAGACCTTTGGCCTAAAATTCTGTATATCTACAGACAGCCATGCCGTTTCCGACCTACCCTCCATGCGGTACGGCCTCGGACAGGCGCGGCGGGGCTGGCTTGAAAAAGAAGACGTTATAAACACCTACCCCTACTCCAGGCTTAAACAAGTTTTCAAAAAACCCAACCAGTGACCGGTTTGTCCCACAACCGTTGTCCCGCAACCGTTGTCCCGCAACCGTTGCGCCGGTTGATCACGCCGGATAGGGTTCGGGGATAAGGTTCTCAAACCCAAACGTTGTCAGGGTTTTCGGTCAAGCCTTTTTTCAAAAGGGTTGCAGCTAAGCTTTTTATTAAAAAGGTCATAACCACACCGCCGCGTAATCAAAACAAAATTTGAATAAGTCATCCTTCCTGAGAATATTTAGAAAACAGCCTTTCTTGCCCTAGTTCAGCCCTCTTGAGCGAACGAAGTGAGCGAAAAGGGCACCGTCCTCCCGAGACGGGACTCGGGTGACGGGACTCGGGTGACGGGACTCGGGTGACGGAACTCGGGTGACGGAACTCGGGGCAGAAAGACTAATAAAGGAGTAAAAATTCAAATGAATACAAAACCCCATTAAACAAAAATTGATAAAAGGTAATAATATGGTTTCAAAGGACCTTCCCTTCACCAAAGAAAAAATTCAGGAAATAATTAAAAAGTATCCCACCCCGTTTCATATATACGATGAGAAAGCCATTCTGGAAAATGCGGAGAAAATGAAAGCAGCTTTCAGGGAGGTTCCGGGTTTTAAAGAATTTTTTGCTGTAAAAGCACTTCCAAACCCCTTTATTCTTAAAATCCTGAGAGAAGAAGGCTTTGGTGCGGATTGCAGTTCTTTACCGGAGTTAATTCTTGCTGAAAAAGCAGGAATTGCCGGAGAAAACATAATGTTTAGCTCAAACGATACTCCTGCTGAAGAGTTCCTGAAGGCAAAAGAGCTTGGAGCATACATAAATCTTGATGACATAAGCCATATTGACTACCTTGAAAAGTATGCCGGACTTCCTGAAATTGTCTGTTTCAGGTATAATCCTGGCCCTCTTAAGGAAGGAAATGCTATTATAGGAAAGCCTGAAGAAGCAAAGTACGGCTTTACGAGAGACCAGCTTTTTGAAGGCTACCGCATACTCAGGGACAGAGGAGTAAAGCGGTTCGGAATGCACACGATGGTGGCTTCGAATGAACTAAATGCTGATTACTTTGTGGAAACCGCAAGAATCCTCTTTGAACTTATAGTTGAAATCTCAAAAGAACTCAACATAAAGTTCGAATTTGTGAACCTCGGCGGAGGCATAGGCATCCCCTACAGGCCTGAACAAGAACCTGTTTCCTTCGAAGCCGTGGCAAAAGGTGTCAAAAAAGCTTACGAAGCCACAATCACAGCTAACGGGCTTTATCCGCTTAAAGTCTTCCTGGAATGCGGCCGTGTAATTACAGGCCCCTATGGCTACCTGATTACCCAGGTTCGGCACCTCAAACACACCTATAAGGACTATGTCGGGATGGACTCCTGCATGGCCAACCTGATGCGGCCGGGCATTTACGGAGCCTATCACCATATAACAGTGCTTGGAAAGGAAAACGAGGCTCCTGTCCATAAGTATGACGTAACCGGCTCCCTCTGCGAGAATAATGACAAATTCGCAATTGATAGGCTGCTTCCTGAAATTGAAATCGGAGATATCCTCGCAATCCACGATACAGGGGCTCATGGGCACGCTATGGGTTTCAATTATAACGGAAAGCTCCGTTCTGCCGAACTCCTTCTCAGGAAGGACGGAAGTGTTGTGCAGATCAGGAGAGCCGAAACTATTGAGGACTACTTTGCAACCCTGGATTTCGAAGCCCTGAAGGGTTTCAAGTAAGAAAACTCTTCAGCGCAAATTGGAAAAAATGTCTCAAAAAAGATTCAAAAAATATTTGCTGAAAAACTAAAGACAGGTGAATAGCAGAGAAATTTCATTGCGAAATCTTACTGCTGCACCTGAATTACCTTTCTTTTACACGAAATGCATTCAGGACTTATACGTTTGAAGTACAAAATTGAAGTACAAAATTAAACTTACTCGAGAGAGTGAAAATATAAGACAGAAATATCACACATCAGAAAAGTCATCTCCATACTGTCTGCATTCCTGCGTACTTATCATTCCACAGTTCAAAAGACTCAGTGATTCAAATATGCCTTCGCCTACACTTATTCCTTTCAGTGCGCATTTCTTCACCAAACGGTCGTAAAGGACTTCATTTTCGTTTTTAATAAAGTCGCACATTTCCGAAATAAATTCATCTGTTATAAGTGGTTCTTCTTTGTTTACCCAATTATCAATTGACTCGATCAGATATTGAGGCATAGACTTTTTCTTTCCAATATCCATAAGATCCATAAAAGCACATTCATCTATGCTTAGAACCCACTTACCAAGTTTGTACTTAAACGTATCTCCACTATTGTCTTCCAAACATACTCCCCCATAATGATTAAATTCTCATAATAATTAGAGGACTCATGCTATTTAATCATCAGAGAGATTAACTGTCTGGGTATTAAATTCGCACAAGAAGGTATATGGAAAATGTGGAGTAGAAAAAGTAAAAGGTACTGGGCTCAGTAAAAGGTACTGGGCTCAGTAAAAGGTACTGGACTCAGTAAAAGGTACTGGACTCAGTAAAAGGTATTGGATTCATTAAAAGGTATTGGACTCAGTAAAAGTACCTGGACTCTGCAGATAAATTTGGCAGATATTCCAAAAATATACATTTTTTGCGCACTTTTTGCATACTTTTCTCTGGATCCTGGATCTTTGAATTTATTTGCTTCAAAAGAGAAGGGGAAATTCAGAATCAGGATCGTGCACCCTGATTGAGTTCTCCCGGAAGTATAAAATATTGACCGGCTTAGACATCCTTAAATATCTTCATATTTTTTCAGGATATCCTCAAAGGAGTCCGCTACAGCTTCAAGTTTTTCCTTCCCAAGCCCAAAAGTACTGAGTTTGAAATATTTAGTGAGCCCGGACTTGATACCGTGAATATTGCGTGCTTTGAGATCCTTGTAGAGGAAGTATCTTCCGTTCTTGACTTTCTCGGAGATTTCATAGAAGCGAGGGGCTTCGAAGAACATAAGGTCATGAGAATGGGGTTTCTGCCCGCGCTGGATAAAGTCCATTTCCTCAAGCCTTGCCGAGAACCAGCGAGCATTTTCGACTTCCTGGTCCCAGTTCCTAACACGCTTTACCACATCCGGGAAAGATGCAATAAGGGTCATAACCGTAGCACCCCTTGCAGTACATCCCAGAAGCTCAACTTCTTTTACCTTGTTATGTTTGGATTTCCTGAACACGATAGGAGCATACTCTTCACTTACCCCGAGAACTCCTACAGGCCCTGATGCGGCCATCGATTTATGCCCGCTGCCTGCAATAAAGTCTGCACCGAATTCTTTTGCAGATACCGGCATTCTTCCGACGGCATACGCACCATTTAGAAGGAGAGGGACGTCGTATTCATGGCAGACCGACGCTATCTTTCCTGCATCAGGTAGGTTTCCATAACTTCCGTCCGGGTAAGTTACAAGTGCAAGAGCCGGCGGTTTTCCACTGTCCTTTGTAACCTCTTCTATTGCTGTGGCATACCCTTCAGGGTCAAGGTAATAATCGGGACTGCCTGAATGCGGTACGGTTTTGATATTAAGGCCTGCTCTTTCGGCTGCAACATATGAAGAGTAATGGGCAAGTCCATCGAGTACAATCCAGTCACCCGGCTTTCCAATAGAATGCATGACAGCAAACTTGGACTCCCGTGCCCCATTTGTGACTCTTGCTTCATCACAGCCCAGAAACTCAGGAAGGGCCTTATGTACGAAATCATAAATTGGAGGCTTTTTTATCTGGTCCAGAACCCCTCCGCAGAAATCACATACAGAATATCCGTCTCCCCACTCTACAAGAGCCTGTTTTGCAGCCTCGGTCAACCGCCCGCCTGTCTGAAGAGGGTCGATATTTATACTACCAAGGGTCTCTCTTTTTATAAAACCGAACTTCTGAAGGGATGAGTCATCAAGTTTCATTTTCTTTTATACCTCAATTTATCTTTCATACTTCAGTATTAGTTACAGATTAATCTCAATATTAGTTACGGGTTAACCTCAATATTAGTTACGGATTAATCTCAATATTAGTTACGGATTAATCTCAATATTAGTTACGGATTGATCTCAATATTAGTTATGGATTGACCTCAATATAGTTACGGATTAACCTCAATATATTACAGATTAACCTCAATAGTTACAGATCAACTTCAATATAGTTACAGGTTAGTTTATGATTTTTAAGTTGCAGATTCAGGACATTATTTTGAACTAAAAAGAATCGAAATTACTCCATCCAATTAAATGCTTTTACCCTACTTCGCGTTTAAGATTCTTGTTTACTCTGGATACGCATTGATTCATAAAAAAGTATTCCAAAACTCCTTAGATTTTAAGATAGCAAAGGCTCCTTAATAACTACCAAGAGCCCCCTGCTGGAAAAATCCCGGATTTGCCGGAAAAAGAAAGCAAAACGCCTTTAAAAAGACGTTATGCACCATTTTTCAAATACTTCAGGCGTTTACTGCTTTGCTAAAGACATCAGTAAATTCGTCGCACTGAGTTATTATTTTCGAAGCAGCGTCCTTTAAGACCTCAATAGGGTTTGTACCATCGGTTTTGATGTAAAGGATTGGGTCACTGATACTTACGTACTTCATATCATAGAAGGCGATCTCAACCCTCTGGTCTTTAATCAGAAGATCCTTAAGTATATTTAGAAGGGTATGTGTCTCGCCTTTGAGCTCAACTTCAAGCTCATTGTCTGTTTTGGAGAGAATGTTCAGTTCCATTGGTGACCACCTGTAAGTGTGAGTAATATAATTTACTGATAATTTACGATTTTACTGATAATTTACTGATTATTTACTGTGCAGAAACCCATACCTGCAGGAGAATAAAATTATTTTATTCCTTTTCCGTACTCGGTTGAGATTTTGCGAGTTTCGGTCATATTGCAGACGGGGCATTTAAGCTTTTTCCCTTCAAGCACAAGTTCTCCTTTGCAGTTTGAACAGTAGGCTTTTACAACTCCCAGGGAATCTTCAGCTGTTGTAAGGCGTATTCTTTCAGTGTCGAGAACCCTGGCCCTGACTATATCATAAGGTCTGAACTCATCTGAAAGCCTTTTAACATAAGAGTCTCGCACATTCGACACATGGATATCTCCCGAACGCACATTGACAATTTCCCTTTCTTCTTTGCCTTCAATTCCTGCAACTTCCACCATTGCTCCGGATTCGCGCACGTCAGTTATCTTTCCATAGACAATATCTCCTACTTTAAGAATATTCGGAGTGAGTGTGCGTGGCCTGACCGAAACTACTCTGGCTTTCCTGTCAATAAGTACATTTCCGGTAGCTGTAGAGTAAATATCTCCGGCAGACACAGTTGTTCCTTCCCCGGGCTTGAACTCTTCAGTCGTTCCCACAAGCTCTCCTGGAAGCACAAAACCTCCTTTTTCAAGCTCTTCTTCCGGAGTCTTGGTTTCGTAAGGAACTCTGGGTTCAGGCATATCCGATCTTTCCCTTGAGCCTTTTTTCTGGTAAGGGAACCTTCTTTTCTTGCCCTGGTCTCCCCTGAACTGGTCCTTTGACTGAGTCCTGGACTGACCTTTAAATTGTTCTCTGGGATGTCCCCTGAAATGATCTCTTGATTGGCTTTTATATTGATCTCTGGACTGCTCCCTTGGGTGAGTTTTAACCTGTTCCCTGGGCTGGGCCTTAAACTGATCTCTCGACTGGCCTTTGAATTGGTCTCTGCTTTCGGAAGTAATTTGAGTTACATTTTCGGCAACCGGCTTTCCTTCGCTCGGGCCAGTCAATTTTTTTCTCGTAGTTTTACTTTTTCTAATTCTAATCATGATCCCTCATTTGGACTATCGTTAGTAGTCGATATAAATCGTAATCACAGCAGCTATCAATAATATGGAATGCTGGTAGCCATTCGATTGGATACTGGCACATTCAATTGACAGATAATCAACCTCAATAGAGGGTATAAATTATCATGTTCCTATTATCTGTCACTTTTGCCCTATTGACGCACTATATAGTTTGGTAATACACAGGCATACTTATTATAAGCAGTGTAATAGCTCCCCTTTTGAGGTAAAGTCCTGCACTAAAGCTATAAAGTTTGATGCCTTTAAATGTTCCTTGCATCTGGATTATCCGGAGATCTTAATCCTGTAGATCTCAACCTCAATAACCTCTCGTTCTTTTTTATGGAAATCGAAGGTTCGTTTTATTGGGAATTTCGCAACGTAGGAGTGTGTAATGACTGCAGGCTTAATGAACTTTTGGATAAAAGCAAGGCTTCCGCGGTTGTGAATTGAATATATCACTTCACTTGTTCTTAATGCTGACGAAAGAAAAGGCCGGTCTCTGCCTTTCACTCTTGCCCCGAAAGGAGGGTTCATAACCGTTGTTTTTACGCGTTCTTTAATGTCGGCAATGTCTGATAATACGAACTCAACTTCTACTCCAAGTTTTCGGGCATTTTTTCTTGCGGTCTCAAGTGCTTTTGAATCCGTATCGTAACCTACAACTTTTCTGGCTCCCAGAAGCTTTGCCCCAATTGCAAGGATACCAGTACCGCAGCCCAAATCCTGCACCGAATCATCAAGATCTCCCTGCATGTAAGCAAAGTGAAGAATTTCCGCAGCTAAAAGAGGAGGGGTCTGGTACTGCTCCAGTTCAAGTTCAGGACTGGAAAAGTCTTCCAACTCTTCCAGGAGTATCTCAAGTTTTCTCTGTTTCATTTCATCTACTTAAATTTTCTTTCATTTTAATTTTAGTTCTTCATTTGTATATTTTAGTTTAATAATTCGACCTTAACATATTACCTGGACCTTAACTTATTACCTGGATCTTATATTATCTGGACCTTAACTTATTACCTGGACATAACCAGCATTTAAAAAGTTATACCGGCTCCTCGGTAATTTCATCAAGCACAAGTTTTTCCCATTCTCGCTCTCCAAGCACTATCTCAAATTCCTGAGGCGTAAGCATTGGGGAGGGAAAACGCCCAACTTCATCGATTGCAAGCCTTGGGCAGGCAGTATTCACGAAAGCGTCTACTTTGAATTGAAGAAGCTGATCTGGAGTGACAAGATCAATCAGGATAAGGTGTGCCTCTTTTCCGTGCTTTTTCGCAAGCGCTTTCAAAGAGAAAGCCAGCTCCATTCTTTCCTGCCCGTTTTTGCTCGATACGATTATCCCGAAAACCTTCGCATCCAGTGATTTTGCAATTACTGCGCTCCGCTGGCGGAGGATTCTTGAGGGGTCCACCTCGCGAACTTCCCCTGAAAAGGGATCGGCTGCAAGGACTCGCTTTTTTGTGGAAAGAGCTACACCTAAAGGATGGAAATCTCCACTTCCAATATATAGATATTCATCACATATCTCGTTCCTTGCTGTCGAAAAATTGCAGCCAAGTACCTGGCCCGGATATGCTAGCCTGGAGTCTCCTTTCCCGATTACGCAGGTCTTTCCATTTGCCTTCAGGACAGCGCAAGCTTCAGGGAGCTTATGGACATGCTGGACAGTAGTAATCAGCCCTATAACCTGCCCCTTAAGTTCAGAGACAGTCTTTTCAACAACCGGCCGAATGTCAACGGCGGAACGTGTTTCGATGAAATAGATCTTTTCGGAAAATTTCGTATCCTCAAGCTCGGCATGCCCGAAGTGGAAAAGAATATCAACCTGCTCAAGTAAAGTTTTATCAAGGTCGCATGCCCCGAAACATGGGTCTCCAGAGATGATAATCTCAGCTCCGGTAGCTTCTTCAACTTTTTTTGCTAGCTCCGGACCTTTTCTTTTGAGCCCTTCAGGAAACTGGAAACCTACGATTTTTGCGCCCAGTTTATTTATCACATTGATAATATAGTCAGGCCTTAGATCAAACGCATTACTCGTTCCCAAAGACATTCTTGATCTCCACACCTTTCTCGCTCACGTCGATCGTAACGAGAATTTTAGGCTCAACCCCAAGCTCCTTTAATTGCAAATAGCCGTTTCCTCGGCCGATAACGGAAATTACGTCCAGAATCTCTACACCCATAGTTTTCAGGGCTTTTACGAGTGCTATCAGCGTTCCGCCAGTACTGATGACGTCGTCCACGATAATTACTCTGTCCCCTTTCTTGAGCCCGTTTATGTAGAGAGCTCCTTTCGAATACCCTGTACTCTGAGAAAGTTCCACTTCTCCTTCAAGGAAATAAGGCCGCTTTCGAACAATGGTCAAAGGAATTCCTGTTTTCAGAGAAAGGGCATTTGCTACAGGGATACCCATGGCCTCTATGGTAAGAATAGTATCAACTTTTTTGATGTCGGTAATCTGAAGGATATATTCGGCGATCTCTTCAACCATATGGGGATCTATGGACGGTACACCATCAGAGATTGGATGGATAAAGTAATTGTATTCTCCTCGCTTGATCACAGGAGAATTAATGAGTGAGGTTTTCAATTTTTCAAGCATGGTATTAACTCTTTTTTGGCTGTTGCGATATTTCCTGTAAGTAAATAATTAGTTATTAATAAGGAATCCTGTTCTGATAATAAAGAATCCTATTCTAATAATAAAGAATTCTATTCTAATAATAAAGAATCCTATTCTGATAATAAAGAATTCTGTGTTATTAATAAGAAATTCCATTTGTTGGGTAAGTCGGGAGGATTGCTCCTCCTTTCTCCCCTAGGAACCGTACTTGAAAGTTTCCCCTCATACGGCTCGAGTGTTTTCAAACCCTTTC
>Ga0268360_1002342_pt1 | contig 15123 bp, 13 predicted proteins | sample BioMet11_FD_192465 | JGI IMG/M metagenome (GOLD analysis project Ga0268360, IMG submission 192465) | Sewage microbial communities from Oakland, California, United States - Biofuel 11 (Illumina Assembly) | ecosystem: Engineered > Wastewater > Sewage > Unclassified | place: USA: California... | reverse complement strand
TCGTCTCCTCAGGAGGGCTGTGGTCGCGAAGAGCTCGGCGAGGGAGCCCAGGAGGCGGGGGTAGGGCATCGCCCCCTGGGGTTCCCGCCGGGGCAGGGACGCCGAGGAGATCGCCCCGAGGATCAGCATCGCCCCGGAGGAGAGGAGGAAGACCGCCCGCCAGCCCAGGGAGCCGCCCACGAGGCTCGCCGCGGGCCTGGCCAGCATGATCCCGAGGAAGAGGCCGCTCATGATCGCCCCGATGACCCGCCCCTGCCTCTCCTTGGCGGTGAAGTGGGAAGCCAGGGGCACCAGGACCTGGGCCACCGCCGAGGCGAAGCCCGCGAGGCTCATGGCGAAGAGGAAGAACCCCGAGCTGCCGGCCAGTCCCGCCGCGGTAAGGCCCAGGGCGCTCGCCGCCATGCCCGCCACGATGAGGAGGCGTTCTCAAGGAGATCCCCGAGGGGAACTATCAAGACGAGACCTAGGGCATAGCCGAGCTGGGTGAAGGTCACGATGAGGCCACGGCTTTCCGGAGCCATGCCGAGTTCCTCACCGATCATCCCGGCCAGGGGCTGGGCGTAGTACAGATTCGCGACGATGAGCCCGCTAGCCACCGCGAGGAAAAAGGCTCTGGCCCCGCCGATAGCTCGATCATGGGAAAGCGCAGGAATATCCGCCATACCTTATCTCCTTAGCGTGCCGTACGAAGAAAAAGAGAGTATGATTACGAGACGATCCGTATCGTATGTATTAAATAATACGAGACGGTTCGTCTCGTCAAGCTGCCGGTTGCGATTTTCGCGAGAAGAGAACACGAGGAGGATCGGAAAAACGATGACCGACGGAATTCCCGCGCCCAAGGACGGGGCGCAGCAGCCCGAGGGGCGGCGGCGCTCGGAAAGTTCCCACCGAGCGATCCTCGACGCGGCCCTTGAGCTTCTCGGCGAGCTCGGCTACCGAGCCATCACCATCGAGGGGATAGCCTCCAGGGCCGGGGTCGGCAAGCAGACGATCTACCGCTGGTGGCCCTCCAAGGCCGCCGTGGTCCTCGAAGCCCTCCTTAAGAACGCCGCGGTGAGCATCGTCGCCCCGGACTCAGGCAGCCTGAGAGGAGACCTCGAGGCCTACCTCGACCAGGCCTACCAGACCATGTCCGGGCCCCTCGGGCCGATCCTGCGGGGCCTCACTTCCGAAGTCCTCCTGGACGAGGACTTCAAAGAGGAGTTCCTGCGGCTCTACGAGGAGCCCTGGAGACAGACCGTGGCCTCCATCCTCCGCCGCGCCGCCGCCCGGGGGGAGATCCCCGGCACCTACGACGAGAGCCTCATCCTCGACATGCTCTTCGGCTTCAAGTGGCTGCGCCTCATCTTCGGCCACGCCCCCCTCGACCCCGGCCTGGCGCCCCGGGTCGCCGCCATGGCCGAGGCTTTGGCGAGGAGCTGAGGATCCTGAGAATCGATAGTCACGCCCCGATGCGGGACGAGGAGGCCGCGCGATGAATAGGCGAAAGACCATTCCCATGGCGATATGCTACGACTTCGACGGGACCCTCTCGCCCCGCTACATGCAGGAGTACGACTTCATCCCCGCCCTCGGCGTCGAGCCCCGGGCGTTCTGGGAGGAAGCCCGGGTCCTCGCCGTAGCCCAGGACGCCGATACTATCCTCGCCTACATGCGCCTCATGCTGAAGAAGGCCGAGGAGGCCGGGATTCGCATAACGCGCCAGGCCTTTCGGGAGTACGGCGCCAAGGTGGGATTCTTCCCCGGGGTCGAAGGCTGGTTCGGGCGGATCTCGGCCTATGCCGCCTCGAAGGGCGTGGAACTCCAGCACTACATCATCTCCTCGGGCCTCAGGGAGATGATTGGCGGCACGTCGATCGCCGGGGAGTTCGCCGCCATCTACGCCTCGGGCTTCATGTACGATGCCAACGAGGTCGCCGAGTGGCCCGCCTTGGCGGTCAACTACACCACCAAGACCCAGTTCCTCTTCAGGATCAACAAGGGGAGCCCCGAGGTCTACGACAACTCGAAGATCAATAAGTACGTTCCCAAGGCCGACAGGCCCATGCCCTTCGAGAACATGGTCTACGTGGGCGACGGGGAGACCGACATCCCTTGTTTCCGCCTCGTAAAGGAAGAGGGCGGCCAAGCCCTGGCGGTCTACCGCCCCCGGGATCCAGCTTCCCGGGAAGCCGCCCTGCGCCTCCTCGAGGAAGGCCGGGCGACTATCGCCGCCCCCGCCGACTACCGCGAAGGCCAGGCGATCGACCGATCGGTCAAGTCTATGGTCGACAGGATCGAAGCCACGGCGAGGATCGGGAATCGTGGCTAGAGGAACGAAGAGGCGGCACGGACCCAGCGGGTAGGGTCCGCTACTTGAGATTCTCCTCGGTATAGAGGGTCAGCTCCACCATGCGCTCGAGGAGTTCTTCCTTGTCGGCCTCGGGGAAGTTGGCGAGGACGAGCTCCTTGGCGAAGAGTCTCGCGATGTAGCGGACCTTCGTCATCCCTTGCCGCGAGGCGTACACGAAGTCGGCGTGGGCGTTGTTTATGACGATGATCGAGCGCTCGGCGTCGTAGCGCGAGCGCCAGAGCTCCCCCGGCGAGCGCTGGTACGTGTAGCCCGGGAGGCCGCGCCGCGAGGCGGAGCCGTTCCCTCCCGGCTTCTTCACGAGATCCGCGGTCACGGTTACGAGGGCGTTGGCGACGAGAAGCGTATCTCCTTGCCGCGCCCGCAGCTCAACCGTAGCCACGCAGGGTTCGCCGGGAGCCGTGTACTGGGCGAAGGCCGAGTCTATGCCCTCAAGGCCCCCGCCGCCCTCGAGGACCCTCCACTCGAAGTCGAGGCCCGAGTCTATCCCTCGGCCCGAACGGTCCCGAGCCACCGCCTTGAGCCTCTTTTCCTCCCCCACGCCGATCACCGAGGATGCGGGGGAGATCATGAGCTTGAAAAGCGGCCCTGGGAAATCGAAGAAGCTCTTCTGGGCCTCCGCCGCCTCGTCGGGCTCGGGCAGGTAATCGCCGAAAGAAGCTTCGTTTTCCTCGGCGATGGCCAACGCCTCCTCGGCGGCAGACAGAGGCGACGAAGAGGATGCATCCGCTCCCTTCTCGCCGGGGGCGAGACCGGGCATTGCCCCGGCGGCACCCCCTGCTTGGGGAGCATCCCCCGGAGTCGGCCGCCTGGACTCCCGCACTTTCGCCGAAAGCCAGCCGTACTCCTCGCTCGGGAGATGGAGGAAAGCTTCCCGGAAAGCCCTGGTGACCCTCCCGAGGATCTGCTTGCTCGCTTCCTCGTCCTCGGCGTGCTTGCGCTCGTCGAGGAGGACGAGGAGGGCTTCTTCCACCGGTTCCAGGGCCACGCAGAGGGATTCGTATGCGTCGTCTTGAATCACGCCGTCCCGGGTCCCCGGGGTGAGCTGGAGGAAGGGAGCGTCGATCATCCCCTCCAGCTGCTTCGATACCCAAGGCGAGCGCGAGAAGCGCTCGAGCTTGGAAATGTCCGGCAGGACCCGGGTCCCCTGCCTGAATAGGCTCACGGAATTCTCCTGGGAGGATTCGGCGAAATACAGCTCGAAGTAGACCTCGCCGAGGGGACTCTTCGCATCGGGGAGCTCGTGGATGAGCCGACCCTTGAACTTGCGGGGTTCGACGACGAGCTCTCTCCGGGAAGCGTGGTCGATTATCTTGATCCGCACGCCGCTCTTCACGATGCGGTCCCGGAGCTCCGATGCGAGGAAATTCTGGATCTTGTCGCCCGACAACGACCGGACCCCCGGCAGCACCGGGCTGATGGTGAGCTCGGTACCCTGGCGACCGAAGAGCTGATCGGAATCCCTTATGGCGAAGGTCGGGTCTCCCTTTACGAGCCTGAGGGACCGAGCCTTACCGTCTTCCCCGGCGGAGGTGATCGTGCAGCACTCCCCCACGGTCCAGAACGAGAGGAGCCCAATCCCGAACTCCCCCTGTATGCCCTTCTCGCCCTTTTTCTTGAGCTCCCGCTTTATCGAGTCGCCTATGTGGGTCGCGACATAGCGGAAGTCCTTTATCCCGCGCCCGTCGTCGGCGATCTTCAAGTACTGTTCACCCCTCTGCTTTCCCCTCACGATAGTCACGTTCTTGGCGCCGGCGTCGATGGAGTTCTCCACGAACTCGGCGATCGCCTTTAGGGGATTGTTCTGCGATAGCGCGATGATCGTGATTACGTTCCAGTGATCGCCTATCCTGAGCTTTCCGGATTCCGTATCGACGGGCATGGCTAACCCTACGGCACCCAAGGAATTAATACAAGCCAACCCGGGGAGCGGAGATCCCGCCTACACCACGATAGACCGCGCCGCCTCACTTTCAAGCTCCAAGCGGAGTCGCGAAACCGAGGATCCGAGCGCAGCGGTTCATGCTTTCATCGTACGAGAAGGCGAGGATCATCTCGCCTTCGAGCTTCTCCGAGAGAACGAGGGCCGAGGCCAGATGGAGGGCGTCGAGGGTTTTAACGCTGACGGGAAAGGCGCCCATCGCCCTCTTCTTCACCGAGCTCGAGAGGGCTATTAGGGAAATGCCCGAGAGCACGTCGTCGAGCCGGGCGGAGGCCTTCGCCATGCCTTCGTCGTCGATCTCTCCCTGGAGTCGATATCTGTGAATGACTCGCCTGCATTCGATTTCCAGGAGCTCGGAAGATACGACCCGGTCGCAGGCCAAGGCCTGGGATATGCCAGCGTCTCCCCCGAGCACGTGTCGGAGGACGACGGATGAATCCAGGTAAGCTACCACAGCTCTCCGCGCTCCTCGGCGAGGGCCGCAAGGGGATCGGACGATACGAGAGGCTCAAGTTCGCGATAGGAGTACTGCCCCCGCGCTTCCCGGGTGAAAAGCCCCTCGGAATCCAGGGGAACGATAGCCGCGATAGGATGCCGATGGTCGACGACGGTGAGAACCTGCCCGGCTTGGACCCGCTTGAGCTCGGCGCTGAGCTGCGCCTTGAGCTTGGATACGGATATAGTCTCCATGTGACTAGTATATGACTATAGAATTCGCCGTGGCAAGCTGTCCCCAGCCGGGGCGGCCTAAATAGGAGCGGACCCATCGCCCGCCTTTGGCCGACGCCCCTAGCCCCCGCCGGGGATGAACGCCTACTATCGAGGCATGGGAATGGGCATGTATGGCGGATGAAGGCGAGAAGCACGTTCGCCGCAAGCGCTACCGCGGCGATCACCCGCGGCTGTTCTCGGAAAAATACAAGGAAAGGCACCCCGAGGACTATCCCGAGGACATAGCCCACATCCTCGCCCGAGGCGACACCCCGGCTGGCACCCACCGCCCCATCTGCGTCGAGGAGATCCTCTCGGTCCTCGCGCCCTCTCCCGGAGATATCGCGGTGGACGCCACCCTGGGCTACGGCGGCCACGCCGGGAAGATCCTCCAGGCTATCGTCCCCGGGGGTCGCCTCTACGGCGTCGACCGGGACCCCATCGAGCTCGCGAAGACCGCGAGCCGCCTCGAATCCTCGGGTCTGCCTCCTGGCTCCTTCATCCCAGTCCACTCGAACTTCCAGGCCCTGCCGGACATCCTCGCGAAGGCCGGCGTCCCGGGGATAGACCTCTTCCTCGCGGACCTCGGGGTGTCTTCCATGCAGATCGATGACCCCGAGCGGGGCTTCAGCTTCAAGCGCAACGGCCCCTTGGATATGCGCATGGACCCGCGGTCGGACCGGTCGGCCCGGGACTACCTCGCCGAGGTCCCCGAGGAGGCCCTCCGGGACGCCATCGCCACCGACGCCGACCAGGAGGGAGCCCCGGCCATCGCCCGGGCCATCTGCCTGCGCCGCGGCGCTATCGCCACGACCCGGGACCTCGCCGAGGCGATTCTCTCGGCCTTCCCGGACCTGGAATTCAAGGACCCGGAGATGCAGAGAATCCTCCGCCGATCCTTCCAGGCTATCCGCATCGAGGTGAACGCCGAGTTCTCCTCCCTGGACGCCCTCCTCGGCGCCCTGCCTTCCTGCCTCAATCCCGGCGGCCGAGCCGCCTTCCTGGCCTTCCACTCGGGGGAAGACAAGCGGGTCGAGGCCGCCTTCGCAGCGGGCATGGCCGACGGGCTCTATTCCTCCATCTCGCCGGAACCCATCAGGCCCGGCAAGGAAGAGCGCTACTCGAACCCCCGCTCGAGCTCGGCCAAGCTCCGCTGGGCCATACGGTCGCGATAGTCCCGGGAAAGCCGCAGGCTCGGCCGGGGCGACGGCGCATCGGGCGCGATCTGCGTCGCCGCCCTCCCGGACTGCTCCCGCGGCGGATTCGGACTACCTGCCCGCGCGTCGCCGGGCTACTTCTTCGTCCCGGAGACGTAGTCGGCCATGGCCGCTCCGGCGAGTTTGCCGCTGTCCATTGCCAGGCCGCTCGCGGTCCCGCCGACGTCGTAGTACGGGGAGCAATAGAGGCTGCCCGCGTCGAGGCCGGCGACGTAGAGCCCGGGGATGACCTTGTTCGCCTTGTCGAGGGCCCGGAGCCTATCGTCGACCTTGACGCCGCCGAAGGTGCACCAGGCGCCGGGCTGGAACTCGACGAGGTAGAAGGGTCCGGCCACGACCGGGGTCAGGAAGGCGGGGACCTTGCTGAGGAGGCTGTCCTTCTTGGCGGCGCACATGGCGTTGTACTCCGCGACGGTCTTCTCGAGGTCGACCATCCCGAGCTTCGCGCCGAGCTCCTTCACGCTGCCGGCCTCGTAGACCCAGCCTTCGGAGATGCCCACCTTCAGGTCGGCGAAGATCCTGTCCAGTTTCTGATTGAACATGATGGGGCCGGCGGTCCAGACCTTGGGCTTGCCGAGGCGCTCGTAGGGGCTCTTCTTCGAGAGCGCCTCGAGGGTGGCGCGGTCCAGGACCGCGTAGTAGCGGCCGGCGCGCAGGGTCGCCTCGCCGCCGCCGGCTAGGGGATTGTTGGCGAGCTGGTACTCGTCGAAGAAGCGGTGCCCTGAGGTGTCCACGAGGAGGCCGCCGATGAAGGCGAGGTCCAGGGCCTGGTTCCTGGCGGGGCTGAAGTATACAGCGAGGGACTTGAGGGACTCGGATTTGACGTTGGTGCCGCTGATGTCGTTGAGGGACACGCCGACCGGCCGCTCCATGACGCCGCCGGCAGCGAGGGCCATGGAGATGCCGTCGCCGGTGTTGAGCGTGGAGCCGAGGTTCGCGATGGGCGTGTCGCCGAAGTAGCGCTTCATCATCTCCGGGTTGCCGAGGAAGCCTCCTGTGCAGAGGAGGACCGCCTTGGCGGAGATCTTCACCGAGGTGCCGTCGGGCCGCTCGGCGACGAGGCCCACGACCTTCCCGCCCTCCACGAGGAGCTTCTTGCCCGCGGTCTCGAACATGAAGGTCCCGCCCAGGCGCTTCACCTCGTCGGCCACGAGGGCCATCTTCTTGTCGGCCGGGGTCTCGTACACGTGGACTTCCCGGAACCCGACGTTGTAGCGGTCCGGGCCGAGGAAGGTCTTGACCCCGAGGTCCTGGAGCTTATCCATGACCTCCCCCGAGACGTCGAGGCATTTCCGCAGGAGCGGCGCGTCGACGGTCCAGTGGGCGTAGTCGATCATGTGGGCGAACAGGGCCTCGCTGGTGATTCTCTCCCCCGCGGCCTTGGACACTCGGCTCTGGACTCCCGCGGTCCCGCCGATCTGGGCGGTGTTGCTCGCGCTGACGCTCGAGGCCTTCTCGACGACCAGGACCTTGGCTCCCTTGGACGCAGCCTCCATGGCGGCCATGAGGCCCGCCCCGCCGGCGCCCACGACGCAGACCTCGGTCGATACCTCTATCTGCGCGGGCGCGGCGGCCGCGGCGGCGGCGGCGGCCGAAGGGGCCCTCAGCGCCTTGAGGTCGGCCCCGGCCGCGGCCAGGGCTTCGCCGGCGGCCTCGATGATGGCCTCGCTGGTCGTCGTCGCGCCGCTGACGGCGTCTACTGCGAGGGACTGCTTCGCCACGATGCGGGCGGGAATTTCCGCGAGGGCCGGGTCGGACAAACCGGCCGACTCGCTCTGCTTCAGCACTTTGACCGAGACGATGGAAGTCGAGGCGCACTGGACCTCGACGGTCACGGGGCCGTTCTTGCCTTGGGCAGTCCCTCGATACGTGCCCGCCTTGTACGGGTCGGCCGCCAGGGCCGAACCTGCGAGCAGCAGGCAGGCGACGAGGGCCGCCGCACCCCGATGGAGATTGATTCCCACGATGCTCCTCCTGAATGCGATAGACTCGCGGCGCTATCCGCCGCTTCGGAGGAGCAGGCTAAAGCCTGACCTAAGATTAGAGTCAAGGATTATCTATAATTCGGTAGCTAAACCGGGATCGAGACCTCGAGGCGCGAGACGATTTCGCCGCCCTCGTGGGCCACGGCCAGGAGTTCCGCCAGGGCGGGACCGCGGGGCTCGAGGTTTTCGCCGCGGGCGCGGGCGAGCAAGGGGGCGAAGTGCTCCCGCTCGATGATGCAGTCCCTGTCGTTGGCGATGAGGGTGGAGAGGTAGCGGCCCCCCTCTATCCGGCGCATGAGGCTCTCGGCGGCTTCCGGGAGGCCGACGGCGTCTTCCTCGCGGATGGCGAGGCCCCACGAATAGCGGAGGCGCCCGCTTCCGAGGAGGGCCTCGCGATCTATCACGCACAGGAAACGGAGCCGCGGCTGGACGCCGTCTTCCATGAGCTCCTCGGTCGCCCTGGCTATCCTGTCGTCGCAGCAGGGTTCGCGGCGCTCGTTGTGGGAGTACAGCCACAGGAGGGACGGCTCCTCGCAGAAGCGAGTCTCCCCCAGGGCTTCCCCGAAGGACTCGGCGTTCTCTATGCAGTGCCCCAGGCTCTCCCGGGCCTCGGCCAGGCGCGCGAGCTCCTCGTCGAGCTCCTTCCTCCGCTCCTCGAGCCTGGACCGGAGCTCCGCGGGGTCGGCTTCGTTTACGAGGTCGACGCTGTCCGCGAGGCTGAATCCGAAACCCCGGTAGTGCCTGCACTGGAGGAGCTTGAGGAGGTCGAATTCCTCGTAGCTCCGATAGTTGCTCGCGTAGTCCTTCTCCGGCTCCACGAGGCCACGCCGCTCGTAGAACCGGATGACGTGGTCGGGTATGCCCAGGAGTCGGGAGATCTCTCCAATCTTATACCGCATAGTCCTACCCGCGGCTCCTCCGGATGATCGGCCGGCGAACCTTCCCCGGCCTATGGAAAGGGCCGCCCCGGATTGACCCCGGGGCGGCCCGTGTCCGCCTCAGATGGACGGATCGTCGTCAGTAGCCGAGTAACTCGCCCTCAGGCGCTTACTTCTTGATGCTGTAGAAGGCTTTCTTTCCCGCGTACTCGGCGATGCCCTCCATCTCGTCCTCGATGCGCATGAGCTGGTTGTACTTGCAGACGCGGTCGGTGCGAGACATGGAGCCGGTCTTGATCTGGCCGGTCTCGCGGCCCACGACGAGGTCGGCGATGAAGGTGTCCTCGGTCTCGCCGGAGCGGTGGGAGACGACGGCGGTGTAGTTCGCCTTCTTGGCCATGTCGATGGCCTCGATGGTCTCGGTCACGGTGCCGATCTGGTTGAGCTTGATGAGGATGGAGTTGCAGCAGCCCTGGGCGATTCCCTTCTCGAGGCGCTTCGTGTTGGTGACGAAGAAGTCGTCGCCGATTATCTGGATCTTGGAGCCGAGCTCCTTGGTCATCTTGGCGTAGCCGGCCCAGTCGTCCTGGTCGAGGGGGTCCTCGATGGAGACGATCGGGTACTTGGCGATCCACTTCTTGTAGAGGTCGATCATCTCGTCGGCGGTGAAGAGCTTGTCGGGGTTGGACTTCCAGAACTTGTAGCCCTTCTTGCCGCCTTCCTCGAAGAGCTCGGAGGAGGCGCAGTCCAGGGCGATGGCTATCTGGTCTCCGGGCTGGTAGCCGGCCTTCTCTATGGCCTTCATGATGTAGTCGAGGGCTTCCTCGTTGCCGATGTTGGGGGCGAAGCCGCCCTCGTCGCCGACCGCGGTGACGTGGCCGTCGGCCTTGAGGATGGACTTGAGGCTGTGGAAGACTTCGGCGGTCATGCGCACCGCCTCGCGGATCGACTCGGCGCCCACGGGCATGACGAGGAACTCCTGGAAGTCGACCTTGTTGTCGGAGTGCTTGCCGCCGTTCAGGATGTTGGCCATCGGCGTGGGGAGGAGGGTGGTGTGGGGGCCGCCCAGGTACTTATAGAGGGGCACGCCGAGGAAGTCGGCGGCGGCGCGGGCGGTAGCCATGGACACGCCGAGCATGGCGTTGGCGCCGAGCTTGGACTTGTTCTCGGTCCCGTCCAGGTCGATCATGGTGCGGTCGATCTCCACCTGCTCGAGGGAGTCGAGGCCGCAGATCTCGCTGGCGATGGTGGTGTTGACGTTCTCGACCGCCTTGAGGACGCCCTTGCCGAGGTAGCGCTTCTTGTCGCCGTCCCGGAGCTCTACGGCCTCGTAATCGCCGGTGGAGGCCCCGGAGGGGACTGCTGCGCGGCCGAGGGTGCCGTCCTCGAGGACGACATCGACTTCGACAGTCGGGTTTCCGCGGGAATCGAGGATCTCGCGCGCCTCAACGTATTCGATAATGCTCATATATTTCTCCTTTTTGGGGGATGCTACCACGGTAAAGACTATCCGCTGGGCCGGTGAGAGTCAAGAACGGAATGCGCCGCGGCCCGTCAAAGAACCCCGCAGCCGCTTCCCGGCGCGGCGCGGCGCGGCTGCTCCCGCGCGCGGCGCCGAAGGCCCTAGCGAGCCAGGACGTCGAGGATGCGTTCCAGGTCCTCGAGGGAGTAGTACTCGATGGCGATGGTGCCCTTCCGGGCGTCGCCCTTGATCTCCACCTTCGTGCCGAGGGCCTCGATCAGGCGCTCCTCCACCTGGTGAATCTCCGGTTCCTTGGGTCGCTCGGCCTTGGCGGGGCCCTTGGCGACCGGGAGCCTCGGGCTGTTGAGGTCGTTGGCGGCCGCCTCGGCCTCGCGGACCGATATGCCCTCGGAGATAACCCGGGCGAAGAGGATGTCGCGCTTGGCCGAATCGACCACCGAGAGCAGGGCTTTTGCGTGGCCCGCGGTGAGGGAGCCATCCTTCAGGGCGGCGATGGCGGGCTCGGGGAGCCTCAGGAGGCGCAGGCTGTTGGCCACGGCGCTGCGGCTCTTGCCCACGATGTCCGCCACCTCCTCCTGGGAGCGGGGGCCCATGAGCATGAGGGAGCGGTAGGCCTCGGCCTCCTCGATGGGGTTCAGGTCCTCCCGCTGGACGTTCTCGATGAGGGCTATCTCGAGGCGCCGCTCCGGGGTGAAGGAGCGGACGATGACCGGTACCTCGGAGAGGCCGGCCTTGGTCGCGGCCCGGAACCGGCGCTCTCCCGCCACTATCATGTAGCCGCCGGAGCTGCTCTCCTCCACGAGGATGGGCTGGATGAGGCCGTGGGTCGCGATGGACTTGGCGAGCTCCGAGAGGGACTCCTCAGAGAAGCTGCGGCGAGGCTGCTCGGGGTTGGGCCTGAGCTTGGAGAGGGGCACCTTCAGGAGGCCCTCGGGGGCGGGCCTGGGCTCCGCCGGTGCGGAGGGAGCCGCCGCGCCCAGGCCGGCGGGAATCCCCGAGGGAGCCGATGGGCGATCCACGATAGCCTGAGCCACTTCGGGCTCGGGGATGAGGGCGCCCAGGCCTTTGCCCAAGCCGAACTGTTTAGCCATTGATGGGATTCTCCGGGCGAAGCGGCTCCGGGCCGTCAACTCGCCTAATCATGGGATGCGCCGGCGGCGTCAGGCGCTGCGCCTTCGGACGCGTCGAGGGGCCCCTCGCGCTCGATGAGCTCGGCGGCGAGGGCTTCGTAGCTCTTGGCCCCGATGCAGGAGGGGTCGTAGAGGCAGATAGGCTCCCCGTGGGAGGGCGCCTCGGAGAGCCGGACATTGCGCGGGACTATGGTCTTGAAGACCTTGTCCTTGAAGTAGTCGGACACCTGCTGCACGACTTCCTGGGCGAGCTTCGTGCGGGAGTCGTACATGGTGAACAGGATGCCGCAGACCTTGAGGGAGGTGTTCATACCCTTCTGGACGAGGCTGACGGTCTGGAGGATCAGGGAGAGGCCCTCCAGGGCGAAGTACTCGCACTGGAGCGGGACGAGGACTTCGTCGGAGGCCACGAGGCCGTTCAAGGTCAGGATCCCGAGGGAGGGAGGGCAGTCGATGAGGATGAAGTCGTACTCCCTCTGGATATCCGCCAGGGCCCTCTTCAGGTACTCGTTGCGGTCTGCCTGGTCGACCAGCTCCACGTTTGCCCCCGAGAGGTCTATCGAGGAAGCGGCGAGGTCGAGCCACTCGACCTTCGTGGGCTGGACGATCTCCTTGATTGAGGCTCTGCCGGCTATGACATCGTATATGCCCTTGGCGCTCCCCGGCTTCCGCCCCAGCCCGCTCGTGAGGTTCGCTTGGGGGTCGAAGTCGACGAGGAGGGTCCTCTTGCCGGCGAGGGCGAGGTAGGCGCCGAGGTTTATGGCGCTCGTAGTCTTGCCTACGCCGCCCTTTTGATTTACGAAAACGATGGTACGCGCCATGCAGATCCTTCCGTGCACCAAGTCCGGCTAGTGTAGCACAGCGGGCCGCACGCGTCCACGAGACGGACGGGGGAATCAGGTCCAGCTTGGATCAGTCCGCGAGTCGACGGCCTCTAGGAAGAGCCGGCAGGCTTCTGGGTCGAAGGCCGAGCCCGAGCAGCCCTCGATCTCCTGCACGGCGAGGTCGTGGGCGACGGGGGCGCGGTAGGGTCTCTCGTGGGTCATGACGTCGTAGGACTCGGCGACGGCCACGATGCGCGATATGAGCGGGATGGCCTCGCCGCTGAGGCCGCCGGGATAGCCCGACCCATCCCACTTTTCCCGGAGGGCGAGGATCCCGTCGGCGAGAGCCGGCTCCTCCACGGCCCTCGCCATGCGGTACCCCGCCTCGACATAGCCGTGGACTACCTCGAGTTCTTCGGGATCGAGAGCTCCGTTCTTGCCGAGGAGGGAGGCCGGGATCGCGACCTTCCCGATGTCGTGGAGGCGCGCGAGGAGCCCGAGGGCCGTCCTGTCACCGCTGCTCATCCGCCAGCCCCCGCGGGAAGCCATCGCCGCGGCGAGGTCGCGGACTCGCTCCCCGTGCCCCGCCGAGACGAAGCAGCGGGGGCACAGGTTGTCGCCGAGGGATTCGATTATTCGCCGCCTCGTCCGCCGGCTCTCCGCGAGCTTGTTGCGGTACATTTCGCCCTCGGCCTTCTCCATGAGGGCGCGCACGTCGATCTCGCTTCCCTCGGCGGAGGCCGACCCGAGGGCGAAGCTGAGCTTCACGGGGTCGGCGGCGGTGTGGGCGCAGGCGGACTTGATCCGCCTGACGACGAACTGGCAGGCGTCCTCGGAGATGGAAGGGAGGAGGATGAGGAACTCGTCCCCGCCCCAGCGGGCGACTATGTCGTCCTTGCGGCAGCAGGCGAGGAACACCCGCGCCGCCGACTCGATGAGCCTGTCGCCGCTCTCGTGGCCGAAGGCGTCGTTGGTGAGCTTGAGTCCGTTGAGGTCGGCCATTATCAGGCTGAGCATCCCTCCGGAGCGGGAGAGGATCTGGGGCAAGACGCTCTCGATGTAGGCCCGGTTGTAGAGGGAGGTGAGCTTGTCGTGGAATCCGTAGTAGGTCGCCCCCTGGCTCGGTCCGTCGCCGCCATCGAGCTCGGTCAGGACGACCATTACGAAGCCCGGCCTCCCCGTCGCGGGGTCGGCCGAGAGGGCCTTGCAGCCCAGGGCTACATCCCGGCCTCCCAGGCGGACGACCCCCGGGACGGCGGCTAGAGCGGCGCAGGCGGCGTCGAGGCTCTCCGCCTGGAAAGCGCGACCGAAGACCTCGGCGAAAAACGAACCCCGGCCGGCGTCTCCTTCGGACAGGAGCTCGGAGATGCTCTGACCCGCGGCGGGGCGGCCGAAGAGCCGCTCGCATTCCCGGCTATAGCTCTTCCGGACCGAGAGGTCCGCCGCGAAGGTCAGGAACCCCTGCTTGGAGTTGTCGAGGATGCTGCGCATCTCCTCGTCCTGGGCCTTGAGGGCCCTGCCCTGGACGTCGCTGATCCGGAACGCCCGCTCGGTCATGGCGAGCAGGCGCCCGTACTCCTCGGCGAACGAGGCCAGGGCGGCCTTGGCCTCGACGGCGCAGGCCGCGCGGCCACCCTCGTCGGCGGGGAGCTCGGCCGCGGCGCTGGCCCGGGCCGCCCTGAGGGCCGCGCGCTCCCTCTCGAACAGGCCGGAGTCGGGGAAGGTGTCCTTCATCGCGCCGGCCGCCCCGAGGGGACGAGGCGGATGCCCAAGTCGACGAGCTCGGCGAACTCCTCGGCGCACTCCTTCTCGCTCTCGTTGGCCGGATCGAAGATCCAGGCGGCGTCTACCGTCCGGCCTCCGGCCTTCGCCTCGGAGAGCTTGTCGAGGAGCATCATCAGGCACTTCGAGCTGCTGGTGTTGATGTAGGGCAGGCAGAGCTCGATCGACAGGGGTCGGGACGCCGGCTCGGCGAGGTAGTCGCGCACCCAGGCGAGGAGCGGCTCGAAGAACTTGAAGGCGTTCTCGGGATAGGACTCTCCCCTGAGCGAAAGCGAGCCAGAGGCGGCGTCGAAGTCCACCTGCGGCGTCGATTTCGTCCCCTCGATCTTCAGGCTATTCACGGCGGCCTCCCCGGATCACGACTCGAATCTCGAAGAAGGGAATATCCCCCGGAAAATCCGTGAAGGAGTACTCCAGGGGAACGCTCGCCTTGCGGGCCATCTCGATTATGCCTACCCCGGCGCCCAGTGCCCCGGGTTCTACCGCGCCGCGCAGGCGCTCCCGGTAGAGCCGGGAGAGCTCGGCCCCGTCGGCCTTCGTCGCCGCCTCGAGGCGGGTCCTGAGCCCGGGGACGTCTGCGGGCTCCACTCGGTTCCCCGACCAGACGAAGTAGCCGTCGCCGTCCTCGCCGATGCAGACAATGGACGAGGCAGCGATCTCGGCCTCGCGCTCGCTCCCCGCCATGCTGGCGACATAGTTCTTTATGTTCTGCGTCTGCTCTATGAATACCGAGAAGACGCTGTAGATCGAGGTCTTGGGGCTGCTCCGCCTCTCCATGTAGGTCCGGACGGCGGCCCCCATCTCTTCGATGATCCCTT
>Ga0268360_1002334_pt1 | contig 15154 bp, 14 predicted proteins | sample BioMet11_FD_192465 | JGI IMG/M metagenome (GOLD analysis project Ga0268360, IMG submission 192465) | Sewage microbial communities from Oakland, California, United States - Biofuel 11 (Illumina Assembly) | ecosystem: Engineered > Wastewater > Sewage > Unclassified | place: USA: California... | reverse complement strand
GCCGAGGACGAGGAACATCGCCTGACCTCCGGCCCCTTCCTGCAGGAAGAACGTGACGCCGCGCTCGACGCATTGGCAACTACCGTCTTGAGCATTTACCGATACTTCCGTACAGACGTGAAGCCTCAGCGCAAGGTGGCGAAGAAGCAATATGCCTCGAAGAAGGGGACGCGCTAAAAATCACGGAGCTGGGCAACCAGATTTATGACAAGACTCTGCTGCGGTTGGTCAGGGGAACATTGATTTCAAGTGGTGAGTGTGTTCAGAACTCTACACGGACGACTCGACTTCAAATCCCCATGCCTCCAAAAGAGGTTCGGGAATGAATTTCGAGTTCTTGTTGCGATTCGCCCACTCACGAAGACGTGTTGATGTGATGTACTGCTCAGGTTGCAACTTGAATTCCTGAGTAACTTTCTCGAATTCAGTGATGGTTGGAATAACCGGGCCGTTCGGCTCCGGCTTGCCCCAATTAGGATTGCCACGTCTTTTTGCCATAGATTTCCCCTCCGCGATATAACGGTTCAAAATCGAAATTTGTGGGTGATGTTTCATTCTACCGTAGAACTCGCAGCATTCCTGTTTTCAGCGCCGAGTTCTACGGAGACATCTCGGCGTCGTCATCGACTCCCCCATGAGGCCGTCCGGCATGAGCTGCTGGCGTGAAACTCATTACCGCTGTCATATCTCAGGTGATTTTCCACTTGCAACAATTTCCAAACGAGATCTAATAGGGGCACAGCACGCTCTCGCGCCAGACCTTAGCTTGAGGGCAGTGTCGAGGCGCGAGGACTTTTTCAGAAACCCACAAGCGGGTGAAGGAGGGTACCGTAGGCATAACAATCATTGAAATCTCACCAGTTTTCAGCCTAGCTGCCGTGCCCTCAAACGGCGCTTGATCGCTTCTTTTTTTCGACCGGGCGTGGTCATCGATTGCGCCCGGTTTCGTGTTTTTGGGTTTTTGCTAGGTTGGGCGGCATATCCAGAGAAGCTGAACAGCTTACCCTCAATCACGGCAGCAATGATATGGAAAAAGGGCGGGTCGTTTAACCCGCCCTTCCCTTTGACCGCCCTCAAAAAGCACGCCTTTCAGCGGCGTTCCTCTTTGACTGTAGTCAAATGAGCTTTTCAGCCCCGGTTGGTTTCTGTGCTCCAACTTCCTCGCAGAGCACCAACCACTCCGATGGATTTGTCTCCCGAGGCGCGGGTTCGGCAAGATCATCCCTTGCGGGCGATCCGGCAGTTGGTGGACGCGGTGCTGCGGGGGCTGTCTCCGGAGTTCAGCCGGATGTACTCACGCGAAGGGCGTCCCTCGATTGCGCCGGAGAAGTTGCTGCGGGCGCTGGTGCTGCAACTGCTGTACTCGGTGCGCAGCGAGCGGCTGCTGATGGAAGAGATCGACTACAGCATTCTGTTCCGCTGGTTCATCGGGCTAAACCTGGACGAGCGGGTGTGGGACGCGACGACGTTCAGCAAGAATCGCGACCGGCTGCTGGGAGCCGATGTGGCCAAGCAATTTCTGGCCGCCGTGGTGGAGATGGCGCGGGAAAAGGGATTCGCCAGCGACGAGCACTTCACGGTGGACGGCACGCTGCTGGAGGCGTGGGCGGGAGCGAAGAGTTTCCGCGTGAAGGACGAGAGCGCCAGTTCGGATAACAACGACGACGATCCGGGCAATCCGACGGTGGACTTCCACGGCGAGCGGCGCTCGAATGAGACGCATGAATCCCAGACGGACCCGGATTCGCGATTGGCGCGCAAAGGCCCGGGCAAGGAAGCGAAGCTCAGCTACAGAGAGGAATTCTTCTCATTTCGTGAACTCCGCCTTTTCCGAGGCTTGTTTCTTCTTCGCCCTGGTATGTTCTCATCTCCTATTCGCAGCCTTCCAGCTACTTCCTTCCTCCCTTTGAGAGAGTGCAATCATGCCAAATGCCCGCCGTTCAGACCACTGTTTGCCTCGTTTCCGATTTCGTGCAAAAACAGAATACGGCCATATCCTTGTTTATTGTCGAGCACCTATCGAATTCCATAAATCTTTGCCCGAGTGTTGAAGGCTTCCTTCGAGCCTTCCAGGATATTGCACGCGGAGTCCCGCGTTACCGGATCGTCAATTGACCCCCGCGCCGTAATCTGCGCGCGCTCGCTGTTGCTCTTGAGAACAACGATTTGCTCCGCATCGGACAGGATGGCGATGTTGGCGTTATGCGTGACGATAATGATTTGCCGCCGCTCCTTGGCCCGGCGCAATACGGGGACGAGTGTTGAGGATATGAATTCGCTGTCCAGGTTGTCTTCCGGCTGGTCGATGATGAGCGGCTGGTTGCTCTTGGACGACAGCACAAGCGCCAGCAGGACCGACTGCTGCTGTCCTAGGGACAGGCGAGAGAAATCGCGGCTGATCGGCTTCGGCGGCTGTCCTACCATTTTGGTCACGGTGAGCTTCGGGAGATCGTCTATCGCTATGCGCTCCAATGCGAAGCGCACCGGGGCTTCGCGGAGCCTGTCGATAATCTGTTGCGCATCCTGCTTGTCAAACACCGTTGCGCCCCCCGCATCCTTCAGCGCGGTAATGGCAGCGATGTTGTTCTTTTCGATGGCCTCCAGCAGCTTCGGCACCGTTAGTTGCTGGACCAGAATATTGGCTCGTGGCACCTGCACCGTCCGCCATCCCATTGCCTGGGTGATCTGTGCCTCTGCATCCGGCGAATACGCATCGGATGAAAACTTCAGACTCACTTGCAGGTCAGAAAGCGCGCTCTTCAGCGTGGCGCTCGCCCCGGCCGCATAGCCCGTGCGCAGCGTAGCTATCTTCTGGCGTGCGGACCAGCGGGCTTTCAGCAGCTTGATTCGCTCCTTTTGGAGGTCCTTGAGCTTGGCTCCCCATGCCTCGTAGGTTGCGATATTTTGCTTCGCTTGTGCCTCATCTCTCGCCAATTTTTGGATGTAGGCCATGTCGAGCTTAATTCCTTGCGCTTCGAGCGCCTTTCGCTTCTCTTCGATCTCCGCGAGCGCGGCAGTGTCCCGGCTTCTCCAGACAGTAAGATGATCGTTCGCGGTCTTCTCCAGCACCGCGAATTTCTTTTCGAGCGCGTCCTGCGATTGTTCGACATCGGAAGAGAACACCACCGCCGCGCTGTGGATGGCTTTCAATTCGTTCGTTGCCTTGTCCGAGGTTACGTCCCCCAGTTCGCACAGCTCGGCGACTTCATCCGGCAGGCCAGTACTTGTCAGGTTTTGCTTGATGCTTTTGACCTTGTTCTGGAGCGAAACTCGTGTCTGCTTTTCCGTTGCAAGATGACGCTGGAGGCCGAGCACTTCCTTTGCGTTGGCCTTTTCCAAGGCGGCGATTTGCGCTTGGGTAGACGTTAAACTCTGCTTCCAGCCCGGCAACAAATCCGCTTGCTGGGTTGCCTTTTCGATCCCATTCTGCGAATTCAGCAGAGCATCGCGCGCCTCGTTTTCTTCGCGCACGGCTTCCCCAAGGTCAATGAAGGTATCGAGGTACTTCAACAGCGCCAGCGGACTCTCCTTGGCGCTCTCACTGATCTTCGTTGCTTCCCCTTGCCCAAAACATTCCACATCGAAACTGGTAGGCCCGACCAGCGGGTCGTCTACGTTCTCGATCTCTCCTCCAAGCGGGCGGGTCAGCGTGATAACGTGGCCCGCCTGATCCCGCCAGAAGAGATAAATGCGCGCGGGCCATACTTCGGAATCGACCATGTACGCGGTGGTGCCGTCGCGTGAGAGGCATCGAATGGCTTCGAGCGAAGTTGATTTGCCCGTCCCGCGTCCGCCGATAATGCAGTTGAGGTTTGGGCTTAAGTGGATGGTTTGGTCGGCGACGAACCCTGCTTCCATGTGAATGCCGACCACAGACGGAATGCTGAAGGGGATTTGCGCTTCAATCCGCACACGGGCCTCGGCATCTTCCAAGCCGACTCGCAGCGCGCTGAAGGATGGAGCATTCATCTTGACGCGCGTAACTCTCCGGTCTCCCTGTGCGTTTTTTCCTAAAGCGTCCAAGCTATGCGCATCTGAGTTCATCACGCGGGCGAGAAACTGACGCAGCCCAAGATTCAGGCGGACGATGCGTTGCCCTCCCATGTTCTTGCGTCCATTGTCGGGATCATCTTCGCTGTAACTGACATCGGAGGTAGCTTGTTTCAGCTCAATCCCCAACAGAGCAGGATGTGCGATCACGTCCGCTTTGTGGGGGCTGGCACCGGGAACTTCCTTTTCAAAGCCCTTGTCGCTGTCCACATGCGCGAGTATGCAGAACCCCTTCAGCCTTTGGCACTCTTCCAGACACTCGAACATGGACTGATTGCAGCGCGAGTTTGCGGTTTGGCGGTCTGCGAACTGGAGCCTTCCGTGAAACTGCTGCAAAGCCTGAACGTCGGGAAAATAGCAGAGCAGATGGCCCTGCGGCGTGGAGAGTTCGACCCCCGGCGCGACCGTCACGGAGGTGTTCTTGCTTGCATCAATGGCTCGCTGCACATTGTTGATTTCGTTGTGGTCGGTGATAGCGACCATCGCAAGGTTTTCCTGCACCGCTGTCTGGACAATGGCTTCCGGCGTCATGGTCGCGTCATGCACGTCGTGCGATCCGCCATAGGAATGTACGTGCAGGTCACAACGATAAAACCGTGCGCCGTTCGGCAGTTGCTCAAGGCCATTCAGATCCAAGGCTCTTTCCCTCGCTTCGTGTCAGATTTGCATAAATTGTGAGGACGTTAGCCATCATATTCCGGTATGGCGGATTGGGGAATGTTGAGACGAAAGAAGTCTCCTGCCCAAGAAAAGCAATGCGGAAGTGACCAAAATTTCTTCTTTCATCAAGTACCCCCGCTTCATGCGGCTTTATGGCAGAGCCGGTCGGAACCCGTCAAGGGTGTTCGCTGACGCTCCATAAACGCGCAAGAGCAGCGCGCCCTTGACCGAACCCGCCTCGTCCCTGCCCGCCGCGCAAGACATGAAGCGGGGGCACTCAACGAAAGAAATTTGATTGAGAGCCAAAGGCGAAATGCCCTCCTTCAGATTCCGCCCCACGCGGGCAGCACAGGAGAGCGAAACGTCATGGCATACCGCAACCATCGCAATGCAGCCAGCAGGCCCAGCATTTACCAGACCGTCACCGACCGCATTATTGCCAGCCTCAAAGCAGGCGTGATTCCTTGGGAGAAGCCGTGGAAGACGCCCCACTACGCGGGCGGCCCATTCCCGAGCAACTTCTACACCGGCAAGCCTTATCGTGGGATCAATGTCCTTTTGCTTTGGTCGAGCGCGTGCCGTTTGTTCTTTGCCACTATACGGTTTTCAATGTGGAGCAGTGCGACGGCCTCACGCTTCCTGAAATCTCGCAGCCTGCCATTGCGCCGGAGATCGACAAAGACGAAGTTTGCGAAAGCATCGTCACCGGATGGGAGAGCCGCCCCGCGCTCCATCTCAACAGCCCCAACGAGTGCCGCGCTTACTACCGACCCTCTACCGATTCCGTTCACGTGCCAGCCCGTAGCCGCTTTGTGGATGCGCCGCACTATTACAGCACTCTGTTTCACGAGCTTGTACACAGCACAGGCCACGAGAGCCGCCTGCATCGCACCTTTGGCGACCGTTTCGGAGATGAACTTTACAGCAAAGAAGAATTGGTTGCCGAGATGGGCGCAGCCTTTCTTTGCGCTATCGCCGGTATCGCCAACGAGCACACCGACCGGAATACCACCGCATACATTCAGAACTGGATTGAAAAGCTGGAAGAGGACAACCGGCTCATTGTTCATGCCGCAGCCAACGCGCAGAGAGCCGTGGATTCTCGGCAGCACGTTTGAAGAAGAAAACCAGACAACCGAAAACGCCGGGGATGCCGCTGCCAGCGGCATCCCCGGCGACGTTGCAATGAATATCGTTTCCCGCGACCTGCGGCCATGCTCATCTCTGAGCTGAGGCCGGACGACCTTTATCCCGCTCTCAGATACTCCGAGGGAGTGGCAGCGCGCGACGATTACCCGTTCTGCCGTGCCTTGCGGTGGCGAGGCTTCTCCGAACGCGCTTCTTTCTTAATGCGGCAGGGCACATCCGCCTCGGTGTGGTCCTTTGGGATGCTGCCACCCGCCTATTCACCTGGCTCATCTAGCGTTATCCGCGCCTGCTGCGCAGAATAGGTGCGCAGCAGGCTTCCCGGAATAGCTCGCTCATCGTGTGACTGCCCCGCCCTGCCAGCGCCCGCCCGCTGCGCTAGTTTGGGCAGCAAGCTGATCGTCTTGATTCCTGCCTTGGGACAGCAAGATATGTGTGCGATAGTATAGAGGTATTCCATAGGAAATGCCGGGCCCTGCCTTCCGCAGCTAGGAAAGAAATGAACTCCGAAGCTGACACTTGCCGGAAATATATCGTTCCCAAGTTGCTCGCGGCTGGTTGGGACAGCGATCCCCATTCGATAGTCGAACAGCGCACCATCACCGATGGGCGCGTGATTCCCGTTGGTAAGGAAGGCTTTGTTCGCAAGCCCCCTAAGCGGGTTGACTACCTGTTGCGCTACACGCGGGATTTTCCGCTGGCCATTGTAGAGGCAAAGGCCAGCTATAAGATAGCGACCGACGCCGTACAACAAGCCCGCACCTATGCGGAAATGCTGGGCCTCAAGTTCGCCTATGCCACGAACGGCGCGGACATCATCGAGATTGATTATTTTAAGGGCACGGAAACGGCCGTTTCTGACTTTCCAAAACCAGACGAGCTTTGGCACCGCTATCAGGCCGGAAGCGGTTTGACCGGGGCGCATCAGGCCGACCAGCTTATAGCCCCCTACAACATTGCCAGTGGCAAGCCGCCCAGGTATTACCAGCAAATTGCGATCAACCGGACGGTCGAAGCCATCCTTGCCGGGAAGCGAAGGTTGCTTCTCACAATGGCGACGGGCACCGGCAAAACCATCGTTGCCTTCCAGATTTGTTGGAAGCTGTGGTCAAGCCGCTGGAACCGGACGGGTGAATATCGCAAGCCCCGCATCCTTTATCTGGCTGACCGCAACATTCTTATCGACGATCCGAAGGACAAGACCTTCACGCCTTTCGGCGACGCACGCTACAAGATCGAATCCGGCGAAGTCGTCAAAAGCCGTGAAATGTACTTCGCCATCTACCAGGCCATTGCGGAAGACGAGCGCCGCGCCGGACTGTTCCGCGACTACCCGCCTGATTTCTTCGATCTGATTATTGTTGACGAGTGCCACCGTGGAAGCGTCCGAGACGATAGCTCTTGGCGCGTTATTCTTGAACATTTCAAACCGGCCTTCCAGCTTGGCATGACGGCGACACCGCTGCGCGAAGACAACCGCGACACATATCTGTATTTCGGCAATCCCATCTATCAATACAGCCTGCGTCAGGGCATCGACGATGGCTTTCTTGCGCCGTACCGCGTCCACCGCGTCGTGACCCAATGGGACGCGGCTGGCTGGCGTCCTAGCAAGGACGAAGTTGACCGCTATGGGCGCGAGATTCCCGATGACGAATACCAGACCAAAGACTTCGAACGCGTGATTGCCTTGCGCGCGCGCACCAGGCGATTGCGAGGCACCTGACTGACTTCCTCAATAAAACCGACCGCTTTGCCAAGACCATCGTTTTTTGCGTGGACCAGGAACACGCATCCGAGATGCGTCAGGCATTGGTCAACCTTAACCCAGACCTTGTGGCGCAGTACCCGGATTATGTCGCCCGCGTCACGTCGGACGAGAAGGAGATCGGGCGCGGGCACTTATCGAGATTCCAGGACCTTGAAACGAAAACGCCAACGATCCTGACTTCCTCCCAGCTTCTTACCACCGGCGTTGACGCGCCTACCTGCAAGAACGTGGTGCTGGCCCGCGTTGTCGGCTCTATGAGCGAGTTCAAGCAGATCATCGGGCGTGGGACGCGCTTGCGTGATGATTACGGCAAGCTCTGGTTCAACATCATCGACTACACTGGCTCCGCGACCCGGATGTTTGCCGACCCCGACTTTGATGGCGACCCGACCCTCATCACCGAAGAGGAGGTGACGGGAAACGGCGAGATGACCGCGACGACGGAGACCGTGCCCGAAGGGCAGGAGCCGCCGCCGGAAGTAGACGGAGGCCCTGTCATTGTCGAACCACCCACCGGCGAACCGAGAAAGTTCTATTTCGACGGCGGCAAGGTGGAGATCGTGGCGCATCTGGTCCATGAGCTTGATCCGAATGGTAGGCAGCTTCGCGTCGTGAAGTACACGGACTATGCCGCCGAAAGCGTGCGTTCCATTGCCCGCACTTCCGCCGAGTTGCGCGGAAGTTGGGCCAAGGCAGAGAAGCGTAGCGAGATCATTGCCGCCCTCAAAGAACGCGGCATCGACTTCGAGCAACTGGCGGAACAGACCGGCCAGACCGACGCCGATCCCTTCGACCTGCTATGCCATCTTGCCTTCAATGCGCCGCTACGCACACGCCGCGAACGGGCGCAGAGGCTCAAGTCCGAACGCAAGGACTATTTCGACAAATTTTCGCCAGAGTCACGTCAGATTCTAGATGAGCTTCTGGAAAAGTATGCGGAACATGGTGATGCACAATTCCTTTTGCCGGACGTGCTGAGAGTCCCGCCCATTTCAACCCACGGCCAGCCCGCCGAAATCATCAGGCTCTTCGGCGGCCCGGAACTTCTCCGGCAGGCCGTACCCTTCGCGTCAATGGACTGAATCGCATTCACGACCAGTTCGACCAGCGGCGTATAGATATTGGTGCCGGAACGGATGTTCTCGACCAGCCGCTTGACGTTGACATTGCTCATACCAACTCTCCCTTGAACGCCCTGTCGAGAATGGCGGGGAGCATGGCGTCCAACTCCGTGGCGGTTTCAGACTGAATGGCCCTGATTGCCTGCATACGAGAAACACAATGCTTGATTGCTGATTGTGTCTCCTGGTCCGGCCAAGGAATTTGGAGATTCAGAAAATCGTTTGGATTTAACCGACGCCTGCGGACGTTGGTGCCGCCGCTTTGTCCTGATAGCCCGGGCCAAACTTCGGGTGATTTGAAATAAGTGTCAATCACCGCTGGCAGCATCACTTTTTCGTCAATCTCGAAAACAGGAAACTCGGTCGAAACAACGAGTCCATCGCAATCCGCTGGAACAATACCGAGCGCGCCTTCCCATGCCATGAGCTTGGGATATGCGCGTCAGACAGGCATCATCACATTGATGGATTCCGGCAACTACGAAAGCTTCTGGAAAGGCGCGCAGACAAATTGGAAACAAGCAGACTTCCACAGAATGCTTGCCAGCTTTCCCTGCGATCTGGCCTTCGGCTTCGACGAGCAGCAGCCACCGGCCAATGCTGACGATCACGTTGCTCTAGTCGTGGAACGCTGGCAAGCGGATCAAGCCGCAGCGGGTGGTTGCCAGATCGTCCCCATCGTTCACGCCAGGGCCAATGAATTACCTGCGTTGTGTGCAGCCGTTGCCGCCAAGACCGGCGTGACTATGCTGGCAGTTCCAGAACGCAGACTGGGCAATGGCATTCTGGACCGTGCCCGCGCTGTGGAAGCCGTTCGGAAGGCCCTCAACAATCTCGGGTGTTATGTAGTTCTGCATCTATTGGGCACCGGCAACCCCATTTCCATCGCCCTGTACTCGGCGATGGGCGCTGACAGTTTTGATGGGCTGGAATGGTGCCAGACGGTTGTCGATCATGAAACCGGCCTTCTCTACCATCTTTCGCAAGCCGATTTTTTTGCTGGTCAGACTGCGTGGGGCAATGACGGCGAGCTGTCGTTTCAAGCGCGCACGTTGGCCCACAACATCGACTTCTACTCCGATTGGATGCGAAGGCTGCGTGATGCGGTGAGTCAGGATCGCCTGCCGGAATTCTGTCGATCCAATTTGCCACCTCGCGCCTTTCGCCACGCTGCCGATGTTGCTGGCTGGAGCCAATTATGACCGTGGACATTATCAACCAGACCATTCGAGAGATGTGCCTTGAGGTCAAGACACAAGCATCTGCCACGCAGAATTGGGAGCTACTGGCGGAAGAACAACTTCTGTACGAGGCTGCAATCTGCATCTTCGGCAGCCAGATGGTTTTCGAGATGGCAGTCGCAACGGCGGATCGACTGCGTGAGCGGAAGCTGCTCCAGGCTGACGCGCCCGAACGAAGCATGAAAGCAATTGAACGCGAGATCGTCGAAGCTCTGGCCGATCCGTTGCTCGTTCCCGCGCACGACGGGGCGCAGCGATGGGCTCGACCGCGCTTCAAGAACAGGCTGGCATCTTTGCTGGCCAAGACCATCGTGGGAATTTATGGACAGTCCCAAACAATCCGTGGATTCTTAGCAGATGCCAGGGATGCGAGGGAGGCTCGTGAGATTTTAATGCTGCACGTTTGCGGCTTTGGCCCGAAACAGGCAAGTCTGTTTTTACGTCGCGTGGGCTATGGCTCCAATCTTGCCGTGCTGGATGTTCATGTGTTGGATTATCTGCAACTGGCTCGCGGCCTGTCGCTGTCGGCAAGTAAGCTGGGTCGCCTCTCGCTGTACGAGGAAATTGAGAGTACTTTTCAGGAGATTGCTGCCGAATTTGGATATTCGACGGGCCGCGTCGATTTGGCAACATGGTTGACGATGCGTGTAGCCAAGAGGGAGGCTTTCCTGTGAGTTTCGTGAATATGGTTTCCGGCGGTCTCGATTCGACGCTGGTCGGCGTGATGGCGAAGGAGGAAGGTGTCGAGCACTTTCCGCTGTTCATAGACTACGGACAACGGGCAGCCCTCAAGGAATGGGAAACCTGCAAGCTCGTCCACGACGCCTTGGGGCTTCCAGTGCCGACACGGATGGATTTATCGGGATTCGGGCGCGTCATCGCATCTGGTCTTACCCGTCAAGAACTCGATGTCAAAGCCGATGCGTTTACGCCGGGCCGCAACCTGATGTTCTTGTTGATGGGCAGCGCGTATGCCTATCAGCAAGGCGTGTCTTCAGTATCGATTGGCTTGCTGGCAGAGGAATTCAGTCTGTTTCCCGACCAGAAACGGCAATTCGTGGCTCAGGCTGAAACCGCCATCTCCGCAGCAATGGGGCGACAGGTTAAGGTGCTTACACCACTGACAGAGTTCAGCAAGGCAGATGTGGTCAGGCTGGCGCAGGCCAAAGGCATCACGGGCACCTACTCGTGTCATACCGGTAATTCAGTGCCTTGTGGACGATGCATCGCCTGCTTGGAATATCAATTTGATAAGGAGATATGACATGGGTGGAAGCTCAGGCGGCAGCTTTGACAGTTCCGACATAAAACGCCTTGAAGAACGGGCAAAGCAGAAGCTATCTGAGGCGAAATCTGACGCCAGTAGGCACGTTTTCATCAGCTTCGACCACGAAGATTTGGGTGAGGTGAACCTGCTCCGTGGTCAAGCGAAGAATGACAAGGCTGATTTGCAGTTCGACGACCATTCCGTCAAGGAGCCATTCGACAGCACCAACGCCGATTACATCAAACGGCAAATCCGCGAAAAGATCGACCGCTGTTCGGTAACGGTGGTGTATCTCTCAGAGAAAACCGCCGCTAGCAAATGGGTGAACTGGGAGATTGAGGAGAGCATCAAGCGTGGCAAAGGTGTCATCGGCGTTTATAAGGGAGACAAGGCCCCGACCAGTGCCCCCTTGGCGTTCCAACAGAACGGTTGCAAGTCCGTGAAGTGGGAGCACGCCGCACTGATGAAAGCCATCGAGGACGCGAGCAAGAAGAGATGACCAGAGATGAACAGTGGATTACGGAGAACTGATGAAATTCTCGGAGATCGCTAACCGTCTGACAGGTATCTCCACGCCATTTGGCGGGGCATCATGGCAGCCTGCCGAGATGGAGATCGCAGCGGCCCGCCGCGTAATCACCTTTCTGGAAGATCGTCGCGTAGGACAGCACCTTGCACGATGGAAGCCGGTAATTATGGCAGTAATCCTGCCACATCGTAACGAGGTTGAGTGGGCAAAGAATCAGCGTTTCGAGGAGTAGTTCATCTGTAAGGACTCTAGCGAGAGCGGTCGCCATCAAGGTCTTGCCGAGGCCGACCACATCTGCGAGCAAGACGCCTCCTCGCTTCTGTACATGATGGGCTGCGATCTTTACGGCCTTCTCTTGGAACTCAAAGAGCTGCGTACCAAAATCGCGTGGTATGCCGTAGCGGACTATTCCTTCTCTCGCCTCTTGCGAGAGGTGGTAGGCCATCTTGACGTAGATATGATGAGGCGGAATTGGCACTGGCCGCGCCCAGCTCTGATCGATGATATTGGCGACTTCTTCCGAGATGTCCAGGCACCATTTATCATTCCAGCGTTCATCGAACCATCGCGCCAGCTTCTGGCAGGCGTCGTGATCTGTAACGTCCACGTTCAGCTCACCTTGCTTTGAGAGTCCTGCAAAGGTCAAATTGCTACTACCAAGGAAGCCAATTGCGGGACTGACAGGATCATTGCGAAACAGGAGATAAAGCTTGGCGTGCTACTGGTGACGGAGATGAAGCTTGACGATCACTTTCTTGGCGCGAATCTGCGCGGCGAGCCGCCGCAGCCCAATCTCATCTGGAGTGGTCGGAGCGCCCAGGGTGAGCTGGGTACGGAATTGCTCGGCGAGGGCCTTCTTTAGACGAGTTGCTGTCTGGTTGTCGAGTTCCAAGTCCTGCTTGATTATCCCGTATGCCGCTGCGATTTCGTGATGGGGAGTTGTTTGCATTCCGACCAGAAGGCGGCAGCACTCACCGTCACCTCCGGCCCACTTTTCGATCTGCTCGTCGAGTTGCCGCCAGCCGCGCAGGCTGAAGTAACCCACGCAGAAATCCGACCGGTGAGATACGGATAGGGCGGTATTCAGTGCTGGGAGTAAATCCTGGTCGATATTGTCGAAAATGCGAGGCATAGCAATCCTCAATGCGCATAATGCCGCTGCAACCGGCTGGCACACAAAACGGAATTGCCTGCCAGCGCCGGAGAGATTCGCGGAACGTACTCTGCCGAATGCGCATCGATTCTAAACGATCGGGGGTCTCGCAAACCCGAAAGTTTCACCAGAATAGCTTCAGGAAAAGCAGTAATGTACAGTACAATCCGGCGTAATCCAAAGGATTGCTCTCAGTGCATCAAGGGGGACACATGACCCGGCATTACTCAACCAAGGATTTCTTCCGGCAGATGCCGAATGCCCTGCTCGCCCGCTACTTTCAGGCGCGGGAAGCGCTCGGCGAACTGGATTTTGCGGCCATGAAAGAGGCACAACCGGACCCGTTGTTCGCGGCATGGTTGGAATTGCCGGACATTCAGCGCAACGCGATGGACGCAGAGTTCCGGGACATCTTCGAGATGAGCTGCGAGAAGGGTTTTCGAGCGATCCTGGACGAAGCAGCATGGCATCTGGAGGCGGAGCCGCAGGCGCATACGGAGTTTGTTGAAAAACTCGCGGCGCTCGCCAGCCACCATGAGCGGGCAATGACCGTCTTTCTTGACCACGACGAATTTTGGAAGGGGGCAGCACTCTTCTATCACGCCGACGCCCTGCCATATTGGCGCAAGCGGAAGAACCTGCCGCGCCAGCCAGCGGCGGTGCACGAGGATAGCCGGAGAGAGTTGGCGAACCTAATTCGCGGCTACTTTCACCACACCGAGGGACGGGGCAAGAACTGCGTGGTAGAAGCGTTCCGCCGTGGCGAACTGGACTACTTCTTTGCCTATCCCGAGGACTACTCGCAACAAAGCGTTGAGTGGGTGGACGGGCAGTTTGGCCGCCGACCGCACAATCCCGCTTTTGAGGTGATCTACGTTTACTCAGAGAAGGAAGGTTCGCTCGACCTGAATTTTCGTGGCTCGTACAAAGCTATTGAGCCATTGCAAGGGATGTTTGCAACGGCAATTCTAAAGTTGTCCGAACTGCCTCCGAACCCCAGGGACGAGCGCGTCTATGACCTGAGTCCGCTGCGCCAGAAGAGCTTCAATTTCGTTTTCGACCAGGGTAGCGGCATTCAGGACGTGTGGGTCAAGAAACTGCGGCTGTCGTCCAAGGTGACGAAAGGCGACCGCATCACGCTGGAAGCCGATACGGCGAATAATCACGATGGAATCTACAACTTGCTCGACAAGATCAGCAAGGGCCTGCCACTGCATCTGTACAACGTCACCCAGGTGGAGCTTGCGGCGCTGGTTATGGTGGACGCCAGCAAGCCGCCGAAGCCAGCAACCCTTCGCATTACTTATCCCAACTCCTGTTCGCTCAAGTACGACGAGTTAGACCTGAAACTGCGCGACATGCTGGAAGCCTCGGGGATTGAACTCAAAGAGCCGAACGAGGTAGCGGATGTAGCCGAACGGGCAGCCGCCACTACGGCATGACGCCACAAACTGCAATCATGGAATTACTGAACCGCATGGGAGCGAGCAATGGAGCAGCGGTACTGGTCAGTGAAGAGGAGCTGAGCCACTGGCCTGCCACAGCGGTTAAGGCGATGAAGACGCAAAAGCTGATAGTGAAAGCGCGTCATGCTGCCAGTGCGGTGTGTCCCGGTTGTGAACGGGAATGCGTCATGCCGGTGCATACTCTGCCCGCCGGGCCACGCGGTTCGGCATCATTCATCGTGTGCGACAAGCGCAGCGACATCAATCGAGTGATGGTGGCCGCCGAACGAATGACGCAATGGCGGTGCGACATGGATGCCATATGTGAATTTGTCGTGCAGTGCCTCGAACTGCGCCGCAGCGACAAGCCTTCAACTAGCTCTGACCTGTGGGAGATTGGCATCGCAGCCGGTGACAAGCGCACGCAGATGCTATGCCTCAAAGCCGATGGCGAGTTGGCTTTGGTCGCCGGGAACAACTCGGTGCCACTCTCTGAGTTCATCGAATATCGCAATGACAGATATTCGCTCGATCAAGCCATGATCCGCCTAACGAACGAATCAAGCGCCAGTATTTCGCCTTTTTGAAGGAAGCCAAACGCCATAGCGAGCCAACCGTGGATACCGCAGCAAAGGCGCTGGCAAGGTTCGAGGTTTACACCAAGCACCGGGATTTCAAGCTGTTTCACGTTGAGCAAGCAATTGCGTTCAAGAAGCACCTCGCCGAACAGAACGGGCAAAGGTCCGGCCAGAAGCTGAGCAAAGCAACCTT
>Ga0268360_1002330_pt1 | contig 15192 bp, 7 predicted proteins | sample BioMet11_FD_192465 | JGI IMG/M metagenome (GOLD analysis project Ga0268360, IMG submission 192465) | Sewage microbial communities from Oakland, California, United States - Biofuel 11 (Illumina Assembly) | ecosystem: Engineered > Wastewater > Sewage > Unclassified | place: USA: California... | reverse complement strand
AAAATTACAAAAAAAGCCACAACTATCACTATCACAACTAATTATATTTCAAATCACGAATATAAGACTGATAAATAACACTTTATCAACAAAAATATATAATTATATAATATCAACATATGATGGTAGACAGGGATGGGATGGAAAGGAAAAAAAATAAGATTTGGAATGTTCACGATAATTTAATTGATAGATTTGCAACCAAGGAAGTAGCAAACGTAATCAAACGATTTGATGATTTTACCGAAGACAAGAAAGATAAAGATGTGCTTAATAACCTTGAACTTTTTAAAGACCAAATAACAGAAGAAGAATATGGAACCATCGAACAATACATCAGAAACGGACTCAACGAAACAACAGATAAAATCCTCGGAGGAATTGCCAACCTTAACAGATTATCACTGGCAGAGGAACAAGGACGCAGGAAAGGCGGTAAAAGAAATGTCGAAGCATCCATTATCCTATCAGCAGATGCAAGAACAAACGGCAAGGAAGTACCGGATGAGGGAACTGGAAGCAAAGGGGATTCAGGGAGAGGAACTGGACAACATTCTGGAGAAAGAATTTCCCAACATACCATATCCACGCATCAGGAAAAAGTTTTAAGAGAATACGCCAAAGAAACTGGTATTTGAATTGCTCCCGAAGCGATAGAAAAATGGGAGTATGTTTCAACTGGTATGGAAGCAAGGGTTTATAAAGACCCTGACAATCCCAATTTTGTACTTAAAGTTGTCTATAACTATAAAAATTTCTCCGAAACTCCGTTAGAGTATTTAGGCAATCGCATTTCATTACACAATTATTTAGTTGGAAATTCGGGAACCGATTATGAATTAATAGGTTTCACAGAAACGTATGGCGCAACTAAGGGAGTAGAAGGAAAATTCTTTGCTCCTGTGGTAAGACAGGCGTATGTCATAGGTAGCGGAACATCTCCGGTTTTTTCTTGTCCGGTAAATAAATCAGCCGGAACAGCAGGATCATTTATATTTTCTCCAGAATTAGGCGTCGGAGTATTTTGCTCCGACAAAGAAATATTATTCTTGTCATTATTATCATTATTATCATTATTATCATTCTTACGTTGTTGCCCTCGGCTTGCCCTCGGCTTGCCCATCTGCTCGCCCATATCATTTTCATTAGGCTGGTAAACGTCATAATTACATACAGTTATCATAGTACCGTGGCTTGCCCCTTCAACATCAATTTCTTTAGTGTTTTTTAATTTTTTTAAAGCACTTCTGATTTGTTTTTCAGAAATTCCTATTTCTGATGATAGGTGAGAAGTTGAAGTAAACAATTGCCCCCTTTTAATACTTATACCTTTCCAAAGCATATCTTTAAAATTTGCTTTAAGCAATATGTGAATAAATACTAATTTGGTATTGACATCAGAATACCATTCCCAGTCTAATATTTGACGATGTAATTTTATGTACCCTTCCATAGTTAATTTAAGTAAACGTTTGTTAATTGTCTTCCTCTGCTATATAAAGCCCATAAATTATCTCTGGTTTCCCTGAGTTCTAAGTCCTCAATTTTACCAAACCTTTTGTATGTTTCGCAAAGATCAACCACCCAGCTACATTCTTTTGAAGGATCGGGGCGTATGCTTCTGCCTACCATTTGGTAATATAATGCCAATGACATTGTGGGACGAGCTAAGACGACTGTTTCAAGTTCAGGAAAGTAAAACCCCGTAGTTAATATTCCGACGTTGCTTACGACTTTAATTTTGCCGTTTTTGAAATTATTCAGAATTGCTTCTCTTTCCTTTTTAGGGGTTGCACTTGATACCACTTCCGCTATATCTCCCAAATAGTCGGATAGCTCCTGTGCCTCGAATACAAATCGTGTAAAAACAAGTATATTCTTTCTTCCAGCTTTCAATAATCGTAGAACAATGTCTTTTAATTTCCGGTTAAAATCAATATCATTGTAATGCTCCCTAACCGATAAGTCGGTATAGTCAGCACCAGTACTATTTATTTTTAGCTGCTTTGTGTCTACCACGTTCACCGGATAATGGTTCACCTTGGCTAAAAATCCGGCTTCTGACAGCGTTTTTACCTGAACTTGATGATTGCACCAGCCAACGCTAAGACCAAAACCTGCCAAAGAACTGACCTACTCCACCTCGAACACACGGCAACCAAAAAAATTTCACAAAACAATGAAATAATTATTAATTGTTTATTTTAAATAATTATTTACTTTTGTAAATAAAACCTGACAATTGTCAGACAAATACAGCCAATTTAGGATGTATTGGGATCATTTTGTAAGACCTATATACAAGTTATCGGAAACCCTATGACGACATGACTAACATCAAACTAACAGACAGGAAACAAACAATTTTGTACTACATAACCAGCAGACTGACTGCCAAATCGACCAACCTCAGCTTCAATTTTTTATTTTTTTTGCCACCGCACAATTTTATAAAAGCAATTTTAAGCCACCACACATGGCACACATTTGCCTTTGCCTGCTCACACACAAGCCAACCTAAAGGCAAAGTCAAAAGAGTGCAATTTTCCACCGCTTAATTCCTAAATTTGAACCCTTTGTATAACGATGAATTTAGGTATCATAACATTCTTAGCCGAGGACAAATCACACGGCTACTTATTAAAGCTTGACAAGCTTGAGGAGAAGTATGTTTATGAGACAATAAAAAGAAGCAGCAAAGACGATTCGCTAAAGATTGAACTAAAAGGAGAAGATTTAGGTCTACAGCGATTTCAAATTGTAAACTTCAAAGAAAACGGCAAAAGCAAAAAGACTGGAAAAGCATTTGCTAAAATTGAATCAACTTATTTTAGAGCAATTGCAGAAAAAGAAAACAGCAAATTCAGAATTACCATTCTTGAATTTGAAAAAGAGCTTTACATTTTAGAAGCTACGAATAAAGAATTTGGCGAAACAGAAACAGGAGTTGTAATGTTTCAACTTCTTGCAAACATCGGGAGATATTCGGCTGACTTTAAGTTTGACAAAATCCTAACCCAGTTTCATGGAAAAGGAGTAACTGGTTTTTGGCTTGACAAATTTGTTAAGCTATCAGTTAGCTACAATGAAAAACTTGAAACACTATTTGATTCAATTCTTGAATCGATAATCAACTTTCTTCACTCACAATTTCAAGAGAATTTTGATTTGAACAAACTGCTTTCAAAAGCAGTATTGAAAATAAAAGATAACTGCACCAACCACGAATACAATTCTCTCACTTACTTTATCGGTAGTTGGCAGGAAAAATATCCTGACTTTTTCCGTTACTCTGAATTGAGCAAAATTCTAAATCCTGACATCCAACTCAAAATTGAATGGTGGGTTTTAGAACTTTATTCTTTTGAGGAGTTATTTGTGGACAAAAATCAAATCACAAATGAAGCGATTGATTATGCAATGAATCAAGACGAAGATTGGTTGCATGACTTTCTTCTAAAACTAAAATCAATTGAAGCCCCAACGGAACAAATACAAAAAGTATTGTTCAGTTCAATACCGAAAGAACTTCCTGAAAAATTTGAGGATTTAAATACGGAATTGGAGTTTGTCACAACAAATTTCCCAGACCTTAAACCAAACTACCTTGAAGCACTAACAAAGAACAGAACAGGTAATGAGCAAATTCAACTTTGGGAATGCGAGATTATTGAATTGCCTTCTATTGGAGTTTTGAAAGATGCATTCAGTGAAGCCAGTGATGAAACAAAAACTAAAATCATAAATGCTGTTCCAGCAGCAGATAAAATTTCCTTGCTCAATACATCGCTTAAAAATGAATTAAAAATTGCAGATTACTACAAGAACATTTTTAAAGTCATTAAGGAAATCATTAACGATTCAAACATTTTTGTTTTTGACCTTGAATATGACGGACACAACATTAAAGAACTTGCATTCTCTCAAAACAGCAAAGTTGCTAACGCAACTTCGCAAAAGGAGATTGAAAAACTTCTACCTCAATTCAAGGATGCACTTAACAATTCAAATTCATTTTTGGCGGGACACAACATTGAAAAGTTTGATATTCCGCTTTTGAAGGAAAAGATTGAGTCACCAAATGACATCGGTGTAATTGATACGCTTTTACTGGAAACTCTTTTATCCCCTACTCTCAAAAGTTTTGCATTAAAAACAAAGCACAATGCAAAAGACGATGTAGAACACACATTGAACTTGCTGACTAATCAGGTTGTGCGACTGATTCATATTTCAGAAAGTCAATTAAAGAAGTTTGAAAAATTTGCTGACGCAAATTTTCTAAAGCTTCTTAATCAGTTAAGGAAAAATGTTTCAGAGAACACTCCCGAACTCTATTCTCACTTTGAGTTAGAACGGAATAAGTATTTCATTAGTAAAGAAACAGGAAGCAAGAAAACAGAAGAACTAAAAACCTTTCTCAATGAAAAAGTAACCGAACCAACTTTCATTATTGCACCGAAAGAATTTTACCCATTACTTGCTGAACTTCCAAATATTCAGTTCAGTGGGAATGACAGCGATTATTCCAAAGTAATTTCAAAGAAGAAAGTTGAGAGTTTGCCAGATGAAAGTTTGGAAAAATTTCTTTTGCAATCCTTCATTGAAAAATATGAAGCCGAAAACAAATCTCCAATTTATGTAAACCTTCCAAGCAGAATCAAAATATTAATCAGCGAAAATGCAACAACTGATTTTATCACAGAGGAAACAACGCTAACAGCAAACTCTGAAAAACATTTTTGTATTACGCCTGACAAGTTAGTTGAGATATTCCCACAATTGAAGGAATCAAACCGTTCAGTTATTCTATTGGAAAGCGATTTGATTTCAGTAACAGAAAGAACTTTGCTGAAAACTTTGGACTATGCAATTTTTCAGCAACGCTTAAACAACGATTCATTTTGGATTTACTTCACAGGCGGACAAAGCCGAGTTGAAATTACAAGAGATGACTTAAAGAAATTACAAGTAGAAAATGTTGCAGAACATTTTGAATTCTTTTGGATAGAAAAAACTGCGCTTGACACTTTTCAAGTTTGGGGAAATTTTGATTTCAAAAAATTACTGAAAAGCAAGTTAGCCGAAAACAAGGTTTTGGAATTCCATTTCAATAGAGAAGAATTGGGAAAAGAAAATTGCAAGTATGTAATTCCTAAAAGCAGTTCGGGCAAACTCTCTATTACCCGTTACAATCCCGAAACAAGATACCGAGACCGCTACTGGACTTTTCAAACCAATCTTATCCAAGACATCATTTCTAAGAATAGTAAGCCAACTGTTTTGATAATTAACCAACATAAGGAAAAGCAAAAACTTTACGACTACTTTACTTCATTGAAATATTTTGTTCCTGATTTCAATTCCACAATAATCCGTCAAGTAAATCTTTTAGTAAGCCATCCTTCAAGCAGAAAAGTTTTAATCATAACTAAAGAGCAGATTCCTGAAATTATTTTATCAGAAGATTTAAACGGTTTCAATTTCATCATTGACAGTTTTGAGTTGGAAGAAAAGTGGTTCATCTCAAAGGGAACTGGTTTCTTAGCACAAGCAGAGAAAACAGAAAGCGGCTTGAAGTTTAAAAATGATGATTCACAAAAGGCAGCAAGAAAGGAAGACGAGGAAGATGATGATGAAAACGAAAACTCAAATCCGATTTCATCAAGTCAGGATGTTTTCGTTTTGCTGAAAATTCAAAAACCAATTATTGATTATTACCGTTGGCTGTTCCATGCTGCTGATAAGAATTCAACTGTTTGGCTTACGGACAGCCGCTTGGGAGATTTTGCAGGACTTGAAGAAGAATGGAAAGCAACGAAAAAATTTATTCCAATTTGGAGTGATGATGATGAATATGAATCGGAATATAAAACCGTAAAAACATTTTTCCTTTCACCAAAACCAAAGGAAGAAATCAAATTAGATATTGAAGCAACCAAAGAAGCATTGAGAGAAATCTTCTTGAAAGAAGATTCCATTACTCACAATTGGTTTCCTTATCAGCATGACTTCTTAAATGAAATTCTACCTGCTGAAAAAGATATTTTGGTAACACTTCCAACTGGTGGAGGAAAATCAATTTTGTTTCAAGCTCCTGCATTGTATCGTGGAAGTATTTCAGGGAGATTAACAATTGTAGTTACTCCGTTGAAAGCTTTAATGGAAGACCATGTAAACAAACTTTGGGACTTGAATTTTTACGGAAGTGTTGAGTGCATAAATCGTGACAGGAAAGACACACAACATATTTATAGAAGAATTGCAGGCGGTGAAATTCTTTTGCTTTACATCACACCTGAACGATTCAGATCAAAGTCATTTATCAATGCTTTGAAAATGCGTTTAGAAAATGATGGTGGACTTGAATATGCTGTTTATGATGAAGCACATTGCGTTTCGCAATGGGGATTGGATTTCAGACCTGACTATTTGAACAGCACCAATGTAAACATTACACTCAAAGAAAAATCTCAAAGCAAATTTCCTTTGCTTCTTTTTTCTGCAACAGTTTCAGAACAGATTTACAATGACTTTCAAAGCCGTTTCAATAATTCAATAAACCGCTTAGAGAATTACAGGCAAGCATATAATCCGATTAGAGAACACATTGCAATCAATTTTGAAACGAGTGATGATGCAGAACAGAAACTCACAAACATTGCACAAGCATTGTCTGACGGAAATTTCAATCCTGAAAAAAGCCGTTGTCTTATTTTTGTTCGCAGAAGAAAAGATGCAGAAGAAAATATTCAGAACCTAGAAGGCAAGTTGAATGAAATTTTCGGAGGAGAAACTTTCACAGGCAGAGTTGCATACTTCCATGCAGGGATGAATGCAGAAGAACGGCAAGAAGTTTACAACGCATACAAATCAGGCGACACATACATATTGCTTGCGACAAAAGCATTTGGAATGGGAATGGACATTCCAAACATTCACTATGTTTATCATTACGGTCCTTCGGGAACTTTGGAGGATTTTTTACAGGAAGTAGGGAGAGCAGGAAGAAATGCAAGTAAATTAAGCGAAGCAGGTTTTTCCAACGAAAATCCCATTCAAACAAAATGCTTTTTTGAGAAAGATGATTTTGGAAGAATCAAAACCCTCTTGCAAAACGGCAGAATCACTTGGACAAATTTGGTTTCTGTTTACAATGCCATCAAAGCGTATTATTCAAAGTTTAGAAATTTTGAAACGCAAAGCGACAAACCAATTGTTTTGCCTTTTAATATCCTAAGTCAGACAGCAGAGTTTGACAACATTCACGACAAAGACCAAATGTTGAGGTTGAGTTTGTATTGGCTTGAAAAGTTGGAACGAATCAAACTTGGTTTTTATGCTCCCGGACAATTAGAATTTAGCGAATACATCAAACCACCCGACAGCAAAATTGAAAGTGAGGAACAGCGGAAACTCATCGCAGAAATTGAAAGAGCATGGAACGAAAAAGATGAGGAAGCGAAAGCAATTTCTATTGAGTTAAATAAACTTCTTACAGCAACAGAACTTTCAAATACATCTGACTTGCTGAAACTGATTTTCAAATGCCAGAAGAAAAAAATATTCCGCTACGAAAATGAACTGATAATTTATCCGACAAAAAAGAAGATGGATGAATTAAAATATTTCAATGACAACAGTTGGTCAGTACCGAATTATCCAACACTTGAAGCAGTTCACGACCTATCAAAAAACCTGATGGGAATGACAACAGAGAAACAGCAGAAGCAATTTGAAGGAGGTGTTTTAGAAGAACAAAAAAGGATTGTAGCAGGTGAATTCTTTAATGACAATTCTTTGCCTTGGCTTGTTGAGAGAGATACTAATGGTTTGCTTACAGATAAGTCAAGCAAGAAGATTCAGAAGGAGCAAATGGATTTTGAACGCAACAAAGTAAAATTTGCTTTCACACTTGCTGACTTTATTCCGAAAGTGCGACATCAAACTTTGATTACTCATAAGATTGGAAAGAAACCCAAAATTATTCAAGTAATTTATAACGGTTGCAAGGAAAAAGAAGATTGGAAAACATTTCTAAAGGAATTCAAGAAAGATTTGATTGCCCTCCTAAAATATGTAAGCAAAACTTTCATAAGCAAAGGAACTAAGCGATACAATGTTTCTGAACTTGCATTGCAATTAGGTTTAGAAGAAAAGGAAACAGAATATATTGAAAACCTTTTGGCGTATGCAAATTGGTTAGGTTACTTGCATTACGAAGGAACATTTTTGCCAATGGGAGTTGAATTGTATTTGCAATCTCAAAAGGAAATCAGACATGAAGAAAGTAATTCAACCGACAAACAAATTCATGAGGAGTTACAGACAACTCAAAAATTGAGAGAGTTGAGATTAATTGCACTTGAATGTTTATCAAATATTGAAACCAAGCAAGAGAAAGACAAATTCATTACTGATTATTTCGCCTGTGTTGATTCGGTTCAAATTATTTCACTTTTAATTGAACATCTTGGGGAAGAGCATGAGGCACTCAAAGGTTTTAGGGATGAGGCATTAAAACAAGCTGTATATGGAGAAGAAACAGAGAATGGAGAACGGACAGGTGGGCTAAGTGATGAACAACTGAAAGTTTACGAAGCGGATATTCATTCAAATGTTCAAGTAATTGCGGGACCCGGAAGCGGAAAGACACATACACTTACTTTACGAGTAGCAAGGTTAATTCATCAGGAAAATATAAGACCTGAAAACATTTTGGTGTTGGCTTACAACCGTGCCGTTGTAGTTGAGTTAAAAGATAGATTGACAAAACTTTTCAGTTCATTGGGTTACTCAAATATTATTCAGCGACTAAAAGTTTTCACCTTTCACGGCTTTTGCAAATTCACTTTAAGGGATTCAATTCACAACTTGGAATTTGCAGATTGGATTCCAAAATTTATTGAGACCGCGAGACATCAACCTGGAATTATTGCTAATCAACTTGGTGTTATCTCTTATGTTTTCGTTGATGAGTTTCAAGACATCACTGATGAAAGATTGGAGTTGTTGAAATTAGTTGCTAATCCTCAAAACACATTCACGACAGTTATTGGTGACCCGAACCAAAGTATTTACGGTTACGAAAGAGTGAATGAAAACGGCAGCCGAAGTCCGAGAGATAACTATGACAAGTTTGCTTCTATCTATAATCCAGTTGTGCTCCGTATTGGAGATAACTTCAGGTCTTATCCTCAAATCTTAACTGCTGCTGAAAAATTGCTTTCATATAATAAAGACACCTTTGGGGAAAAATGCTCTGATTGTAATGGTAGCGGAAATGTAATTACAAATGGCACACAAAATAATTGTCCAAGATGTAAAGGCAAGGGGAGCATTTTTGTTCCATTACGACCTATTTGGAATGCGACACACCTATACAGAGAAATAATTACTTGCGATGGAATCAATGACAGTTGGCTTGACAAATTAGGAGAACTGATTGAAGAAGTAAATCCTGCAACAGAAAACAAGTATCGTCAGGTTGCAATAATGTTTAGGAGGAATGTAGAAATTTATCGTGCTTACAATTTAATTGAAAAGAAAAAGCAAGAACTGAATTGGAATATCAGAATGAGAATACAAGGCGAAGGCGAGGACTTTACACGAACAAGAGAAATTGCTTGGGTGCTTGACAACTTTTATAAACCCAAAATTCAACAAAGAATTACTTCTGATTTCATAGAGCAATTCAGAACTTATCAAACAAATTTGAGAACAAGATTTCCTAACTGGGATTTTTACTACTTAAATTTTTTTGAATGTCTTTTGCACGAATACTCAAAACAGAAAGAAGATGATTCAACTTACAATGACTTCTTAGAATTTGTTCAGGAACTTGCACAGAAAGATGACGGACAGTTAAGTAAGATTTATTACAACCATTTGAGAGCAGTAATAGGCGAAGACCACAAAACAGAAATAGTTTTGACAACCATGCACAAAGTGAAAGGACTTGAATTTGATGCGGTAATTATTCCAGCATCATTTACAAATCTTCCTCTTAAAGATTCGGAACTTGAAAATCTTGACGAAGACCAGTATCGTGAATTGGTTGAGGAAGAAAGAAGATTGATGTATGTTGCATACACCAGAGCAAAGTATCGTTTGGTTGCTTATTATGGAGAAAGAGAAACGGCAATGATGCAAGGAACTAATCATTCCTTTCCAGAGGAAGAAATAAATGCCTTGGGAATTTCTGTTCCGTCAGGTCTTGACAAATATTTTATTGGTTGGGGAGCAACTGACAGTGGTAATGCAGTTTTTAATACTATTGAACAGACATTAAAGTTTGGAAGCACAATCTCTTTGAGAAAAGCAACAAACAATTGGTTTTTAAACTTGAACGGCTCACGAATCGGTTGTCTTTCAAAGAAGGTTTCAAATTATTTATCTACCAAAACAAATGGATACACAGCCATTGATGGCTTTAGAGTTTCCAATATTTACAAATGGACTTTGGAAGACACAAAGAAATTTGATTTGAAAAACAACACTACTTTTGAAAACAATTGGACAGATATAGCAAGACAGAGAGGATATATTTATTTGATAGAATTTTCAGGATATGGAACAGCAAACTAAAAAGCCCACTCACAAAAAAATACACTCTTGCAAGCCGCTAAAGCCAACGCAGAATCAAAGCTTGCAAAAGAGTTGTTTTCTTGCTGATGCATCACCGAAATTTGATACATTTGTGATTTTAAAATTATATAGAACAAATAAGAATGAATTTAATTGATACTGGGGTAGATAAAGGACTAATTCGGTTTGACGAGAACCGAGATTTTATCACATACATTAACCAAAACAAAAAGCGGAATTACAATAACCCTGAAGAGAAAGTACAAGCAGAAACTTTCTTGACTTTAGCTTTAATTTATGGCTATCCCGTTGAAAGAATAAGACAATTTGTTTCTGTTCAAATGGGCGCTGAGACCAAAGAAGCGGATATAATTGTTTACAATGACGAAGAATGCGAAAGCCCTTTGATTTTAGTAGAATGCAAAAAAGAAGAAATTACAGACCAGCAGTTCAACTTGGCAGTAGAGCAAGCTTATAGTTATGCTAATAGTGGTAATGTTCAGGCAAAATATGTTTGGGTAACATCAAAATTAAAAAATCAATATTACGAAGTTGTAAAAGAAAGACCTGTACATCGAATTGAAATTCCTGATATTCCACAATTTGGGATTAAAAAACTTGCACCTTACAAATATGTAAAAGGTGGCATTTCACAAACTGATACAGACGATTTAAATGTTGCAAATGAACCCGATCCTAACATAAAACAAAAATTTTTTGAACTTCAAAAAGTAAGCGAAAGTGAACTGACAAAAATATTTACACAATCACATCAAGCGCTTTGGGGTGGTGGACAACGAAATCCAAGTGTTGCGTTTGACGAGTTGGATAAACTGATTTTCTGTAAAATATGGGACGAAAAACACCCAAGAAAGATTGGAGAACCTTACGATTTTCAAATTTTCCGAGATGAAGACCCAGAATATCTATTAAAACGCATCAAGAAAATATACGCAATCGGTGAAAAAGATGCACCCGAAGTTTTCAAAGACGGTATTTCATTAACTGCTCAAGAAACCCTCACGATTGTAAAATATTTTCAGCGAATAAATCTTAATAAAACTGACCTTGACAGCAAAGGCAAAGCCTTTGAAACATTTATGGGCAGTTACTTTCGTGGCGAGTTTGGGCAATACTTTACACCTCGTCTGATTGTGAAATTTATTGTCGATAGCTTACCAATTAACCATAAATCACGAGTACTTGACACAAGTTGCGGAAGCGGTGGCTTTTTGCTTTATGCGTTGGACAAAGTAAGAGAACAGGCAAACGAATATTACCACCCTGTTAATGATGAAAAAGACCATTACAAATATTGGCACGACTTTGCCGAAAAAAATCTCTTTGGGATTGAAATAAACGACCAAATTGCCCGAACCGCCAAAATGAATATGATTATTCATGATGACGGACACACAAACGTAATTGCATCGGACGGACTTTTAACCGACCTTGAAATGCAAGAAAAATCAGGCAACAAAGAGTTTAAATACAATTCGTTTGATTTTATCATTACAAATCCACCTTTTGGCAGTTCAATAAAACTTTCCGAAAAAGCATATTTGAGTTTATACTCGTTAGGTACAAAAGAAATTGACTGGTTAGACATTAAAGCCGAAGTAACTAAAAAGAAAAGCCCACGTGACAGCCAAAGCACCGAAGTTTTGTTTTTGGAGCAATGCTATAAATTTTTAGTTGAACACGGTTATCTGGCGATTGTTATTCCCGATGGAATTTTAACAAACAGCAGTATGCAATATGTGCGAGATAACATTGAAGAAATGTTCCGCATTGTTGCCGTTGTTTCTATGCCTCAAACCGCTTTTAGTGCCACAGGTGCAGGCGTGAAAAGTTCTGTTTTGTTCCTGAGAAAACATAGTGAAATTCAAACCGAAAAAATCAACAACCAGAAAAACAAACTCAAAGAAACAATAAAGAACGACAATAGCTATATTGCAACTATTGAGAAATGGGAAAAGGAAAAAGCAACGGCAATTAAGAAATTAGAAGCTGATGCAAAAGCCTTAAACCCCAAAGTCAATAAAAAGGAACTTACAGGATTAATCCAAAACGATAAAACTGCTATTCAAACAGCATTTACTGAAAAAGTAAATTTGCTCAAGGAAGAATTGACCGAAAAATACTTTTTAGCAAAACAAAACACGTTAGACGACTACCCGATTTTTATGGCAATCGCCGAAGATATTGGTTATGATGCCACCGGCAGAAGCACCAACAACAACGAATTGGTTGAAATTGGTAAAGAACTTGCGAAATTCATTGCTCATATTAACGAAACGGAAAAATAATGAGCAATTACACAATACAATCATCCACATTAAATAAAAACCGTGTTTTCATTTTGCAAAAAAGCGAATTGGAAAAACGCTTTGACCCGCAGTTCTATAAGCAAGAATACAAAGACAATCTTGAAAAAATTAAACGCATCAATCATAAACGATTGGGCGAAGCAGTCAAATTTTCAACAGAAACTTGGAACCAAAAGGACTTTTTTGAAAGCACTTTTCCCTACATTGAAATAAGTGAGATTGATACCATTTCTGGTGAAATTCAGAATATTGTTCAAGTAGAAAAGGAAAAGGCAGCCAGTAGAGCAAAAATGATTGTTCGAGAAAACGATATAATCATTTCAACTACTCGACCTAATAGGGGAGCAATTTCACTTATTAGAAAAGAACAAGATTTTTCAATTGCTTCGACAGGTTTTAGTGTAATTAGAAATATAACTAATCCCGAAATTGACCGAGAATATTTATTTACGATACTACGTCAACAATTAATTTTAAAACAGTTTGAACAACGAAGTAGTGGTGGAAATTATCCGGCTATTACACAGGAAGAATTGGGTAGCGTAACCTTTCCTTTACCTGAAAAAGAAATCCAAAAAAAGATTGTTCAGGTTTTTAATAGTTGTTTCGCCCAAAAGCAAAAGAACGAAGCAGAAGCCGATAAACTACTTTCAAGCATTGACGATTATTTGTTAAGTGAATTGGGAATTAAATTGCCTGAACTACCTGAAAACACATTGAAGAATAGAATGTTTACAAGGAAATTTTCAGACATTGTAAACAAAAGAATTGACCCATTTTTTCATCAAGATAAATTTTTAAACAACCTTAGTGCAATTTCAAATGGTAAATACCCTGTTAAAAAACTTCAAGAAATTATTTCTGGTAATTTGATAAAAGGAAGTTTGCCGAAACAAGATGAAAAAGATGGAGGATGTTCAGTTGTTCAAATCAATTCAATTAATGCTGACGGAACTATTTCTCTTGATGATTTACTGACTGCTAAAAATATTTTCAGTAAGCAACAAAAGTTAAATTTAGGAGACGTTTTAGTTGTTATTACAGGTGCTACAATAGGAAAGATAGCATTTTGGAATTATGAAGGTGATTATTTCTTAGGTGGTGATATTGTAAAATTTCAAACAGACTCTTCATTTGACAAAGGTTTTGTTTTTAACTTCCTAAGATGTAGTTTAATGCAAATCGAAATTAAAAAAAATATTACAGGTGCAACAAATGGACACTTAGCACCAGGAGATATTTCACATTTACCAATTCCAGTACCCCCGCTTGTCAAACAAAAAGAAATAGCAGAACACATTACAGGTATAAGACAACAAGCCCAGCAACTGAAAGACAAGACCAATGAAGCTTTGAAAAAAGTGAGTGATGAAATAGAAAAAATATTGCTGAATTAGCCCACGCATTTGGTGGCACATTTGCAATTCGCAAGTACCAACGCTAACACCAAAAATTGCAAAAGAGCCACCAAAGCCAACGCACGGGGGACAGAAAAACAAATAGAAAAACGATGACAAAAACAAAGCACGAACCGGTAACAAAGGCTATACCCAATGCGGGTTTCAGAGGTTTTCGAGCTTCGGTTCCCGCAGACAAGTTTTGTATCGTGTGATACAGACGCAGCCGAAATTGGGAATCCAAGATATATTTTGGATTTGCTTTTGAGCATTATCAATGTGAGTGTTCAAACGGTTGATATTGTAAACAGTTTGCCGAAATTAGAGTTTGAAAATGGTGGTTATTAACGTAACATCCAACTAATGGGTACTAAATATATTGATAGGAGTAATTAAAAAATTAAAAAAGAGACAGAAAAACTAACCCTTGGAATCACTGAAATTATTGTTGTTTTTAATAAAATTAACAACTTTTGTACCTTATTTGTACCTTGTATTTGTAATCTATTGATTAACAGCTTACATTATTTTTTGTATTGGAAAGTAAAACGATTCCTTTAGCCATCTGATCTTCTTTATCAACAAAAAATAAGAAAATTTATCATACATACGATGTATTGTATGATAAATTTATGTTATTTTTGAACGATGTTTTCTTTTCTGCTATACTAAGAAGCAAAAAAGGTCATTTAATGGCTACTAAAATTATAAAATATCCATAAAAGCTTATGCTACAGTTAATTGAAAATGAAGTTTTATACATATTGCATATAATCAACGAACTATAAAATTAATAACGCATGAAATATTTTTACGCTTTATTTTTATTTCTTTTCATTACGTTAGCGTCGTACAGCCAAAAAAATGACACCATTATT
>Ga0268360_1002322_pt1 | contig 15265 bp, 13 predicted proteins | sample BioMet11_FD_192465 | JGI IMG/M metagenome (GOLD analysis project Ga0268360, IMG submission 192465) | Sewage microbial communities from Oakland, California, United States - Biofuel 11 (Illumina Assembly) | ecosystem: Engineered > Wastewater > Sewage > Unclassified | place: USA: California... | reverse complement strand
TCCGGCAGTTTGAATTCGGGCAGGTGGTAATGGCCGAACTCGAATTTCAGGTCGCACAGCGACGCGATCTTCACCGTGTTGTCCGCCGCTTCCGGCCAGTCCGGGTAAAGGACGCGCATCTCCGTCTCGGGCTTGAGGTACAGCTCGCTCCCCGTGAAGCGGAGCCGGTCGGCGTCCTCCACGGTCTTGCCGGTCTGAATGCACATGAGCACGTCCTGGGCATAGGCGTCCGAACGGGTCAGATAGTGCACGTCGTTCGTCAGCACCAGCGGGATCCCGGTCTCGCGGTGGATGCGCACCAGCCCCTCGGCGGCCCGGCGCTCGTCCGGGATGCCGTGGTCCTGCAGCTCCAGGTAAAAGCCGTCCGCCCCGAAGAGGTCCCGCAGCTCCAGCGCCTTTTTCTTCGCATCCCCGTACCGGTCCTCCAGGATCAGGCGCGGGATCTCCCCCTGGATGCAGGCGGAAAGCGCGATGAGCCCGCCGGCATGGGTCCGCAGCAGATCCATGTCGATGCGCGGGCGGGTGTAAAACCCCTCCGCAAAGCTCATGCTCACCATGTAGCAGAGATTTTTATACCCCTCTTCGTTCCGGCAGAGGAGCACCAGATGGTACCGCTCGCTGTCCGGGCCATGCTCCTTGTCGAACCGGGTCCGGGGCGCCACGTAGACCTCGCAGCCGATGATGGGCTTGATGCCCTGGGCGAGACATTCCTTGTAAAACAGCACGGCGCCGTACATGACGCCGTGGTCGGTGACGGCGATGGCGCTCTGCCCCAGGCTCTTGGCGCGGGATACGAGATCCTTTACGCGGCAGGCGCCGTCGAGCAGGCTGTATTCGCTGTGGACGTGAAGATGGACAAAAGCCATGCCGGACCTCCTTCCGCGCGGTTCTCGGGTCTATCTCAGATCCGGGTCGGACGCAAGCTCCATGAGCTTGCGCAGTCTGTGGTTGAGGCAGGATTTCGTCACGGGCGGGTCGCACGCCTGCGCCAGATCCGCCAGCGAGAGCTCCGGAAATTCCTCCCGCAGCTCGGCGGTCCGCCGCAGCTTCTCCGGCAGGGCGTCCAGGCCGACGGTCTCCCGCAGGCGCCGGATCGCGGCGCGCTGCTCCCCCGCGGCTTCCACCGTCTTGGTGACGTTGGCGGTGTCGCAGTTGACCTTCCGGTTGACCGTGTTCGTCATGTCCTTCTCGATCTTGGCGGACATGACGCCCATGGCCGCCACGGGCGCGCCGACGGTGGTCAGCAGGTCCTCGATGACCGCGCTCTGCTTGAAATAGATGATGTAGTTCCCGCCCCGGGACGCGCTCCCGGAATCGAACCCCATATCCTGCAGAAGCGCCGCCGTCTCGCGGCTCACCGGGTAATGGTCGGTGACGAATTCAAGATGGTAGCGTTTTTCCGGATCGGTCACGCTGCCGCCCGCGAGGAACGCGCCGCGCAGGAAGCTCTCCCGGCAGCCCTCCTCCTCCAGCACGCCCAGGTTGACGTGGTGCGCCAGCAGCGACGACGGCCCCACGCCGAAGGCCTCCAGCGCCTTCCCGGTCTTGTCCGCGCCGGTCATGCGGAACACGAGCTTTGCGGCGCCGCTCTCCGGCGGACCGTCGAAATCCAGGCCGAAGGCCCTGTGAAAAAGCCTGGGCAGCCGCGCGGCAAAATCCCGGGAGCCTGTGATGATGCGGATCTCGCGCTCGGTAAAGGTGTTGCAGAAGAGCAAAACGCCGTAGCATTCGGCCACGGCGCAGCTCCTCGGCCCCAGCTCCGCCCGGCAGAGCTCCGCTTTCACGTCCGACGAAAAAGACATCCGTCCCGCCTTTCCGCGGCGCGGTCAGTTCTCTCCCGCGCCGGACTTGTCGATATCCCTGTGGATGCACTCCGCCGTGTGCCCCTTTTCGGTCAGGTACTTCGCCAGCGCCTCCGCCACGGCGACGGAGCGGTGGCGCCCGCCCGTGCAGCCGATGCAGACGGTCAGGGAAAGCCTGCCCTCCTCCTCGTAATTCGGGAAGAGAAACTCCAGCATCTCCTCGAAGCGCTTCATGAATTCCCCGCCGAGGCCGGTGCCGAAAACATAGTCGGAAACGTCCTTGTCCAGGCCGCTCTTGTGCATGAGCTCGGGCACATAGAACGGATTCGGCAGAAAGCGCACATCGAACACGATGTCCGCTTCCATGGGAACGCCGTACTTGTAGCCAAAGGACATGACGGCGACGCGGAGCTTGTCCTCCCCGCCGGCGCCGAACATCCGGAACAGCGTCCGCTGAAGGCGGCCCAGCGTCAGCCCGGAGGTGTCGATCAGATAGTCCGCGCGGCGGCGGACGGGCTCCAGCATCTTGATCTCCCGGTGCACCGCCTGCTCCAGTCCGCCCCCCTCGGTATCCAGCGGATGACGGCGGCGGGTCTCCTTATAGCGGGCCACGATGGTCTCCACCGAGGCGTCCACATAGAGGATCTTGTAATCGAACCCCAGCGAGACCAGCTCGTCCAGCGCGGAGAAGAGGTCGTCGAACCCGTCCCGCCCCCGCACGTCGCATACCAGCGCGACCCGTTCATAGCGCCCCCGGGTCGCGGCGCAGATCTCCGCGAACTTGGGGATCAGCGCCGCGGGCATATTGTCCACGCAGTAAAAATCCAGATCCTCCAGCGCGGCGGCGACGCGGCTCTTCCCCGCGCCCGAAAGGCCTGAGATAACAAGGATTTCCAAAAAACGGCATCTCTTTTCTCCGCCCACGGGCTCCCCCGTACGGCGGCAGCATTTATCGCACGATCCGGATCTCCGGCTCCAGGACGACGCCCGTCCGGGCGAGCACCGTTTCCCGCACGTGGTCCATCACGGCGGTCACGTCCGCAAAGGTCGCGCCGCCGGTATTGACGATGAAGCCCGCGTGCTTCTCCGACACCCGGGCGCCGCCGACGGCGTAGCCCTTGAGCCCGCAGGACTCGATGAGGGCGGCCGCGTACCCCTTCGCCGGGCGTTTGAACGCGCTCCCGGCCGAGGGAAGGTTCAGCGGCTGCTTTTCCCGGCGCCGCGCCGCGAGTTCGTCCATTTTCGCCCGGATCTGCGCGGGATCGCCGGGAGAAAGCGCCAGCTCCGCGCCGGCAATGAAATCGCCGCCGCCGGAAAACCGGCTGTGGCGGTAGGAAAAATCGCATTCAGCGCCGGAATACGTCCGCAGCTCTCCGTCCTCCCCGACGGCGGAAACGCGGCGCACCGCGTCCTTCATCTCGCCGCCGTAGGCGCCGGCATTCATGAACACCGCTCCGCCCAGCGTGCCGGGAATGCCGGAAGCAAATTCCAGCCCTGCGAGCCCGCGCTTCTGCGCCAGCGCCGCAATGGCCGAAAGCAGCGCGCCGCTGCCCGCCGCAACGACGCCGTCCCGCTCGGTGATCTCCGCCATTCCCCCGGCGGTCTTGACCACCGCCATGTCCGGCAGGCTGTCCGCCGCCAGCAGGTCGGTGCCGTTGCCCATCACGAGGAAACGCAGGCCCCCGGCGCGGCAGCGCGAAATCAGAAACGCCGCCTCTTGTGCAGAGGCTGGGAAAAACATCATCCGGACCGGGCCTCCGATCCGGAAGGAGGTATGCGCGCTCATGGGCTCCCGCTCCCGGTACGCCCCCCCGGGGAACCGGCTGCGGAACTGGCGCGCCAGCTCGTCAAAAGCGTCCATTCCCGTTCTCACCGGCCCTTGTTTTCAAGCCCGTCGAAATACCGGTCGACCTGCTCGGCGAAATCCCGCCCGGAATTGCTGCCCAGCCGCTTCTGGCGGTTGTTCATGGCGGCCACCTCCAGGATGACGGCCAGGTTCCGTCCCGGCGTGATGGGCACGGTGATGGAGGGCACCTTCACGCCCAGGATCTCCGTGAACTGCATGTCCGCGCCCACCCGGTCGTAAAAGGCGCCTTCCTTCCAAAGCTCCAGGTTCACGATCAGGTTGATCTTTTCGCCCAGAGACACGGCGCCGCTGCCGAAGATCCTGCGCACGTCCACGACGCCGATGCCGCGCAGCTCGATATAATAGCGGATCAGCTCCGGCGCGGTGCCGATGAGGGTGGTGGAATTGATCTTCTTGATGTCCACCGCGTCGTCCGCCACGAGCCGGTGGCCGCGCTTGATGAGCTCCACGGCCGCCTCGCTCTTGCCCAGGCCGCTCTCGCCCAGGAGCAGCATCCCCTCCCCGTAGACCTCCACAAGGACGCCGTGGCGCGTGACCCGGGGCGCCAGCGCGTCCTTGAGCCGCGTGATGATGGCGACGGTGAGCTCCGACGTCTCCTTCTTGGATTTGAGGAGCGTCACGTCCTGCTCCTTCGCCGCCTCCAGGCACTCCGGCATGATGTCCACGTCGTGGGCGATGATGAGCGCCGGGATCCGGCGCTTGAAAAGATCGATGAACCGCTGCCGCCGCGTCTCCGTATTGAAGCCCTGGAGATACGCGGTCTCCAGGAGCCCCATGATCTGGATGCGGTCGCTGGAGAAATAATCGTAAAAGCCCGTGAGCGGAAGCCCCGGGCGGTTGATGACCTGCGTCGTGATATTGATGCTCTCGTAATCCGTGGATCGGTTCACGATCTGAAAGCCGATCTCGTCCACCAGCGTTTTCAGGGGCATCCCGTTATGTGCCATGACGACCTCCGCGCGCAATCGCGCCTGATATTTCGCGGCTTCCGCCGCTGCCAGCCATTTAAAAGGATTCTATACAAAAACGGCGTCGTTTTCAAGAGCTTTGGCAGTACAAAGAGAGGATTTAAAAGTATTTTCAAATAACGCTTGCATTTCCCATTCTTTTCTGCTATTATAATCAAGCTGTCCGGTTTTTTAGAATCATATCGGCGCAAGGAGGTGCAGCAGATGGCAAAATGTGAGTTTTGCGGCAAGGGTGTTTCCTTCGGCATTAAGGTGAGCCATTCCCACAGGAGATCCAACCGCACCTGGAAGCCCAACGTCAAGCGCGTCAAGGCCGTCGTCAACGGCACGCCGCGTCATGTCTACGTCTGTACCCGGTGCCTCCGCAGCGGCAAGGTTACCCGCGCCGTCTGAACGCCATCCCGTTCTTTTCTGCTTGAAAAAAGGCCCTGCGGCTCCCGCCGCAGGGCCTTTTTCTGTCTTCCGCCGCTTTCTTACGACGGGTACTTCCCGTCCCAGACGATGCGGCGGTAGTTCTCCCGGTCGGTGTCGCCCTCGGTGCTGATGAGCAGCACCCGGGAATCCGGGCCGAAGTCCAGCTTATCCCGCAGCTCCGCCAGCGCAGGATTGCGCATGATCTCCCGCAGCAGGCCCGCGCCGACGGCGCCGGACTCGCCGGAGACGACGCGCTCGTCTCCCCGCATGGGGTTGCCCAGGACGCGCATCCCCTCCGCCGAAACGAAATCCGGGCAGGAAACGAACGCGTCCGCGTAGGAATCGATGATGCGGAAGCTGATGGTGGAGGGCTCGCCGCAGGCAAGGCCCGCCATGATGGTATTCATGTCTCCGGTGACGAAATGGACCCTGCCGTCGTCCGCCAGCGCGGATTTGTAGACGCAGGCCGCGGCGTCCGGCTCGACGATGATCGTCCTGGGCCGGTTCTCCCCGTACACGGCGGAGAAGAATCCCAGCACGGAGCTGGCGAAGGAACCCACGCCCGCCTGAAGGATGAGGTGCGTCGGCTTCTTCTCCCCCATGGCCTCGAGCTGCATGTAGATCTCGTAGCTCAGGGTCATGTAGCCCTGCATGATCCAGGTGGGGATGACCTCGTACCCGTCCCACGCCGTGTCCTGGGTGAGCACCCAGCCGCGCTCCTTGGCCATGCGCTCGGCAAGATGGACGGCGCCGTCGTAGTTCATGTCGGTGATGGACGCCTCGGCGTTTTCCCGGCGGATGTTGTTCAGCCGCTCCTGCGCCGATCCCTTGGGCATATAGACGACTGCGTGCTGCCTGAGCCGGTTCGCCATCCATGCCACGCCGCGGCCGTGGTTCCCGTCCGTGGCGGTGACGAAGGTCACCTCGCCCAGCCTTTTGCGGGTCTCCTCGTCCGTGAGCATGTCGTAGGACACGTCCCCGATCCCGAGCCCCAGCTTCCCGGCCAGGTAATTTCCGATGGCGTACCCGCCGCCCAGCACCTTGAAGGCGTTGAGCCCGAAGCGCTTCGATTCGTCCTTGACGAAAACGTTCCCGAGGCCCAGCGTCTCCGCCAGGCCGCCGAGCTTCCGCAGCGGCGTATATTCGTATCCGGGAAAGCCGCTGTGGAACCGCTGCGCCTTGCGCGCCTCCGCCATGGTGACAGCGGAGAGATCGGCGGCCCCGTGACTTCCCCGCTCCCTGATGATGACCCCGAATTCCTTATCCATGCTTCAAACCTCTTTTGCGCTTAATTCTTTTTCTGTGCTCTGGCCAGCCTGCGCTCCTCTCTGCATTTCGGGATATAGCTGTTGAACATCTGGATGAACTGCGGGCTCAGCAGCAGCAGCGCGATCATGTTGGGCACGAACGCGAGGCCCACGGCCATGTCCGCAAGGCTCCAGACGGCCTCGATCTCCATGGTGACGGAGAACAGCGGCGGCACGAAGAAGAGCCAGCGCAGGTATTTCGCAGCCTTCTCGCCGAAGACGTACTCAAGACTGGTGCGGAATTCGACAAAGAAGCCCAGATACGAGGTATAGGTGAACAGGATGACCGCGATGCAGGCGACCCACATGCCCACGTTGCCCCAGCTCGTGCGGAAGGCGTCGAAGGTCAGGTGGATGCCGGTGTTGCCGTCGCTCCACACGCCGGAGGCGAGGATGGCGATGGCGGTCAGGGTGCAGATGATGATGGTGTCGATGAAGACCTCGACGATGCCGTACATGCCCTGATGGATCGGATCGTCGGTCTTCGCGGTGGCGTGGACGGTGGCGGCAGTCCCCTCGCCGGCCTCGTTGGAGAAGATGCCGCGGGCGCCGCCGCGGGCCATGGCCAGCGAAATGGTGGAGCCGGCGAAGCCGCCGACGGCCGCCATGGGCCTGAACGCATAGGAGAAGATGAGTCCGAAGGCGTGGCCGACGTTCGCGCCGTTCACGACGATGACCACGAGGCAGCCGATGATGTACAGGATGCACATGGGCGGCACCAGCTTGGAGCAGAACTCGCCGATGCGCTTGGTCCCGCCGATGACCACGAGCAGGCTCACGGCCACGACGACGATGCCGCTGACGATGAGCGGGACGTTGAAAACGTCGTTGGCGGCGGTGGCCAGGGTGTTCACCTGCACGAAGCAGGCGTCGGCCAGGACGATGGTGATGAGGCCCACGGAATAGATCGCGGCAAGCACGGATCCGCCCTTGCCCAGGCCTTTTCTCATGTAGTGCATGGGGCCGCCGTAGTATTCGCCGTCTTCGCCCTTCTTGCGGTATTTGATGGAGAGCGAGACCTCGCACATTTTGGTGAGCATTCCGAAGACCGCGGTGATCCACATCCAGAAAACGGCGCCGGGCCCGCCCACGGCGATGGCCGCGGCAACGCCGGCAATGTTGCCGGAGCCGATGGTTCCGGCAAGCACGGTGGAGAGCGCCTGCAGCGGCGTCAGCGCGCCCTCGTCATTGGCGTTGGAGGATTTCTTGAACATCTCCCCGAACGTCTTGCGCCAGGTCAGCCCGAAACCGCGGAACTGATAGAACTTGGTGCGGATGGTCAGATAGATGCCGACGACCAGAATGAGGATGATCAGCGGCGTGCCCCAGAGAAAGTCACAGAGGTCGACAAGTTTTTCCCACATGCAGCTTTTTTCCCCCTTTACTATTCTGCGCCTTTCGGCGCGCATCCCCGACAAACGCGATCTACCCCGCCGCGCCGGGCGGAGCCGCATTCCTCCCCGCGGTGCGATATATTGCATTTATCAGGGCAATTTTAACACGCCGTTCCGACATTGTAAATATAAATTTGTGCAATATTTATATTTTCGGCGTCCCCGCCTTTGACAAGCGGCACGATGTGCAATATAATACATACGCGGTTCCGTACGCGGAAAATTCATCGCAAACGGAGAAAAGTATGCCACTTCCGAAAAAGCAGATCACCATCAGCCGTCTGACCGCCCGGGAGCGGGTCTACAACGTCCTGCGCGGCTGGATCGTGGACGGAACGCTCCGGCCGGGCGAAAAGCTGTCGGACAGCGAGATCGCCGGTTTCTTCGACGTCAGCCGCACGCCCGTCCGGGAAGCGCTGCAGATGCTTTCGGTGGCGAATCTGGTGGAGATCATACCGGGGCGGGAAAGCCGGGTCACGCAGATCGACCCGGAGGAGACGCGCCAGGCCTACGACGCGCTGGCCGTGCTCCACTGCGCCGCGCTGGAACGCGCCGCGCCGCGGCTTACGCCGGAACACCTGGCCTCCCTTCGGGACGCCAACGCCGCCTTCCGGGCCGCGGCCGTCCGGGGCGACGCCCCGGCCATGCACGCGTGCGACATGCGCTTCCACTCCCTGTTTTTTGCGCTTTCCGGGAACAAATATCTGGGCGCGTCGGCGGAAACGCTGGAGGCCCAGGTTCTCCGGGTGGAAAACCTGCACTTCAGGTATTTTCTCGAGCACGTGGACTCCGCCGGCGAGCATCAGCGGATCATCGAGGCGCTGGAGCGCGGCGACATCGCCGACGCCTCCGCCTGGATGGGGAAAAACTGGCGCCACTTCGCCGAGGATCTGGACGGGCTCGATCTGACCGGCGCGCCGGAAGCGGAAAAGCAGAGGTAGCGCCCTTTTTTCGCCGGGCTTCACGGGACTTTTCACGAATAACGGCCTAGGATACCTATGGCTCCGGACGCGCCGGCGCGGCGGGAACACCGCCGTCTCCGCACTCCGGAGCACTTCTTTCCGGACGGAGGCCGCCATTGTGAAAAAGAACTTGCCGGGACCGGAGAAGTATGTTCTCCTCGGCATCCCGTCGCTGTTCCTGCTGGGAAGCCTGTTCCATTTCCTCTACGGCTTTTCCGGGCGGCTTCCCGCGGTCGGCCTGCTGGCGCCGGCGAACGAGAGCATCTTCGAGCACACGAAGATGACGCTCCTGCCCGCGGCGCTGTGGTGGGTCGTCTATTACCTTCTCCGCCGCAAAACGCTTCGCGCCGGTCCGTGGCTGACCGCGGGGCTCGCCGCCATGCTGGCGTCGGCCCTGTGCGTTCCGCTGCTGTACTATTTTTATACCGGGGCCTCCGGCGCGCACGTTCTGGCCGCAGACATCGCCATCCTGGCTGCGGCCGCCGCGGCCGGGCAGCTTCTCGGACTGCACGTCTACCGCCGCGGACGGGGCCTCGCGCCCGCCGCGGCTCTGGCGCTCATTCTCGCCGTGCTTGCTGTTTCCGCCCTTCTGACCGCTTTTCCGCCGAAGCTCCCGATTTTCCGCGATCCGACGAACGGCGCTTACGGGATGTCCCCACCGAAATAGCGCATTCCTTCGCCGGGACGCCACGAAAGGAAGACTCAAATGAAACGATCCGTGATCCGGCGCCGCGGCTTCAGCCGCGCCTGCGCGGCCGCGCTGGCCGCGGCGCTTCTTCTGGCGCTGGCCGCCTGCGGCGCACCCGCCGCCTCCAGCTCGCAGGCGCCGTCCTCCTCCGCGCCGGCTCCGAGCAGCGAAAGCGCCTCCGAGAGCCGTTCCTCCGCTCCGTCGTCCTCCTCCCGGAGCCCCGCATCCTCTTCCTCCGCGCCGTCCTCCTCCCCATCTTCCTCTTCGGCGCCGTCCTCCTCGTCCGGGCCGGGCTCCGCCGCCGAGGCGCTGCTGGAAAAGATGACGGACGAGGAAAAGGTCGGGCAGCTCTTCCTGGTCCGTCCCGACGCGCTGGACCCCGATCTCACGCCTGCGGAGATCAACGACGCCTCGGGCTCCGGCGTGACGGCCCTCAGCGGCAGAATGAAGGAGACCCTGGCCGCCATCCCCGTGGGCGGCGTGGCGGTTTTCGGAAAGAACATCGTCTCGCCCTCCCAGCTCACCGGCTTTCTGGGCGATCTGCAGTCCGCCAGCGCCGTGCCGCTGCTGACAGGCGTGGACGAGGAGGGCGGCAAGGTCTCCCGCATCGCCAATTCCGCGGGCTTCGACGTGAAAAAATACGACAGCATGGAGTCCGTCGGCGCCACCGGCGACAGCGGGAACGCCCGCGAGGCGGGCGCCGTCATCGGCGCGTATCTGAAAAAATACGGCTTTTGTCTTGACTTCGCGCCGGTCGCCGACGTGAATACGAATCCGGACAACATCGTCATCGGCAGCCGTTCCTTCGGGAGCGATCCGGCGCTGGCGGCAAAAATGGTCGCCGCCGAGATCGAAGGCTTCCACGAATCCGGCGTGATGACCAGCGCCAAACACTTTCCCGGCCACGGGGATACCGCCGGCGACACCCACGACGGCTTCGTCTCCGTGAGCAAGACCTGGGACGAGCTGTGCGCCTGCGAGCTCATCCCCTTCGAGGCCGCGATCGGCGCCGGGACGGACAGCATCATGGTGTCCCACATCTCCGCCCCGAACGTGACGCGCGACGGCCTGCCCTCCTCCCTTTCGAAGGAAATGATCACGGACAGGCTCCGGGGCGATCTGGGCTACGGCGGCGTCGTCATCACGGACTCCCTCTCCATGGGCGCGGTGACCAGCGCTTACGGCGCGGCAGAGTGCGCCGTGCTGGCCGTACAGGCCGGCGCGGATCTGCTCCTCATGCCGGAGGATCTCGCCCAGGCCTACGCCGGTGTTCTCGCGGCGGTGAAGAACGGCGCCGTCAGCCGGGCGCGGCTGGACGAAAGCGTCCTGCGCATTCTGAGGCTCAAGGAGGCTTACGGGCTCCTCGGCTGACCCGCGGAAACGGAAAAGAGCGCCCCCTGCCGCGGCAGGGGGCGCTCTTCGATGCTGTCTTGCAGCGCGCCCGGGCCGCTCCGCCCGGGTCACGCATTGTCGATCCAATAGCGGTCGACCGGGTTTCCGTCCTCATCGGTCAGCCTGTTTTCCAGGACGCCGCCGCTGCGGAGGATGATCCTTCGGGACGCAGCGTTGTCCGGATCGCAGGTGACGAGCACCCTTCCGATCCCCATCGCGGAAAGCTTTTCCAGCGCAAGGGCGAGGATCAGGTTCCCATAGCCCTGCCCTCTGAATTCAGGGCCTATGCCGTAGCCCACATGCCCGCCGTCCGTCCGGTTGCTGTCATTGAGGCAGTGCCTTACGGAAACGGCGCCCAGGACGGCGCCGTCCCCGCGCCTGAGCAGGTACAGCGTCTGCGGGGCTTCCTCCCCGATTCCCACGCCGTTTTCCCAATCCGCCAGGCTCTTCAGCCATTCCGGATAGTTTCCGCCGAAACGCCGCAGAAGCCCCGGGTTCATCCTGCCGCCGAAGGCTCTCCATTTCACGATCAGGTCCGTCACGGCCTTTTCGTCGGCCGGGCCCGGCTTTTCCAGATAACAGCGGTTCAAAAGACGCCCCCTTTGAAATCAGGAACGGTTCAGTCCACGCCCGTCCCGTTGCCCTCGGCCAGGAGCAGCGCCTCGTAGTCCCGGATGCAGACCACGTAATCCGGCCTGTAAGTCCGGATGTAGTCGCCCAGGGACATGGCGCTGTACTGCCGCAGATCCAGCGAGCGCATCTCGCCGAAGCTGTAATACAGCAGCGTCTCCGCCGCATTGGTGAAGCTGTCGCCGTAGACCAGCAGCGTGGGGAGCCCGGGTCTTCCGGTATCGATCACCGTCTCGCGCACGTCGCCGCCCATGTAGAGCGAATACAGCACGTCCCCGTCGGCCGCGGGCATGGAGTAGACCACCGGCGCGTTGGGCGCCCCGTCGTCGGAGCGGGTGAACGCCACAGGCGCGTCGGGCACCGCGATCGAAAGATGCTCCTCCACCGGCCAGAGGCCCAGCAGCTTGCGCAGCCGCGAGCCCAGGTAGCGGTTCGGCAGCTCCGAAAACTGAAAATTCCCGTCCTCCAGCACCGGGAGCGTCCCGCCCGCGTCGGCGTTGAAGCGGTCCACGATCTCCCGGTAGGTGAGATACGCGCCGGCAAGGCTGTAATGGTTGTCCACCCGGGAGCTGAGCTCCGCGGGATCGCCCAGCGCGGCGAACTTTTCGCCCATATCCACGTAGTCCACGCCCGCCGCGTCCAGCGCGCGGTTCAGCGCCGGGACCGCCGCGCCGAAGTATTCGGCGCGGCTGTTGAGGTACCACGGGTAGCGGCTGCCGAAATAGGCGTTCTGGCAGGGCGCCTCCACATAGAGGTAGCGGCCGCCGTAGCTCTCCACCAGCGCGGCGACGCCGGAAAGGTTCTGCGCCATCGTGCCGGCCTGCCGCTCCACCGCGGCGGGGTCCACCGTCTCGTAATCGTTCCAGGGCAGCAGGAGGCCGTCCAGCACCACCGTCTGGTTGACCACCGGACGGCGGGCGAGATAAAGGTCGATCCAGGTATTGAGCCGCAGAAGCGTGGCCCTGCCGGCCGCATGGTCGCGCAGGCAGCTCTCCGTCTCCTCCCCCCAGCTCCCGGCGGCGGCGCTCTCCGCAGTCAGGGCGGGCATCTCGGCGTAGGCCCTGTTCTCGTAATAGGAGTAATTCTCCTTCGGCCGCAGGAGCGTGGCCGCCATGGCCGAAAGCAGGACGATCAGGAAGCCGGCCGCCGCGAAGATCTGAGAGGCTTTTTTCGAAGTCATCGGCCCGCCCCCTTAAAATTTGGCGTAGATGAACGGGTTGAAGCTGCCCGTCACGAGTTTCAGGTAGGAAAGCAGCAGCAGCGCCAGCGCCGCGGCCTTGGGCGCCCAGTCCAGGACGAAGGCCGCCGCGGACCGCGGGCCCCGGGCGCGGAGCTTCTTCTCCAGCCACGGGACGGCGGGGAACGAGAAAACGGCGCAGAGGATCGCCTCCGGCCAGTACTCCCGCAGGTAATAGACCGCTTCGCCCAGCGTTCCCGACGCGCCGCCGCCGAACATGGCAGCGATGCAGCGGAAAGCATAGCCCGGCGTGGCCGAACGGAAGAACACCCATCCCAGCGTCACAAGGAGCAGCGTATAGACGTGCCCCAGCGCCGGGGCCTTCTTCAGCGCGCCGCCCCACAGGAACTTCTCGCCCAGAAGGAACACGCAGTACCAAGCGCCCCAGAGGACGAAGGTCCAGGCCGCGCCGTGCCAGAGCCCCGTCAGGAGCCAGACCGCCGCGATGTTGAACGCATTGCGCAGGCGGGAGCAGCGGTTCCCGCCCAGCGGTATGTACACGTAATCCCGAAACCAGGAGGAAAGGGTGATGTGCCAGCGGCGCCAGAAATCGGTGACCGAGGCTGCGGCATAGGGATAACGGAAATTCTCCGGGAATTCGAAGCCAAAAAGGCGCCCCACGCCGATGGCCATATCGGAATACCCGGAGAAATCAAAATAGATCTGCGCCGTATACGCCAGCGCGCCGACCCACGCCACCGGGGCGCCCAGCGCCGCGGCGGGCTTCTTGAAGACCGCGTCGGCCACCGCACCCATGGCGGAGGCCAGCACGGCCTTTTTCGCCAGTCCCGCGGAAAAGCGGACGACGCCGGAGGAAAAACGCTCCAGCGTCTCCTCGCGGCCGTTCAGCTCCCCCGCAAGCTCCGGATACCGCTCGATGGGCCCGGACAGCACCTGAGGAAACAGCGAAACATAAAAGAGAACGCGGAAAAAACCGCGCTCCGCCGGAATCTTTCCCCTGCGGACGTCGGCGACGTAGGAGAGCCCCTTGAAGGTGAAGAAAGATATCCCCGCGGGCAGCGCGATTTGGGGAACGGTCAGCCCCGCGCCCATGGAAACGAGGATCTGCGCGAAAAAGCCCGTGTACTTGAAGTACCCCAGCATTCCCAGCCCCAGCACGGCCGCGGCGGGCACCGCCCAGCGCCTGAGGCGCTCCGGCCTTCCCTCCGCCGCAGCGAGGCCGCAGGCCCAGTACAGGACCGCCGACGAGAGCAGCACGGGCAGGAAGCGGACGCCGGCCCACGCGTACAGCGCAAGCCCGGCCGCCAGCAGCAGCGCGTTGCGCGCCCTGTGGGTCCCCCGGGGGATCAGATAATACAGGACGAGGAGCACAGGCAGAAAAAAGATCAGGAAGCTCAGGCTCGAAAAGGCCATCCCGTCACCTCCGCGCGCCGCTCAGTCCGTTTCGCCCCGCCGGCGGACGACGATCCGGATCGGAGTCCCCTCGAACCCGAAGGTGGTGCGCAGCTGATTTTCCAGATACCGCTGATAAGAGAAATGGAACAGCTCCGGCTCGTTGCAGAAAAAGACGAAGGTCGGCGGGCAGATCCCGGTCTGGGTCATGTAGTAGATCTTGAGCCGCTTCCCCTTGTCGGTGGGCGGCTGGACCCGGGCCTGCGCGTCGGCCAGGACGTTGTTGAGCTGGCCCGTGGTGACGCGCCTGGAGGTCTGCTCCTCGGCGCCGTTCACAAGCTCGAAGATCTTGTCCACCCGCTGCCCGGTCAGGGCGGAGATGAAGAGGACGGGCGCGTAGGGCATGAAGGAGAGCCCCTCCCGGATCTGGGCGCGCACCGATTCCATGGTGGAATCGTCCTTCTCCACCAGATCCCACTTGTTGACGACGATGACGCTGGCCTTGCCCGCCTCGTGGGCCAGGCCGGCCACCTTGGTGTCCTGTTCGGTGACGCCGTCCCTGGCGTCGATGAGGATGAGGCACACGTCGGCCCGGTCGATGGCGAGCTGCGCCCGCATGACCGAGAATTTCTCGATCCGGTCGTCCACCCTGGCCTTTTTCCGCATGCCTGCGGTGTCGATGAAAACGTACCTGCCGTACGAGTTTTCAAAGGGCGTGTCCACGGCGTCCCGCGTCGTCCCCGCCACCGGCGAGACGATGACGCGCTCCGCGCCCAGGATGCGGTTGATGAGCGAGGATTTGCCCACGTTCGGCTTGCCGATGACGGCGATGTGGATCGCTCCGCTCTCCTCCGTCTCCGCCTCGGCCGGCGGGAAATGCTCCAGACAGCGGTCCAGAAGGTCGCCCGTTCCGTGGCCGTGCATCGCGGAGACCGCCACGGGGTCTCCCAGGCCGAGGGAATAGAACTCGTAGATCTCCGGATCCGGGGCGACGCCCACGGAATCCATCTTGTTCACGGCCAGCACCACGGGCTTTTTGGAGCGCAGGAGGAGATTTGCCACCTCCTTGTCCGCGGCGGTGACGCCGGCGGTAATGTCGGTCACAAGGACGATGACGTCCGCCGTATCCACGGCGGTCATGGCCTGCTCGCGCATGAAGGCCAGCATCCCGTCGTCCGCGCGGGGCTCGATCCCGCCCGTATCCACGAGGTCGAAGGTCCGCCCGTTCCAGTCGCACTCGGCGTAGAGCCG
>Ga0268360_1002321_pt1 | contig 15269 bp, 5 predicted proteins | sample BioMet11_FD_192465 | JGI IMG/M metagenome (GOLD analysis project Ga0268360, IMG submission 192465) | Sewage microbial communities from Oakland, California, United States - Biofuel 11 (Illumina Assembly) | ecosystem: Engineered > Wastewater > Sewage > Unclassified | place: USA: California... | reverse complement strand
AGGCGGCTGCTCTCATCAAAAAACCCAAGCTGCTTCATCACCATACACCCCTTTTCGTGTCATGCGTCTATTATACAACATTTTGGGAGCTTGTGGTTTTTTTCGCTTAGTTTTTAGAGGTCACCTTGATATATTTCTGATGTCGCCTGTCTGGGATTGAAATTTGAAAATCCTGAAAGAAAATTCCCTACGGCTGTTGCGTCGTCTTGTTTCCCGTCAATCAGCCACTTTGCAATATGCGCTGAAAGTTCAGCACTGTCGTCTAAAGCAGTGCTAATTTTCAACGCCTCGGCTATTGCTTTGCGCTGATAATCCTCCTTGCCGTTTCGCGCAAAGTACTCGGCCATGGACTTTATGCAGGTTATATCTTTTAATGCGTTCCGCTGCCCTTTTCGAAGGCGGCTGACATAGGATGCATCCAGTTTAACTTTTTGCCCCAGTGCGCTGTTACTCGTTTTTGTTATATTCATAAGAAAATCAAGTTTTTCATAAAACTGCACTCCAATCACCTCTGTTTCAGTCTACCAAATATATTATTGAAAATCAATTCTTTTGTCATGATTCATGCCACAAGTCTGGCATTGCCAGTTTCTATCAAACTGTTTATCCGGATTTTCGAATCAGGTATAATCCTTTTAAAGCGACAAAAACAAGGTTGAAATGAGGTGATTATGTTGTGTTTCGAATTCCGTCTAAAAACAGGATTTTTTGAGACAAAAACATTTGATTTACTAATCAGTAAAGGCAAACTAATGCTTTCACCAGCAGAATCAAAAGAACAGGTAATTACGATCCCAGAGAAAGACATTCTAAATATTACTCTGAAAAATATGAAATCATTGGAAATTGAAATTCAAACATGGGACAAAATTTATCAAGGCATAATTGGCAATAAAGCAGATTATGAAGAACTACTCAGACAACTCAAAGAGAACATCAATAAAAAAATATTATGTGAATATGAGGGAGGAAATTAATATGCGAAAAAAAGCACTATCATGGTTGTTGGCAGTCTCTATGGTGCTGTCAATGTTTTTATCAGTGCCAATGACAGCTACTGCGGTTGCACTGCCAGGCGCTGTATTTTCAGATGGAGACCTCGACCGCGTCTACTTTTCAGGCGACACTCTGACCTTCAATCTGTCGGGGCTATCCGTCGGAACGCCACCGATGGGGATACCGGCGGGCACGGCTCTGCGTGTCAGTCTCGGCATTGTAGACGCCTCCGGTACATTCTCAGACTTTACACTTTTCAATACCAGCGAACTAACACCAGAAGATCCGAATTACGTCTTTAACGGTATGGGGGACTTAACGGGCTGGTACCTATCTCGTACCCTGAACGCAGACGGGACGCTCTCTTCTGCCGTCAGCGGAACCATTGTTACCACTCCGACACCTACCCTTGGAGTTGCGGCAGTCAAAATATATGTTAATACCGGTGCGGCATGGCAAAATATTATGCAGGGACAACCTGTGGAATACATACCCCTGACGGCGGACACAAAGGACGCAATAGTTGGCTTGGACGGCATTATGGAGATGCCGGACGGCGTGACTTGCACTCCCGCCATCGGAAGCAGGGCACAGAATACCGAGGATCTGCGCAGTTTTGACGCTAAATTCTCCAAAATTATCTCCGCTTCCCCTGCGATTTCGGGCTCCATCGAGTTTACCGGTCTTAACCTGATGGACAGCACACTGCAAAGCCAGCTAGACGACCTCGACGACGGACTAATCATGCAAATGATTGCAACTCCAACCGGAGGGGCGACCTCCCAGTTTACAATGGGCATCCTCGACAGCGCAGCCGTTGCGCTTGCAAGCCTTGGCGCGACGGTGTCGGTCACTTCAGCCGCGCTGTTTGACGGGCTGAGCACGTCCGACTTTGCAGCAGTACCCGCGGATGTGTCGGACGGCAGCGTCAGCAGTCTTACCTTCAATGACACCGACGACACTGTTTCCTTTGCGGTCAACCACTTTTCCAGCTACACGCTGTCCGTGACAGACCCCAATGCCGGCACTCCCCTTACCGAAACCGAATACCAAAATGCCGCGGCGGGGCTTGCTGGTGCGAAAATCTATGATTCCGCGACCCTGTCTAATGGCGATATCGGCGCGCTGTTCAACATGAGCGGAAGCATTCTTTACGGCGTACTCGATATTTCGGAAAATAAGTGGACCATCGTGACCTTGGGCTCCACAGCAAGCAGTGATGTAAGCGCCGCTGCCGTTGCGCTGGACGGTTCCGGTTACCCACATGTTGTGTTTGTCAATTCAGATGATGACCTTGTTTACCGCTATCAGAAAGCTGATGGCTGGACAGCGGGAACAACAATTGATTCTCTCAATGTTGGCGCAGCGGGCGCATTGTATTCACCGGATATTTCGATCGACGGAAGCGGAAATGCCCATATTGCATATATGGACACAAAGGGTGGGTATCGGCCAGGAGAGGATTATTATAACTACGCGGATTTAATGTATGCTACAAATACATCCGGAAGTTTTGTGATTACAGTGAAACAGTATGGAGATGGCTCCTACTGGGGCACCTCGGATTCCATAAGCTGGGACAAGCCGCTTGCACCATCAAAAATCGCACTGGCTTCCTCTGATATTTATGTTGGATCGAAGTTCCATGACAAGTATTCCAACATATATTCCAACTCTTATTATTATAAGATTTACCGTTCGCTGGATACCCTCAGTTATACAATTATTGAGGGATCAACGAGTGACACTTCGCTGGGCTTTGCGCTCTTTGAAATGGATACAGACGGGACGAATGCTTATTCGCTCTTTACTCAATCCAGTAATCTTTACGTGGCAAACGGTGTCACCACGCTGCCCGCAGCCACGAAAGCCTTCGGAGCTTCTACTGCTGACCTGTTTGTGGACAATGCCGACTCTGGCAAGCTTTACTACGCGGCAATCAGCGGCAGTACCCTTTTGCTTTATCAGAACGGCTCCTTTAAGGAATCTCTGCCACTCCCGGCCTCGCTGTCCGGCTCTCACGTTAAGCTCTCCACTGTTGTAAGCGGTACAACGCAATATGTCCTCTATACAGATGCGGTGGGCAAACTACAGGTTGTTGGCTATCAAACGGCGGCTGACGCTGCTGCGCCTGTGAACACCGAGAACTATCCCAATATCACAGAAGCCAACGCCTCTGGTTTCACCGTGAACGCCGGCACAGACGAAAGCTCCATTGCCTATTACGTTGTTGTGGATAAGGACGCGGCTGCTCCCAACTCCGCGCAGGTCATCGCCGGAGTCAATTATGACGCAGTCACGGTACGTGCTGCCGGCAACTTCGCTCTGCTGCCTAGCTCACCGTCCGGCAAAGCCGTTACAGGGCTCACAGCCGCCACGGAATACGACATCTATATGGTGGCTAAGGATCTTGAAAATAATATTCAGGAAGCCCCAGCAAAACTTCAGACCATCACCGGAATCCCTGCCGGGGCCGCTACGATCCAGACAGTTTACGATTGCAATATCAATCAGGACGAGACCGACATCCGCATCGTATTTTCTCCCGCTGCAGATGAGACCAAGGTTTCTGAATACCGAGTATTCACCATTCCAGAAGCCGGGGCGAGCACGTTTGATTGCGACGCTGCAAACTCCATTACGGACAACACCAAATATGTGACCGTCAGCAAAACCAGCATCTCCGGCGGTGTGTATACTGTAAACCTGCCGGACGGCGCAGTTAACCCAAACGGCGATGCGGTCACGGTCAACACCAGTTATAAGCTCTTTGTCCTCTCGGTTGCAACGGGAAGCGCCACCATCAACTCACTGACCGGACCATCGGCAGCCGTTGCGGCAACAAACTTCACCGGTGCTCTTAATGGCAGTGACGCCACGCCGGAGGTCGGCCAGACCGTTACCATTACGCTAACTGACAACGACGAAAACAGTGACATCATGGCGGCCGATACCGTGACAACGACGGTTATCTCCTCCCTTGATGCGACTGGCATTAGCGTGACTCTGTCTGAGACCGGAGCCAACACCGGCATCTTCTCGGGAACGATCGTCATTGACGGTGCTGCCTCCAACGATACTATCGACCATATCTATGCCTATGGCGGCCAGACAGTGACGGTTCGTTACACCGACGCTATAACGGCAACGGGTGCGACCAATGCGCTGACTACTGCCACCTTGACCATCGACCCTACACAGCTTGCTGCGCCGACATTGTCGGTTTCCGGCACAACTGTCAGCTGGGCGGATCAGGATAACGAGTCAGGCTATGTAATACAACTGTTTCATGACACAAATACTCAAATCGGGTCTGAAATGACCCTCACGGCCAACACGACCAGTTTTGATCTTAACACAATCGGACTCGGGTATGACAACGATTATTACGTCAAGGTCATGGCCGATGGAGACAGTATCAGGTACACAGACTCCCCCTGGAGTGCTGTTTCCGATCTGATAACCATTAAAAACAAGGTTACGATTGCCGTAGAAGCGGGCAATCCTACACAGATTATCAATAACGGAAACACAACTGCCTTCTACTTTACCATCAACGGTACTGGGATCTCAAGTTCCGGCGATACGAATCCCACTCTTAAGTCGAAGCTCGCTATTGCCATCGGCGGTACGAGCAACTGCACTTTTGCGGGTGGCATAAACGATGTGATTTTTTCCCGTGTAGATGATAATACGGTTCGGGGTCAGGTCTACATCTCCTCAACGGCATCCGGAACCGAAACAGCGTCTTTCACCGCTACCGTATCGGTGGTGGGCTCGGGCAGCCTGAATGCGACGCATGAAGCGGGCAGTCCCGCAAGCGTTACTGTCTCAAGCGTCGACGTCAATGACCCGCCTCCGACTACGGCGCCTGATACAGGAGACATCAGCAGCACGCGCACCAGCGCCACTGAAATCACCCTCAATATCGCAGATGCCACCGACGGCGTTATCTACCGCGCCTACACAGCCGCAACGGGCGGTAGCCTTCTTGGCTCCGGTACGACATTCATGGGGCTTGGTGTTTCGATGTCGGGCCTTGCGGTCAACTCAAGCGTTTCCACCGTCTACATTACGCGGCAGCTCAATTTTAATTATGCCGAAAGTACGCCGAGAACTGCAGTTTCCATCGATACTTATACAACTTCCATCAACCCTTCCGGAGACTATACCTTCCCCAATCTGCCGGATGGATATGCGAACGGAAACCAGCATACTCAGACTTTTACTATTTCAAATACCGGCACCGCAGCCCTCACGGGCGTATCGGTCGCCCTTTCGGGTGCGGATGCCGGAAACTTTACACTTACCCAGCCGGCGACCACAATCGCTGCAGCGGGCAGCACAACTTTTACTCTGAAAGCAAAAGACGGACTCGCTGTCGATAGCTACACGGCTACGATTAGCGTTTCTACGGCTAATATCGCCGATAAGAGCTTTACCGCGACCCAGAATGTTGCGGTCTTGCCGTCCCTTTCAGCTCCGTCCCCAACAATATCAGGAACAACGGTCAGCTGGAGTGCAGTCGAAAACGCATCAAGCTACACAGTTCGCATCCAGCAAGGTGGAGCAGACGTCTGCACCCCCATTTCAACGACCTCCCTCAGCCTGAATCTGGCGCTGCTTCCGGGCGAAAGCTGGCAAACCCTTGCCTCCGGGACCTATGACGTTTCAGTCAAGGCTGTTGCCAATCCTGCAACCCATCTGGATTCGGCCTACAGTGCCTCGGCAGCAGCCACAGTTACCGCCAAAAACGCACTGGAGCAGGTGAATGCGGCTGCAGACGCGGCGGCAATGAAAACCACCCTTGAATCGAACAAAGCCGCTCTTGGTATCAGCGACAGCGTGACCGGTACCACGGCGGCAAACGAATACGCCGACCTGACTGCGGACGGAAAAACCGTAGCAGTAACCTATATGCTTACCGGCTGTCCTTATGCGAACAACGCCGCAGTTGCCTCCGCCTTTGCGACGGCGGTCAAAAAAGGTGTTCTCTCTGATGAAATTGCAAAATATGAAACCACGGCAACACTCGCCTACGACGCGGCCAGGGATGATGACGCAGATGTGGAAAGCTTGATCAAACTACTGAAATCCGGCAAAACGGCAAACAGTGATGTGATAATTTCTTCCAGAAGCTTAGAAACGGTAACACCAAACTCCGCAGCTGCGGGAGGTGCCATGCTGGCGTCTGGGTCGGTCATTACCGCTCCGAAACCTAACTGGACCGGGACAGACGGAACGGCAACGGTACGTTATACTCTTTCCTTTGGAGGAGAAACTGCAACCTTTGATGTCACCGTTACTATCGCCCCGGTTCCGGCTTCAACAATCATAAAGATCATCAACGAAGCGGGAAGCGGTGGTTCCACCCAAACAATTCTTGATGTAATGGAAAATCGCACCAAGCTTGGCATTAGAAGTGCCTATGTGAATTACTGGGACGACGGAGACGCGGCTACAACAACAGACTTTACCCCGGCGGAAAAATCCGCTGTGGCGACAGCCATATTCAACGGCGGAAGCGACTACATAATGAACTCCACCGGAGCAAATGCGATCATCACGGCATACGAAGAAGCCTGCATGCAGGTCTTTATTGACCGTGCAGAAGCGATTATTGGTACATCCTTAACGGCTATTGAGGGCATAGACAGCAATCTGCTGACCAGTCTGACCAACAAACCCGGAATGACCGCGACCGGAGTCACGATCGCGCTGACCGGGAAAACGCCTGCGGATACCATGCCGATCACGATTCCGAGCGGAGTTATTACCTATAACGCATCTTCCCATACCGGCACAGTTAGCATGACGCTTGCCTTTGATACAAAGTCAACGCCATATACCATTGACGTTAACATTCCGCAGGCGGATACCGTGGCACCGACTGCAGGCGGAAGCGGAACGATCACAACCGCAAGCGTTGCGCAGACTTCGCTGACCCTGAACTGGACGGCCGCAAGCGACGACGTTACGGACGCCTTAAATCTTAAGTACTTTGTTGTCCAATCCTCTGCAAATAATATTGACACGATTAGCAACTGCGAAGCGAACGGAACACCGGTCACCGAATCATGGATCACCGCCACGACGCTTCAGGTAACCGGACTGAACCCTGGAACCAAGTATTATTTCAACGTGGCAGTTAAAGACCTTGCCAGGAATTATACAGTTTATACAATGGTGGAAGTTACAACGGTCGCCTATTCTGGCGGCGGTGGAGGCACAACCGTTCCTGCCGGGCAGCAGGTGACCATCAGCACACCCGATGGGACGACCGGCGTGACGGGAACTTTGACCGAATCAGGAAACACGGCACAGGTAACCATCAGCGGGACGCAGTTTGGACAAATTGCGGGTACCGATCAGGGGGCTGTCATTCCGCTCCCGTCTGCGACGGTTACTTTTGATCCCAAAGCGGTCAATACCATTAACGGCGCCTCATCAATGGGTGATGCGGTTTTAACCGTCGAGAAAGTCGATCCTTCTACGCTAAGCGAAGATCAGCAGAAGCGCGTCGGCGACCGGCCGATCTATGACTTCACCATTACAAAAGGCGGCCAGCAGATTTCCAGTTTCGACGGCGGACATGCGGAAATTTCGATTCCATATACCCTAAAGCCCGGTGAGAATCCAAACCAGGTAGTGATCTATTATCTGGCAGACGACGGCAGTTTGAAAACGGTGCGGGGTCATTATGACACTGGCAGCAAATGCATCGTCTTTGAAACGGCCCATTTCTCGAAATATGCCATTGGTTACAACCAGGTATCCTTCAGCGATGTGGCTTCCGATGCTTGGTATAAGGACGCAGTCGACTTTATTGCGGCGCGCGGGATTACTTCCGGAACAGGAAACGAAGCATACAGCCCCGATGCGCCATTGACCAGAGGGCAATTTATTGTCCTCCTGATGAACGCATATGGGATCAGCACGGATTCCGTTCCGGCGGGGACCGCGAACTTTGCGGACGCGGGCAATACCTACTATACAAATTATCTATTGGCGGCGAAATCACTTGGGATAGTAAACGGTGTAGGAAATAATATGTTTGCTCCCGAACAGGCGATCACCCGACAGGAAATGTTTGTGATGCTCTATAATGCCCTCAAAGTCATCGGAGAGCTTCCGGCGGCATTGGGAACAAAACAGCTTTCTGAATTTGGCGACGCGAACCAGATCGCTTCCTGGGCACAGGACGCCATGAACTCGCTGGTCAAAGGTGGGGTTATTTCCGGCAGCAACGGAATGTTGAATCCTACCTCGTCTACTACCCGTGCCGAAATGGCTCAGATGCTTTATAATCTGTTGTCAAAATAAGTCCTTAAAAATGATGCAGCAGTCAGTTCATTAAACTGGCTGCTGCATCAAAATAAAATGCAAAGTGATAGCACCTTTGCACTGTTTCCTCATATACATGATAACTGTCCTCAATACATAAACAAAAAATACTATGCGAATATGAAGGAGGAAAATAGAATGCGAAAGAAAACAATTTCATGGTTGTTGTCAGTTTCAATGGTGCTGACAATGTTTGTATCAGCACCTCTGACCGCAGCTGCAGTTAGCTATACACCTGGTAATGCAGCCGGCTTTGACAGCAGCAGCAATTCCTATATAACTGTGCCGGATAGCAACAGTCTTGATGTTACAAATGCACTGACATTTGAGGCTTGGATCAAGCCAAACGGTGGGGGTGAGTGGGCCTTAATTTCAGGTAAGCAACTGAATCCTTCTGATGGAAATCCGTGGTATTCATATCGCTTATTGGCGGCGAGTGCGAATTCCGGAGAAAAAGGGTTCCCACGGAAGGTGGCATTCCAAATTGCGCCTGAAGGATTGGGAGAAACCGGAGTCGAGTCGAATACGGTAGTCCAGAATGATGTATGGACTCATGTAGCTGGAGTATATGATGGAACTTCAGTTAAAATATATATTAATGGAGTATTAGAAAATTCGAACCCCGTAACGGGCAATATTCAAGTTTCTAATTTGCCTCTGTATATCGGCAAAGCACCTTGGACAAATTACAACAACTATAACGGGCTTATTGACGAGGTTCGTGTCTGGAATGTTGCCAGAACTGCAGAGCAGATCAGCTATGATATGCAGTATACTCTTACCGGAAGCGAATCCGGATTAGTAAGCTACTGGCGTTTTGATGAATCTTCAGGTATAACCACAGCCGATGCAACGGGTAATAATAATGACGGAAACTTATATAATTTGGCGTATTTTACCGCATCCGGCGCACCGGTGACTTCTCCGTACGATGGTGAATATAACATCGAAGCTGGCCCGGTAACTATTTCCGCCGACGGTGATTATCGCATTTACGGAACTGGCACATCTACTGTAAACACAATCGTGGTAAATACGGGTGTAACAGCAAATATCGTCCTTGAAAATGTTAACATAAACGTCAGCGGTACTAGTGACGCCTGCGCTTTCGATATCCAAGGGACAGCTCAAGTTAATGTTGCTCTTGCTGCGGGATCTGAAAACACTCTGCGTAGCGGCGAATACAAGGCCGGTTTGCAGGTTGCAAATGCAGCTCAATTAACAATTGATTCCGATGTAGCTAATGCGGGAATCCTTAATTCCTACAGCGGGAACTATGGTGCAGGAATTGGTGGTGCATACCAGCAAAGCGGAGGAAGCATCATTATTGAAAACGGAGTAATCAATGCCAATGCGAGCTATGGCTCAGGAGCCGGTATCGGTAGCGGTCTTTATGGTGATGACTGCGATATCACAATTAATGGCGGAAACATTACCGCAAACGGCTCCGGCGAAGGGGCCGGAATTGGCTCAGGCGGAGGCGGCGATGTTGGTATCATTCATATTCACGGCGGAACCGTTGTTGCCAATAGCACAGCTAATGAAGCTTCATATGAAGGCGGCAGCGGGATCGGCAGCGGTGACAACGGCTATAACGGCGAAATTCTCATCGATGGAGGCACTATAACCGCCAGCGGGAAATATGACTGTCCCGGCATCGGCGGCTGCTATGGGTCCACAGGCACAATCACCATACGCGGAGCAGGCACAACCGTGACGGCCAGCAGCGGACTATATGCAGCTGCAATCGGCGGCGGTTATGGCGATGGTGGTGGTGTCATTAATATCGAAGGCGGCACAGTAACGGCAAACGGCAGATACAACAGTCCCGGAATAGGAGACTACGACGACGGGACCACTGTCATAAACATCAGCGGCGGAACAGTTGCTTCAAACGGCGGTGAGGAAGCCTGCGGCATCGGTAGCGGCTACTATTCGAACTATCTTCATAGTCAAGGCCTTGTATCAATCCTGAACTTCAGCGGTGGCAGGTTATCGGTCAGCCACGGCGTAGGTGAATCCTATGATATCAATGCCGACATAAAGACGACTGAGGGGGGGATATTTTCGACAGGCGGTACGCTTGACCCCGCAGTAGATCAAGTCATCTCGATAAGCGGGTCTGTACGCGGTGTTTTCTACTATGACATGAATGGGTCAGGAGAAAGCGATACAATTATCACAACTCTGACAGCGAGCCCTAACGGGTATTTTGTGCTTGCCCCACTTGAAACAGGTTTGCAGATTTTCAGGCAGGCAGACGATTTGAGTTGGGAAGACGCAGCCGATGCAGTCCAGCCCCAACTGACTGCCGGTACGGTGGACAGAACCTCCGATTCCGGGGCTGATATAACATTTTCCTGCAGTGAATTTGCCGGATTCTTCTATCAGGTGACAGCTGACGGCGCGGCAATTCCGGATATCGATACCACCGGTAGCGGCGCTTACTGCGACGGGGAAACGACGCTGACTATAAACAGCCTTACCGCCGGAGCTTGGGATATCTATCTGGTAGCCAAAGACACGGCCGGCAATGAAGGCATTATGATAAAAATGGACATCGGCGCTAATGTGCCGGACGTGTGCAAAATAGGAGCTACTGGTTACACCTCGTTGGCCGATGCGCTGGACGTAGTGACAACCGGACAGACAATCACGCTGCTCGCAGACATCGCGTACGGCGAGCAAATCTGGGCAGGCTCCAGTTACCGCCCATCGCTAAACCTTGACCTGAACGGATATGAACTCAATATATCCAATGTTGAAGTTCCCATTGCCGCGTTAGATGGACGCTATGTCAATGTCTTGGACAGCTCGGTATCCGGCGGGGGAACGCTTATATTAAATACGACATCTGATGATTCGGCGCCAACAGGAATTGCTGCAGCGGGCTTGGGTAGCAGCGTGCTAGTGGATTCCGAAGTTGAAGCAACGATCACCGCTACCGGTAATAATAGCAAAGGAATTTATGCCGGCGATGGCGGGAATGTTGAAATCAGAAATGGAACAATTCGGGGCGATTCCGTCGGAGTATTCGCTTCTTACAGCGGCAATGTTACTGTCTATGGCGATGTGTTCCATACCGGCGGCAGCGGATACGGCGTATATGCCCAAAACTCAGGGACGGTAACTGTTTACGGGAATGTCCTTGTTTCACACGATGGTTGCTATGGAGTATGGGCAGCATATGCTTCGACCGTAAAGATTGATGGATATATAGACGCATATTATTATATCAACCTTGGAGGTAGCGGCAGGAACCCAGAGAATTTTGTTCTGCCCTCCACGCTGGCAGGCTACTATACATACACTGATACTGAAAACACTGTCTGGATCAAATTGCTCCAGCCTGGCGCAGAGAATGTAGCCATTTCAGGTTCAGCTTTAGTTGGAGAAACACTGACCGGCAGCTATGACTATATTCAGGTCGGCAACGAATCTGAAGGCGCAACAAGCTTCAGATGGCTTCGCGTATCGGGGATTCCATCTCTACTCGGAGAACCGTATCTTCTTTTTACAACAAATAATGTCGGCGGAGTCACTAACGATCCCGCAGGCCCCCCCAATCCGGCCTCCTTCACGGTTACCGATAGTACAGTGATAACCAAAATCAGCAATTATCATTATGCCTCGTCAGATACTCCGGGCACTATTTCTCTGCAGGAGTCAGGAGGTGCCGTCTATGGACCTTGGGATGCCGTATTAGATGGGTATTGGCGTGTATACCCGAATATCACGGTACCAGCAGGAACGTATACGATAATCGACTCAAAATCTGGCTCATGGTCGTTTAACCTCGAATCAGGAAATGCGGGAATGACGGAAATTGTTGGCTATACTGAAATTTCTGGTACAACGGGAGAGACATACGTACTGCAAGATGACGATATGGGTAAATCACTCATTTTTGAAGTTACACCTGAGAATGCAGTCGAAACTATAGGTTCTGCAGTTATGTCGAGTCCCTTTGGGCCAGTCGCGATGCCTTTATATTCCGATAATGCTAACCTGTCAAATTTATCTGCATCAGGCGTAACATTGACGCCTGCGTTCAATAGCACAACAACCAGCTACACCGCAAATGTTGCCAACAGTAATAGCAGCACAACAACCAGTGCAGTTTCCTCCGATGATTTTGCAACGATATCCATTAACGACGTTGAGGGTTCAACTAAATTAATTGCATTGAATGTGGGCAGCAATGTCATCACTGTGGAAGTAACAGCGGAAGACGGAGTAACCACCAAGACTTACACAATAACAATAAACAGAGCAGCCAGTAGTCCTTCCGGTGGTTCCTATACCCCGCCCGCCATTGCCGTTACAACGGATACAACCGACGGCGCTACCTCAAACAGTATAACTATTGATCCAAGTATTTCTTCTGGTACAGCATCCGTATCAGTAACAAATGCAATGGTCGATGCGCTTCTCAGCAAAGCCGAAGAAACAGGCGGAACAGAAAAGGGAGATCTGATCAATATAGTAGTGGATACTCCCGCCGATACAGGGAAGCTTACCTTAAACATTCCTCAGTCGGAACTTGCAAAAATCGCTTCTGAAACAAATGCGGACTTCGGTATCTCATCTCCGTTCATTTCAATCGTATTTGACGGAAAGGCTGTGGACACCATTTCCGAAGCAAATACCGGCGGGACAGTGTCAATCACAGCAACCCGAATTGCCGAACTGAATGGAAGACCGGTCTATGACTTAACAGTCATGAATGGCAGTACCCAGATATCGGACTTCAACGGCGGCCATGCTACGGTAACTATTCCTTATGAACTCAAGCCGGGCGAAGATCCAAACGCCGTCGTGATTTATTATCTTGCTGATGATGGGACCCTGAAAGCTGTCAGAGGCCACTATGATGCTGATATGAAAGCGGTTGTCTTTAAAACAACCCATTTCTCTAAGTTTCTTCTCGGGTATAACCCGGTTAGCTTTAGCGATGTCGCTGCCGATGCGTGGTATAAAAACGCGGTAGACTTCATCGCAGCACGCGGGATTTCCTCCGGCACGGGTACCGGGACATTCAGCCCTGAAGCAACGCTTACACGAGGGCAGTTTATCGTTCTGCTAATGAATGCATATAACATCAGCCCTGATTCAGCGCCGCTTGGAACCGTTAACTTTGTAGACGCAGGAAATACCTATTATACAAATTACTTGCTTGCAGCAAAAGGTCTCGGAATTGTGAACGGTGTCGGCAATAACCAATACGCACCTGAGCTAGCCATCACTCGCCAGGAGATGTTCGTCATGCTTTACAACGCGCTTAAAGTCATAGACGAGGTACCAGCATCACTTGTTAATAAGCAGCTGAGTGATTTCAGCGATGCGAATCAGGTGGCTTCCTGGGCGCAGGATGCGTTTAATGCACTCATTCAAGGCGGCATAATCAGCGGGAGTAACGGTAAACTCGCTCCCATTGAAACTACTTCGCGTGCACAAATGGCACAGGTTCTGTATAACCTCTTGTCAAAATAATACCTAAGAATAGAAGTCATTCGCAGCGGGAACAGCAGTCAGATGTGCTAAATTAGCCTCTTACTGCTGTTCCCACATAAGCAATTGACTTTACGTGAAAAGAAAGAAGATCTTCCTATGTATGATAATTTAATGCTTAATGAAATTGAAAAGGAATTGGGAAGGTACCATAAATTGTATGATGCCTTTAGGATAATTGACCCTGTGACAAAAAGAGTTATTACTTGTGATGAAAATCTCAACGACTACTCCGAATGTAATCAACTGGATAGTTGGAGAAAAGAAGCAATAGATGACAATTCGATTGCTATACGCGCATATCAGAAAAACGAATGTATTATGAAACTGGAACAAACGCTTAATTCTGCTTTTCTTGTTACGGCAATTCCGATAGAAATCTTGAGCGAGAAGCATATTCTTGAACTGTGGAAAAATGCCACAAACACATTTGCGCTTGGTTCTGATGATTTTTCTGACGCTATCAGTAATTTGGCAATGAAAGATGAAATCACAAACCTGTTTAACAGACGATATGTAGACCTGCATCTTCCTGAAGATTTTGTGAGAGCTAGCGCTGATTCGTCGCCGCTGTCCATCATATTTTTGGATATTGATAACTTAAAGGAAATTAATGATAAATTTGGACATGCATTTGGAGATAGAGTTTTGATAGAAGTTTCTGATTTAATAATGCAATCTATCCGTGCAAATACAGATTGGGCTGCTCGATATGGTGGAGATGAATTCTTAATTTGTCTCAACAATACCGAAGAAGATGAAGCTTTTGAAATCGCTGAAAGAATTCGTAATAACATAGCAGGAATGCTACTCATGCAAAACGAAAAAATAAAGACTACTGCCTCGTTGGGGATATACTCCATGAAGCGAGAAAACGTTTCCGCTGCTGAGGCAATATCTTTGGCTGACAATAAGATGTATGAGGCAAAACGTAATGGTAAAAACTGCACGATGATTTGAAGCGGTACAGAAATCAACATCCAATGTGTAATGCTTCTAAAAATATAAATTTTATAGCTTAGTTCTGTATTTATGTTACAATAAACTTGATACTTAACTTTTGGCAGTTGCTTGATTTCAAAAAAGGTCAATGGAAATGTGTAGTATCTTAAAGATTTGCAAAAACAAGTAAAATAACACTTAAAATGAAGCAGCATCTGTTCAATGCTGCTTGTTTTATTATAATGAATATATGGCCTTAAATTTTATTAAACAACGAAACGGATTTGGTAGTGTCAAGATTAATGCGCAAATTAGTTTGCAGTCTCAGATGGAATAAAGTTAACCGGCAAGGTAGTGTCAAGATTAATGCGCAAATTAGTTTGCAGTCTCAGATGGAATAAAGTTAACCGGCAATGGAAGCGTCCTCAGCAGCCGCCTCCAGATGCTTCATGTTCATGTACTTTTTGTTGCCCCAC
>Ga0268360_1002318_pt1 | contig 15283 bp, 13 predicted proteins | sample BioMet11_FD_192465 | JGI IMG/M metagenome (GOLD analysis project Ga0268360, IMG submission 192465) | Sewage microbial communities from Oakland, California, United States - Biofuel 11 (Illumina Assembly) | ecosystem: Engineered > Wastewater > Sewage > Unclassified | place: USA: California... | reverse complement strand
CTTTGTGCGTTGAGCGAAATCGAGCTTGAACTAGAAGGCTCTCCTCTGTATCTCCGAACCGAGCTTCGGGGCACGAATACCGAAGTCTTGCGGGCTGCCGGAGTGGCGTTACCTTCGCGCGTACGATCGTGATACGAGAACTTGGGTTGCCACAGACTCAAATGCGGCAGTAGAAAACATGTAGTGCCAGGATTAGATTCTGCTTTTCTAACTATCTGTACCATCGATACTTAGAAATAACAACTGTCGAAGATGGGCCTGGGCTTCCTCGCGAAGAACCCGTTCTACACCCAGCGATTCGCCGAATACGTCGGGAAGCGCTGCCAAAGCTCATCGATCAAGGATGTCGCTAAAGAACTCATGCTCGACTGGCATACGGTCAAGGAGCTGGACAAGGAGTACATGACCACGATGCTGGCGAAGGCCGGGAAGCCGGCGCCTGAGATCCTCGGCGTGGATGAGGTCTCGATCCGCAAGGGACATAGCTACCGGATAGTAAGTGAGCGACCTTGAGCGGAAGCGGCCAATCTGATTCGGTGGGGAAGACCGCTCCACCGAGAGCATGGACCTGTTCTACGAGTGGCTGGGACCCCGAAAGTCCAGCAAAATCAGCCTTGCGGTGATGGATATGTGGAAGCCCTTCTCGACGTCGTTGAAGAAGGAGGAGCATGCTCCGCAGGCGGCGATTCTCTTCGACAAGTTCCACGTCATGCGCCATCTTGGTGATGCGCTCGACGATGTCCGCCGCTCGGAGTTCCGCAGGCTTTCGGGGAAGGACCGATCGTTCATCAAGGGCCAGAGGTACACGCTGCTCTCGAACTCCGAGAACCTCACGACCGAAGGGCGAGCATCGCTGAAAAAGCTGCTTGCCGCCAACAAACGCCTGAATACGGCCTATCTTTTGAAGGAGTCCTTCGACCGCCTGTGGACCTACAAGAGTGAAGCATGGATGCGCAAGTTCTTCGACAATTGGCGGGACTCGCTCAAATGGCAACGACTGAAACCATTCGAAAAGTTCGCCGCTCTGGTTGAGCGCAATTGGGAAGGGCTTGCTGCCTACTGCACGCTCGAGCAGAAGCCCTCGCTCGGCTTCGTCGAAGGGTTCAACAACAAGATCCGGGTTATCCAACGCCGGGCATACGGCTTACGTGACGAGGAATACCTCAGGCTCAAAATACTGACTTCTATGCTTCCTGATTCCAAAAGTTAGGCGAATTCACCCACTCGTTTACACGAAGAGCCCGTTTTTTTATACGTCAGGCCAACACTTTCCCTTTCGCCTTGTTGGTGCTATAAATAGTATTAACTTACTAATTAGGTGGAATAGATGGGGCCCAGCATAATAGATGTCGCAAAATTAGCCCAAGTATCGCCTACAACGGTGTCCCATGTAATCAACAAGACCCGCCGCGTAGCCGAACCCACCAAGAGAAAAGTCCTCCACGCAATCAAGGAGCTCGGTTACAAGCCCAATCTCATGGCTAGGAATTTTAAGCTAGGCAAGAAACAGATCATCGGCTTCATAGTGCCGGACATAATGAATAGTTTCTTCTCGACGCTGATACAAGAGATAGAGTCGATCCTGTACCTGAAAAAATACCAGCTCATTGTCGCAACTACGCGGGAGAGCAAGCAGCGCGAAAAGAGCTATATCAGGTCTCTCTCCTCCGGCATCGTTGATGGACTAATCGTGACTTCAACCTTGGAAGACTATAAAGACATCAGAGACCTCATCTCGCCTAGCTTCCCCATGGTGTTTTTAGACCGGAGAATCGACAATTGCCCGCATGACGCCATAGCAACCGACAATTACGATGCTATCTACTCTGCGACCGAGAGCCTCATAGGCCAGGGGCATAGGCGCATAGGCATCATCTGCGGCCTCGACCGACTCAACACTACCAAGGAACGACAAAAGGCGTATATGGATGCTCTTATAGCCCATGGTATCCCGATTGAAAAGAAGCTCATAGCTGGCTTCTCGACCTATTGCGATACGAGCGTGATCCAGTGCATGGACGAGCTCCTACGGAACAGGTGCAGCGCTCTGATAGTCGCCTTCAACATCGGAAGTGTCGAGAGCCTTTATTATTTGAAGAAGCAAAACGTGAAGATTAACGACGATCTCGAGATCATCGAGTACAAGGATCCGTTCTGGAGCAACTATAGAATGGAGGAAATAGGCCTCCTGGACCAGCCGATCGTTGAGATGGGTAGAATCGCTGCGGAGAGGATACTGGCCCGGATAAACGGGGACGCTTCGCCTCCCAAGAACATCATCAAGAAAGCGACCTTCACGCCAAGGAAGACCTAGTCATAATGAAGCGACCACCTTCGTTTTCGATTCGCTTGAAGAGCTCGACGGACGGGCCCGCGAGGACATACGTTCCACTGTCCCCAGGCTTTCCTGAAGAAGCACGCAGGCGATCGATTCGAAGTCGAAAGCGCTGGGCTCGAACCTGGCAAGCTCAACCCCTATGTAATTCGAGCTATTGCGGAGGTGGGGGATCAACATCTCCCACAATGCGACCAAGGGTGTCTGGGATCTTTTCCGGGCAGGGAAAGTCTACCAGATCGTAGTTGCCGTATGCTCGAAGGAGGCAGCCGAACGCTGCCCGATCTTCCCTGGCCTCTCGGAGAAGCTCTATTGGCCCTTCGAGGACCCCCGCCTCGTTCACAGGCAGCGACGAAGAGGTCATGACCCGTGTCCGGTCGGTGCGAGATCAGATCGAGGCTGCGGTCATGGACTTCGCCGCCGGTCGGTAAGGACTACAGATGCCGTAGGCATTAGATGGTATTGACATTATATCAGTAGTGTCCAAAATAATCATATGAGTTTCAATTGGCCGAATGTTTCTGGTTCGTCAGTTAAGGATTGAGATGTATCCATGAACCAATCTTGTAATGAGCGGCGCTGGAATAAAACCGTCGGGAATACAGAAGCAAAGCAGGTAAAGGTTCTTTTAGCATTCGTCGTGAACTTAAGAATTGAGAAAAGGAGATAGGCGATAAGAGCAATCCAAATCTGTGTATAAACCGCATTCCTTGAAGTCCCATAGAAGCGCTTTATTTTTAGATTTTGCTTGATTGCTTTGAAGAATAGTTCAATCTCTCTGGGTTTAATTCCCCGCAGCTCTGCTGCGTGATCTAATTCTGATATGCTATAGCGATGAGTGAGTATGAACATAAGAGGCATAACGTAACGATCTTGATGTATCATATAGTCTGTCCAGCGAAATATCGAAGAGTGGTGATATCCGATGAAGTTGATAGCGTAATAAAAGAAACGTGCCTTGAAATAGAGAAAAGATATGACGTGAAGTTTTTGGAGATAGGGACAGAAAAGGATCATGTGCATTTTCTGGTGCAGTCGGTTCCAACCTATGATGTGAGTAAAATCGTACGGATAATAAAAAGCATAACGGCCAAGCAAGTATTTGAGAAATGTCCAGAAGTTAAGAAGAAACTATGGGGTGGAGAATTCTGGACAGATGGTTATTATGCAGGGACAGTAAGTAAACACGGAGACGAGGAACTAATATCGAGCTATGTAAAGAATCAAGGTCGCAATCCAACAGACTATAAAAAGCTCTATATGGATAGGCAATTAAAATTATTCGAGTAAAAGAGATCTTGCATACCTCGCAGCTCTGCTGCGGGGTATCTTGATCTCGGGTAATCGGTCAATACAAATCGCGCAACGCGATAATGATGTCGGCGGCGATTACTTGTACGAATCTGTTAGCAATACGACGGCTGTCGCCATATACGACTCACTGACCCATGACCTCAAAGCGGATCGTGAAGAGAAGGCGCGATGAATCGGTAATAGAGAGCGATTTCTCGATATCCGCGATATGGGAGTCACGCTTTGCGGAGATATCGTCCTGTGCCTCGAATATCTTCTTGCGCTTGTCATTGCGCTGGCGCTCTAGGCGATGGTAGGTCCGGGTGTGTTCGAGGCGCTCGTCTAGGGAGATAGAGAGGGCCGAGGCGCGCATCTCATCGGACATCTTCTGCTCGAGGGTAGAGAGCTCCTTATCGAGGACGTTCTTGAGGTCAGAGGCCCAGAGCTCGAGCTTATCGAACTCGTCACCAAAGTATTTGTGATTGCGGTCTTTGAGGGTTTGAATGGTACCGTTGAGTGTGAGTTCATGTTCATCGGCAAGGGAAACTGGTGGACGTGAGGAAATGGGAGCAAGGGTGGCATCACAGGAGAAGAGCTGGAGGGCGACTTCAGGATCGAGGAGGGAGTCGTCGTCGAGAAGGGCCGTGGCCACGAGGAGGTCCTCGGTAGCGGTGTGCGAGGCCGCGGTAAGGACAGATATCGAGAGCCAGCCGGAGGAGTCGATTAAGGAAGCAACGCGGCTCATCTTGGGGATGCCGGTATAGACGAAGGTTAGCTTTGTGGCTGGTGGCGAGGCGAGGGGCAGGGCCTTGGCAGTTGCGATGCAATATTGAGCGAGCAGGTGTTGCAGCCGATAGAGGTGGGCTGGGGCTGAAGTATCGGGATGGAGCTGATAGCGCCCGGAGGGGAAAGACGGAGAGGGCGGGGAGTCCAGCGAGAAGAAAACTGAGGAGTCGTCCCAGCGGGCACTAGGGCCGATGATGTGCTTCGTGAGGCGATAAAGGTCGCGCTCCTGGACCGAGATGAAGTCGAGGGCCTCGCGCTCGCGAAGACGAAGCTTGGAGGCGACATCGTCATCGAGCTTATCTAGGATAGTGGACTTAGCGGAGGACAGGGCTGCATTGATCTGGGATTCGAGGTCATGGGAAAGGCGATCGAAGGCGACGTAAACGAAACCCGACCAGGTCGCGACGTAGGTGAAATCGGCCACCCAGAGCTGGTTCGGCCGGTCGGCTCGGAGGCGCCGCTGAACGAGATCGAGCGGGCGTGGGTCCTCGTCTGCCGCAATGGTTGTACGCGCGGTCCGGCCTCTAACGACGCCCCGCAGGCCCATTTCGCGCATAAGGCGCTCAATGGAGCAGCGTGCAGCCTCGATGCCTTCGCGTTTGAGTTGGAGCCAGACCTTGCGGGCGCCATAGGCCTGAAAGTTGTCATCCCACACCCGCCGTATGGTCGGCCGTAGGGCTTCATCGGACTTCTGCCGTGGCGAACGTCGCTCAGGATCGACTTCTTGCTGCTTGCGCTCATAGTATGCCGAGGGAGCAAACTGCAATGTCCTGCAGATCGACTCGACTCCCAGGGCCGCGCGATGACGGTCGATGAATGCGACTGTCATTTGTGGCGGTCGAGCTCCGCCTGTGCGAAAAATGCTGACGCCAAGCGTAGGATCTCATTAGCTTTCTTCAGCTCGCGATTCTCGTGCTGCAGTCGCTTCAGCTCCTCGCGCTCGTCCGTAGTAATTCCTTCGCGCTTACCTGTGCCTCGCTCGGCCTGTCGAACCCAGCGCCGGAGCGTCTCCGCCGTACACCTGATCTTCGCCGCCACTGATACGATGACCGGCCAAGTCGGCTCGTTGTCCTTGACCTGTTCGAATACCAGCCGTACTGCCCGTCCCTTGGCCTCAGGAGAAAACCTGTTTCCGTCGCCCATGACCGTAGCCTCTCACAAGATTCGGTCTCCGGCAAACCCGGGGCGGTTCAGAGTGGTTTTTGCGTCATCCGTTGCGGCCGGAACCGCCCTAGTTATTTGGGAACTGAGAGTCGGGGCCCCTTTCATCGGATCTTCGGCTGCTCGCGTGGAATGGCGCGCTGATGCGAACCTATATCCGCGTTGCCCTCACCAGCCTAGTCATGTATGGCGCCATGTACGGAGTGCGCCAGTGGCTCGAGCCCGTGCATCACTTTTCCCCAGCCCAGACTGGTCTGCTGCTCTTGCCCATGATGTCCCTCCTAATGGTCGGTCGGCCAGGGCGGCAACAGGGCGCGGCGCATCGCGGATGCCCCACGTAGCGGCGAGCGTGTTTCTAGAGTATAGTGGAAATGAGGGAAAGACCGAGCAGCGGACGAGCCGGCGGAGGGCGACTGTGGTTTTGCGCATTTGCGGTCGATAGGCATGCTGAACAATCTGAAGACCCTGCAGCGCGGCATACTGGCGAGCGTTTCGGCTCTCGCCCATGCCACAGCGCTATTATGCTTCGTCGACCTGGAGGCGATCCCCGTCTTCTGGCATTGGCATATCCAGATACCGCTGCTCCTGCTTTTCTCCCTGGCCGTTTCCCTTTACACCTGCATCTTTGCACTTCCGCATCGTCATGCTTTGTTGTTCGGAATAATCCGACTCGCGGCGATCGCGCTCGTGGGCTATCCGCTCGGAGACGATGTGAGGATCGAGCTCATCCTGGGACTGGAACTCATGCTCGAGTCGTGCATCTTCATTGCATTTCCGGGGAATGCTTGCTTCGCAATCCTCTCGTGCGCGTCCATCGCCGCGCTGCAGCGTCCTATAATAGCCTGGGATCGCTCTTCCCTTCCGGCCCCGTCGACCGATCGGATAGCGCTGCTGGGCGCAACCTTACTGATCGCGGGCGCCGTCGGCTGCCTCATCGAGCGCATGCGGGGCAAGCTGGACGCGGCCGAATCGCTCAACCAACAGTTCGACATCGCTCTGTCGCGGCTTTCCGAGGCGAATATCGGTTTTCAGCAGTACGCGGACACCGTAAAGAGGGCCAGCGTCATGGATGAACGCAAGCGCATCTCCCGAGAAATCCACGACGCCATCGGCTATACGCTGACGAACATCGTCGTCCTCTCGCAGCAGGCCATCGATATCGTCGGGCCGGAGGAGGGAAAGCTCTCGGTGTTCCTGGCGAACATCCATCAGCAGAGCAAGGACGGGCTTCGCGATATTCGCGGATCCCTGCGCGAGCTGCGAAAGATGGACGAGCACAAGCCGAAGGCGCTCAATGTCGTCAGGAGGATAATCGAGATATTCAAGGAGACCACCGGAATCGAGGTCGATTTCCAGCCGGGGAACGTGACGTGGAACCTTGACGATTGCACGAACGCCTTCATCTATAGGATGATGCAGGAAGGATTGACGAATTCGTTCCGTCACGGCAAATCTACCAGGATCCGAGTCGCCTTTTGGTACGAGGCCGACGTCCTGTCGGTGTCCATCTGGGATAACGGGAGCGGTTGCGCGGAGGTGGTCCCGGGTATCGGGCTCTCCGGCATGCGCGAGCGGGCGGAACAACTGGGCGGGCGGGTGGCGGCGATCGGCCAAGTCGACGGTTTCAAGCTGACCGCCTATATTCCTTGTGAATCGCGGGAGTAGAATGTGGGAGATGTGATCCGGCTGCTGTTGTCCGACGACCAGCGCCTCTTCTCGGAGGGGCTCATGTCGATACTCGAGCGGCGAGCCGACGATATAACGGTCGTGGGAATAGCGCATGACGGAGTCGAGGCCGTGCGGCTTACGGAGGAGCTGAAGCCGCACGTCATACTCATGGACGTTAGGATGCCGGGGATGGACGGAGTCGAGGCCACGAGGCGCATCCATGCGCTGTGCCCGAGCGTGCAGATCATGATGCTGACGACCTTCGACGACGACGCGTACGTGCACGAGGCTCTCCGCTACGGGGCCGCCGGCTATGTCCTGAAGGATATAGCGCCCGAGGAGCTGATAGCCGATATCCGCGCGCTCCACAAGGGTTCGGTCCTCGTGAGCGAGACGATCGCCGCGAAAATCATCGGCCCCGCGGAGCGGCCGTCCCGGGAGGGCCCGGCGCCCGCCTGGTACGGCGGCCTCAACGATCGGGAGAGGCGGATACTCGAGCTGATGGCTAGGGGATACGACAACAAGCGGATATCCGAGACCGTGTTCCTGGCCGAGCAGACCGTGAGGAACTACATCAGCGCCATCTACGAGAAGATGGGAGTCCACGACAGGGTGCAGGCCATCGTGGAGATCCAGAAGTACCGCATCTTCGATCTATAGCCTCATCTCTCGACACGAAAGTACGCGAGTACTTTTTTTGAGTACTCGCCCGAGTACTGGCGTAAATTGCGGAATAGCGGAAACACAATTAAATTCTTATCGAAAGCGAGGCGGATGCCCGAGCGCTCGGAGCGGAGGCGCCGTCCGCGATATCGACGCGTTGCGTCATCAGGTAAATGGAGGAGGTTCGAGAATGAGTCGCAAGGTACTCATGGCTTTTTGTATCGCCTTGGCGCTTCCCCTCGGTATGTTCGCCGAGTCCAGGGGACAGATAACGCTCAAGGTATGGGACCAGTGGCGGGCCGAGAACGATTCCAAGGCCATCACGATGGTCGACGATAACTTCATGAAGAAATACCCCAACGTGAAGATCGAGCGGACGGCTATGCCCGAGTCGGAGATCGCCGACCTCATCAAGGCTGCGCTTTCTTCCGACAGCGGCCCCGATGTCATCTATTCAGAGGTGGGCATCGGCTTCATCGGCCCCATGCTTAAGGCCGGGGCCATCCTCGACCTTACCAACACCTGGAAGGCCCGCGGCTGGAACGATAAGCTCTTCCCCGTCTCCAAATCCATCCCCTCAGTAGGCGGCCGCAACTATGCCGTGGGCTGCGAGCTCGAGTTCTGCCCTATCTACTATAACAAGACGCTGTTCAAGAAGCTGGGTATCAACGAGCCCAAGACCATGAGCGACCTCGATGCGGCCATGGCCAAGCTCAAGGCTGCCGGTGTCACCCCCTGGGCCTGGGGCGGCAAGACCTGGTGGAATAATGCAAACCTCGTGGGCTCCGTTCTTTGGGACTATCTCGACCAGGACACTATCAACAAGCAGATGTACCAGGATGTGTCGTGGAAGAGCAATCCGGCGGTGAAGGACGCGCTGAACAAGTGCCTGGTGGAGTGGGCTCAGAAAGGCTACTACCCGACGGGCGGCGAGGCGCTCACCGACGACGAGGGCCTCATGCTCTTCTACCAGGGCAAGGCCGCGATGGTGCCCAACAGCAACGCCAACATAGAGGCCTTCCTCGGGAACATCGGCGACAAGTTCGAGGTCAGCTCCTTCAACTGGCCCAAGGTGACTCCCAAGTCCAAGCCGAACACCGTCGCCTTCATCGGATCCGGCTACATGGTCAACGCCAAGACCAAGTATCAGCAGGCGGCTATCGACTATATCGACTTCGTGTGCGCCAACCCCGATTCCGCGAAGATCTTCTACGAGGTCGCGAGCAAGTTCATGCCCTACAAGAAGGCGATCCCGAACCTCAAGGTTCCCCGCCTGGTAGCCGAGGCCCGGGCAGCCTTAACCGATTCCAGTCTCCTCCTTCTGCCCGGCATCAACATGACCGCGCCGCCCGAGGTAATGACCTTCCTGGAGACCAACGCCGTGCAGGTTATGACCAAGCAGATCGACGTCCCAGGCTGGATCGACCAGTTCGACAGCCTGTGGCAGAAGTCCAAGGCGGAGGGGATGACCCTCAGCACGTTCAAGTGGTAGATGGCGCGTAAGCGCCTAGGGGCCGGGCTGCCGCCGAGGCCGCCCGGCTCTCCATCCGTAGAGACTACGCCAATCAAGGGGCTGAGATGAGGGCCGCGAGCTTCAAGTTCCGTCCGCGCTACCAGTATATCGGTTTTCTCATGATCCTTCCGGTCATGGGGCTCTATTGTGTATTCACGCTCTATCCCATCGCGTCGTCCGTCGTGCTCAGCCTCCACGACTGGTCTGGCATCGGCCCCAAGGCCTACGTCGGGCTCGACAACTACGCCGAGGCTTTCGCCGATCCCATGGTGTGGCTGTCGTTCAGGAATAACCTACAGTACTGCCTCGGCCTGATAGCCGTGGGCGTGGCGCCAGGGTTGATCCTCGCCGCCCTCCTCGCTGGCGAGCGCATCCGCGGCCGGACTGTTTTCCAGACTATCTACTTCCTCCCGAGGCTCCTCTCGATGGTCGTCGTATCGATCGTGTGGGGATGGATATACAATCCCAGCTTCGGGCTCCTCAACAGCATCATAAGATGGCTCGGCGCCAAGGACTTCTCCATCGGCTGGCTCGGAAATGCGAGCTTCGCCATGTGGGCCGTGGTCGTGGCGGGAGGCTGGACCTACTTTGGATTCTGTATGGTCATCTTCATCGCGGCGCTGCAGAACACCGACCCCTCCCTCAGCGAAGCGGCGCTCATCGACGGCGCCAACTGGTTGCAGCGTTTCTTCTCGGTGATCATCCCGCAGATATCCAACGTCATAACGATGGTCCTCATTCTGACATTGATAGACGCCTTCAAGATATTCGACATTATCTACCTGATGACGCTCGGGGGACCGGGCCGCAAGACGGAAATCATGGCGACGTACCTGTACCGCGAGGCCTTCAGACACAACCATTTCGGGTACGGCTCGTCCATAGCTATGATCCTAACAGCCTTCGTCTTGTTAGTTTCGATCGTATTCCAGTATTCGCGGGAGAAGCGGGAATCATGAAGAGATCGAAGTCGCGCCTTGCGAAGGCGCTGCGGTACGCGCTGCTCCTCGTCGCGGCCGTCTACACGCTGGTACCGATAATCGCGCTCGCGATCACCGCGATCAGGTCCGAGGCTGATCTTAACCAGGGCCCCTTCACTATCCCCACGCAGCTACAGGCTCTGGCCAACTTCGAGAGGGCCTGGTCAGTCGGGCGGATAGGCGTCTACGCGGGCAACAGTCTCATGATCACCGCCACGGTAGTCGCGCTCGTGGTCTGCTGCACGACGGTCGCCGGATACGCCTTCGCTAAGCTGAGCTTTCCCGGAAGGGACGGGCTGTTCTACCTTCTGCTCCTCGGCATGATGGTGCCGTTCCAGGCCATGATGATACCGATCTACTTCCTCTTCAACTCGCTCCACCTGCTGAATACGCGGCTGAGCGTGATCCTCGTGCTGGCGGTCGACGGCCTTCCCTTCGGGACCTTCCTGATGCGATCGTTCATCCGCGGGATCCCGGACGAGCTGTCGGAGTCGGCCAAGCTCGACGGCTGCGGCGAGTTGCGGATATTCCGCTCCATCATCCTGCCACTGACCTCGCCGGCGTGGATGTCGCTCATCATCTTCCAATCGATGTGGGCGTGGAACAACTTCATCGTCCCGCTGATGCTCGTCTACGACGAGAAGATCAAGCCGATTCCCCTCGGCCTCATGTACTTTCAAGGTAGGTATACGACGGAGTACACGGTCATCGCGGCAGCGGTGATCATCTCAATCCTCCCGCTGGTGCTCGTTTACATCGCGTTCCAGCGGCACTTCACCATGGGCATCACCGCGGGAGCTCTGAAGGGCTGAGAATAACTCACTCCAGGATCACGAGATGGCATCCGGAATAAGGATGAAAGGATACGACTATGGAAAGCATCGACACGAAAATGATCAGGTACGTCGACCTCTCGAGGAAGATCTATCCCATGAAGGAGCCGATCTCCCCCGAGACCTTGGCACGGGGCGTGATGGAGGAGGGGTTGGTCTGGCCGCTAGAGACCTACGACTCCTACGTAGATACGACAGTATGCCAGTATATCAAACTGAAATCGCACGTGAAGACGCACGTGGAGTCGCCTTGGCACCTCGACAAGAAGGGCAAGCAGCTCAGCGAATTTCCCCTTGAGCATTTCGTCGGAAGAATGGTGCACCTGCGTTTCGACGTTAAGGAAGGTGAATCGATCACCGCGGAGATGGTCGCGCAGGCCGACGGAGGTGATATCCGGAAGGGCGACATCATCTGCGTGAGCACCACTGTGCCGGAGGGTGTGAATCCCGAGACCGAGAAGGCGAGGGTGTATCCGGTATTCATGGGTAAGGCGGCCAAGTACCTCCACGACAAGGGGATCAAGGCCTTCGGCCTCGACTGCTCCCTAGACCAGGGCAAGACCACCGAAGGCATCATGCCCCACGACTACTTCCTCAAGAACGAGATCCCGCTCATCGAGATGCTAACCAATCTGGACAAGCTGAGCCAGAAAGTCTCGTTCCTGATAGCCATACCGGGGCTGATCAAGATACAAGGCCTCGATTCCTCCACGACGCCGGTCCTCGCCATCGAGGGACTCCAGGTCCTCTAGCCGACGTGCGCCTTCACCAAGGGGCCCGGAGCCGAGTGCGGTCTCCGGGACTCCTGCGGTCGAGGATGGCATCTATCGTAGCGGAGGTGTGCATGAAGGCGCAGAACTATGAGGTGAAAAACGAGCGGATACAGGAATCCTTCGAAAGGCTGAAATCCCGAGGCCCTATCAAGGCCCGGCTCAACCTTTCGTGGAGCAACTGGGGCTTCGGCCTCGAGAGCCTCGAGGACTCGTGCGAGCGACTCAAAGCCGCCGGTGTCGGCTACATCGAGCTCCATGGTAATCATTACGGCGATGACCTGGGGTATCGTCCTGACGAGGTGCTCGCAACGCTCGGTCGGTTCGGGATGAAGGTGAGCGGCATCTGTGGTATGTTTTCGGCTGACAACGATCTGTCGTCAAACAGGGGAATCCAGCGCCAGGCGGCGGTAGACTATATTCGGCGAGAGTTACAATTCGCCCACGAGGTCGGCGCGACGTACCTGCTGGTGGTCCCTGGCGCGGTCGGCCGTAATGCGGCGTACGACGGATGCGAGTGGGACAGAAGCGTCGTGTCGCTCCGTCTGGTCGCCCCGCTTTTTGAGGAGTACGGCATCAAGGCCGCGATCGAGCCGATCCGGTCGGCAGAGGTGAGCCTAGTCCATACGATCTCCGAGGCGAAGCGATACATCACGGACGTCGATCGTCCCGGCGTGCAGCACATCAATGGCGACATCTACCACATGCAATCCGAGGAGAGGCACATCGGAGAGGCCATACTCGAGGCCGGAGACGCGCTTGTGAACCTCCATCTGGCGGACTCGAACAGGTGTGCCCTGGGCGATGGGGCGATGGACATCGACACGATAATCATGGCCCTCTATCTGATCGGGTACAACGCACCTGGCAGGTTCGCGACGCCGGAGCCCCTCGGCCCGGGAGGCGATCCATACCCCGCCATGAATGGAAAGCCCGCCCGGAAGGCGCTGGACGAACTCGTCGGCTCGACGGTCGCCTACTTCAGAGAGCGTGAGAGCGCGCTACTGGAGTAGCGTCATCCGTGACGTACCCGAGCGGAGTTCGGGCGGCGCAATTCAGCGCGCGATGACTACTCGCGTAGAGCCCGACGGCGGGCCATGAGGTTTAGTGACTGCGGCGGAGACCGGCGTCGCCGAGCTATCCCGAATGATCGACGCCGGGCTCGACGGGCTCCACGAGGTGACCAAGGCAGAGGTGGGCGATAAGACGTTAGTCGATACCCTGTTCCCGGCCAACGAGGCTATGAAGAAGGTGACTAGGGAAGGAAAGTCCCTCGCCCAGGCCTTGGTGGACCTGAAGACGGCCGCGGAGATGGGCCGGAATTCGACCAAGGACCTGGTGGCTAAGCTCGGTCGCTCAAGCCGGCTCGGAGAACGGTCCCGCGGAGTGCTGGACGCCGGCGCCGTCTCCTGTTGCCTAATCCTCTGTGCGATGGCCGACGGTATCCTGGAACAGGCAGCGAAGGCATAGGCTCATATCATGAGAATAGCGATCGGTTGTGATCCCAACGCGGTGGATTTGAAGAAGATACTCATGGCTTTCATTAAGGACAAAGGCCATGAAGTTGTCGACTACGGTAGCGATGATCCTATCTACGCGAACGTGGCCATCCGCGTCGCCGAGGATGTGGCTAAGGGCGTTTGCAAGAAGGGGGTCTTGATCTGCGGAACCGGCATAGGGGTTTCCATTACGGCGAACAAGGTGAAGGGCGCCTATGCCGCTTGCATAAGCGATGTGTACCAAGCCCAGCGAGCGGCTCTGAGCAATAACGCGAACATCATAACTATCGGTTCCCAGGTAATAGGCCCGGAATCGGCCAAGTGCCTCGTCGAGGCGTATCTGCCCCTGGTATTCGATCCGAGATCCAGGTCTGTGCCAAAGGTGGAACGGATTACCGAGTACGAGAGCCGGTGAGTACTCGGCGATCCCGCAATCAGCCAAGCCACCACCTTTGGTGGTGGTTACTTGGTAAAGATCACGAAAGGTCCAATCTACACCATCCACCAAGGTATGATAGAGTTCTCTGCATTGAGAGGCAAATACTCCGTAGCGCAGCAGACAACCCCACCCTGGCCCACGCTCTTCCCCAGATGTGTGAGTAATCGGAATGCCGTTATCGCATCCTTGCCGGGGTTGGTGCTCTTCTTGATCTCGACTGGGTGGAGCTTTCCATCCGCCTCTAGAATAAGGTCGATCTCGTTGCGGTCTTTGTCGCGGTAATAGAAAACAGGTGGATTCTTCCCCGCATTGTACCAGCTCTTCAGTATCTCACTCACCACGAAGGTTTCGAAGAAAGCTCCGGAGGAGGCACCTGCCTCAAGGGCATCCGGTGTAGTCCATCGCGTTAAGTAGGCGGCAAGTCCTGTGTCGAGGAAGTAGAGCTTCGGAGCCTTAATCATCCGCGTCAACGTGTTGCTGTACCAGGGCTCGATGAGAGTGACGATTCCCGATGTAACGAGGAGAGAGAGCCACTTCTTCGCCGTCGGTTGGCTGATGCCAATATCGCGTGCGAGATCGGCGTATACGAGCATTTGGCCAGTCCTCGCCGCAACCGCCGTAAGGAAGCGGATGAAAGCGAGTTCATCGCCGACCTGCGAGAGGTCCTTGATGTCGCGTTGGAGGTAGGTCTGCACGTAAGAGGAGTAGTACTGCTCCACATCGGGACGGTTTTCGTCCGCGTAAAGGGCCGGAAGACTGCCCTGCTGGATCGCCGTAAAGACCTCGGAGAGGCTGCCGCGCTCTGCTTTCCCGCGTTTTGTGGAGAGGATCGCTTTTGTCGGAAGGAAGGGGACGCTCGGTCGGCCAGAGATTTCAGCCCGCGATAGCCCGAGGAGATGTACGATGCCCACGCGGCCCGCCAGCGACTCGCTTGCGTTCTGCATGAGATGAAACATCTGCGAGCCCGTGAGCCAGTAGGAGCCCTTCGTCTCCTCTTGGTCCACACGCATTTTTATGTAGGGGAGGAGGCCAGGAGCATACTGAATCTCGTCGATGATGATCGGCGTCTTGAAGCGCTCTAAGAAAAGCTCGGGCTCTTCAAGGGCAAGCTGCCGTTGTAGTGGGTCATCGAGGGTGACGTAGTTCCGCCCCTCCTCGGCGATGTGCTTGAGGAGGGTCGTTTTCCCTACCTGCCGCGGCCCAGTGACGAGGAGGACCGGGAATGTCTTTGCGATTGCGGTGACTGTAGACTCGATGGCGCGATGGATATACATGATCTTCTTCTCTTCGGCCTCGACTAAATGAAACTCAAAATTTATTATAGTCGAATCACCATAAGATAT
>Ga0268360_1002314_pt1 | contig 15303 bp, 13 predicted proteins | sample BioMet11_FD_192465 | JGI IMG/M metagenome (GOLD analysis project Ga0268360, IMG submission 192465) | Sewage microbial communities from Oakland, California, United States - Biofuel 11 (Illumina Assembly) | ecosystem: Engineered > Wastewater > Sewage > Unclassified | place: USA: California... | reverse complement strand
GACCACCAATGCCCAACGCAAGGCGCTCCTGCCCCAATACATCGACCCCAAAAGCCTGATCATCCCTGCCTGAGCTTCTGCCCCATCAAGGCAAATGCCACAAGAAGGGGCTTATTAGGCGCTTACACCGGAAACACCACGAGCATGAGGAGTTGCACGCCGGTCGCGACGGTTTTGCCGAGAATATCCTTGCCTGCCCCGACAAACCATTTGCCGATGTCGCCGCCCGAGGAGAAGGCCCAAGCCTCGATTCCCTTGACGTCGATGAAGGACAGATCAAAAAATTCCTGAACCTTGTTGGGCAAACGAAAATGCTGCAACCACAGGACGGCCTCCGTCATGCCGTCGCTTTTGAACCAGACCACAGCCATGCGGACGAAGGATACGGTGTCGTCGAGCAGCAGGCCGACAATCGCCAGAAATGGGATGAGCACGAAAATGATGCTGCATGCGGTCAGAATTATGGAAGAGACGAAACGTCGGCGCTGCAGGAAGACGGGCAGCCGGCTTCGCAAGGGGTAAACGATGGTGGCCAGGATCAACGCGATGAGCACGGCATGTCGAAAAGGCCAAAGGAGCATGCCGATGATGGCTATGGCCACAAGGAACGGCCGATAATAGATGCCTGGGATGAGGCGCGATACTTGTGAATCGTTTTTTTCAAGGTCTCCCGGTGATTCCGTTGGCATAACTTCCCCCTGTGGCGCTTTTTCCTCAGGTCATCCACTGCCGCCGGGCGGGCTGTCGCCAAGGCGAACCACCAGGAAACAGCATTCCTCGGCTTCAGGTGAATCGCACTCCCCCATGGTCTGGCTGGTATCCCTGGACCGGTTCCCGGGTCGGGGGAGGACGGTGGCTGCAGGCTGTCGTCCAAAGGGCACGCCTGGCGCGGGCCGCCGCTAGACGCTCCTGATCACGCGCAGGAAGAAAATCATGATCGACCCGCCAATGGTGGCCACAAGGAGCGAGCCAGGACGTCCAATCGAGCCAGCGCCGGCGGATTCGAAGAGAAAGCCGCCGACCATGGCGCCGATGGTGATATCCTCGATGACGCCAAACCAGCCGCCTTTCACCAGGAGTCCTGCCAGCCACCCGGCAATGAGGCTGACCAGGAGAAACCAGGATACGCCGCTCATGTCACGCTGCCGTATGCCGTTTTTCGAACAGCTGTCCCCAGTCCGGCAGGGTTCCCGAAGGGGAGCCATGCCCGCCCGCTTCGCCAGACCGCGCCGCCATGTCCGAGTCGGCCGGCCGGTCTTTTGCCTCCGGGAATGCGCAACGCCATTGGGTCCATGCTATTTCCTGCACAGGAGCCAGCCCAGGAACAAACCGGCCAGAAAGGTGCCGCCGATGGCATAATAGGGTTTTTCGTGAATGGCCGTGTCAGCGGCCTGGACCTTGCCCCAGAGCCGGTCTTCAAGCCGGCCGTACTCGCTTTGGACTGCCTCCAGGCGTTCCTTCAGGGCGACTCTGGCTGATTTGATCCGATCGTCCAGTTCTCCGGACGTGGCATCCACGAGCGACTGGGCGTGGTGCACGATTTGCTGCAGCTCCTGAGCCAGGATTTGGGAATGATCCTGCTGTTCTGCCATGTTGCATGATCTCCTTTCCCGGAAGGCCGTAAGGACTGTCCCCGGAATGTCTCTGTTCAATTATTGGGATTTGGTCGAACATAGCATGTATAAATTCCCGGTGTCGAGTTGAATTGTAATCTCCTTGCAGCATCGATGTGTTTTTCAATACGACTCACGTGTTGGTTCAATGGATTCCGTTGGTTCCGGTCTGTCCTCCCTGCACTATTCCCTGGCCGGCAGCGGCGTCAGACAACGTGGCCGCCAGGGCGCCCACATTGCTCCCGAGGGTACGGATTGGACAGGGTCGGAGTAGCGCAGTGGGTACATCGTTTCGCCGTGATCAGGCCCTCGTTTGTGAAAAAGGGACGCCCGATTGGTGGTGGGGGCTGGCGTCTATCGACGGCCATTGGTACGGTCCACCGATCAAAGCGAACGAAGCCTCCTGCCCAACCGAATCCTCCTTGACTCTTTTTGCTCTGCCGCATAGAAGTGAAAAGATAACACTTTTTTCTTCTCCTTGGTATTTTCCTCATAGTCAAATGGCCAGAAGTATCGATGGATCAAGTGTTCGACGTAAACAATAGGGAGACGCGAAACGTCTTGCTCGCGGCCGGCCTGCGGCAAGAGTCGGCGGTGATTGGCGCGAGTATGGCAACGATCTTTGCGGCAGAGGTCAAACCCTAGCCGACAGGGACTATCCGTGGTTCGCGAGTGGAGTCGCTCCTTTTCGCCAGCCCGGCCGCGCGGAAGGTGAAGAAGCCAGTGCTGTCGCCCTGCACAATGGCAAGTCGTCAATCGCTAGCGGAGCGCCTCGCGCCCGTTTGGCACAGCACTCCACGACGCTGCGCGTGAGATCCACGACCTCCCGGGCTCATCCGTTGTAACCGAGGCTGAGGCTATGTCAGAAATCCAGTTGGCAGGCGTCAAAAAGTTACTTTGGGAGTCGTATGGTGGCTAGCCAAAATCAAATAATTCCAAATGATTGCTGGCATGGCATTAAAGAGGTCGTGGGTTCGATTCCCTCCAGCTCCACCACGAAGAATGCCAAGGGGTTACCGAGAAATCGGTGACCCCTTTTTCTTTGCCTAAGCGCCAACGCGCGCCAACACTGGATGTTGGCGGCCCCGGTCGGGGCGGCACGATGTTTCGCACCATCAATTCAGACTGAGCCCCCCGGGGGGATCGCTTGAATTTTTTCAAGAGGTCACCCCTACCCCCTTTCCTTCCTCCGTCGAAGCAGAATTTTCATCAACGTTCCCACGAAGATGATCTAGTAAAGAGGTCAATGCGGTCCTGCCCCGTGTCGCCAATGGACCAATTGTCACCCCATGCGCCGGCAAGAATGAAATAATATACTGAATTAATATAACTTATTTGCTAGTAACAAAGGTGACACTCCAAATATGGCCGCTGCGAAAATCAGATGCAAAATCACTGGTTCGGTGCCTCCCCGGCGGCAATCTTGCGTGACCACTACGAGAATTACGCAGCAGTCTCCGATTGGACATCGAAAACCTTCCTCCCTTGTGGAGGACTATAGTTTAACAGACTGTCCAACTTTCCGCGACCAGTGCAGGTCTGGACGGACTGTTATTTTTTTACAATCTTCACTGTCTGTATGGAGGTATATTCAGCCAGACCCTCAAGGCCGAATTCCACTCCGACGCCAGACTCTTTAACTCCGCCGAAAGGAGCATTCGGCTGAATGGTGGAATGGGTATTGACCCAAGCCGTTCCACAGTCCAGGCGCAAGGCCAAAGCCTTTGCCTTTTGGATATCCTTGGACCAAATCGACCCGCCCAGGCCAAAGCAACTGTCATTCGCCCTTCGGATGGCATCATCCACATCGGAATACTTAATGATCGGCAAGATAGGGCCAAACTGTTCTTCATCGACCAAGCGTACGCCATCGCTGACATCCGCCACCAATGTCGCCGGATAGAAGAAACCCACCCTCTCCATTCGCTTGCCGCCACACAGGAATCGACCTCCCGCCTTTCGGGCATCGTCGGCCAACTCCATAACCAAATCAAGCTGTTGCTTATTTTGAAGAGGGCCGAGATCAACGCCGGCCTCAAGCCCGTTGCCGGTCACAACGGATCGGGCGATATCAGTCAGGGCTGTGCACATTTGCTCGTAAATATCCTCGTGCACATAGAGGCGTTTCAGAGCGGCACAGGTCTGACCATTATTGTTGAACGCCGCAGCAAAAATTTGTGGTGCAACCTCGGCAACAGTAACATCAGGCAGCACAATTCCAGCATCATTGCCACCCAATTCAAGAGTCAACCGTTTGGTGTTACCGGAAGCATTTTCCATAACCTGCTTGCCGGTCGCAGCCGAACCGGTAAATACAATTTTACGAATTCCCGGGTGTTTGGCCATGGCGCTGCCGATGCCGCTATCCGCGGTCACAATATTGAGAACGCCGGGAGGCAGAATCTCATTGGCAATTTCCACGAACCGCAATGTTGCCAAAGGCGTCATGGAAGAAGGCTTGATGACAACGGTATTTCCCGTGCGCAAGGCTGGAATCACATGCCAGATGGCAATCATGAGGGGCCAATTCCATGGCGTGATGGACCCGACGACCCCCAGTGGTTTGTGGTGCAGCTCGATGAATGCGTCATTGTCGTCTTGGACAACTTGCACGGGAAGCGTCAGTGCGGCAGTCGCGCGCGTCCAGGCCACGGACCCGCCAACCTCCATTCCCGATCCTATTCCCTGATAACCGACAAGCGGTTTGCCCATTTCCATGGTCAACAGTTGCATGAGCTCATCCATGTTTCGCTCAAGGGCATCGGCGATCTCATGCATTTTGCGCGCACGTTCCGCATCCGGCACCGCGCACCATTGCACGAAGGCCCTTTGCGCCGCTTCCACAGCTTGATCAAGATGGCTTGTATCCGCATTCGGACATTTCCCGACGACCTCCAATGTCGCCGGATTGATGACATCAAAATGCTTTGAGGTTGAAATTCTTTTTCCGTCGATGATCAGGTCAAATTGTCTCATAATACTACCCCATAGAATGAATTGCGACCGTTGCCCCGCCCTCGGTGGTTATAACAGCCTTGAACGTGAGCGCTTTCCTCAAGGAATGTACATTATTACTAGCCACGATGACGGCTAATCCTTGCGACAACGAGCGAGAAGAACTTACGGCAGCCAGCGTACGGCTGCATGCTTATGACTGAGGCATAACCCGTGGGCCAAGCCTGACTCTGCCCTTTAATTGATTTTGGCTGTTGTTAAAAGGGGCAACTGCGCTGTCCAACTGTCTGGAGTCGGCCTAACGCCAGGGAATCAAGCCGCAGGATCAGGATGCGAAAATCGGACGGGGTCTGACCGGGAGAGTGCCGCGGGAAAGAAATCGACTCACGGTGCTGCAATCGGCCAATTTCTCGGGATTTCTCTGCATCCGGATGAGTCTTCCATGACGACGGCGGTGGTTTTGCTGGCCCTGGCCGGCTTGATGGCTAGTGTTGTGCCCATGAATAGATGTATATAATCTGTTCCGCCAGGCTATTGGTAAAAAATGTTCCCGACTGCAGGAGCCTGATTCAGTAAGGTTATGCTATTGGAAAAGACTTACGCGTTAACGATTGCGCCTCGACTGATTCACACAAGGGTATCTCCTCCGTTCGGGTTGCTGGCAACCTTCACCACGGACACGCCTCCCCTATAAGTCCGAGGCAGATCACTGCCTAGGGCTTTTTTCGAGGTGAATCCAGGCGAGTCGAAAAAAGCTCAATAGAATCGCTAATAAATTTGTACACATTTCCTGGCGATGGGCTCTCCCCTGCCGAAATCGTATGCTCCTCCAGACTTGCCCCCACCTGAGCGAGGTCCAGACGGGGGAGGCCAATCCCCGGGGTAAGCGGGAAAGCTCCAGGAAGGGGCCCTCCCATCCGGATGAACAGGAAACAACAAGATGATCGCCACTTTTATTTTCGGGCCACCCTTTACATTTGCCGCGATGGGCGTATTTGTTTCGTGTTCAGTCTATCTTAACAAGCATGGATTTTTTGGATCTTGGGCGCTCTACTGGATAGCTCCAATTGATACGAAAAGAAGTGCTAATAAACAGGAGCAACCCATGTCCAAGAAACTCTATGTCGGTAATTTGTCTTTCAATTCCAGCGAAGACGACATCCGCACCCAGTTCTCCAACTTCGGCGAAGTCATCAGTGTCAATCTCATTACCGATCGTGAAACAGGCCGCCTGCGCGGTTTTGGTTTTGTAGAGATGGACGATGAAGGCGCCCGGGCGGCCATCGCCGGCATGGACGGCCAGGAGTTCGGCGGCCGCAATCTGAAAGTGAACGAAGCCGAGGACAAGCCCCGCTCCGGCGGCAGCAACCGTAGCGGCAGCCGCTGGTAAGTCGCCGAAGACTCGGGTCGGACATCCTAAACGACGAAGGGCCAGGACATGTTCCTGGCCCTTTTTGCGTGGTGTGGAGGGGGTGCTTGCGGCGCATGGCCGCGTGGTCCGAATCCTGGCGACGGAAGCCCGGGGCAAAACGTAGTTGACTCCTTCCCGTTCAGGGCTCGACCAAGCCGTCCAAGATGTGCGGCCCAGGGGCCCTTTCCTTATGCCTGTTTTGGGCAGCATCGTTGGAGTTGTGCTGCTTGATGAACGCAAATGTTTTGACAACCCTCAATCGGACATTCTCTTGCGCCATGAGGGGAAAAACCTCGCTAACATCGTATTATGGCATTGATCGCCCGAATGGAGCCAGCGATGTGCCCCCTAGACGAGCACTCCGAGGCTCCATTACCGATCCTTCCGGGTTTTCCGTGGGTCCCTCGACCAGGCGAGTCTCGGATAGAGGTCCAACCCGCCGCAGAGGAACGACTTTGGCGCCCAAACTCCTCAAGGAGACGGCCAATGACCTCATGTTTGCCGTATCTGCCGGCGCAGCCCGCCAATATGGCCAAAAGGAGCTCTGGGCCTGTGCGGATCTTTGGTTTTGGGACAAGTTCCCGGAAAAGGGCAAGGCCGGGCCAGGATATCACACTCCAGATCAACTCTATGCGCGCGGTGCCCATATTTTCAGAAGACCCCCTATTTTCTTCTCGCGGGCCTTCCTCCCATGCTCGTGGTGGATCAAACCTTCTCGCGGATCAGCGACGTTCCCCAGGCTCGGTTCGTGGATCCGACACGTTCGACGCAAGATTAGACTGGCCATGGTCAGAGCAATTTCTCTCTGCCCGTGGCATGGCATGAACGACTGTCGGCAAAGGCGCAATCCGGCACGAACAGCTCCAAAAATCTTAGCAAAAAACGGCTGTTAGCCATATACTGTTTTTCGGGATGCTAGAAAATAAGCCGTGTATGTCCTCAAAGGATATTCATTGATGCACGTTTTCATGCTACAAAAGGGAGAAGCTTTCCTTTGCAGGCATGGTGAAGAATGATCGTAAATTTTATTTTTCCTTGCGCGGACGCTGATCGACGATTTTTCCGCGCGCTAATGATACCGGGGCGACGGTAAACAGAAGCGGAGAACTCCGATGAAAATCATGTCCGGGGTTGGTACGAGTAAGTGCTGTGAAGATGCGTTCGAAGCCGGGAAAAATGCCACTGGGAAAGCGGTAGAAGGCCTTTTGGGAAAACCAGCTTCCTTGTTTATTGTTTATTCGACGCCACAGTTCGATCTCATACGATTACTTGCCGGTATCCGTTCCGTATCCGGCGAGACGGAACTCATCGGTTGCACCACATCAGGAGAGATCGTCAACGGTGAGCATTTTGGATTTGGCGGTGGTGTTGCAGTACTGGCACTTTCTGGCGGACCGTACCGCTTTGGCATCGCCTCGGCCAAGAACATCACGGGGCGCCTGGATCAGGCTGGTCAGGACATCGCTCGGCAAAGCAAAAAACTTGCCGGGCCAAGTCCCTACGCGGCCATGCTGTTGCTCGTCGATTGCCTGGCGGGTGATCTGCAAGAGTTTTTTCACGGAGTCTATCGCATCACCGGCCCCTCGGTCGCCATTTCAGGCGGGGCGGCGAGCGATGAATTGCATTTTAGTAAAACGCACGTCTTTCACAATGACCAAGTCATTGAAAACGGCGCCGTCGGCCTGTGGATTGCCTCTTCTCGCCCGGTGCCCGTCATTACGCGCCATGGCTGGGAACCCATTGGGGTCCCATTGCTCGTCACCCGTGCGGAAGGCACAGAGCTTATCGAATTGTCCGGAAAACCCGCGGCTATCGCCTTTGAAGAACAATTAGGCTTGGCTCCCGGCAGTCTGGCGATGGACAAGTTCTGGGACACCTCCATTCTCCATCCCTTTGGTCTGTTGCAGGCTGATGGCTCGTTCATCATTCGCGTCGCGCGCTCCAAAACGGAACGGAATACGCTGATGATACAGGGATGCCTGCCTCCTGTCGGCAGCGCGGTACAAGTCATGTACAGTTCCATGGATGTGCTGCTCAATGTCGCCAACGAAGTGGCCGAGACCGCTCAGACATTAAATCCCGATCTCGGCGTCATCCTGTGTTTCAGTTGCACAGTGCGTGCGGTGATTTTTGGCAAACTGGCTGGCGAGGAAGCAAAACGGCTGCATTCGGTCGCTACGGACGTTTCAACATTTGGATTTTTCTGCTGTGGCGAATTTGCTCGGACCGCAGGAGTGCTGGGCACGCACAATGCGACGCTTACGGCTCTTGCTCTGTAAGCCCCAGTCCCATTAAACATGTCGCACCAGTGACATTGGCGTGGGGATGCTTGACTGACGGCCTGAAGTACGAAGACTTTTTAGTACAATTTGACAATAAATGATGTATTTTTATATGGCGCTAAAATAATAGAAAGGGTCATGCCTTTGCCTCCTTCAAATAACAACCGCAACGAAGATCTCTTCATGATTCAGGCTGCGAGGGATGCAGCGTTGAAAGCCGCCCGCAGCGCTGTGCGGGATACGACGCGACTCACACGTCTTCTCGCTATTCTCACAGAGCCTGGAACAACGGAGATGTTGCTCGATAAAACGTTGTCCACGCTTTCCGAACTGTTCGTTGCGGATATCATCGTACTGTTCGACCCCATCGGAACGGGCACGCTGACGCCACTGGCCTCCATCGGTTTGCCGGAGCACATGCTTGCCGAACCGTTTTCATATCCGTTCGGCGGTTGCCTCCGTCATGTAATGCTGGAGGGCAAACCGGCGCAGCTTCAAGGCATTGCTGCCTGTGCGGCGTTGGATATCCGGTTCGAGGAGTTGCAGGTCAATATCGCGGCGTGTTTCCCGGTGTACGGGGAAGATGTTGTCAGGGGCATCCTGGTGGTGGCGCGCTGCCGTCCTGAGCCGCTTGCCGAGTCCGAAATGGATCTCTTGAGCACGATGGCCTATCGCATCGGCCTGACCCTGGACGACGCCCAACGGCAGGCGCAATTGGCGCAGATCATCCAGTGCGGCAACACCATTGGCAGCTATCTGGATAAATACGCCATCGTTTCGGCGGCTACCAGATATTTTCCACCTCTGGCCGGTGCCGACAGCGGAGCGATAATGCTGCGGGGGCCAGAGGCGGCTTTGCAGTGTCAGGAACAATTCGGCCTCGCAGACGCTTCCGCGGAACCTCTCATGCAGCTTGCCGAGCATCTTCTTAGCAAGGGCAAAGTGACTACTGGGAAACCCTACTGTAGTGCAGATAAATCGTTGTCCAAAGCATTTAGGATATTTTCATGCCAAAATTATGCCATTCAGGCAATATTGGCCATTCCAATTTGTCAACATGAAAAAATTATTGGTATACTTATAGCATTCAGATATCTGCCATTTATATTTAATAGTATTGCTCTGCAAATGGGTTTACTCTATGCAAATTATCTTTCTGTGGCGCTAGAAAATTCACGACTATATCAGATAGGCCAAAATGAACTGGCTGAACGTATTAAAGCTGTTGAAGCTTTACATGCGAGTGACGAACGCTTACGGGCTCTCATTCGTAGCGTTTCTGACATTATAATGATTCTTTCAACAAATGGATTTATACAATACAGTAGTCCAGCCGCTGAGTATGTTTGGAATATTCCTGCCAGCGATATTCAAGGAAATAACATCGTTGATTATGTTGTTGAGTCCGATCATGAACGAATTATGGAGCTTCTGGTCAAAGCCGAAAAACAAACCAAAGCCACCGACCTGCATGGGGTTGTGTGTCTGAGCAAAACCAAGACACAGAGTCTGACCCATGAAGTGACCTTAGTGAATTTACTGCACGAACCGGCAGTCAACGGGATCGTCGTTACATTTCATGACGTGACGGAACGCAATCTGTACGAAAACGAGCTGGCCAAGCTCGCCTTCCAGGATCCTCTTACGGGATTGGCCAACCGCGCCCATTTCATGGAAATGTTGAACGTCGCGTTGGCCCACACCGCCAGCTTGGGACAAAGCGTCGCCGTATTCTTCTTTGATCTTGATGGGTTCAAGCAGGTCAATGACACCCTGGGGCATGCCGGTGGCGACGAGGTACTGCGAACCGTAGCTGATCGCGTTCGGTGCTGCCTGCGGAAAAACGACACTGCGGCCCGCTTCGGCGGGGACGAATTCACGTTTCTGATCGAAGGCATCTCCACCGAGGAGCAGGTCGTTCCGATGGCGGAGCGGCTCCTGCTGGCGCTGCAGACCCCCATGAAAATCGACGACAAAGAGGTGCACATTGGCGGCAGCATCGGCATTGCCCTGGGCCATCCCAACAAGGACAATCGCGACACCATCTTGCATAAGGCGGATCTCGCCATGTATCAGGCAAAAAAAAGGGGGGGCGGAAATTATATTATTTTCAAAAACAAGATGTGAATAGCTCGTCGCCGACACATCATGCCGAAGAACTCTACTGAAATTCGTTTTTGTTCTTTAAGCGCAGGGACATGACACGGACAGTCGAGACGGTTTTGCACTGGGCGGCCATGCTACGCCGGTCGATCGGTCCGATACGGAAAAATTCGTTTTTCGCGTCGGCCAATTGGGGGGCAAAAAAAAGGTGATGAACGGAGATGGGCAGTACTTATTTGTATCGCTGGACGGCGAGCTTGCGCAGGCCTTTCATGCCATTTACACTAAACTTTTTTAATCATGCTGGCGAAATGGGTCTTCACCGTGTGGATACTAATTTGAAGGACATTGGCGCTTCTGGGTGAACCGACTGATCAGATCCAGCCAGGACGCGAATTCCCCAGTCTCCCTGGCCGCGAAGCAGGAGCCGTTGTCGGTCAACCATTCCACCCGATGCGGCGCATGGCTCATGCCGAATCGTTTCTCCACGCATTCCAGCCTCAGGTCGCGCACCATCGAGCCTGAGATGCCGCACGTCGAGGCGGCAAACCCCATGATCTCACGGTCGCAGCAGTCCAGGGCAAAGACCACACGCACTTTCTCGCCGTTCCAGCAGCCAACTTCGAAAGCATCAGCGCTCCAACGCAGGTTGCGCCGCAGCGTGATGACCTTGCCTTCATGCGGCCGTTCGGGCCCGCTGCCCGTGTGCCTGGCTAAAAGCAAGCCGTGGAGTCGCATGATCCGGTATGCCCGTTTGTGGTCCACCCGTGCATGCCCCAGTGCAACGAGACGCCGGTCCAGCAGGGCGCACACCCGCCGGTAGCCGTAAGTGAGCCGTCCATCGACAATCTCACGGCTCAAAGGCAACAGGACTTCGTCCTGGGCCTTGGAATAACGGGAAGGACGGTTCCTGAGCCAATCGTCAGTCGTTCGGACAACTGCGAACGGGCCACGTCGAACGCCTCTGCCACCCGCTTCACAGGAAATCCTCCTCGAAGGACAACGGTGCGCGCGCGATCCTGATGCCTTCCCTGAGGATTTCCACCTCCATTGTCTTCTTCCCCAGAAGCCGCCCCAACTCGCGGACCCGCTTCTTGAGCGCGCGATTCTCAGAGGCGCTGACCACCTGGTCATCCGCCTGCACCGCCACCTTGCCGCCTTCGCTCATCAGCTTCCTCCATCGGAAGAGGAGGCTTGGCGCAACGCCATATTTCCGGGCCACGCAGGAAACGCTCATCTCTGGCCGGGACGACTCCACAATTTACACCACCTCCGTGGACTCTACCAATTTGAATTTTCCATCCAAAAACTCTAGACACGGGCATTGTTCAGGCCTATATAGTAATCGACTCCTTTGGAGAGGTTGGTTGTAACCTTAACGGAGGTGATGCCATTGGGCCAGTTAGACGTCGAACAGTTTTTTGATGTAGGGCATTTCGAGGCCAGTATCGGCAAATGAAATCTGGCAAACTGCACGTGTGGTAAACACAAGCCCTACACTCGATGCTGAGGCATCCCCAATAACCCATAAAAAAATCTGACTACAATCTTACTGGCCCCGGCTTCTCAAGTCGGGGCCTTTCTTTTCTACAAGGATGGCGTCTGCAACTTGTCCATTTTGAGGTGCCTCCTTGGCGTTCTTCCGGGTGCGTGAACTGGTCGCGAAGCCTTGCGTTGCATGTGAAATACGACGATCCAGGCCGTTTGGCAGCCTCGGCGATACACAAGCCTGGATACAAGTTTTGACATTCGCCCGCGCATGGACATATTCTTGAGCGGTAAGTGGCGAATTAATTAATCGACCAGATTGGCGGAGTGCACCACCGCATTTTCGGGAAAAGGCGTTTCACGGCCTTTTTTTTAGCCTTTCGGGATTGCCCATGCCCAGCAAGGCGAGCGCATCGACCAGGCGCACGCCGATTACCAGGGTCAGAAGTTGCGGCGCGACGCTTTCTCGATCGTAGGTTTGGAATTCTCGTGGCAATTCGGCCGCCTTGGCCCGGAAAGCCCCTCTGCCGGCAAGGAGCCAAAAGGGATGCGCCGCACAGCCTCTCCGCCCGAGCGCGCCGACGTGGCGTGCCATCGTGCAGCGGCCGGACCTGAAAATATTTATCCCGCAAGGAACCGCACCGGGTTTGCACGAGGCCGAAACCAGCAACAGCACCAGAGGAGGACCCATGCGACAGTTCCTTCTTACCTGTGGCATCGTGTGGCTCATGGCCGGCGCGGCGTTTGCCGGCGAGACCTTGGCAAACGTCAAATCCTCCAAAATGCTTCGTTGCGGCGTCAGCACCGGCATTCCCGGCTTTTCCGAACGGAGTGCCGATGGGCACTGGAGCGGGCTGGATGTCGATTTCTGCCGCGCCGTGGCAGCCGCCGTCCTGGGCGACCCAAAGCGTGTTTCCTATAAGGCCTTGCCGACATTGGCCCGGTTTACCGCCTTGATGAGTGGCGAGATCGACATCCTGGCGCGCAATACAACCTGGACATTGCGCCGTGAGGTTGCACTGCGGATCGTCTTCACCGGGCCGCTCGTTTACAGCGCACAGGGAGTATTAGTCAAAGCAGAGAGCGGAATATGCAAGATATCCGACCTCGATAACACGAAAATATGTGTCGTAAAAGATTCTACCCAGGATGCTTCATTGCATTTTTGGGCCATGCGGAAAGGATTTCATATCGAAAAACTTGGTTTCGACACCGACGAGGAGGCTCGAGACGGTTTTTTTCAGGGTGCATGCCAGGGCTATGCCAGTGACGCCCTGCTGCTGGCCGCCATGCGCCTGAAAGCCCCCGGTGGGAAAGACGCCTATGGGATCATCAAGGACGACCGCACCCTGGACCCTTTATCCCCAGCCGTGCGGCAAGGTGACGCGGAATGGCGGCAGCTCGTGGAAGCCGTCTGGGCAAGTTTGCTTCTGGCGGAAGAGTACGGTTTGGCGCAAAAGGATGTCATGCCCGATGCGCCCATGAGCCCGGCAAAGGAAGCCTTTTTGCACAAGTCCGACGCAATGGCCAAAAATTTCGGCATTGAGCCGGGATGGGCCGCCCGCGCGGTGGCCGGGGCAGGGAACTATGGGGAAATGTTTCAACGGAATTTGGGATCAGGAAGTCCCTTGGGCCTCGAACGGGGGCCAAACCGGCTTTGGTCACAAGGCGGCCTGATGGTCCCTCCTGATTTTTAACCTGCCAGTTTAAAACGCCAACAGCCGGGAAAACGCCATGCTGGACGCGCAAACACTGTTCATCACCGTCGTCTTCGGTTTGGTTATCCTCTGCATCGCCTTTAACATCGCGGACATGACGCTCCTGGCCATGCTCGGCCTGTGTGTGCTGACCGTTGCCGGACTCGTCAGCCATATCGACGTGTTCAATGCCGCCAGGGCCTCATCGGGTTCCCTGGCGCTGCTTTTCGGCGGCATGGTCGTGGCCAGGGTTCTCGCCCCGACCGGTATTTTCGACAACCTGGGGACGCGCTTTCTCATCCTGACAGGCGGCAGCGGTCGTCGCTTTCTGCTGTTGCTCACAGCGCTCACCGCCGTGGTCTGCGCCATCTTGCCCAACGCCACGGCGGTCATCCTCATCGCTCCCATCGTCATCCAGGTGTGCAAGGAACTTGATACGGACTTCACGGGCCCGCTGATCCTCACGGCCATCATCAGCAACGCGGCCGGACTCCTCACCCTGGTCGGCGATCCGGCGACGTTTCTTGTCGGGCAGGCAGCCGGACTGTCGTTTCTGCGCTACCTCCAAAAGATAAGCCCCGGCGGCTTGCTGAGCATCCTTATCGTGATCCCGCTCATGCCCTGGCTGTTCGGGCCGATCTGGAAGGCGCGACGCCGTCTGTCCCCTGACCTCCGGCCAGAACCCGTCGCCCGCTTGGGTTTTTGCATATTATCCCTGTGCGCGCTGGCGGCGATGGTCGTCTTGTTTCTGATCGGCGAACACCTGCCCGTCCCCATCATCCCGCCAAGCGCCGCGATCATCGGTGCGAGCCTGGCCCTGCTCGCCCTGCACGTCTCCCGGTACGAATCCACGGAAGCCGTCTTCCGGGACATCGATTGGCGCACGCTGGTTTTTATTTTCTGCATGATGTGCTTTGTCGAGGAGATCACCAAGACCGGCATCATGAGCGGATTGTCCCGCATGCTCTATGCCGCCTTCGACGACCATCTTCTGGAAACGTCCCTGGCGTTGCTCGTGGCCATAGGGTTTCTTTCCGGTTTCCTGGCCAACATCCCCGTCGTTGCCGCCGCGGTCCTTCTGGCCAAAGGCTATCTGGTCATGGCGAAAGTGGTGCCTGAAATCGCACTGGGATTCGGTTTCACCGATTGGCCGCCGCAGTCGCTGCCGATTTTCGCGGGAATGATGTTCGGAGGCACGCTTGGCGGCAATGTCACCCTTATTGGCTCCTCAGCCACACTCGTGGCGGCCGAAATAAGCGCGAGCCACGGCAAGCCCATCCCTTTTGCCGCGTTCATGCGCTACGGGGTTCCCATCGCCGCAAGCCAATTGGCGGCTTCGGCCCTTTATGTCTGGCTCCTCTCCTTGTCCGTTTCCTAAGAGGCAAGACCGCATCAAGCCGTGCGCTGCCTGCTTCGCGGCAGAGGAGAAAGGACCGCTCTGCAATTCCCTGGAGGCCTTTCTTTGCCCCAAGCCTGAAATGGCACCCCCCTCAAATCCTATCGGGAATCCAAAGGGCGCGAGCCCGTTGGCCGCCGGAGGCGCCTCTTACGACATATCGTGCCGTGGCCTCACAAAACGATTGGCGCACCCGGACGCCAAACAGCGCCGCAACGCCCAGGCCATATCTAGTCGGTCCTGAAAAAACGTGTTTTCGGCGTTATCCGACGGATTGTGCGACGAGATCATCTCTTGTCTCGCCACACAGCCACAACAGGATGAGAGCAAAAAGATGCGCCAGCTTGCACATCCACTT